>Ga0315336_1001231_pt1 | contig 53256 bp, 52 predicted proteins | sample ASW5metaG_FD_204512 | JGI IMG/M metagenome (GOLD analysis project Ga0315336, IMG submission 204512) | Ammonia-oxidizing marine archaeal communities from Monterey Bay, California, United States - ASW #5 | ecosystem: Environmental > Aquatic > Marine > Intertidal zone | place: USA: California...
GCGTCGCTGCCGAACATCATGAAGGCCAAGAAGAAGCCGCTGGAAACGCTGACTCCGGATGCGCTGGGCGTCACCACCACGTCGACCGTCAAGACCCTCAAAGTCGAAGCGCCGGCAGCCCGCAGCGCCGGTATCAAGGTCAAGTCCGTGGCTGAACTGGTCGAGAAACTGAAGAATGAGGCGAAGGTAATCTAAATGACTATCCTGGTTATCGCTGAACACAATAATGCCGTCCTCGCGGCCGCTACTCTGAACACCGTTGCTGCAGCAAGAGCCATCGGTGGCGACATCCACGTACTGGTAGCCGGCAGCGGCTGCGGTGCCATCGGCGAAGCAGCCGCGCAGATCGAAGGCGTGGCCAAGGTACTGGTCGCCGATGACGCGGCCTACGCCAATCAGTTGCCGGAAAACGTCGCGCCGCTGATCGCCGACCTGGCGAAGAGCTACAGCCACGTGCTGGCGGCAGCGACCACCAACGGCAAGAACTTCCTGCCGCGTGTGGCCGCTCAACTGGACGTCGATCAGATCTCCGAGATCATCGCCGTCGAGAGCGCCGATACCTTCAAGCGCCCGATCTATGCCGGTAACGCCATCGCTACCGTGCAGTCCAGCGCTGCCATCAAGGTCATCACCGTTCGTGCGACCGGCTTCGATGCCGTGAATGCCACCGGCGGTTCTGCTGCGGTCGAGCAGATCTCCGGGGCTGGCGATGCCGGCAAATCCGCTTTCGTTGGCGAAGAGCTGGCCAAGTCGGATCGTCCCGAGCTGACCGCTGCCAAGATCGTCGTTTCCGGCGGTCGCGGCATGCAGAACGGCGAGAACTTCAAGCACCTGTACTCGCTGGCCGACAAGCTCGGCGCGGCAGTTGGTGCCTCCCGTGCCGCGGTCGACGCCGGCTTCGTGCCGAACGACATGCAGGTCGGTCAGACCGGCAAGATCGTTGCGCCGCAGCTGTACATCGCGGTCGGTATCTCCGGTGCCATCCAGCACCTGGCAGGTATGAAGGACTCCAAGGTGATCGTCGCGATCAACAAGGACGAGGAAGCCCCGATCTTCCAGGTTGCCGACTACGGCCTGGTGGGCGATCTGTTCGAGATCGTGCCGGAGCTGGAAAACGCCATCTAAAGTTGGAAGCCAATCCGCCCTGCGCTAGCGGAGCCTCGTTCCTCGTGCTGAGTCGCAGACGAGACTGATGCAATCCGCGCAGGGCGCTTGCCGTTCGCGACAGTCCCTGCTTGAAATCCACCGATGAACTCGTCGGGCGCGTGTGGGCGAGCGCTCCAGGCCTGGCGGTTCACCAGCACGCTCCGTTTCCTCTTCATTAATCTGCGCCGTCCACTTGGCTGCTGTAGAACGAGCCGTGGACCAAGGGATGGTCTGAAGTAGCCCTGCATTTCTGGTCGACTTCAGCCTCCGCCGATTTTGAAGCATGGCAAACTGATCAAAAACGATCAGATCACCCGCTCATTCCTGTGCTTTTAGCCGCCGCGCACACCTCTCGGCGGCCATTTCCCGCCTTACAGGCGCAGCTCTCCTGCATTCGTCAGCAAATGTCGGCGCGCCATCTACAGGTTCGACAGGGCAAACAATGTCACCAGCTGCGCCGTGTTCTTCGCTAGGCCACGGAAGCGTGCCTTCACATACCGAACTGGCGCTTGATCACCCGGAAGGGGGGCTCGACCTTGGCGCGCACCTTGGCCTTCTCGATCTTGCGCTTGGCTTTGTACAGCGCGCTGCGCTTACTCAGCTTTTTGTACGTACTGCGGCGGGACGCGATCTGCCAGGTCACCTCCCGGCCTTCATGTTCCGGGCGCTTCTCGATGCCGGTGTAACCCGCGTCGGCACCCACCATGTTTTCCTCTCTGTGCAGCAGTTTGTCGACTTGGGTAACGTCTGCAACGTTGGCTGCCGTCCCCACCACGCTGTGCACCAGGCCGGACTCGGCATCGGCGCCGATGTGCGCCTTCAGTCGGGTAAAGCAGGAGTGTTACCACTCCTGCCTCCCCTAAGAACCGTACTTGAGAGTCACCCCTCATACGGCTCAAGCCTTCCAGCAGCCTGAGTGAGACTGGGTAACCTGACGATGCGCTCTTCGGCGCTCAAGGTAAAACGTCCATGCCGGATCGAACGGGTTCGCTGCACTGCATATTTTGATATGCCGCACGATCGAAACACTGGCGGCGGCATACAGCCAAGCGGGTTGACTCATGCCGCGCGCTTTCTCCTGGGTGGCGAAAACCCAGTGCCGTTGACCCACGACACGAAAGTAGCGTTGTTTTACCCAATGGGCACTTTTCATGGCGTGCCGGCGAACTGCCCAGCGCCATAACACTTGCCAAATCTGATGGTCGATCCATGCGAAACGCTTGGCGGCGACAACATGGCGATGATACATGGCCCATCCTCGGATCACCGGGTTCAGGGTCAAGATCAAGTTAGCTTGAGTCGCCGTCTTGTTTGCGTTCGCGATTTCCCGCACCTTATCCAGCAATGCCTTCACACTCTTGCGAGCCGGAGTGATGAGTAGCTTGCCGGCGTACTTGCGTACGTTCTGGCCCAGAAAATCGAAGCCTTGCGAGATATGCGTTATCTGAGTCTTTTCATCAGAGAGTTCCAAGCCTCGCTCTTTCAGGAACGCCTCAATTGCAGGACGAACCTGATGTTGCAAAACAGCTTTCGTGGCCCCTGTGATGATGAAGTCATCGGCATATCGTACGACGTGTATCTTGAATGGCTTACGCTTGCGCGCTGTCGAAGCCACGCTTGCATGGACGACATCTTCCAGGCCATCCAGCGTCCAATTCGCAAGTACCGGAGAGATGATTCCCCCTTGCGGGGTTCCTGCCTCCGTTGCGAACAAGGCTCCCTGATCGACATACCCCGCTCGAAGCCATTTGCGCAGAACCACCTTATCCATGGGCACGTTGGTGAGCAGCCAATCGTGACTGATATTGTCGAAACAGCCTCGAATGTCAGCTTCCAGTACCCAATGCGCCGAACCACGTTTCGCCAGTGCATTGAAGCAATGTGCGATTGCATCGGCAGTGGATCGCTGCGGCCGAAATCCATAGGAGTTGGGGTCTGCACGCGTTTCGGCAACCGGCTCAAGTGCCAGTTTCCACAGCACCTGCATCGCACGATCCCGCATCGTTGGAATTCCCAGCGGACGCTTCTTGCCATTGCTTTTGGGTATGTAGATGCGTCTCAGCGGTTGAGGCCGATAGCCCCGATGCTGTAACGCTTGTGCTCCCGTCGATTTAGCCACCGGAGTCGACCAGATCTTGCCATCAACGCCCGGTGTTCTCTTGCCTCTGTTTTCCGTCACTCGTTTCACGGCCAACAGTTTGCCGCTGAACGAGCGAGTCAGCAGTCGTTGCAAGGCTTGCACCTTGCCCCACCTGCCTTCTCGTGTTGCCTTGGCGATACGTACCTGGAGTCGTTTCACTTGCGACTCGATCTGGTTCCAGTGTTGGGGCCAGGCCGATATGAAGTTCGAAGGCGCACCAATGCTCGCCGTTGCTTGCGCATTGGGTGCGAACACTGCCATCTGCTTTCCTCCGTACAACGATTGATCAGGTTTTCTCGCCATGGAAGACCGTGTGGAAGTCTGCTCGCTTTCGCGCCAGATGATGTTTCAATCTGTATTCACCCCATTACAGGGTGACCTTCGCTTTTTCCACATTCCTTTACCCGCAGCATCAACAGCTTGCTTTACAGCTCACCTGCCGAAATCGGCAACGCTACGGGCTTACCCTGTTCCGCATGGATTTCCGAACGGGTCGGGCTCCTCGATTTCGCCGGCGGCACCACATCCACGAGGGGCTATCGGTAAGAGCCCCTGCCTGGCCGCGCACCTTTTGGTTCAAGCCTGTCAGCATCTTTGGCTTGGCTACTATGACGACGTTTATATGAGATTCACTTGTGTTAGCCGTACCCGTTCATCCCTAGCACCTCTCCGCCTTGATGCTGGCAGATTCAGTCTGGCCTCGCGGTTCGACCTACCGAAATATCGGCGGTTACATTGTCCCCAGAGCTTCAGACCCGGCTGTTGCCGGCCACGCCTGTCTGGGTAGGGAACGAGTGGTGGAACAGTCGGTTCCGTCGGGCGTTAACCTGCGGAACAGAAACCCATGCGACTTTCAGGTCGCACTGCCGAAGTAATACTGGTTTCCTTTCTTCGTCTGGTGCATTTCCGGGTCGCGCTTGCCGTCCTGATTCTTGGTCGAACTCGGCGCATGGATCCGCGTGGCATCGACGATGGTGCCCTGGCGCAGCGACAGCCCTTGGTCGCCCAGGTAACCATTGATCACCGCCAGAATCCCAGCCGCCAACTCTTGCTTCTCCAGCAGGCGACGGAAATTGAGGATGGTTGTTTCATCGGGAATGCGCTCCAGGCTCAGCTCGGCAAACTGGCGCAGGATGGTGGTCTCGTAGAGCGCTTCTTCCATCGCCCGATCGCTGTAGCCGAACCAGTTCTGCATCAGATGTACGCGCAGCATCGCCATCAGCGGATACGCCGGACGGCCACCTTCACCCTTGGGGTAGTGCGGCTCGATCAGGGCAATCAAACCCTTCCACGGCACCACTTGACCCATCTCGATCAGGAACAACTCCTTGCGGGTCTGCTTGCGCTTCCGGCGTACTCGGCGTCGGCGAAGGTCATTGCTTCATCGGGAAACTCGGGCAACGGATTCGGCGTATTTCAACAGATTCGGGAAGTCTTTTTCAGAACATCCTTAGGGAAAATCGAGCATCCTCAAAACTGTTGCCCCGCCTTCGTACCTGATTTCACGGTACGTATTATTAGGGCGTTGCTACATTTCGGGCATTGCCGCTCGGCCGTCGGATCACTCCGGCGCTTGAGGTTTTGCACATGCTCGCGGTGGGTGGCGAGCGTCGGCGTGCGGCGGCCGGTTTGCAGAGCGTGCAACATGGCGTCGACTTCGGCCTCGCTGCGGATATAGCGGATAAAGCCAATGCCCTAGGTCACGTTGGCTGGCATTTCGGTCTTGAAGGTACTGCCGCCGACGAAGGTAATGACCTAGTGCAGATGCTCGGGGCTGACGCCAAGGGTGGCTTCCAGGGCTTTGGTGCTTGTAGTTTTGCCGCAGCGGGTTCTGGAATTTGAAGGTGCGTTTGTAGAGCTTCTGCGTCCACTGCGCCTGCTTCTCGCTGCCGAAGATCCAGTCGCGCATGTTCTTCGTTTCCAGCACGAAGATGCCGTAGGGCGAGAGGAATACGTGGTCGATCTGCGTGGTGCCGTCTGGCGTATCCAGCGTGACGTTGTGCAGGCGGCGATAGGTTTGCTTGTCCAGCTGCCAGTGGGCGAACAGCCGCACCAGGAGTTCGCCAATATGCCCCTTGGCCCACGGCGACTTGAGCAGGCCGATCAGCAGTTCAGCCGGGATGAACCAGGCCAGCATGCCCCAGACCTGGGCGATGATGGGGATGAAGTCCATTTCCTGTCCCTGGGTGATACTTGAGTTAACCGGATAGTACCGAAACTTGGCGTAACGGCACGATAGTGTCGCAATGCTTCTGGTGTGCTGCTTTGTCGCTGCGGGGTCAGCCTTGAGCGTTTGCCAAGTGTTGTATTCGGTAACGTGTGCTGCGCCCGCCGCCGGGCAGCCGGGCGAGACAGCCCTTCTCGACAAGATCGCTCAGATGACGCGTGGCGGCGGCTTTCGAGACTTTGGCTACGGCCTGGTATTGCGCGGCACTGATGCCGTTCTCGAAGCCTCTCTCGCCGCCATCGAGCAGGCGGTTAAGCACTTTGACTTGCTCCGCCGATAGGGTTTGGCTGCGGTGTGCCTGCCAGAAGCGCGCCTTGACCAGCACGCGATCGATACGAGCAAGGGCCTGCTCCAGGCTGTTGAGTAAGGTTGCGAGAAACCACTGCAGCCAACTGGTGATATCCAGCCCACCTTTCTGACTGGCTTCGAGGATGCGGTAGTAACCGGCGCGGTCGTCGAGGATGCTCGCGGACATGGCGTAAAAGCGGATGGCCTGTTGTTCGCCCTGAGCCAATGCCAGGTCGGTGATGGCGCGGGTAAGTCGACCGTTACCGTCGTCGAAGGGGGCAGGGTGACGAACCAGAAATGAGCGATACCGGCGCGCAGAAAGGGATCGAGACTGGCATCGCTGCGGCTGCTTTCGAACCAGGCGAGAAAGTCCGCCAGTTGCGCTTCCAGCCCTGCGCGGGGAGGGGCTTCGAAATGTATGGTCGGTTGGTCGATGCGACCGGAAACCACCTGGATGGGCTCGTCGCCGCGCAGTTTGCCGATGTGTAGCGGTCGAGCCAGCAGTGGGTCATCGCTGGGGAATAGCCAACGGTGCCAGGTGAAAAGTCGCTGGATCTCCAGCGGCTGGCTGATGCGCGTGGGTGGCATCGAGCAGCAGTTCCGCCAGGCCTTCGGAGCGTGAGGTGGTCCGGCCTTCTTCGTTCAACCTCAGGCGCCGCGCCAATGATGAGCGCACCGAACCGGCGTTCAGCTGCTCACCCTCGATGGCTGAAGAAGTGACGATGTTCTGCAGCATGGCATCCAGACTGCTCTGTACTTCGATGTCACTCCCCACCGCACCGAGCATTCCCAACAAACGCCCCTGAGCCTGGCTGCAGGCTCGCAGCAGCGGGGCGAGCGCTTCGGCTTGCCAGCTGAAGTGTGGTCAATTGGGCTGCTGCCAGATCCAGAGCGGGTCATTCATTAGGGGTGTTCATCTATGAGCCGATAATGCCGGCTATTCGGCTCACTGTCGAATCCTCACCCTGCTCGCCTGGCGTGAGTGGCGTACTTGGCCAGCGCTGTTGGCCCAGTTCTCGAAGGCGCTTCAGTACTTCGCTCCGAAACGCTGGCTGGCATGACCAGGCTCCTGCCCCTGTTATTCGGCTGCCATCGGGCTCGACTCTCCGGCCACCGTCCATGGACTGTGGCTGATGATGGCGACCATATTCCCCTGCTCCCAAAACGCACCGCTGCACCGCGCTGTACTGAATTGCTCCCTTTGGGCTACAGGATTGGTGCGGCTGCTTTTCTTGCATGCATGAAAAAGCCGCGCAATGCGCGGCTTTGAAGGTGGTGGGCCCACACGGACTCGAACCGTGGACCAAAGGATTATGAGTCCTCTGCTCTAACCAACTGAGCTATAGGCCCCCAGAAGGCCGGCGGATTATACCGGTCGGGTCCCTGGGGCGCCAACTGATTGCTGGGGTTCAGCAGCAGTCGTCTTCCACGCGTTGCAGCAAGAGAGCGATTTCGTGGTCGTCGTTGCGCTCGAAAAGTTCGTGGATGACGTTTATTTGCGCGTGGAGGATGAGCCGGGCATCGGGCTCGAAGCCATTGCGGCTGCCGATCTTGTCGCGCAGGTAGCAGCACAGGGGGCAGTTGCCGTCATCCTGGCTGATGTAGTGCTGAATGCGCGAGTAGAGGGTGCGGATGCCGCGGTCGCATTCGATGTAGGGTAACGGCTGGTCGCCGGCGACGCTGCGATAGGTCACGACGCTGGGCATTGCGCTTCTCCTTGGCCGGTTGGGCGGTGGTCGGTTTGGGGAAGCGCTGATCCTAGGGCGAGACTGGGCCGGCGTCTGTCAGCCAGCCGACAGCTTGCCGGGTTGCTGGCTGCGTGTTTTCAGCAGGTCGGGGCGGTGGATGTCGAAGGTGCCGGGGGCGACTCGGCTGAGGATGCCCTGGCGGGCCAGGCGGTTGATCAACGAGGAGACGGTCTGCCGCGTGGTGCCTAGCAGGTGGGCGATGTCTTCGGTGTTCAGGTCCAGCTCGAGGCGCTGGGCGTCTCCGTGCGGGCGTCCCTTGCGTGCGAGCATGCCGTCGAAGAAACGCGCCAGGCGTCCTTCGACGTCACGAAAGGCAAGGTCTTCGATCAGTTGCATGGAGTTCGCCAGGGTCTGGCCCAGGGCCCGGATGATGGAGGGTGCGGCGTCGGGTAGCGCATCGAGTGTGCGGAGCATCAGGGCGGTTTCGCCAATCAGCACCTCGCTCGCTTTGGCCGCCTGGATGTAGGCGCCGCTGTGGGTGCTGTAGATATCGCCGGCTTCGAGAAAGGTGAGGGTGTATTCCTTGTCTTCCGAGGCGAGGTACACGCGGATTCGCCCGTTGCGCACGATGAACACGCTGTCGCGTGAGGCGCCGGGGCTGCCGATGAGTTCTCCTTCGATCAGGTTGCGCTGACGGAAGCCCTGCAGCAGGGCGGTCTGGAACAGGGGCGAGCTGTCGGATCCGTGCATGGCGATTCGGTCGGTCGTGGGCGAGAGCCGAGGATAGCGCGCTTGGCGGGGTGGTGCAGGTCGTGGATAGCAAAAGCCCCGGCAGGACCGGGGCTCTTGTCATTACTCGTCGAGGAAGGAGCGCAGGTGCTCGCTTCGCGTCGGGTGGCGCAGCTTGCGCAGCGCCTTGGCTTCTATCTGACGGATTCGCTCGCGGGTGACATCGAACTGCTTGCCGACTTCCTCGAGGGTGTGGTCGGTGTTCATGTCGATGCCGAAGCGCATGCGCAGTACCTTGGCTTCACGAGCTGTGAGGCCGGAGAGCACTTCGCGAGTGGCTTCCTTGAGACTTTCCACGGTAGCGACGTCGATCGGCGACTGCATGGCCGAGTCTTCGATGAAATCGCCCAGGTGCGAGTCTTCGTCGTCACCGATTGGCGTTTCCATGGAGATCGGCTCTTTGGCGATCTTCAGTACCTTGCGGATTTTGTCCTCGGGCATTTCCATGCGTTCGCCCAGCTCTTCAGGTGTGGGTTCGCGACCCATTTCCTGCAGCATCTGACGGGAGATGCGGTTGAGCTTGTTGATCGTCTCGATCATGTGCACCGGGATACGGATGGTCCGCGCCTGGTCGGCAATGGAGCGAGTGATCGCCTGGCGAATCCACCAGGTGGCGTAGGTCGAGAACTTGTAGCCGCGACGGTATTCGAACTTGTCCACCGCCTTCATCAGGCCGATGTTGCCTTCCTGGATCAGGTCGAGGAATTGCAGGCCGCGGTTGGTGTACTTCTTGGCGATGGAGATCACCAGGCGCAGGTTGGCCTCGACCATCTCTTTCTTCGCGCGGCGGGCCTTGGCCTCGCCGATGGACATGCGACGGTTGATGTCCTTGATGTCAGCGATCGCCAGGTCGCATTCCTGTTCCAGCTCGATCAGCTTCTGCTGGCAGCGAACGATGTCTTCCTTGCGGTTGCCGATGGCTTCGGCGTACTTGCCCTTGCCGGACGCCAGTTGCTCGGCCCAGTCGAGATTGGTCTCGTTGTTCGGGAACTGACGCAGGAAGTCGGCGCGCGGCATGCGGGCGTCACGCACACAGAGTTGCATGATGGCGCGTTCCTGGGCGCGGATCTGGCTCAGGGCGTTGCGAACGCGCTCGACCAGTGCGTCGTACTGTTTGGGCACGAGTTTGATCGGCATGAACAGGATGGCGAGTGCTTCGAGCTCCTCGACGGCCTGCTGGCTGGCGCGACCATGCTTCTTCAGCGCCTTGTTGGCCTTCTCCAGCTGCTCGGCGACTGCGCCGAAACGCACGCGCGCGACCTCAGGATCCGGGCCGCCATCGCCTTCTTCCTCTTCGCTGTCGGAGTCGTCCTCTTCCTCGTCATCCTTGTCGTCGGCTGCCGGCTTCGCGGTGGTCTGCGGGGTTTCCGGCTCGACCTCCTGGGGCGCGGCGGCGCCATCGTCGTCAGGATCGATGTAACCGCTGAGGATGTCGGACAGGCGACCACCTTCGGTCGTCACTCGCTCGTAATCGGCGAGGATGCTGTCGACGGTGCCGGGGAAGTGAGCGATGGCGCTCATCACTTCGCGAATGCCTTCCTCGATGCGTTTGGCGATTTCGATCTCGCCTTCGCGGGTCAGCAGTTCGACGGTGCCCATTTCACGCATGTACATGCGCACCGGGTCAGTGGTGCGGCCGATATCGGTCTCGACCGCAGCGAGTGCGGCGGCGGCCTCTTCGGCAGCGGCTTCATCGGTATCGGCTTCGGCCAACAACAGGGCATCGGCATCCGGGGCAACCTCGAATACATTGATGCCCATGTCGTTGATCATGCGAATGATGTCTTCCACCTGTTCCGGATCGGAAATATCCTCCGGTAGGTGGTCGTTGACCTCTGCGTAAGTCAGGTAACCCTGCTCACGGCCACGCTGGATCAACTCTTTGAGGCGGGACTGCTGTTGCGCTTTTCCGGACATATAACCCTATCCACTGAAGGTTCTGGCGGGCTGAAAACAAGCTGAGCATTATAGCCGAGCTAGGACCTCACGCGCCAGTTGAGGTCGATGCAGCGGGTGTTGCGTTACGGCTCAACAGGTTACGCAGCTGGTCTTTTTCCTCTGCGCTGAGTTCACCCTGGCGAGCCTTGCGCAGCAGGCTTTCGAGTCGGCGTTCCCGCTGTCGGGCGGCAAGGCTATTAATGGTGTCGAAAAACTGCTGTTCAAGGTTATCGGCCGAGATCAGCCATTCTTTCTCTGCAAGTGCACGTAAAAGTCGCCCTTGGTCGGTTCCATGCCAGCGGGCGATCAGTTGCAGGCTGCGCAGTTTCGGATTCTTCTGCAGCGTGCCAAGCAGTGCAACGAGCAATTGCGCGTATGTGTCGTCTTCTGCGGCGAAATGACTGACATCCTCGACCTTCTGTGCGAGGTTCGGATGGTGCAGCAAAGTGCGCAGCGTGGTCAGCGTGGGCGGCTCGACGGTAGCTGGCGTACGCGGGCCACGAGGCTTGAAGTCTGGTCGCTGCCCGGATTTTTTCCAGTCTTTCTTCCATTCCTTCTTGCCGCTGCGCTGTTGCTTCGGGGGCTCGGGAGGCTCGAAGTAATCTGTTTCGGCGTAGTGTGCGCCGGTCTCGTAGTACGCCGAATCGTCGTATTCAGGCGGGCTGCTGTCGGGGTTCGGTGTGGGGGCGGCCGCCATGTGCTGCAGGGCTTCGCCATTGAGACCGGTGATTTCGGCGAGACGCTGGCGCATCAATGCGCGCAGATTGGCACCGGGGATTTTTTCGATGAGCGGTGCTGCCAGCGTGGCCAAATGGGCCTTGCCTTCCAGCGAACGGGGGTCGGCTTCGTCGCTCAACTGCTGGAAAAAATAATCGGCCAGCGGCTGCGAATGCTGCTGAATGCGCGCGCGGAAGGCGTCGGTGCCTTCGGCACGAACGAGGGTGTCCGGGTCTTCGCCGTCGGGCAGGAACAGGAAGCGCGCCCGGCGGCCGTCCTGCAGGTTCGGCAGCGTGGCTTCCAGTGCTCGCCAGGCTGCCTTGCGTCCCGCGGCGTCGCCGTCGAAGCAGAACAGCACGCTGGGCACGATGCGGAACAGGCGCTTGAGGTGTTCCTCGCTGGTCGCGGTGCCGAGCGTGGCGACGGCGTTGCGCAAGCCTTGCTGGGCCAGGGCGATGACGTCCATGTAGCCTTCCACCACCATGATCTCATCGAGATCGCGGTTGGCCTGGCGCGCTTCGTAGAGGCCGTAGAGTTCCTGGCCCTTGTGGAATACCGGTGTCTCCGGCGAATTCAGGTACTTGGGCTTGTCGTCGCCCAGAACGCGACCGCCGAAGGCGATGACCCGGCCGCGGCTGTCGCGGATGGGGAACATCACGCGGTCGCGGAAGCGGTCGTAGCGTTTGCCGGTCTCGGCATTCTCGATCAGCAGGCCAGCGTCGATCATCGCCTTGTGCTGCAGCGGGTCGCCGCCCAGATGCTTCATCAGGTTGTCCCAGCCGGGTGGGGCGAAGCCCAGCCCGAAATCCCGGGCAATCACGCCTGAGAGACCACGACCCTTGAGATACTCGACCGCGGACTTGCGGGTCGGGTGGGCCTTCAGTGCCTGGCGGTAGTAATCCGCGGCGGCGGCCAGCAGCGGGTAGAGTGGGGAGTCGACGGGTTGGCGGGGCTTGTGTTTGCGCCCGCTTTCCTCGTGCGGGACCTCCATCCCTGCGCGCTTGGCCAGTTCCTCGACCGCCTGGGGGAAGTCCAGTTGGTCGTGGTCCATGACGAAGCCGAGCGCATTGCCGCCGGCGCCGCAGCCAAAACAGTAGTAAAACTGCTTGTCCGGGCTGACGCTGAAGGAGGGGGTCTTTTCCTTGTGGAACGGGCAGAGCGCGCTGTAGTTCTTGCCGGCTTTTTTCAGCTGGATGCGCGAGCCCACCACCTCGACGATGTCGGAGCGGTTGAGCAGGTCGTCGATGAAAGATTGAGGGATCAGTCCGGCCATAGGGGTATCAGATTACGCTCGCAAAGCATGCGCCGGAAATGAAAAAAACTCCGGCCATTCGCCGGTTGGCGAAGCGGAGTCTGCATGCAATGCAAAGCCCGGCCTGAGCCGGGCTTGATGCGACGTCAGCTGTGCTGGATCAGTACAGGCGGACGCTGCGGCGCTGCTCGCGCTGCACTTTCTTGGCGTGACGCTTGACTGCAGCGGCAGCCTTACGCTTACGCTCGGCAGTCGGCTTCTCGTAGAACTCACGCGAGCGGACTTCGGCCAGAACGCCTGCTTTTTCGCAGGAGCGCTTGAAGCGACGCAGTGCTACGTCGAAGGGTTCATTCTCTTTAACTTTGACAGCGGGCATCCAGGACTTACCTTCACTTGATTACCGGTGGCAACGCGCTTCGGCAATGACTCGCAAGCACGCTGGTTTTAAGGGTTGCGGATGTTACCCGCTCCAATTGCGGAATGCAAAGCCCCTGATCGAAAAGCGCTGGTCGGTCGGACGGCCCGACGATTAATATGCACGGCTTCATTCGCCCTCCGGAAAGGTTGAACCCATGCTGGTGCTGGGGTTGGAAACGTCCTGCGACGAGACTGGTGTCGCGCTTTACGACAGCGAACAGGGCCTGCTGGCCGACGCGCTATTCAGCCAGATCGACCTGCATCGCGTCTATGGCGGCGTGGTGCCCGAGCTGGCCTCGCGCGATCACGTGAAACGCATGCTGCCGCTGATCCGCCAGGTGCTGGACGAGGGCGATCGCGAGGCTGCGCAGATCGATGCGGTGGCCTATACGGCCGGCCCGGGCCTGGTCGGTGCGCTGCTGGTCGGGGCCTCCTGCGCCCAGGCGCTGGCGTTGGCCTGGGGCGTACCGGCTGTAGGTGTGCACCATATGGAAGGCCACCTGCTGGCGCCGATGCTCGAAGCGCAGCCGCCGCAATTTCCGTTCGTCGCCTTGCTGGTGTCGGGGGGTCATACGCAGCTTGTTCGCGTGGATGGCATCGGCCAGTACGAGCTGCTCGGCGAGTCGGTGGACGATGCCGCCGGTGAGGCCTTCGACAAGACCGCCAAGTTGATGGGCCTGCGTTATCCCGGCGGGCCGGAGATCGCCCGTCTGGCCGAGCAGGGCACTCCGGGACGCTTCGTCTTTCCGCGGCCGATGACCGATCGGCCCGGACTGGATTTCAGTTTCAGCGGCCTGAAGACCTTTACCCTCAATACCTGGCAGCAGTGCCGCAGCGCGGGCGACGAATCCGAGCAGACCCGCTGCGACATCGCGCTGGCGTTTCAGCAGGCGGTGGTCGAAACCCTGACCATCAAGTGTCGCCGAGCGCTCAAGCAGACCGGCCTGAAGTCATTGGTCATCGCCGGCGGGGTCAGCGCCAATCAGTCACTGCGTCAGTCGCTGGAGCGGATGCTCGGCGAGCTCAAGGGTCAGGTCTTCTATGCGCGGCCACGTTTCTGCACCGACAATGGCGCGATGATCGCCTACGCTGGCTGTCAGCGCCTGCTCGCCGGGCAGCATGATGGTCCGGCGATCACTGTGCAGCCGCGCTGGCCGATGGACACACTGCCGGCGATCTGATGAGCGCCAGAGCGGTCAGAAATGTCGTTCCTGGCCGGCGAACAGGTCGCGCACGTTGCTGCGATGGCGCCAGACGATCAGCGTGGCGAGCAGGCTCATCGGCAGTAGCGCGCCGGGTTGCTGCCAGGCCAGCAGCGGCAGGCACAGCGGCAGGGCGATAAGGGCGGCCAGCGAGCTGGTCCGGGTCAGGCGAAATACCAGCAGCCAGGCGACGATGGCCAGCAGGGCGGCGGGCGGGTAGAGCGCCAGCAGGGTACCGGCGGCGGTGGCGACGCCCTTGCCGCCGCGAAAGCGGAAGTACAGTGGATAGAGGTGGCCGCAGACCGCGGCCAGGCCGATCCAGGCCTGTTGCTGGATGCTCAGGCCCAGCGAGGCGGCCAGCAGTACGGGCAGCAGGCCCTTGAGCAGATCGCCGGACAGCGTGCAGATCGCCAGTCGCTTGCCTGCCAGACGCAGCATATTGGTGGCGCCGGGGTTGCCGGAGCCGCCGGCACGCGGGTCGGGTATCCCGGCCAGGCGGCTGAGCAGTATGGCGAATGACAGCGAGCCGGTCAGGTACGCGAGCAATGTCAGCAGCCAGAACATGGAATCCATCCGGGGCAGGGAGCCCCTGAGTCTAACGGCGCGTTTCGAGCTTGTCGTGCCGCAGGAGAACGTTGCGTGGATACAGTCTTCATCGAAGGCCTGGAAGTGGATACGGTAATCGGCGCTTACGATTGGGAGCGCGGGATCCGCCAGTGCCTGCATCTGGACCTGACGCTTGGCTGGGATATCCGTCCCGCCGCCGAGAATGATGAGCTGGACAAGGCCCTGGACTATGCCAAGGTCGCTGCGGCCATCGATCAGTTCGCTTCCGAGGCGTGCTTCGAGCTGGTCGAAACCTTCGCCGAGCGCTTGGCGCAGAAGCTGATGAGCGAATTCGGCATCGTCTGGCTGCGACTGCGGGTCACCAAGCCTGGCGTCAATGCGCGCGCCCGTGCGCTGGGTGTGGAGATCGAACGCGGATGTCGCTGACCCCCGTCATGCTTGGCCTGGGTAGCAATGTGCAGCGCGTCGAGCGCTTGCATGCCGGGCTCGATGCGCTGGCCGAGCTGCTGCAGGATATGCGTTGCTCGCCGGTGTTCGAGAGCCTGGCGGTGGGCTACAAGGGCGACAACTTTTACAACCTGGTGGTCGCTGGTCATACCGACCTGCCGCTAACCGAGCTGGACCGCCGGCTCAAGTTCATCGAGGCGGACAATGGCCGCTATGCGCCGGATCGCAAGGGGCTACCGCTGGATATTGACGTGCTGCTGTATGGCGATCTGGTCGGCAACTTCCATGGCCTGCTGCTGCCGCGCGCGGAAATCCTGAAGAACGCCTTCGTGCTCTGGCCGCTGGCGCTGTTGGCGCCAACCGTGAAACATCCCGCCGTGGGCGAGGCCTTCGCCGAGCTGTGGGCGCATTCATCCATCGACCAGCAGCTCTGGCCGGTGCCGTTCCAGTGGCGCGGCAGCGAGCTCACACCTGCCGATCTGATCCGCAGCTATCCTCCACAGCGAGCCTGAATCGCCTTACTCCGAATTTTCCTGGCAGTAGGTGCGCAGGGAATTGAGGCGCGCAGCACTGAGTGCCTCGCCCAACTCGGCGCCTTTGTACCCCTGATCCAGCAGCGGTTTGACCGCGACGGCCCGCGCCGCGCTGGCCGCGCCGCGTAGATAGTCGGCTTCGAAGAGCAACTCGCCGGCGGCACCTGCCAAGGCGTGCATTTCACAAGCCGCGACGAAATGCTCGAAGCGCTCCGGCCGCCGGTAGATATCGAAGTGCTGCAGCATGTCGAGCAATGCAGCGGCTGGCAGCTGCCTGGCGTTGAGCGCGTCATCGTGATATCTGCCGAGCAGCATCGCCAGCTCCTGGCAATCCCTCGGCGCCTTGCAGCGCTGGTTGAGCGCATCGATGGCGGCCAGCCGTGCCTGCTGGCTACCGGCCGGTGCAGTGCAGCCGAGTAGCAGGCAGGCCCAGCGTACCGGCAGTGGCTGGGCATGTTCGGCGCATTGGCGAAGTGCTCGGAGCAGATGCTCACCCGTGGCATTGCCCATGGCGAAGGTCGTGGCCAGTTCCGGGAACAGTTCAGTCAGCGCGTCGCCGTCCTGCAGCACCTGAATGAAGACGTCCGGCCGAGGTTCCATCAGCGCACGGGAGATTTCCTTCCAGCTGCGCTCTGCTGTCAGCGCCGATAGCTCGCCGGAGCGGGCCAGCTGGCGCATCAGCTCGAGCGTCTCGTCGGCGATACGGAAGCCCAGTTCGGCATAGCGTGCGGCGAAGCGCGCCACGCGCAAAACGCGCAGCGGATCTTCGGCGAAAGCGGGGGAAACGTGGCGCAGCAGCCGTGCCTGCAGGTCGCGCTGACCGCCGTAGGGATCGATCAGCTGGTCGTGATCGTCTTCGGCGATGGCATTGATGGTGAGATCGCGGCGCTGCAGATCTTCTTCGAGGGTGACGTCGGGGCTGGCATGGAAGGTAAACCCGCCATAGCCACGACCGCTTTTGCGCTCGGTGCGCGCCAGGGCGTATTCCTCACCGGTTTGCGGATGCAGAAATACTGGGAAGTCGGCGCCGACCGGGCGGAAGCCGCGGGCCTGCATTTCTTCCGGGGTGGCGCCGACCACCAGCCAGTCGACCTCGGTCACCGGACGCCCCAACAGACGGTCGCGTACTGCGCCGCCGACTTTATAGATCTGCATGTTCACCTCCGTTGGCGCGGAGGATAAAGGATATCGGCGCTGAGGCTACAGCGCGGTTGGTGAGGAAAGGCCGCGGCCCGCGGTCAGGCGAAGTTCATGCCGGGAAAGCGGTTGTCGACCTCCGCCTCGCTGCTGGGCCGTGGTGGCATGTGGTGGGTATTGACCAGCTTGTCGTCCTGCATCGACTGCAGATGCACATCGAAGCCCCACAACCGATGCAGGTGCTTGAGCACCTCTTCGGTGGACCCGCCCAATGGCTTGCGGTCGTGCTGCATGTGACGCAAGGTCAGCGAGCGATCACCGCGACGGTCGACGTTCCATACCTGCACGTTGGGCTCGCGGTTGCCGAGGTTGTATTGCGCGGCGAGCAGTTCGCGAATGGTATGGTAACCACTTTCATCGTGGATGGCCGGGACCAGCAGCTCGTCCTTGCGGTCATCGTCGAGGATGCTGAACAGCTTGAGGTCGCGGATCACCTTCGGTGAGAGAAACTGCAGGATGAAGCTCTCGTCCTTGAAGTTGTTCATGGCGAACTTCACCGTGGTCAGCCAGTCGCTGCCGGCGATCTCCGGGAACCAGCGCTTGTCTTCCTCCGTCGGTTTTTCGCAGATCCGGCGGATGTCCTGGTACATGGCGAAGCCCAGGGTGTAGGGGTTGATGCCGCTGTAGTAGGGGCTGTCGAAGCCCGGCTGGTAGATCACGCTGGTGTGCGACTGGAGGAATTCCATCATGAAGCCGTCGGTCACCAGTCCCTCGTCGTAGAGGTCGTTGAGCAGCGTGTAGTGCCAGAAGGTCGCCCAGCCTTCGTTCATGACCTGGGTCTGGCGCTGTGGGTAGAAGTACTGCGCGATCTTGCGCACGATGCGCACCACTTCGCGCTGCCAGGGCTCGAGCAGCGGCGCGTGCTTCTCGATGAAGTAGAGGATGTTCTCCTGCGGCTCGGCCGGGAAGCGCTGGTCGCGTTCGCGCTCGTCGCCCTTGTCGCCGGACTTGGGAATGGTCCGCCAGAGGTCGTTGATCTGCCGCTGCAGGTGCTCCTCGCGATCCTTCTGCCGGCGCCGTTCCTCTTCCGCGGAAATGGGGTAGGGCCGCTTGTAGCGGTCGACGCCGTAGTTCATCAGCGCGTGGCAGGAATCGAGCAGGTCTTCCACTGCATCGATGCCGTGGCGCTCCTCGCACTGGGTGATGTACTGCTTGGCGAACACCAGGTAGTCGATGATCGAACTGGCGTCGGTCCAGGTGCGGAACAGGTAGTTGCCCTTGAAGAAGCTGTTGTGGCCGTAGCTGGCGTGGGCGATCACCAGGGCCTGCATGCACATGGTGTTCTCTTCCATCAGGTAGGCGATGCACGGGTCGGAATTGATCACGATCTCGTAGGCCAGGCCCATCTGGCCGCGCTTGTAGTGCTTCTCGGTGTGCAGGAACTGCTTGCCATAGGACCAGTGATGGTAGCCCAGCGGCATGCCCACCGAGGCATAGGCATCCATCATCTGCTCGGCGGTGATCACCTCTATCTGGTTGGGGTAGGTGTCCAGCGCGTAGCGTTCGGCAATGCGGCCGATTTCGCGGTCGTATTGCCGAATCAGGTCGAAGGTCCATTCCGAGCCGGTGGAAATGGGCTGTCGCTTCATGCTGCACACCTCAGCTGGTCATGCGCCGCTGGAAGAGTTCGCGGAACACTGGATAGATGTCTCCGGCGCTGACCAACTGCTGTTGGGCGAACGCGTCGGAAAAGGCTTCTGCTACCTGGTTGTACTCGTACCAGAGCGCCTGGTGTTCGCGCGGGGTAATTTCGACGTAGGTAAAGTACTGCACGAACGGCATGATCTGGTTGATCAGGATGTCGCGGCACAGCGGCGAATCGTCGTTCCAGTTGTCGCCGTCGGAAGCCTGCGCGGCGTAGATGTTCCACTCGTTGGCGGGATAACGCTCGGCCATGATCTCCTGCATCATCTTCAGCGCGCTGGAGACGATGGTGCCGCCGGTTTCCCGTGAGTAGAAGAACTCCTCCTCGTCGACTTCCTTGGCGCTGGTGTGGTGGCGGATGAATACCACGTCGATCTTGTCGTAGTTCCGCTTGAGGAACAGGTAGAGCAGGATGAAGAAGCGCTTGGCGATGTCCTTGGTGGCCTGGGTCATGGAGCCGGAGACGTCCATCAGGCAGAACATCACCGCCTTGGAGCTGGGGTTGGGCTGCTTGACCAGCAGGTTGTACTTGAGGTCGAAGGTGTCGAGGAAGGGCACGCGGCCGATGCGCGCCTTGAGCCGTTCGATTTCCTCCTCCGCCGCCTTGATGTCGCCGAAGTTGTGCGGCTCCTCCAGGCGCAGCCGTTCCAGTTCGGCCTTCAGCTCGCGCAGCCGCGCACGGCTGCTGCCGGACAGCGCGATACGCCGGGCATGCGCCGAGCGCAGGGTGCGCACGATGTTGATCCGCGCCGGGTTACCTTCGTTGCTGATGCCGGCGCGCACCGTCTTGAAGGTATCGGCGCCGGTCAGGTGGCGCTTGACCAGGTTGGGCAGCTCCAGGTCCTCGAACATGAAGTCGAGGAATTCCTCCTGGGTGATCTGGAACACGAAGTCGTCCATGCCTTCGCCGCTGTTGCTGGCCTGGCCGGCGCCCTGGCCGCCACCGCCACCCTGCGGCCGCGGGATGCGTTCGCCGGCTACGAACTCCTTGTTGCCCGGATGGACGATGGTCTGGCGGCCGCCGCGGCCGTGGTGCAGCACCGGTTCGTCGATGTCGCGACCGGGAATGCTTATCTGCTCGCCATGCTCCATGTCGGTGATGGAGCGCCGGCCGACGGCCTCCTCCACCGCTTTCTTGATGTGCCCACGGTAGCGCTGCAGGAAGCGCTGGCGGTTAACCGTGCTCTTGTTCTTGCCATTCAGGCGACGGTCGATCACGTAGCTCATAGGCCCCTCCGGGGCAGCTGCAAGCCTCAAGCTACAAGCTGCAAGAAGGAGCACGTGCGCGCTTTGCTCTCTCTTGCCGCTTGAAGCTTGCCGCTTGCGGCTGCTGTCACTGTGATTTCCGTACCCGCAGATACCATTCGGACAGCAGGCGCACCTGTTTCTCCGTGTAGCCCCGTTCGACCATGCGCACGACGAAGTCGTTGTGCTTCTTCTGGTCTTCCTTGCTTGCCTTGGCGTTGAAGCTGATGACCGGCAGCAGATCCTCGGTGTTGGAGAACATCTTCTTCTCGATCACCACGCGCAGTTTCTCGTAGCTGAGCCAGGAAGGATTCTTGCCGTTGTTGTTGGCCCGGGCGCGCAGCACGAAGTTGACGATCTCGTTGCGGAAATCCTTCGGGTTGCTGATGCCGGCCGGCTTCTCGATCTTCTCCAGTTCCTCGTTGAGCGCCACGCGGTTGAGGATTTCGCCGGTTTCCGGATCGCGGTACTCCTGATCCTGAATCCAGAAGTCGGCGTACAGCACGTAGCGGTCGAAGATGTTCTGCCCGTACTCGCTGTAGGACTCGAGGTAGGCGGTCTGGATCTCCTTGCCGATGAACTCCACGTAGCGCGGCGCCAGGTACTCCTTGATGAAGCGCAGGTAGCGCTCCCTGACCTCGGCGGGGAACTGTTCCTGCTCGATCTGCTGCTCCAGCACGTAGAGCAGGTGCACCGGGTTGGCGGCGATCTCGTGCGGATCGAAGTTGAAGACCTTGGAAAGGATCTTGAAGGCGAAGCGGGTGGAAAGCCCGTTCATGCCCTCGTCGACCCCGGCGGCGTCGCGGTATTCCTGGATCGACTTGGCCTTGGGATCGGTGTCCTTGAGGTTCTCGCCGTCATAGACGCGCATCTTCGAGTAGATGTTGGAGTTCTCCGGCTCCTTGAGCCGCGACAGCACCGAGAACTGGGCCAGCATCTTCAGCGTATCCGGCGCGCAGTGCGCCTGGGACAGCGAGCTGTTGGTCAGCAGCTTGTCGTAGATCCTGATCTCGTCGCTGACGCGCAGGCAATAGGGCACCTTGACGATGTAGATACGGTCGATGAAGGCCTCGTTGTTCTTGTTGTTGCGGAAGCTGTGCCATTCCGACTCGTTAGAGTGGGCCAGCAGGATGCCGCTGTAGGGAATCGCGCCGAGGCCCTCGGTGCTGTTGTAGTTGCCTTCTTGGGTGGCGGTCAGCAGCGGGTGCAGCACCTTGATCGGCGCCTTGAACATCTCGACGAATTCCATCAGGCCCTGGTTGGCCCGGCACAGGGCGCCGGAATAGCTGTAGGCGTCGGCATCGTTCTGCGGGAATTCCTCCAGCTTGCGGATATCCACCTTGCCCACCAGCGAGGAAATGTCCTGGTTGTTCTCGTCGCCCGGCTCGGTCTTGGCCACGGCGATCTGGTTGAGGATCGACGGGTAGAGCTTGACCACGCGGAACTGGCTGATGTCGCCGCCGAACTCCTGCAGGCGCTTGGTCGCCCAGGGCGACATGATGCTGTTGAGGTAGCGCCGCGGAATGCCGTAGTCCTCTTCGAGGATCTGCGCATCCTCGGCGGGGTTGAACAGGCCGAGCGGCGACTCGAACACGGGCGAGCCCTTGATCGCGTAGAAGGGCACGTGCTCCATCAGTTGCTTGAGCTTTTCCGCCAGGGACGACTTGCCGCCGCCGACCGGGCCGAGCAGGTAGAGGATCTGTTTCTTCTCCTCCAAGCCCTGGGCGGCATGACGGAAGTAGGAGACGATCTGATCGATGCACTCCTCCATACCGTGAAAATCCTCGAAGGCGGGATAACGGCGGATCACCTTGTTGGAAAAGATGCGCGACAGCCGCGAGTCAACCGATGTGTCGACCAGTTCGGGCTCGCCGATCGCCATCAGCAAGCGCTCGGCGGCGCTGGCATAGGTGTCTGGGTCCGCCTTGCACAGATCGAGATATTCCTGGAGGGAATACTCCTCCTGGCGGGTCGCTTCGAAACGTTGTTGGAAGTGGCTGAAAATGCTCATGACTTCACCTCGATCGATGCACGAATAGGCGCGTCATCAGGCACTCTGGGGCCGGCCGAAGTGGCGGCCAGTGGAGTTCCCCCGAACACCTAATGGTCGAAACCCTGAAATCCGTCAGCCGTTTCCCGGCTTCATTTATTTGGATGGCCTGAACTCAAGGATAGTTCGGATTCGGCAAGATCAAGGGCGGGGAGGGGAATTAGGCGCTGCCGTTCGGCTGCTGATAGCGCCTAGCCCGCGGATGGCGGGCGATCGAGAGGAAATAAATTTTTACGCTTGCTCTTCGCCGCGTTCGACATCGGCCGGATAGGTATGCCGCCAGAGCTCGAAGCCACCGTCGAGGCTGTAGACGTCCGAAAAGCCCTGATTGACCAGATAGGCCGCTGCGCTCTGGCTGGAGTGGCCGTGATAGCAGGTGACGATCAGCGGCTGGTCGAGATCGGCAGCGGCAATGAAATCCGGCAGCGAGTGGTTGTCCAGATGCAGCGAGCCACTGATGTGGCCGTTGGCATAGCTGTGCGGGTCGCGGATATCCACGATCACTGCGCCGCTGCTGCGCATGGTCTGCGCCTGTTCCGGTGGGATGCGTTTGAAGTCGGTCATGCATTTTTCCCGTATTCGCATTCGCAGCGATGCATCTCGCCGCTGTCGAGGTTCATTAGAGTCATGGCGTTGCCCCAGACGCAGCCAGTGTCCAGGGCGAAGACGTTCGGCTCGTCGCACTTGCCTTCCAGTGCGGCCCAGTGGCCGAAGATCAGCTTGACGTTGCGGGTCTTGCGGTTGGCGTGGCTGAACCAGGGTGCGTAGCCGGCGGGGGCGCTGTCGGCGCCTTCTTTCGCTTCCAGATCGAGGGTGCCGTCGGCCTTGCAGAAACGCATGCGAGTGAAGTAGTTGGTGATCAGGCGCAGCCGCGGTACCCCATGCAGCTCCTTGTTCCATTTCGATGGTTGATTGCCATACATGCCATCGAGGAAAGGCATCAGCAGCGCGTCGTCCTGTAGCGCCTGCTCGACTTCCGAGGCGCGTTTGAGCGCCTTCTCTAGCGACCACTGCGGCGGAATGCCGGCGTGCACCATCGCGGTATGCCGCTCGGCGTCGTAGTGAATGAGCTTCTGCTGGCGCAGCCAGTCGATCAGGTCGGTCCGATCCGGCGCGTTCAGAATCGCCTGCAAGGTGTCGGACTTGCGCATGCGTTCAATGTTATGGGCCACCGCCAGCAGGTGCAGGTCGTGGTTGCCCAGCACAGTGATCGCGGAGGACTCGAGGTCGCGCACGAAGCGCAGGGCTTCCAGCGATTGCGGGCCGCGATTGACCAGGTCGCCAGCCAGCCACAGACAGTCGCGCGAAGGGCTGAAGTCGACGCGCTCGAGCAAACAGGTCAGCGGTTCGAGGCAACCCTGCAGGTCGCCGACGGCATAGGTCGTCAATGCAATGCTCCGGGTACGGCCAGGCGGAACGGCGCAATGAGCGCATCGAAACTGTGACCATCCTCGGCCAACATCTCATAGCTGCCTTGCATGCTGCCGACACAGGTGGCCAGCAGCGTTCCGCTGGTGTAGACGTGGTGTTCGCCTGGTGCGATCAGCGGCTGTTCGCCAATGACGCCGGCACCGCGCACTTCCTGCACCTGGCCGTCGCCATCCGTGATGATCCAGTGCCGCGACAGCAGCTGTGCCGCCACCTCGCCTTTGTTTTCGATGGTTACGGTGTAGGCAAAGGCATAGCGGTTTTGTTCCGGCTCCGATTGCGCGGCCAGATAGCGAGGCGTGACGCTGACGTCGATGCGGTAGCGGTTATCGTCGGACATGGGACTGCTCGCTGTTGAAGGCAGGGTAGAGGTCGATGCCTCAGCTGCGTTCTGTCAGTTGGTCGGATAGGCGAACGAAGGCCGCCAGATCCAGTTGTTCGGGGCGCAGGCTGCCGTCCACGTCCGCCGCTGCGATGGCGTCGGCGTCCAGCAGCCCCTTGAGGGTATTACGCAAGGTCTTGCGCCGTTGGTTGAACGCCTCGCGCACGACGCGCTCCAGTTGACGGTGATCGCGGGCTGGGTGCGGCAGCGTCTCATGTGGCACCAGGCGAACGATCGCCGAATCGACCTTTGGCGCCGGGTTGAACGCACCCGGCCCGACGTTGAACAGGTGCTCCACCCGGCAGTGATACTGCACCATGATCGACAGTCGGCCCCAGTCGCCACCGCCCGGCTGCGCCGCCAGGCGTTCGACCACCTCCTTCTGCAGCATGAAATGCATGTCGCGGATCAGATGCGCGTGGTCGAGCAGGTGAAAGATCAGCGGGGTAGAGATGTTGTACGGCAGGTTGCCGACGATGCGCAGGCTGTTCGGCTCGGCGCTGAGGCGGCTGAAGTCGAACTTCAGCGCGTCGCCCTGGTGCAGATTGAAGTTATCGCGCCCGGCGAATTTGCCCTGCAGGATGGGAATCAGGTCGAGGTCGAGCTCGACGACATCCAGATGCGCGCCGCTGTCGAGCAGTCCCTCGGTCAATGCTCCCTGGCCTGGGCCGATCTCCACCAGTCGCTCACCCGACTTGGCATGAATCGCCCGCAGAATGCGGTGAATGACGCCAGCGTCGTGCAGGAAGTTCTGGCCAAAGCGCTTGCGTGCGCGGTGCTGATAATCGGACATCGGGGCTCCAGGGAGCAGCTTGAAGCCTGAAGCTCGAAGCTGAAAAACGAATAAGGCGCGTATTTTAGCAGGCGGGGGCGGCAAGTAGCTCGGTCGGGCCGCAACCCGGCCCATGCTTAGCGAGCTGCGCCGACCATCTGATAGGCGGTTTCCAGTGCGACCCGCAGGCTGCCGGTGTCGATTTTGCCGCTGCCGGCCAGATCCAGCGCGGTGCCGTGATCCACCGAGGTGCGCACGATCGGTAGGCCCAGGGTCACGTTGACCGCAGCGCCGAAACCCTTGTACTTGAGCACTGGCAGGCCCTGGTCGTGGTACATCGCCAGCACTGCGTCGCAGTGCTCGAGATTTTTGGGGGTGAACAGCGTGTCCGCTGGCAGCGGGCCGATCAGCTCAAGCCCTTCGTCACGCAACTTGCCCAGCACGGGCTCGATGATCTCGATTTCTTCGCGACCCAGGTGGCCACCTTCGCCGGCATGCGGGTTCAGGCCGCAGACAAGAATGCGCGGTTGGGTAATACCGAACTTGCTGACAAGATCGTGGTGCAGGATCCGCGTAACCCGTTCCAGGCGTTCGTGGGTAATCGCCGCAGCGACATCCTTGAGCGGCAGGTGAGTGGTGACCAGTGCGACACGCAGGCCACGGGTGGCAAGCATCATGACCACCTGCTCGGTGCGGGTCAGTTCGGCGAGAAATTCGGTATGGCCGGAAAACGGGATGCCGGCCTCGTTGATCACGCCCTTGTGCACCGGTGCGGTGATCATGCCGGCGAAGCTGCCGTCGAGACACCCTTTCCCAGCTCGAGTCAGGGTTTCCAGAACGTAGTGGCCGTTGCGCGCGTCGAGCTGGCCTGCGGTCACCGGGGCATCCAGCGGAGTATCCCAGACATATAGACAGTTGGCCGGCGCCGGTTGGCTTGGCCAGTCATGTGGTCCGACGTCCCGCAGCTCGATCGTCAGCCCCAGTTGCGAGGCGCGCTCTGCCAGCAGCGAGCGGCTGGCGATGGCTACCAGAATCCGAGGTTGGGCCTCGCGTGCCAGCAGCAGACACAGATCCGGGCCGATGCCGGCCGGTTCGCCGGGGGTGAGAACGAAGGGGCGGGGAGCGGTCATCAGGCTTCTCTCTTGGCGTGTGGCGTTCAACCGCCTGAAATGAAAACGGGGTGGCGACCCTTCGGCCATCACCCCGCGTTCCTGTTGCTTGTAGATACAGCGTGAAGCTTAGAGCTTGATCTCGACGTAGGCTTCGTCGCGGATCTGGCGTAACCACGCCTGCAGCTCTTCGTCATACTTGCGGTTGCGCAGCAAACTCAGCGCCTGTTGCTCGCGGAACTGCTCGCTGGCGTCGGTCGCGCGGCGGCCGAGCACCTCGAGGATGTGCCAGCCGTAGGGCGACTTGAACACCGGGGACAGTTCGCCGCTCGCCGTATTGGCCATGACTTCGCGGAACTCGGGCACCAGAGAAGCTGGGTCGATCCAGTTCAGGTCGCCGCCGTTGAGCGCCGAACCGGGGTCTTCGGAAAAGCTCTTGGCCAGCTCGGCGAAGTTTTCGCCAGCACTGATGCGATCACGCAGGCGCTGCACCAGCAGGCGTGCTTCTTCCTCGCTACGGATCGCACTCGGCTTGATCAGGATGTGGCGGACATGCACTTCGTCGCGCACCTGGGTTTCGCCACCACGCTTGTCCAGCAGTTTGACCATGATGAAGCCTGGCGGCGTGCGGACCGGCTCGGTGACCTCGCCAACCGACAGCTCGCGCACGGCGGTATCGAACGGCGGTGGCAGCTGAGCTGCTTTGCGCCAGCCCATGTCGCCGCCTTCCAGCGCGTTCTCGCTACCGGAGCGCGAGACGGCCAGGCGAGCGAAGTCTGCGCCCTGCTGAAGCTGCTGGTAGGTATCCATGGCGGTGCGTTCGGCGGCCTGGATGGTCGCGGAATCTGCCGCTTCCGGTACCGGGATGAGGATATTGGCCAGGTGGTATTCCTCGGACAACTGCAGCTTGCCGAGGTCGGAGGCCAGGAAGTTCTGCACTTCCTGATTGGACACCTGGATGCGTTCCGCCACTCGGCGCTGCCGCACGCGGCTGATGATCATCTCGCGGCGGATCTGCTCGCGGGCCGTCTCCAGACTCAGGCCGTCGCGCACCAGGGCTTCACGAAACTGTTCCGGTGACATGTTGTTGCGCTGGGCAATGGTGCCCATGGCCTGATTGAGTTCTTCATCGGAAATGCGAATGCCGGAGCGCTCACCGATCTGCAGCTGCAGGTTCTCGGTGATCAGGCGCTCCAGCACCTGCTGTTGCAGCACATCCATCGGCGGCGCATCGGCGTCACGCTTTTGGATGGTTTGCTGCACTTCACGAATCCGTTGTTCGAGCTGGCTCTGCATGATGACGTCGTTATCGACGATCGCCACCACGCGGTCGAGGGGTTGAACCTGGGCGAGGGCTGCAGGCGCGAGGCTCGCGCCGCTCAGCAGCAGAGCGCCGAGCGCGAGCGGGCGCAGTACTTCAGAAAGCTTGATCTTCACGTTCACGGTAGCCTTGGATGCCTTCGTCGAGGAAAGTTTCGGTCGCATTGCCGACTACGCCGCCGAGCCCCTTGAGCACGATCTGCAGGAAGATGCCGTTATCCGGCTCGTCGTTGCGATCAGGGTTGAGGCTGGTCTCGTCGTAGTCGATCCAGTAGCGATTGATCAGGCGCAGTTTCCAGCAGCAGCTGTCGTACTCGAAGCCACCGAAGGCTTCCAGGGTGCGACTGCGGCTGTAGTCATGCTGCCAGCGGGCGATGACGCTCCATTGCGGGACGATCGGCCAGATGACGGAGAAGTCGTGCTGGTTGATCTTGTAGTAGTCCTTGATGCAGTTAGCCGGGTCGGTTTCGCAGTTGCCGTAGTCCCCGCCGTAGGTCCACTCGCCAGTTGCCTGGTCGAAGCGCATGGTGTCGTTACGATAGCGATAGCCAACGTTGACGATCTTGCCGGGATTGTCCGCTGGCTGGTAATGCCACATGGCACTGCCAGAGCGGGTGCTGTGGCTGTCCGGATCCCAGTTGAACGTCGAGGTGAAGCGCCAGTCGCGGTTGTAGCGATACATATACTCCAGCGCATACGGCGATACGTCGGCGGTGGCATTGGAGCGGGTGCGGTAGTCGATGCCACGCAGCTGCACCTTGCGGTCTTCGAAGTAGAACGCCTGGCCGATGCTCAGGCGCTGGCGCTCGAAGCCGTTGGGCTCGACCCAGCGGCTGGTGACGCCGAGCGATACCTGGTTGGCATCGCCGATGCGGTCCTTGCCGGAGAAGCGGTTCTCGCGCCACAGCGAGGAGTAGCTGAAGCTGCTTTCGCCGGTATCGAAGATCGGAATGTCGTCCTGATCCTCCTCCGGAACATAGAGATAGAACAGGCGCGGTTCCAGTGTCTGGCGATAGTCCTTGCCGAACCATTGGGTGTCGCGGTCGAAGTACAGGCCGCTATCGACGCTGAAGATCGGCACGCTGCGATTCTGGCTGCTGTCGAACGATTCGTAGCTGGCCAGCGTGCTCTGGCCGCGATCATCCAGGTCCAGGTCGTACTGTGTATAGGCATATTTCAGCGAAGGCTTGAGGAAGCCCCAGGACCAGTTCAGCGGCAGGCTGACGCCTGGCTCGAGATGTATGCGCTCGCCTTCGGCGCGAGTCAGGCCACGCAGGCGATCGTCGTACCACTGCTCCGGATTGCCGTCTTCGTTGATGAAGTTGCCGTTGCGCAGGCTGCGCTGGAAGCTGACGAACTCGGTGTTGTAGGTGAAATTCAGGCCGCCCGGCTGGAAGGGCAGGCGTCCATCCAGGGTCAGCTGCGGGAGCCGCTCATACGGGGTGATGTCGGCGACGGTGGCGCGCTCGTAGGCATGCACGTTGAGGCGGGCGGTGTAGCTGTCGCCGCGGTAGGTAAGCGTGCCGCGCTGATCGAGGTGATCCGGCTGATCGATATCCAGGTTGGTGTTCAGGTCCTGGAAGTAGTACGGATCGCTGAGATCGGTGTAGTCCACTTCGGCGAGCCAGCGCGAGTCCAGCCCGGTACGGTTCTGCCAGCTGTACATCCAGCGTTGGTCTTCATACTCGGATTGCCGCTCGCGGTCGTCGTTGCTGTCATCCAGATAGGCCGCGCCGAATTGTCCCTCGCTGCTGCGCGTGAGGTAGCGGAACTCGCCTTCCATCAGCAGGCCGCGGTCGGTCATCAGGTGCGGATACAGGGTCGCGTCGAAGTTCGGCGCCAGGTTGAAGTAATAGGGCGTCTGCAGCGAAAAACCGGTATCACTGGACGAGCCGATGCTCGGCGCGAGAAAACCCGACTGGCGACGGTCGTCGATGGGGAAATGGATGTAGGGGGTGTAGAACACCGGAACATCCTTGACCCGTAGCGTGACGTTGGTGGCCGAGCCAAAGCCGGTGGCTGGGTTCAGCGTGACGTTGTTGCCTTGCAGGTGCCAGCTGTTTTCGCCGGGCTCGCAGCTGGTGTAAGTACCGTCCTTGAGGCGAATGATCGCGGTTTCTTCACGCTTGGCGTATTGCGCGCTGCCACGCACCTTGCCGGAGTGCACGACGTACTCGGCGTTTTCCACCTTGGCTTCGCCGCTGTCGAGGAAGATCTCGGCGCGGTCGCCGACCAGCAATGCGTCGCGGTCGCGGAAGCGGACATTGCCGGTCAGCTCGCCGCGATTTTCCAGCTGGTGCAGGCTGGCTTCGTCTGCCTCCACCTGAATGCTGCCCTGACGCAGCAGCACGTCACCGGCGAGGGTGGCGACTTCCTGTTCCTGCTCGTAGCGGGTGGCTTTGGCCGATACATAGGTCGGCGCTTCGCTCATCGGAGTGGTGTCGAACTTGCCGGGACGGTCGGGCTCGACATAGGTGCCGGTGCAATAAGGGCCGGTTTCGGCGAGCTGAGCCGGGGTCAGCTGCTCGCGCGGAACCCAGTCGAGATGGCTGTAATCGGCGCTGCGCGAGGCGAGGGCACGGCCCTTGCTTTCGGTGACCAGCTTGGTCGTCGCCGTTGGCGCTTGCACTTTGCTGCTCGTCGATTTGGCGGTGCTCGATGTGCTCACGGCGCTGCCGCTGTGTACCGGGCGCGGTGGCAGGGTCTGACTGGCTTCGTTGGACGCACAGTTCCAGCCGCCGGAAGCGTCGGGCTGGCAGGCGAACTGCTCGGCTGCAAAGGCAAAAGGTACAGCTACCGGTTGCAATGCAAGCAGACCGCCAGTAACCAATAGAGGGAATTTTTTACGAAACGCGGGGTATTTGACTGCCATCTTGTTTTTTGGTCCGTGCTTGCGGCGAGCCATCGGCCGGCTGGGCCGCACGCCTCTCGATGGGCTGAGAAAGATGCAGGATAATAAAGCATGACCCGCCTATCGGCTAGCGCCGTGGAGACCCCCTGGATGCCGCATCAAGATCAACGTCTGCTGGACCTGAGCGCCTGGCTGGAACAGCAATTACCCGAAGTCTTCGCCCGTTGCGGCTGGGGCGAAGTGCCGGTTGCACAGCTTACTGCCGCCAGCAGCGATGCCAGCTTTCGGCGTTACTTTCGCTGGCAAGGGGCTGAGCGCAGTCTGATCGTGATGGATGCGCCGCCGCCCCAGGAAGACTGCCGGCCCTTCGTCAAGGTCGCGCAGATGCTGGGTGACGCCGGTGTCCATGTGCCGCAGATACTGGCCTCCGATCTCGAGCGTGGCTTCCTGCTGCTGAGCGATCTGGGCCGCCAGACCTATCTGGATGTCATCGATCAGAGCAATGCCGAGCAGCTGTTCGAAGACGCCATGGAGGCCTTGCTGAAGTTCCAGCTGCATCCAGTGACGCAGCCGATGCCAGCCTATGACGAGGCGCTGCTGCGCCGTGAACTGCAGCTGTTCCCCGACTGGTACGTGCAGCGCCACCTTGGCCACAGCTTCAGTGAGAAGCAGCAGGCCGCGTGGGAGCGTATCTGCCGGCAGCTGATCGACTCGGCGCTGGCGCAGCCGCGGGTGCTGGTGCATCGTGATTACATGCCGCGCAATCTGATGATCAGCGAGCCCAACCCAGGTGTGCTGGACTTTCAGGATGCGGTGCTCGGCCCGGTCAGCTACGACATCACCTCGCTGTTCAAGGACGCCTTTCTCAGCTGGCCCGAAGCGCAGGTGCAGGCCTGGCTCGAAGGCTATTGGCACAAGGCGCGCGCTGCTGGCGTGACGCTGCCCGAATCGCTTGACGAGTTCCTGCGTGCCAGTGACCTGATGGGACTGCAGCGCCACCTCAAGGTGATCGGCATTTTCGCGCGCATCTGCCATCGCGACGGCAAGCCGCGTTACCTCGCCGATGTGCCGCGCTTCTTTGCCTATATCGAGGCCGTGTTGGCACGGCGGCCAGAGCTGGCCGAGCTGCAGCAGCTGCTGGTCGAACTGCCGCAGGCGCCGCAAGCATGAAGGCGATGATTCTGGCTGCCGGTAAGGGCGAGCGGTTGCGGCCACTGACGCTGCACACGCCCAAGCCATTGGTTCGTGCCGCGGGCGTGCCGCTGATCGAGTACCACGTTCGTGCCCTGGCCGCCGCGGGTTTCCAGGAACTGGTGATCAACCATGCCTGGCTCGGCCAGCAGATCGAAGACTATCTCGGCGACGGCAGCCGTTTCGGCGTGGCCATCCATTATTCGGCCGAAGGCGAACCCCTCGAGACCGGCGGCGGCATTCACCGGGCGTTGGGGCTACTCGGCGATGAGCCGTTCCTGGTGGTCAATGGCGATATCTGGACCGACTACGATTTCGCCCAGCTGAGACGGCCGCTTCACGGGCTCGCGCACCTGGTGCTGGTGAGCAATCCGCCGCACCACCCAAAGGGTGATTTCAGCCTGGTCGGATCGGCCGTCACGGAGCCCGAGACCAATGGCGACGCGCTGACCTACAGTGGCATTTCCGTTTTGCACCCTGCGCTGTTCGAAGGCTGCCAGCCGGGAGCGTTCAAGCTGGCGCCGTTGTTACGCCGCGCCATGGCTGGTGGGCAGGTGTCCGGCGAGTGCTTTGGCGGGGCCTGGATCGACGTGGGTACCCACGAGCGCCTGGCGGAAGTCGAGCAAACACTGGAGGCGCGGCGCTGACATGTTCTGGCCCATCACGCTGTTGGGGCTGTTGATCGGCTGGTTGCTGGCGAGCATTCCGGGTGCTTTGCTCGGCGCACTGCTGGGGCAGGTGCTGGATCGTCGCCTGGGGCTCGATTCCTGGGCCAGCCTGCGTGCGCGCCTGGCCGGCAAGTCGGTGCTGCAAGGCCAGGATTTGCTGTTCTTCCTGTTGGGGCGTCTGGCCAAGAGTGGCGGGCGCGTGAGTCCGGTGCACATCCAGGTCGCACGTGACGAGATGCGCCGGCTGGGGCTCGATGCCGCCGCGCAGCAGCAGGCCATCGCCGCTTTCAACCGCGGCAAGGCCAGCGGTGATGGCCTGCGCGATACCCTGCAACGGCTGCGCAGCCAGCGCGAAGAAAGCCGCCGCCTGATCCAGGCCTGCTGGCGTATGGCGCGGGCGCAGGGAAGCATGGGCGCACGCGAGCACGAACTGGTGCTGCTCTGGGGCAAGTGGCTGGGTTGGGATGTCGCCGAGGTGGCAGCGCTCGATCCGGGCGCGACCCGGCGCAAGGAGGCCCCGGCCGGTCGGGGTGGTGCATACGAGCAGGCCATGCAGCTGCTGGGTGTGCGTCCGGACAGCGACCCGCAGCTGATCAAGCGCGCCTATCGGCGCCTGCTGAGCAAACACCATCCGGACAAGCAGGCGGGGGCGGGTGCGAATGCCGCCCAGGTTCGCGACGCCACCGAGCGCACCCGCGAGTTGCACAGTGCCTACGCATTGATTCGTGAGCGCCGCGGCTTTCGCTGACGTGTCGTCACTGCGCTGGCTTGCGCTCCAGCCAGCCCCGCACGCGCCGCACCAGTTGTTCCTGTTCGGCATTGCGGTCACCCGTCAGACCTGGCAGCACGACCAGGCGGTAGTCCGGGTGCCCGCCACGGCGCGCCGCGTTGCGGCGTTGCAGCGCCTGCTGTTTCGCCGCTGCACGGGTGTCGGTATAGAAGTCGCCGATGGCCGCTGGTAGCGTCGCGAGATAGCTCTCCAGCGGTTGTTCCGCCTGCAACGGCGCTCGTGGATCGATCATCACCATTTGCCCGACATCCTTTGGCTGAAACTGCGCCAGATACTGGCTCGCCCAGTAGGCGCCGGTGCCATGGCCGAGCAGAACGATCATGGGCACCTGCAGTGTGCGCGCATGCTCGATGGTTGCATCCAGGCGCGCCAGCATGCGTTCGGCATCCGTTGGCGGCGGCGTGTCCTGCTCGACTTGTGGCGGCATCGATTCGTCGTTGTCCGTGGCTGCCGTCTGCTCAGGCAGGTAGCCCGCCGAAGTCGTTTGCGTCGCGGCCGGCTGGGCATCGGTGGCGTCAGGCTCAGCGCCTTCATCCGTTTCGGACTTTTCTTCCGCAGCCGGGGCTTCTGCCGCTGGCAGGCGCGGGCCAGGGCTCAACGTCGAGTCAGCGGGCGTCAGGCTCAGGGTATGCCAGCCATGCTCGGGCAGGCCGCGCCGTAGCGGGCCGATTGCGCGTGGCCAATCGGCGGTTTCGCCTTCGCTTGGCACGATGACGAGCACGCCGCGGGCCTTTGGAGTGTTGGCCGGCTGCCAGAGCGCGAGAAACTTGTCTTCGTCGCCCAGTTGCAGTTGGGCTGCGGCATCGAGCTGCCGTTGCAGCCCTTCTGCCAGCGCCTCGCTGCGTGTTTGTGGCGATGGTCGTGGTGTCGCTGCGGGCTCGTCCGCCGGTGCTTGCTGAGGCGCCTCCGGCTCCTGCGCCGCTGCCATGTACGGCACGCCGCCGCCAAGCGCGACGCCGAACAAAAGCACTAGAGCAGGCAAGCGACGCATGGTTTGTCTCCGCTATGGGTGTCGGCGCCACGCTGGCGCCGGCAGGGGTTATGCATTACAACAGCGTGTCGGCACGCCCATCAATTGCGTGAATATATGCTCGCGTTATCCCTGCGCCTCCTGCTTCTACTTGGCCTGACGCTGCCGTTCGCGGCCGGCGCCGTGACGCTCGACGACGACAGCCGGGCCTGGCTGGAGCGGCATCCCGAGTGGCGCGTCGGCGTGGTGATGGGCGCGCCCTACGCTGAGTATGACCAGCGCCAGCGGCGCCTGTCAGGCTTTCATGTGCAGCTGATGGCGCATCTGGCGGACGACCTCGGCGTGCGCCTGCAATGGCGCCGCTTCGCTGACGAAGACGCGCTGGTGAAGGCCGCGCGCGAAGGCCTCATCGATGTGGCGCCGGGGTTGCGCCAGACGCCTGCCGGTTTGCGACTGTGGCGCTACAGCGATCCCTTCCTGCGCATCCCGCGCTTGCTCGTCGGTGACCGTGGCGGTCCGCGTGCCATCGACCTGGAGTACCTGCACCCGAGCGAACTGGTTTCCGCTGTCGGGCCGGGCCCGATCACCGAATTCCTCGCCAGCAACTATCCCAATATCACCGTGCTGACCGCGACCAGCCAGGCCGAGGCGCTGCGTCAGGTGCTGGAAGCCAAGGCCAGTTATGCCGTCATCGACGAGCCGGTGTTCGGCCGCTTGTCGCAGCAGGTGGAGTACGACTCGCTGGCGGTGGTCGGTGATCTGGGCAACCCGCAGCTGCTGCGTATCGCCTCGCGGCGTGACAGTCCCGAACTCGCCGCCGTGCTCGAGGCGGCGATACGGCAGTTTCCGGCGCGGGAATTATCTGGTGGTATTTCTTGCTGACATCACCGAGCGGCGTCGGGCCTCGGCCGTGAAGGCTCGAAGTACGGCCTGGATGAATACGTGGAAATCAAATACCTGTGCCTGGGCGGCATCTGACCAGACCATTTAAATCAGGCGTGCAAAATAATGCACGGAGTTTTACTGTAATCCGAACGCTCTGGATGGCGCGGCAGTCGATCATCGTATGCTGCCGCGCCCGCTTCCTGGCGTTCTTTCCGACCCGTGCCGACGATGAGCGGCTACCGAGGAGCTTATGAGCAAGACCAACGAATCCCTGATGCAACGCCGTGTCGCCGCCGTTCCCCGTGGCGTCGGCCAGATCCACCCGATCTTTGCCGACCACGCCAAGAACAGCAGCGTGGTCGATGTGGAGGGCCGCGAGTTCATCGATTTCGCCGGTGGCATCGCCGTGCTGAATACCGGTCACCTGCACCCGAAGATCGTCAAGGCGGTGGAAGACCAGCTGCACAAGTTGACCCACACCTGCTTCCAGGTGCTGGCCTACGAGCCCTATGTTGAGCTGTGCGAGAAGATCAACGCGCGGGTGCCGGGTGATTTCGCCAAGAAGACCCTGCTGGTCACCACAGGCTCCGAGGCCGTGGAAAACGCGGTGAAGATCGCCCGCGCCGCCACCGGCCGCGCCGGCGTGATCGCCTTCACCGGCGCCTATCACGGTCGCACCATGATGACCCTCGGCCTGACCGGCAAGGTCGCGCCTTATTCGGCGGGTATGGGCCTGATGCCGGGCGGCATCTTCCGTGCGCTGTACCCCTGCGCGATCCATGGCGTCGGCGTCGATGAATCGATCGCCAGCATCGAGCGCATCTTCAAGAACGATGCCGAGCCGCGCGATATCGCCGCGATCATCATCGAGCCGGTGCAGGGTGAGGGCGGCTTCAATGTCGCGCCGAAGGACTTCATGGTCCGCCTGCGTGCACTCTGCGACGAGCACGGCATCCTCTTGATCGCCGATGAGGTGCAGACCGGCGCCGGGCGCACCGGCACCTTCTTCGCCATGGAGCAGATGGGCGTGGTCGCCGACCTGACCACTTTCGCCAAATCCGTCGGCGGTGGCTTCCCGATCGCCGGCGTCTGCGGCAAGGCCGAGATCATGGATGCCATCGCGCCCGGCGGCCTTGGCGGCACCTACGCTGGCAACCCGCTGTCCTGTGCGGCGGCGCTGGCGGTCATGGAAATCTTCGAGGAGGAGCATCTGCTCGATCGCTGCAAGGCGGTGGCGGAGAAGCTCACCACCGGCCTCAAGGCGATCCAGGCCAAGCACAAGGAGATCGGCGAGGTGCGCGGCCTCGGCGCGATGATCGCCATCGAGCTGTTCGAGGACGGCGCCCATGCGCGCCCAGCCGCGGCGCTGACGTCGCAGATCGTCGCCCGGGCGCGGGAGAAGGGGCTGATCCTGCTGTCCTGCGGTACCTACTACAACGTGCTGCGCGTGCTGGTGCCGCTGACCGTCGAGGACGAGCTGCTCGAGCGCGGCCTGGCCATCCTCGGCGAGTGTTTCGACGAGCTGACCTGATCCGACCTGGCGCGCCGGCATCCGTGGCGGATGTCAGGCGCGCCGCAACCCTGACCCCTCGGGTACAATGCGCGGCATCTTGCCGTGCTACCCGAGGTCGTCATGCAGCCGTTCGCCATCGCCCCTTCGATTCTTTCCGCCAATTTCGCCCGCCTGGGCGAGGAAGTGGACAATGTGCTGGCCGCCGGCGCCGACATCGTCCATTTCGACGTGATGGACAACCACTACGTACCCAACCTGACCATCGGCCCGATGGTCTGCTCGGCCCTGCGCAAGCACGGCGTCACCGCACCCATCGACGTGCACCTGATGGTCAAGCCGGTGGACCGCATGATCGGCGACTTCCTCGAGGCCGGCGCCACTTACATCACCTTCCATCCGGAAGCCTCCGAGCACATCGATCGTTCACTGCAGCTGATCAAGGACGGCGGCGCCAAGGCCGGCCTGGTGTTCAATCCGGCCACGCCGCTGGACGTGCTCAAGTACGTCATGGACAAGGTCGACATGGTCTTGCTGATGAGCGTCAACCCCGGCTTCGGCGGGCAGAAGTTCATCTCCGGCACGCTGGACAAGCTGCGCGAGGCCCGGGCGCTGATCGATGCCAGCGGCCGCGAAATTCGCTTGGAGATCGATGGCGGCGTCAATCCGAAGAACATCCGCGAGATCGCCGCAGCAGGCGCCGACACCTTCGTCGCCGGCTCGGCCATCTTCAATCAGCCGGACTACAAGGCGGTGATCGACCAGATGCGCGCCGAGCTGGCGCTGGCCCGCCCATGACGCGCCTGGAACAACTGTTCGACGGCACGCTGCCACGGCTGGTGATGTTCGATCTCGACGGCACCCTGATGGATTCGGTACCCGATCTGGCCGCTGCGGTGGACAAGATGCTGATGCTGCTCGGTCGTGAGCCTGCAGGCATCGCACGGGTGCGCGACTGGGTCGGCAATGGCTCGCGTGTGCTGGTGCGCCGCGCATTGGCCGGTGGGCTGGAGCACGAGGGTGTAGCGGACGAGCTGGCCGATGAGGCGCTGGCGCTGTTCATGCAGGCGTACGCCGGCGGCCACGGGCTGACGGCTGTCTATCCGGGCGTTCGTGAATGCCTGGATTGGCTGCGCGAGCGCGAGGTGAAGCTGGCGATCATCACCAACAAGCCGGCGCAGTTCATCGAACCGCTGCTGGAGGAAAAGGGCCTGGGCGGTTACTTCGATTGGCTGGTCGGCGGCGATACCTTGCCGCAGCAGAAGCCCGATCCGGCGGCGTTGTTCTGGGTGATGGACAAGGCGGGCGTTGCGGCCGGCGAATCGCTGTTCGTGGGTGACTCGCGCAACGACGTGCGGGCTGCCAAGGCCGCGACAGTTCGCTGTGTCGCACTCACCTATGGCTACAACCACGGCGAGCCCATAGCCGATGAGCAGCCAGCGCTGGTGCTCGACGACCTGCGCGAGCTGGTTGCTTCGGCTCCGGGGCTGCGCTAGTGTGGCCGGACTCTTTTTGACCCACCGAAGAGATCAGCTCGTGGTGCTCACCCGCAGACAATGGATGAAAGTCATCAAGGCCCTGGCCCGTTGGCGCTGGCGCGCCTGACTTTTCCTGCCGGCCCGGCCGGCGCGTTTGCCGTTGTTCGTTCGAACCCTCCTCAGACCACGAGGCTGACATGACCCGCGAAGAATTCCTGCGTTTGGCCGGCGAAGGCCATAACCGCATCCCCCTGTCGTTCGAAACCCTTGCCGACTTCGACACGCCGCTGTCGCTGTACCTGAAACTGGCCGATGCGCCGAACTCCTATCTGCTCGAATCCGTTCAGGGCGGCGAGAAGTGGGGACGCTACTCGATCATCGGCCTGCCGTGTCGCACCGTACTGCGCATACAGGGCCACCGCATCAGCGTGACTACCGATGGCATCGAGACCGAGGCCTGCGAGGTCGAGGATCCGCTGGCCTTCGTCGAATCCTTCCAGCAGCGCTACCGCGTCGCGCCGGTCGAAGGCCTGCCGCGCTTCAATGGCGGGCTGGTCGGCTATTTCGGCTACGACAGCGTGCGTTATGTCGAGCGCAAGCTGGGCAATTGCCCCAACCCGGATCCACTGGGCACACCGGATATCCTGCTGATGGTTTCCGACGCCGTGGTGGTATTCGACAACCTCGCCGGCAAGCTGCACTGCATCGTGCTGGTCGACCCGTCGCAGCCGGAAGCCTACGAGGCAGGTCAGGCCCGCCTGCAGGCGCTGCGGGCGAAGCTGCGTCAATCGATCACCCCGCGCCTAGGCCTGGATTTCGAAAAGAGCAACGGCGCCGAGCCGACCTTCCGCTCCAGCTTCAGCCGCGAGGATTACGAGCAGGCGGTCAACCGCATCAAGGACTACATCCTCGCTGGCGACTGCATGCAGGTGGTGATTTCCCAGCGCATGTCGATCCCGTTCAAGGCCGCGCCGATCGATCTCTACCGCGCGCTGCGCTGCTTCAACCCGACGCCCTACATGTACTTCTTCAATTTCGGCGACTTCCATGTGGTGGGTTCGTCGCCGGAAGTGCTGGTGCGGGTCGAGGAAGGCCTGGTCACGGTCCGCCCCATCGCCGGCACGCGTCCACGCGGCGCCAACGAGGAAGCTGATCTGGCGCTGGAGCAGGACTTGCTCAGCGATGCCAAGGAGCTGGCCGAACACCTGATGCTGATCGACTTGGGCCGCAACGATGTCGGGCGTGTCGCCGAGACCGGCACGGTGCGGCTGACCGAGAAGATGGTCATCGAGCGCTATTCGAATGTCATGCACATCGTTTCCAACGTCACCGGCCAGCTCAAGGCGCCACTGACGGCGATGGATGCGCTACGTGCAATCCTGCCGGCCGGCACTCTGTCCGGCGCGCCGAAGATCCGCGCCATGGAAATCATCGATGAGCTGGAGCCGGTCAAACGTGGTGTCTACGGCGGCGCCGTCGGCTATCTCGCCTGGAACGGCAACATGGATACCGCTATCGCCATCCGTACCGCGGTGATCAAGGACGGCGAACTGCATGTGCAGGCCGGTGCCGGCATCGTCGCCGACTCGCAGCCGGCGCTCGAATGGGAAGAGACGCTGAACAAGCGCCGCGCCATGTTCCGCGCGGTGGCCCTGGCCGAACGCGACCAGGAGGAGAACTGATCATGCTGTTGATGCTGGATAACTACGATTCCTTTACCTACAACGTCGTGCAGTACCTCGGCGAGCTTGGTGCCGACGTCAAGGTGGTGCGCAACGACGAACTGAGCGTGGCCGAAATCGAAGCGCTGAATCCGGAGCGGATCGTCGTCTCGCCGGGCCCTTGTACGCCGAACGAGGCGGGTGTGTCGCTGGAGCTGATTCGTCATTTCGCCGGCAAGTTGCCGATTCTCGGCGTTTGCCTCGGTCACCAGAGCATCGGTCAGGCCTTCGGTGGCAATGTGGTGCGCGCCCGTCAGGCCATGCACGGCAAGACCAGCCCGGTGTTTCACCAGGATCAGGGTGTGTTCGCCGGGCTCAATAATCCGCTGACCGTCACCCGTTACCACTCTCTGGTGGTCAAGCGCGAGACGTTGCCCGAATGCCTGGAAATCACCGCCTGGACCCAGCTGGACGATGGTTCGGTCGACGAGATCATGGGCGTGCGACACAAGACGCTGAACATCGAGGGCGTGCAGTTCCACCCCGAATCGATCCTCACCGAACAGGGCCATGAGCTGTTCGCGAATTTTCTGAAGCAGACCGGAGGTGTGCGCTGATGGACATCAAGGAAGCCCTCAACCGCATCGTCGGTCAGCTCGACCTGACCACCGAAGAGATGCAGGCGGTGATGCGCCAGATCATGACCGGACAGTGCACCGATGCGCAGGTGGGTGCGTTCCTCATGGGCATGCGCATGAAGAGCGAAACCATCGACGAGATCGTCGGCGCCGTGCAGGTCATGCGCGAGCTGGCCGCTCCGGTGCGTTTCGATACGGACAAGCTGGTCGACACCTGTGGCACCGGTGGCGACGGGATGAATATCTTCAACGTGTCCACTGCTGCCTCGTTCGTCGTTGCGGCCGCTGGCGGCAAGGTCGCCAAGCACGGTAACCGCGCAGTATCCGGCAAGAGCGGCAGCGCCGATCTGCTCGAAGCGGCCGGGGTCTTCCTCGACCTGACGCCCGAGCAGGTGGCGCGCAGTGTCGATACGGTCGGCGTCGGCTTCATGTTCGCCCCGGCCCATCATGGCGCCATGAAGTACGCGGCCGGACCTCGCCGCGAACTCGGGTTGCGCACGCTGTTCAACATTCTCGGACCGATGGCGAACCCGGCCGGCGTCCGCCATCAGGTGCTTGGCGTGTTCAGCAAGGCCTTGTGCCGGCCCATGGCGGAGGTGCTGGCGCGCCTGGGCAGCAAGCATGTGCTGGTCGTCCATGCGCAGGATGGGCTGGACGAGATCAGCCTGGCCGCGCCGACGCATATTGCCGAGCTGAAGGATGGTGAGATCCGCGAATACAGCGTTCAGCCCGAGGACTTTGGCATCAAAAGCCAGAGTCTGATTGGCCTGAACGTCGAAGACGCCCAGGGTTCGCTGGCGTTGATCCGTGATGCGTTGGGGCGTCGGCAGAGCGAAAGCGGGCAGAAGGCTGCCGACATGATCGTGCTCAACGCTGGCGCTGCGCTCTACGCAGCCGATCTGGCGAGCAGCCTGAAACAGGGTGTCGAGATAGCGCATGATGCCCTTAGCACCGGTTTGGCGCGTGACAAGCTGGAGGAGCTGGTCTCCTTCACCGCGGTGTTCAAGCAGGAGAACCAGAAATGAGCGTGCCGACCGTGCTGGAGAAAATCATCACCCGCAAGTTCGAGGAGGTCGCGCAGCGCCGCCGCCAGGTTGGGCTAGGCGAGCTGGAGCAGCGTGCCGCGGCTGCCGATCCTGTGCGTGGCTTCGCTGCCGCGTTGGAGCGGCGTGTACGCAGCAAGGAACCTGCGGTTATCGCTGAGGTGAAGAAGGCATCGCCGAGCAAGGGCGTCATTCGTGATCCGTTCCTGCCCGCCGAGATTGCCGCCAGCTACGAAGCGGGCGGCGCGGCTTGCCTATCGGTATTGACCGACATCGATTTCTTTCAGGGCGCCGATGAGTATCTGCAGCAGGCGCGTGCGGCTTGCTCGCTGCCGGTTATCCGCAAGGATTTCATGATCGACCCGTATCAGGTGGTCGAGGCGCGCGCGCTTGGCGCCGACTGCATTCTGCTGATCGTCGCGGCACTGGACGATGCGCGTATGCATGAGCTGGCAGCGGTGGCCAAGGAGCAGGGGCTGGATGTGCTGGTAGAGGTGCACGACGCTGCCGAACTCGAGCGTGCGCTGCGTCTGGAAACACCGCTGGTGGGCATCAACAACCGTAACCTGCATACCTTCGAGGTCAATCTGGAAACCACGCTGGATCTGCTGCCGCGGATTCCGAAGGATCGTCTGGTGGTGACCGAGAGCGGGATCTTCAATCGTGCCGATGTCGAGCTGATGGAGATAAACCAGGTGTATGCATTCCTGGTGGGTGAGGCGTTCATGCGTGCCGAACAGCCTGGAGTAGAACTGCAGCGCCTGTTCTACCCTGATCGTTCTCGCGGTCGCGTGGCCCCTGTCGCTGCCGCTCCGGAGTGACCGCCTGCCTGCGCATTGCGCGCCGGCAGGTAGCGGTCTGAAGGATCAGCGAGTGCCGAATACCACCATGGTCTTGCCTTTGACATAGACGAGACCCTGGGCTTCCAGGCTCTTGAGCACCCGACCGACCATCTCGCGGGAGCAGCCGACAATACGGCCGATTTCCTGGCGGGTGATCTTGATCTGCATGCCGTCCGGATGAGTCATGGCGTCGGGCTGTTTGCACAGGTCGAGCAAGGTACGCGCGACACGGCCGGTAACGTCCAGGAAGGCCAGGTCGCCGACTTTGCGTGTAGTGTTGCGCAGGCGCTCGGCCATCTGACTGCCGAGGGCGTAGAGAATGTCCGGGTCCTGCTGGGTCAGCTCGCGAAACTTCGCATAGCTCAGTTCGGCGACTTCGCATTCGGTCTTCGCGCGGACCCAGGCGCTGCGTTCCTTCTCCGCCCCTTCCTTCTCGAAAAGCCCCATCTCTCCGAAGAAGTCGCCTGCATTCAAATAGGCGATGATCATCTCGCGCCCGTCGTCATCCTCGATAAGAATGGTGACCGAGCCTTTGACGATGAAAAAAAGCGACTCGCAACGGTCGCCTGCGTAGATGATCGTGCTCTTCGCCGTGTACCGCCGTCTATGGCAATGCGCGAGCAACTTGTCGATATTCTTTATCTTGGGCGTAAGAGTGATAGCTACCATGCTGTGGGTCCCGGATAAGTATTCAATAAAGACTGATTATTCTTATATGTGGCTGTCGTTCAGCTTTCGTGAGCTTAACAGACCAAGGCCGAGCAGTTGCAAAGTTGCGACAGGCGAAACGCGTGGGTCAACGCACCTTTAGTCGCGTATGTGACGCTGTCGATTTAAAGGCCCATGCTAAGCTACCCGCCCTGTTTTTATTGGAGTTGGCGATGAAAGCGCGCATTCAATGGGTCGACGGTGCGATGTTCCTTGGCGAGTCCGGCAGCGGGCATGTCGTTGTGATGGATGGTCCACCCGAGAACGGCGGACGTAACCTCGGCGTGCGCCCCATGGAGATGCTGCTACTTGGCTTGGGTGGCTGCAGTAACTTCGATGTCGTGACCATCCTGAAAAAGTCGCGGCAGGCAGTGGATAGTTGCGAAGCCTTCGTTGAGGCCGAGCGCGCATCCGAAGACCCAAAGGTGTTTACCAAGATTCACCTGCGTTTCGTCGTCAAGGGTCGCTCGCTGAAGGAGGCTCAGGTCAAGCGCGCGGTCGAGCTTTCGGCGGAGAAGTACTGCTCGGCCTCCATCATGCTTGGTCGTGCCGGCGTCGAGATCAGCCATGCTTACGAGATTGTCGAACTCGACTGACAGCTATCGGCTACGTCCAACGATAGAAGTGGGTCTGGAGGCTTTCGAAAAGCCTCCCGCTCTGCATCATGCGCCGCCCGATTGATTCGGGGTCATTCCGCAGCAATAACGGCCTTCACCGGCGCGAAGAGGTGTTGTTTACCGTCCTGCGCAGATGCTTCGGTGTCCGACGAGCATGAGCCCCGACAAGAGAATGGTTCCAATGGTGAAAAGCAAACTCAAGCTTCACGGGTTCAACAACCTGACCAAGACCTTGAGCTTCAACATCTACGACATCTGCTATGCCGAGACGCCTGAAGACCAGCAGGCATATGTGCAGTACATCGATGAAGAATACGACGCCGAGCGGCTTACACAGATTCTGACCGATGTTGTAGACATCATTGGCGCAAACATACTCAACATCGCCCGCCAGGATTACGAGCCACAGGGCGCCAGCGTGACGATTCTGATCTCCGAACAGCCAGTGACGCCAACTGACAGTCAGATCGAGGAGTCGCCTGGCCCGCTGCCCGAAACCATCCTTGCGCACCTCGACAAGAGCCACATCACCGTGCATACCTATCCGGAAATACATCCGGTGGACGGCATTGCCACGTTCCGCGTCGATATCGATGTTTCAACCTGCGGCGTCATCTCGCCGCTGAAGGCGCTCAACTATCTGATCCATCAGTTCGATTCGGACATCGTTACCGTGGATTATCGCGTGCGCGGTTTTACCCGCGATGTCGAGGGCAAGAAGCACTTCATCGATCACGAAATCAACTCGATCCAGAACTATCTGTCTGCTGACACGCGCTCGGCCTATCAGATGACCGATGTAAATGTGTACCAGGAGAATCTGTTTCACACCAAGATGCTGCTCAAGGACTTCGAACTGGAGAATTATCTGTTCGGCGATGCGACCAGCAACCTTTCTCCGGAGCAGCGCAAGCAGGTCGAGAAGCGGTTGCGTCACGAGATGCTGGAAATATTCTATGCGCGCAACATGCCGCGTCATGCGTAGAGTTCAGCGGCATTGTCATTGATGAGGGCGCTTCGGCGCCCTTTTTCGTGGCAAACGTCAGATGCGGTAAGTCGCCTTGGTCATGACCTTGGATACCAGGCTCATGCCGAACTTGACCGGGGCTGGAAATCGCAGGCCGCCGGCCTCGATGGCAGCGGTGGCGTGTTGCTGCTCATCCTCACGCATCTGCTCGAGAATGACGCGGGATTTGTCGTCGTTTGCCGGCAACTGGCCCAGATGTTCGTCCAGGTGCTTGCAGACCTGATCTTCAGTGGCAGCGACGAAGCCCAGACTGATGCGGTCGCTGATCAGGCCAGCCGTTGCGCCAATCCCGAACGACAGCCCGTAGAAAAGCGGATTGAGCACGCTGGTGTGGCTGCCCAGCTGGCGGATGCGTTGTTCACACCAGGCCAGGTGGTCGATTTCCTCATCCGCCGCCTGCTCCATCGCCCGCCGCACCTGCGGGAGGCGAGCCGTCAGGGCCTGGCCCTGGTACAACGCCTGGGCACAGACTTCGCCGGTGTGGTTGATGCGCATCAGGCCGGCAACGTGGCGGGTCTCGCTCTCGCTCAGTTCGGTCTCGTTCTTCAGTACGGCTGGCGACGGGCGTGCTGGCTGGCCACTGAAAGGCAACAGCGTGCGCAGTGCCGAATCGGCCTGCATCAGCAAGCGGTCGGCTGGGGAGTAGTGGCGTTGGCTGGTCATATGTCCTCCGGAACAGGTTGGAGCCACGGGCAGTGGATGAGGCTGCAGGTTGGGCGCTTGGCTGTCAGCCTGGCGGCCAATGCATCTGCCGCTGACCGAGTACGTGCATGTGAATATGGTTGACCGTCTGCCCGCCTAGGTCGTTGCAGTTCATCACCACGCGAAAACCGTCCTGGCACCCTTGCTCTGTGGCCAGGCGTTGTGCAGTCAAGAGGATATGCCCGGCGAGCGCCTTATCGTGCTCCTCGCTCAGGTCGTGCAAGGTGGCGATATGTTTCTTCGGAATCACCAGGAAGTGCACCTGGGCCTGAGCCGCGATGTCGTGGAAGGCGATAATCTGATCGTCCTCGTAAAGCTTGCGTGCGGGAATTTCCCCGTCCACGATCTTGCAAAACAGACAATCCATGGCGGTTCTCCGGGAGAGCATCGGCCAAACAGTGTATCAGGGCATATGAGCCGTGGTGAGGCTATACAGGGAGGTGATGTGAAGAACGATATTCATGATCTGGGTTTGGTTCTGGATTCGAGAGTACGGTTGGTGCTGATCGAGTCCTGGGACGAGCGCAGAGTGCTCGAGACGCTGACGGGACTTGCCGTGCGGCAGGGGTTGGGCCTCTACCTGTGGTCAGCGACCGAGGGGCTGCGCCATCTGTCCTTTGGCGGCGAGCTACAGGGCGGTGAGGAAAGCTGCGCGCCGGAGGTGGCGCTGAAGCTGGTGAAGCACGACCCCCGGGCGAACCTGTACGTCTTCTGCGATTTGCACCCGTTTCTCGATGAGCCGAAGCTGGTGCGGCTGCTGAAGGACATTGCGATACGTGAAGCGCCTGTGGCGCCGACCCTCGTGCTGGTGTCGCATGCGCTCAAGCTGCCGCCTGAAGTGCAACGCTACGCGGCACGTTTCAGTCTTTCGCTGCCAGCCGAGGAAGAGCTGCTTGCCATCGTCCGCGAGGAAGCCACCCGCTGGAGCGAGCGTAATCGAGGTGCTCGTGTTCGCACCGACAACCGCACGTTGCAGCAGGTGGTGAAGAATCTGCGCGGCCTGAGTCATGCAGAGGCGCGGGCGCTGGCACGCAATGTCATCTGCGATGACGGTGCGATCACCCAGGAGGATCTTCCCGAGCTCAATCGCAGCAAGTTTCAGCTGCTGGATCTCGATGGGGTGCTGGGGTTCGAATATGAGACGGCCCGCTTCGCGGAGGTGGGTGGGCTGGCCAATTTCAAACGTTGGCTGGCGGAGCGGCAGAGCGCGTTTCTGGATGGCCAGGGCGATGATCTGCCGCGTGGCGTGATGCTGGTAGGGGTGCAAGGTGGCGGCAAGAGCCTCGCCGCCAAGGCGGTCGCCGGTCTGTGGGGGTTACCTTTGCTGCGACTGGATTTCGCCTGCTTGTATAACAAGTATTTCGGTGAAACCGAGCGTAATTTGCGTGAAGCACTGATCCTCGCGGAACAGATGGCGCCTTGCGTACTGTGGATGGATGAGATCGAAAAAGGTTTGGCGAGCGGCGATATGGATGGCGGCGTAAGCCAGCGGGTACTGGGCACGCTGCTGACATGGATGGCCGAGCGTACCGCGCCGGTATTCATGGTTGCTACGGCGAACGCCATCGATCGGCTGCCTGCAGAGCTGCTGCGCAAGGGGCGATTCGATGAGCTTTTCTTCGTGGATTTGCCAGATCTCGCGACGCGCGCGGAGATCTTCCGCATCCATCTCGCGCGACGCGAGCTGCAGCCTGATGATCTGGGGCTGATGGTACTGGCCGGAGCCAGTGATGGTTTCTCCGGCGCCGAGATCGAGCAGGTCGTGGTCAGTGCGGTCTATGCCGGCCAGGCCCAACAACGACATGTCGATCAAGCAATGCTGCTCGACAGCATTCGCGCAACATCACCATTGTCGGTGGTCATGGCCGAGCGCCTCGACGCACTGCGGGAGTGGGCAAGGGGGCGCACGGTACAAGCCGATTGAGGGTTGGCTCCAGCAGCTAGAAGCCGGCTCCATGACGCATCTCCACCAGTGCGGGGATGGTCAGCGCCGCCACCAGGCCGCAGATGATCAACACCAGCCATAGTGCGGCGAGAATCTTCACCGACCGACTGTTGGGCGGTGGTGGCGAACCATAGCGGTTGACTTGCCGATTGCCTGGCATCAACAGCATGACGAAGGGGAACAGGCTGCCCAGCACCGGTACCAGATTGAGCAGGATCAGCCAGCCGGACCAGCCGAAGTCATGCAAGCGCTGAACGCCGATCTGCACGTTGACCACGAGCATGCCGATGCCGATCAAGCCCATGCAGATGAGCCCCAACGTGCTGGAGATTGCCATGATGATCGCGGCGACGCCGAACAAGCCCGCGGCTGCAAACATGATCACCAGGGTCCACGCCAGATAACGCAGACGGCCGATCCGGCCAGTGACGGAAAAAGGCTTGAGTTCGCCATGTTGCGGCATGGCTTCGCTGACGTTTGCGGAAGGCGGCGCGTAAGGTGACATGGTTGCGCTGGCGCCCTGAAGCGCAGCGCTCTCACGAAGCTGCGCCTGACGCGCCAGATACTTCTCGATGATGATGCCGCATGCACTGCACTCACTGGCGTGGTTTTGTGCGTGCCCGCATTTAGGACATGTCATGAGTGCAGCAGGCGGGTTGTCGGCTTGGGCCGCCGCCAGTTCTTCGTCCGTCTGCACAAGGCTCAGGGTGGGGCTGGTGCGCTCGGGCTCTTTGTATGCCTTGGCGCCAGCGCGGTGCAGTGCGCCGAGATACTTGTCGGCTTCCTGGCTGTTCAGCTTGCTTTTGATCACGGCGGCCTGGCCGCTGAACAACCGCTCGACCTTGCTTGGGTCGGTCTTGAACAGGACGGCCAGGTTTGCCTTTACCGCCTCGAGCGGCATGTCGGGCATAAGTTCGCCGGTGAAGACGATTTTGAATTGAGCTTGTTGCATGTGGCGTCCGTGTCACAAGGATGGTGGCGGCAGATTAGAGGGGTGGAACAGCCGATACAACAACGTTTGCTCCGGTTTCTGAGTCAGGTAGCACAATGCTCACGAGCTCAATTGATCAGCTGTCGGCCAGCTCAGAAGGGCCTGACGACGACAAGAATCACGATGGCCAGCAGAAAGAGTACCGGGATCTCATTGAACCAGCGATAGAACACGTGCCCGCGGATGTTCTCGTCACGAGCGAACCGCTTCAGTTGTGCACCGCATACATGGTGATAGCCGACCAGTACGAGGACCAGCGTCAGCTTGGCATGGAGCCATCCGCCTGTACTGAACAAGCCGGGATTGAGAATGACCATCCATATGCCAAATACCAACGTGGCGATCATCGAAGGAAGCATGATGCCGCGGTAAAGCTTGCGCTCCATGACCTTGAAGCGCTCCCGGCTGGGTTGATCCTCACTCATCGCGTGATAGACGAACAGGCGGGGAAGATAGAACAGTCCGGCGAACCAGCAGACGATGGCGATGATGTGTAGTGCTTTGAGCCAAAGGTAGAGCATCTATGGAATCCTGCGCAGGCGAATGCGTCGATAGTAGTGGCTGCGTTCGCCCCCGTCATCCCGGCGGTTGGCCCGCGATCAAAGCAGCTTTATCATCGCGCTTTTACGTTTCCAGTTGAGGGCAGGTCATGATCAAGGTCGGTATCGTTGGCGGCACAGGCTATACGGGCGTCGAATTGCTGCGCCTGCTTGCCCAGCATCCGCAAGCCGAAGTGGCTGTCATCACCTCGCGCTCCGAGGACGGGGTGAAGGTCACCGATATGTACCCCAATCTGCGGGGCCACTACGACGACCTCGCTTTCAGTGTTCCGGACGCAGCAACATTGGGTGGATGCGACGTCGTGTTCTTCGCGACTCCCCATGGCGTCGCTCATGCACTTGCTGGTGAGTTGCTGGCAGCCGGAACTCGAGTCATCGACCTGTCCGCCGATTTCCGCCTGCAGGACGCCGAAGAGTGGGCGAAATGGTATGGGCAGGCTCATGGTGCACCTGAGCTGCTCCCGGAGGCGGTGTACGGATTGCCTGAAGTCAATCGCGAGCAGATCAGAAAGGCACGCCTGATTGCCGTTCCTGGTTGTTACCCGACGGCTACTCAGCTGGGCTTTCTACCGTTGCTTGAAAACGGTCTTGCTGATGCCTCGCGATTGATTGCGGACTGCAAGTCCGGTGTCAGTGGTGCCGGGCGCGCAGCGAAAATCGGCTCCCTTTTCACCGAGGCTGGCGAAAGCATGATGGCGTATGCGGTCAAAGGGCACCGACACCTGCCGGAAATCAGCCAAGGTCTGCGCAGAGCTGTGCGAGGTGACGTCGGGCTGACTTTCGTTCCGCACCTGACACCGATGATTCGTGGTATCCACGCGACGCTGTATGCCAGCGTTGCCGATACGTCCGTGGATTTGCAGCGCCTTTATGAGCAGCGTTATGCCAACGAGCCTTTCGTCGACGTGATGCCGGCCGGCAGTCATCCGGAGACACGTAGCGTGCGTGGCGCTAACGTTTGCCGTATCGCCGTACATCGTCCGCAGGGCGGTGACTTGGTGGTCGTACTGTCGGTGATCGACAACTTGGTGAAAGGCGCGTCCGGCCAGGCTATCCAGAACATGAATATCCTGTTCGACCTGAACGAAAAACTGGGGCTCGAGAATGTGGCGCTGCTGCCATAAACCAGTTTTCTACTTCGGGCCGTTGTGGTCGGTCGAATAGTTGACCGCTTTTGTCAGGAAAGCCGATAATGCACCGTCAATAATGCAGTAGGGCGTTTCACGCCAGGAGAAACCAATGAGTGTCGAATCCTTCACGCCCACCGCCATCCAGTTCAGTCAGGGGGCGGCAAGCAAGGTGAAGAGCTTGGTCGATGAGGAAGGCAACCCGCGCTTGAAGCTGCGAGTCTTCGTCACTGGAGGCGGCTGCTCGGGTTTCCAGTACGGCTTTACCTTCGATGAAGATATAGCCGACGACGACACGATCATCGAGCGGGAGGGCGTGAGTCTGGTGGTCGATCCCATGAGCTACCAGTACCTGGCCGGTGCAGAAGTTGATTATCAGGAAGGGCTGGAGGGTTCTCGTTTCGTGATCAAGAATCCGAACGCTACGACTACCTGTGGTTGCGGCCAGTCATTTTCTATCTGAGGCCTGTTGACCCGCAGCGCCGTGCATTGCACGGCGTTTTCGTTTCAGGCATCAAGCGGGGTAGATAGCGCCAAGGACGCGAGAGCCCTTGGCGCCGGTAACCGCGGGGCGATTTGCAGGGATACCTTCCAGGCAGCAGTGGGCCAGCCATGCAAATGCCATCGCTTCCACCCAGTCTGGCGGCACGCCCTCGCTGTCTGTACTTTTGACTTCACAGCTCGGAAGCTGTCCTTGCAACCTTTGCATCAGCGCAGCGTTATGTGCTCCCCCGCCGCAAACAAGCAATTCCTCAACGTCCAGCCGAGTGTCGATGAGCGACTCGACTATGCTCCTAGCAGTAAGCTCAAGCAGCGTCGCCTGTACGTTTTCGGGCTGCAGGTCCTCTCGTTCTGCGAGAAGTCTATCCAGCCAGGTCAGGTTGAAGAGTTCACGACCAGTGCTTTTCGGTCCCTGAGCCTTGAAAAAGGCTTCGTTGAGCATTGAGGTGAGTAAGTCCTCATCCACGATGCCGGTCGTGGCCCAATAGCCGTTGCGGTCGTATGCCATGCCTTTGTGACGTCCGATCCAGGCGTCCATCAGAACGTTGCCGGGGCCGCAATCGAAACCATGGGTAGGATTGCCTGGATACAGAATGCTGAGATTGCTGAATCCCCCGATGTTTAGAACCGCGCGGGCTCGCTGGGGGCTGGCAAAGACGAATTCGTGGAAAGCAGGTACGAGCGGTGCGCCATGTCCGCCTGCAGCAACATCGCGGCGGCGAAAATCACCAACGACAGTTATACCGGTCAGTTCCGCTAATAGGGCTGGGTTGCCAATCTGAATCGTGAATCCTAGATGGGGCTCATGCCGAACGGTTTGACCATGGCTGCCAATGGCTCGAATTGACTGTGGGGTCAGCTGCTGCTCCATGAGCAGCTGACCAATCGTTTCAGCTGCCAACTCCGCCCATTGGTTTTCAGCGATAGCGGCGCGTGCCAGTTCGTCTTGTCCAGAAGAGCACAGGGCAAGCAGTTCTTGCCGCAGTTGGGCGGGCATTTCCTGGAAGCGGGTGGCTATCAGCCGAGTGCGAGTGGTTTGCTCGATGAGCGCGATGTCCAGGCCATCAAGGCTGGTGCCGGACATCACCCCAAGATAAAGAGCCACGATTTACTGCTGGTTGAGGGCCAGTACGGTGGCCTTCTCTTCGTCCATCCGCGCCATCAGGGGCTGGCTCAACTGCATGAAACGCTGCTTTTCGTTGCGAGCGATCGGGTCTGCCATCGGTAGCTTCAGGCCTAGCGGATCGACATGGACGCCGTCGACCTGAAACTCATAATGCAGGTGCGGGCCTGTTGAAAGGCCGGTAGTGCCGATGTAACCGATGATCTGACCTTGCTTCACTGAGGAGCCGTTACGCACGCCTTTGGCAAATCCCTGCATGTGCGCGTAAAGGGTGCGGTAGCGCTGGCCGTGCTGGATGATCACTGTGTTGCCATAGCCACCCTTGCGCCCTGCAAGCAGTACTTTGCCATCGCCAGCGCTTTTGATTGGTGTTCCATGCGGGGCGGCATAATCGACCCCTTTGTGCGCTCGGATCTTGTTCAGGATCGGATGCTTGCGACCATTCGAGAAGCGAGAGCTGATACGTGCAAAATCCACCGGCGTTCGGATGAATGCCTTGCGCATGCTGGTTCCGTCAGCATTGTAATAGCTGGTGGCACCATCCTTATTGGTGTAGCGAACGGCGGAATAGGTTTTGCCCCTATTGGTAAAACGTGCCGCGAGAATATTGCCGGTACCGACGCTCTGTCCCTCTACGGTCTTTTCTTCATAGATGACCTCGAAGCTGTCACCTTTGCGAATGTCGAGTGCAAAGTCGATGTCGTAGCCAAATACGTTAGCCAGATCCATCGTCAGGTTATGGCTGAGGCCCGCGCGCTTCGCGGCAAGAAATAGACTGCTATCAATCTCGCCACGAGCATATACGGAGCTGACTTCGGGTTTGATCTGTTCTTTCTTGAATGAGTAACCGTCAGACGTCTTCTCTAGCGCCAGCGTCTCCAAGCTATTGAGTTTGCTGCGCAGGACAGCTAGATCGCCCTGTTCGGTCAGTTGAAACTCAAGGGACTGGCCGATCTTCAAGCGGGAAAATTGTTTGGCATCCTTGCTGCTCGACAGGACGGCATGCATGACTGATGGGGAAAGGCCCACTTTGGAAAATACCGTCGATAGCGTATCCCCATTGGCCACGACCACGGTCTTCGTCAGAGAGTCTGACTCTGGAGCGGGAGCCTGGGTGAGCTCCTTTTCTTCCGGTAGCTCAGCATTCTTCGCGTCGGATGATGTGTCCGGCGTGACAGTTGCGAAGGGGGGCTCGACCAGGCCTGGTTGGTCGCCGCCGGGCTCGACAACAATTTGTCCAGAGGAGGACTCGAGCTTCAGGTCAATGAAGGTCTTCTTGGCCTCGACTTCACGTGATGGGAATACAAGCAGCGCCAGGCTCAGCAGCGCAGCTACACCACTGGCAGCCAGAAGATGGCTCTTGGGGTAGTTCGGAGCTTTTGATTTGGAAGGCATCATTGGGCTTCTGGCATGTTTTTGCACGGGAAATAACTGTCTAAAATATAAGCAAAGCCCATCGGAGGCAACCCTTGTGGCAGCTGAACTGCTGATCGGCACAAGCGCGCGGCTTGTAATCGGCCGTCGATCTTGTAAGGTTGTCGCCCTTTAATAATGGTACGGGGCTTGCCATGAAGTCGGTTGAAGAGCAACTGTCGGTGATCAAACGGGGCGCTGATGAGGTGCTCGTCGAATCGGAGCTGATCGCCAAGCTTGAGCGAGGCGAGCCGCTGCGCGTCAAGGCAGGATTCGACCCCACCGCTCCCGATCTTCATCTCGGGCATACCGTGCTCATTAATAAGATGCGCCAGCTTCAGGACCTGGGGCACCAAGTGATCTTCCTTATAGGGGATTTCACCGGAATGATTGGTGATCCAAGTGGCAAAAGCGCCACACGGCCCCCGTTGACCAGAGAGCAGGTCCTCGAGAACGCGGAGACTTACAAGGCCCAGGTTTTTAAGATCCTGGATCCCGCAAAGACCGAGGTGGCATTCAATTCAGCCTGGATGGACAAGCTGACTCCGGCCGACTTCATTCGTCTGGCCTCTCAATATACTGTCGCTCGTATGCTTGAGCGTGACGACTTCAGCAAGCGCTACTCCACGAATCAGCCGATAGCCATCCATGAGTTCCTCTATCCGCTCGTCCAGGGATATGACTCGGTTGCGTTGAGAGCTGACATAGAGCTCGGTGGGACTGACCAGAAATTCAATCTGCTCATGGGGCGCGAGCTTCAGCGCTCGTACGGTCAGGCCTCGCAGTGCGTAGTGACCATGCCGTTGCTTGAAGGGCTGGATGGCGTGAAGAAGATGTCCAAGTCCCTTGGCAATTACGTCGGGATTCAAGAGGCTCCTGGGGTCATGTACAGCAAGTTGGTCTCCATCCCGGATTCGCTCATGTGGCGGTACTTCGAATTGCTCAGCTTTCGGTCGCAAGATGAGATCAATGGCTTCCGGGTGGATGTCAATCGAGGTGCGAATCCCCGCGATATCAAGATCAAGCTGGCCGAGGAGATCGTTGCGCGTTTCCATGGTGGCGAGGCGGCTGCGGCTGCGCATCGTTCGGCGGGTAATCGGATGAAGGAGGGCGAACTGCCTGAAGACCTGCCGGAGATCGAATTGATCTCTGATCAGGATATGCCTATCGCGTCGGTCCTTAATAAAGCAGCGCTGGTCAAGAATGCAGCCATGGCGCGTGATCTGTTGGGCTCTAGTGGTGTCCGTGTTGATGGTCAAGTGGTGGATCGTGGTTTTGTCTTCAGGCTCGGTGCGACCCATGTCTGCCAGGCTGGAAAGAAGTCGTTTGCACGTATTTCCCTCAAGGCGGAATAAAACTGAAATAAACGGTTGACGGCTGTTTTCAGGTGCCTATAATGCGCACCACTTCCGGCGCAGTCCTTAAGCAAAACCTCTTGTAAATCAAAAGGTTAGCGAAATAAAAGGGTTGCACCGGTGGCGGATTCGAGTAGAATGCGCCGGGCTGGCAGGGTGGTG
>Ga0315336_1001233_pt1 | contig 53232 bp, 46 predicted proteins | sample ASW5metaG_FD_204512 | JGI IMG/M metagenome (GOLD analysis project Ga0315336, IMG submission 204512) | Ammonia-oxidizing marine archaeal communities from Monterey Bay, California, United States - ASW #5 | ecosystem: Environmental > Aquatic > Marine > Intertidal zone | place: USA: California...
ACATAGCGCCCGACGCGTCCCGCCCCCGCGGAATCCAGTGCCAGGCGCATCGTCGCCCTGTCTGTGGTCCGGGCCGCTAGCTTGAGGGCGGGATGAGCCTCCGCTGCCCGAGAGAGCAACTGGCGAAACGCGGACACGTCCGAGGCGACGTCGCCCTCTCCGAGGCCAACATCCATCCAGACCGCTCGTCCGCCCTGCTCTATGCGGACCGACGCCCCTGAGACTGCGCCGTGGGCGATGTCGCTCCCATGGAGGACGTCGAGTGCCAACAAGAGCTGATGAAAGACGCCAGCCGCGTCGGCGTCATCGCGTTGAAGGTGCTCCCAGAGTCGCTGTCCCTTGATCAGCTCACGGACCAGCCACGGCGGATCGCCGTCGAGGTCCGCGGCGAAGATGTTGGCCAACCCCGGGTGTCTCGGCGGCCTCGTCAGGACCTCGGCCCGGTCGAGAACCCGGGTCGCGACGGCCTGGTCAATCCACACGATCTCGTAGGGAAGGCCGTCGTCCCCGCGCACTTCGTGTAGCTGGCCCCACCGGGACAGCCCCGCCCACCGCACCAGTGAGAAGCGCTCCAGAGGGGCGGCCGTGGCGGGTATGCCCATCGAGATCTGCGGAACGGCCTCCACCTCGTTGAAGCCGGAGGCCGACAAGCGCTCGAACCAACACTCGGGGCAGGCGTCCACATGCGCCTGCTCCAGCGCACTGAGGTCCGGCGCGAGCAGTCGCTCCACCGGGAGGTGTACTTGAAGGGCCGTGTCACTCAGTCGATCCATCACCAGATCCCCAAGATCCCTATGTGTCGTGGCGATGCCAGACGTCATACCAGGTCGAGATCATGTCGAAGAACGGATGAATGAGGTGCCGTGTCCCATGTCTGCGAGGCGGCTGCGAAGCTCCGTCCTCATGCGGTTCTGACAGCGCTGAATGACCGCGCGCGAGCCACTCCCGGTTAGGTTCATGGTCTCGTCTATTTGCCGTCTGGAAAGCTGTAAATCGTAGCGCAGGTAGATCACCCGCTGCTCCTCCGCGGTGAGCACCGACTCGCGCACATCGCGCATCAGCGCCTCTCGTTCGGCCCGAGAGAGCTCGTTGACGATGGTGCGCTCCATGGACGTAGCCTCGAGCACGCCGTCCTCGGTCAGCAGGTCGTGGTACTTGCGGTTGGCATTGCGACAGACATTGATGGCGATGCCGAAGATCCACGTCCGAAACCGAGAGTCACCACGGAAGTCGGGCAGCCTGCGCATTGCGGTGACCATCGTGTCCTGGCATAGGTCCTCGGCCCGGGCCCGGTCTCCGGTCATGGCCAGGCACTTGTTGTAGATCGCCGGTCGGTAGGCTTCGAGAACGCGCCCCAGCTGGCGGCGCGCATGGTCATCGGGACCCTCTGCCGCGCGGCACCAGGCCACGATTTGATCTACAGAAGTGTTGCTGGGTTCGTCTGCATCCATGTCCCTTTACTATTCCCGGTTGGCGGTCGGATCTTCCCAATGGGAGCGAATTTCTCCGGATTCGTCCCTCACGTTCCCTTGCAGATTCGTCGCAGATCGGCCCTGGTGGCGACGCCAGACGGGCGCCAGCTATGGCTGGTTTTTGTCGAACTACCGATTGACCTCAGGCCGGATGTGGCCGTGTCCGAACAGGGTGCATGAACACGCAAAGACTGAAGGAATACCGAACGATGATGCTCGATCGAGTGCGCATGAATGCGTACCGGGAGGCGATCGAGATGCGTTGTCCGGACAAGGTGGTCTGTGAGATCGGGGTGGGCCTCGGCCCCCTCAGTCTCATGGCCCTTCAGGCCGGGGCGGAGCGTGTCTACGGCATCGAGTGTGACGAGGAAACCCTTCAGCTCGCCGTGGAGGTCCTTCGCGCCAACGGTTTTGGGTCCGACCGATTCATTCCCATCTGTGGGATGTCCACCGAGGTCGATCTTCCCGAGCGGGTTGATGTGATCCTGAGCGAGACGCTGGACAGCGCGGGCATCGGTGAGAACACGGTGCACTTCATGGCCGATGCGAAGCGGAGGTTCCTCAAGGCAGACGGCTGTTTCCTGCCGGAGAAGCTCGACTGCTACGTCGCCCTGGCGTCCCCCGACCAGCACGGGGATCAAGTGCGGCAGTGGAACGAGGAGCTCAAGGAGCTCGGGTTGGACTTCACTGCGGTACTGCCCACCCTGCGACACACCCAGCAGATCGTTTCGGTCACCGACGAGGAGCTCTTCAGCGAGTGGATCCCGTGGCAGGCCATCGACTTCAACGACCCGTCTTCCTTCCAGAACCTGGCCGGTGTCGCCGCTCAGGGCCGACGGGAGGGGGTGATCACCGGCATCGCGATGGCTTTCGACGCCACGCTGGCGCCGGGTGTCCACATCCGGACCTTCCCCGGCGATCCAGAGACCCATTGGAAACAGGGTTTCTGCGCGTTTCCGATGAGTCCCGTCACCTACCGTGCCGGAGACGTTGTCTACGTGGAGCTGCATCTAGAGGCGGGTCCCGCCCGAGGCATCGAGATGGAGCAGAAGGTGGTCTCGGGCCCGGCGGAACAGGTGATCGCGTACATCCGGCAGCGAATCGCCGAGTCCAATGGCGAGCCCGAGGCCGCCGCTGCTGCCGCTCCGGCGTGACACGGCCAAGGGTCAGGCGCGTCTTGTTCCCAAGGGTCAGGCGCGTCTTGTTTCCTTGGGGTCAGGCGCATCTTGTTCCTGTCAGGGGGTGTAGATCCACTTCCCGGTGTCGTCGCGGTCGAACTTGAACGCTCGGTAGCTCCACTGGGTCTCGGGCAGGAAGAGCTCGAACACCACCTCGTCGTTTTCGTCGACCTCGGTGATGGCCGGCGCCCGCTTGCCGTTGACCTGGTCGAGGTTGCCCCAGCCGAGAACGGTGTGGCCAGATGCCAGGCGCTGGACGGATCCGGCTGCATCGCAGAACCCTCCGCCAGTCTGGACATACGAACGCTCGAGGGTGGCCGTCATGGCGTTGGTGTCCAACGCGTACTCCACGTAGCGACAGTCGCCGGTCTCGCCGCGATCGAAGTCCAGCGCATTGTCGAAGACCAGAAGTCGGCCGTCTCCCAGGGCGCGGGCGGAGTGTTGCCCGGCGAATCCATCGAAGGTCAGACCGCGATCTTCTCCGACAAAGGTGAAGTCTGAAGACGGGCCACCCAGCGTCCAGAGCACATCGCCCGTGTCGGCGTCCACTTTGTAGATCTCGCTCGAGAACCGTGCGGAGATCACGAAGTTGTCGTCGTCGGGATCGATGTCGATGGAGTTCACGTGTGCGTACTCGAAACCATCGCCGATCCCGTTCTGAAAGGCCTGGGGCAGGTCGTCCAAGTCGAAGATCTCCTCGGTTGACCACTCGAAGAGTCGACTTCCCCCGGCGTCGAGCTCTTGCAGGATGTTGTCGAGCACGACCACCTGACCCAGGCCTTCACCACTCAGATCGGCGCTTCGTGGAGACATCCCCAGGATCAGTGGGTTGCCGTTCTTCAGCAGCCGGAACTCGTGCACGTCGATGTCGTTCGGGTTGCCCTCTTGGGTGGTCATCGGATGCCAGACGTCGACGACGGCGTGGGTGCTTCCATCGAGCACGACCCCTCCGTGTTCCAGGGTCGGCGACTGCCCGATGTAGGACAGATCCCCTCCGGGTTGGACCCGGAAGTCGAAGCCCTCGCCGTCCACGGACCGCCACCAGATGGGCACGCCAGCGCCGTCGACGATGAGCAGGTAGCGGCCGATGCCGTTGGGTTGTTGGCCGAAAGTGAAGTTACTGAGGAAATAGTAGCCGGGGTCAGCTTCGCCTGGAGTCTCGACAGTCATCTCCGGGAGATTGCCGGGCTGCACGCCCAGGAAGTAGGTCGAGGACGACGCGCCATCTGCAGCAGTGACGGTGATGACCAGTTGTTGGTCGACGGCCAGGCCCACGTGCGAAGCGCCGGAGCTCGCGATTGTCACCCCATCGATGGTGGCTTGTTCGATGGTCACCACAGCGTTGGGATCCACCGGGGTAGCGATGATCTCTGTGGTGGATGTGACGACCGGAGCTCCGACGCCGTAATTTCGCTGCGTGGAGGAAAAGGTAGGCTCGAGTGTCCCTTCGGACAATTTGAGCGAGGAGAGCAGGGTGCCGCTGTCTGCCGCAGAGGTCTCGTCGTCGGTCTCGTCGACGGCCGGGTCGTCCGTTTTGGGGCCGCACGCAACGAGGAAGAGCAGGGGTATCAGGCGCATCACGGGATCGATCTCCAGGTGTTTGATCGAGGCAGGGTGCAACCGGCGTGCCGGGCTCTCCTCCTCGAAAGACGGCCTTTGACGGTTCGACGACGGGGCAGAGCGCACAGTCGGGCGCCCGGCTGTGCGGCTCGGGCTTCGGCCTGTTCAAAATCGTGCATCCCATGAACGAACCTGGTTCTTCTTCTTGGCCACCTGAAAGCCTAGGATTGACTCACATCCGATGGAGACGTCATGACACTGCAGATCGAAACCACCTCCGAGATCGACGCAACCGCGGCCTCCGCTTGGAACGTCTTCGGCGAGGGTTTTGGCGAATGGGCCGACTGGGCGGACGGCATCACCTCCTCGAAGCTGGATGGCCCGGTCAAGCAGGGCGCCATCCGGACCAACGACGCTGTGGGTTTTGGCATCCTCACTCAGGAGCTGACGCGATTCGATCGGCAGGCCCGGGAGCTGACCTACGAGATTCGCACCGGCATGCCGGCGGTCATCAAGGGTGCACGGAACCGCTGGATCATCGAGGACACCGGCGATGGCCGGAGCCGCATCACCGGCAACGCGACCTTTGAGCTTGCCTGGTGGGCCCTCCCGTTGAGCCCGCTCTTGCGACGCAAGATGACCGGTTCGCTGGAGTCGTTCACAGCCGAGTTCGCCGCGCACGCTGGCCGGGCGTAGCTTTTGTTACCCCAAGGAACAAGACGCGCCTGACCCCAAGGAACAAGACGCGCCTGACCCCAATCCGCACGATTGGGCGCCCAACTGTGCGCCCAGGCGGCATTGCCGGCAGAACGTGAACGGGTGTTCTCCGCCTTTGTGCGGCAGTTTCGGCATTCGTAGCGATTCGCCAATCTCTGGCACCGCCCGTGCAGAGTCCTCCACAAGGAGGCTTCATGCCGCGCTCACTCGCCCCGGTGCTGGCCCTCGTCGCCTGCGCGCCCTCGCCCGCCGAAACACCGCCTGACAGCATCGACCAGACCGCGGCAACATCGCTGCCGATCTGTATCAATGAGTTCATGGCCGACAACGACGAGACTCTGGACGTCGCGGGCAAATCGCCCGACTGGATCGAGCTTCACAACCCGAGCGCGGAGTCCGTACCCCTTGAGGGCTGGACCCTTGGAGACGAGGCGTTCACCGCCGATCTGACGGGTCGAGAGGTGTCCGCCAACGGCTTCCTGCTGCTGTACGCCAACGACGAGGACCTGGGGTTCAAGCTCTCCAAAGACGGAGAGGCACTGGTGCTTGCGGCTCCAAACGGGGTCTCTGCGACGGTGAACTATGGAGACCTCGACGAGGACAAGAGTGCCGCGCGCGTGAGCGACTGTTGCGTGGGAGACGACTGCTGGAGCGTCTCCAGTTCCCCGACGCCCGGGTCGACCAACACACCCGTGCCCGTCATCACATTCGCCGCCGTGACACTCGGCAGTGAGTGGACGTTCCTGGACGAGGAGGAGCCGCCTCCAGGTTGGCCAGACGTGGCCTTCGATGACGGCTCCTGGCCGATGGGGCCCGCGCCGCTCGGGTATGGAGATCCGCACATCGTCACTGGCGTCGACCCGGGACCCGATCCGAATGACAAGCGCATGACGACCCCCTTCCGCCATCGCTTTTTCGTCGAGGGTGTGGTCGCCGAGGCCACTCTGAGCGTGATGCGAGACGACGGCGTGCTCGTCTGGCTCGATGGCCAGGAGATCGCCCGCGACAACCTGCCAGAGGGGTTCATCGACCTGCAGACGCCTGCCCTGAACTCCGCCGATGACGAGACCGGTCTGCAGGAGTTCGACCTCGACCCCGCTCTGCTCCCGCCCGGCGAACACGTGCTCGCCGTCGAGGTGCATCAGGCCGATCCCGCCAGTTCCGACCTCGGTTTTGACCTCAGCCTCGACCTCGTCCTGGAGGGCTCGCCATGAGAATCCTGCCCCTCTTTGCCCTGTTTGCCTGCACACCGAACACCGTTCCCGACGTTCCGTCACCGGGCACGAGCCCCGGCGTGACCTCTCTGGTCGAGACCGTTCCCGACGGCAGTGCCGAGGTCTCGATCAGTCCTCCCGGCAAGACCTTCACCGGGACCCTGAGCGCCGAGATCAGCGGCGAATCCGGGCTGACCTTTCGCTACACCACCGACGGCACCCTTCCGTCAGAGGTCGATGGCACCGACGCGCTGTACGAGGGCCCCATCACGGTCTCGGATAGCACCTTTCTCCAGGTCCGCGCGTTCCGAAGCGGCATGCCCGTGGGAGAGGTCGTCGCCGAGGCCTATCTGGCCATCGCACCCGATCTGGTGGACTTCGACTCCAACCTGCCCCTGGTCGTGATCGATTCCTTCGGGACGTGGATCGACGACGCCGATCCGTCCATTCACCACCCGGTGACATCGGTCTTCCTCGACACCGATGCGGACTCCGGACGTGCGTCGATCCTCGGTCCCGTCGATCACGCTGGGCTGGGAGGCATGCACATCCGCGGGCAGAGCACCATGGGCTACGAGAAGCGGCAGTACAAGTTCGAGACCTGGGATCCGATGCGGGAGGACGAAAAGGTCTCGCTGCTCGGCATGCCGGCCGACGGCGACTGGATCCTGCACGCGCCGTACGCCGACAAGACCCTGATGCGGAACCACCTGATGTACAAGTGGAGCAATGACATCGGCCGCTATGCGGTTCGAACCCAATTCGTCGAGGTCTTCGTCGCCACCGATATGCAGCCGGTCGGCTGGGACGACTACCAGGGTGTGTACGTGCTGATGGAGAAGGTCGAGCGCCACGACGAGCGCGTCGACATCGCCAAGCTCGATGTCGACGACACCACCGAGCCCGACATCAGCGGCGGCTACCTGTTCAAGAAGGACAGGCTCCAGGAGCCCTGGTTCACCACGTCGACCTACTATGACGAGCTGCTGTACGTCGATCCCGAGGTCGAAGACCTGAGTGAGGAGGCGGTCAACTGGCTGCAGAATCATTTCGATTCCTTCGAGGCGGCGTTGGCGGGCCCCAACTACACCGATCCGGTCCTCGGTTACGGGCCCTACATCGACGCCGACACCTTTGCGGATCACCTGCTGTTGGTGGAGATGGGCCGCAATGTGGACGGCTACATCCTCTCGACCTTTGTGTACAAGGACCGGGAGGGGCCGATCTCCATGGGTCCCATCTGGGATTTCAACGGCGGCCTCGGAAACGCCGACTACTTCTGCGCCTACGCCATCGTCGGTTGGCAGTACGAGTTCGACGACAACAACTGTGGCTTTGGCTTCGACAACCCGCGCTGGGAGCCCGCTGGCTTTGCGTGGTACGCCCGCCTGCTCACCGATCCGGCCTACGTCGAGCTGCAGAACCAGCGCTGGCAGATGCACCGGACCGACACCCTCACCGACGCCAAGCTGATGGCCGACATCGACGAGGTCCGGCTCCTGCTCACCGACAATGGGGCCGTCGACAACCCGATGACCCGGAACTTCGAGCGCTGGCCTGTCCTCCAGGAGTACGTGTGGCCAAACACTTTCTGCTGCGGGACTTATGACGAGCACGTGGACTGGATGAAGGACTGGCTGACCCAGCGCCTGGTGTGGATGGACGGCCAGCTGCAATGATCCGTCGGTATAGTTTCACCATGCGATTCTTCTGGTTGATCGGCGTGGCCGGGTGCTCCTTCTGGGTCACCGACAACGAGATCCAGGAGCGGACCGACGCCGACAACGATGGCTACACGGGTGCGCTGTACGGCGGTGACGACTGCGTCGATGACGACTCCGCCGTGAACCCCGGTGCGGACGAGGTGTGCGAGAACGGCGTGAACGATGACTGTGGAACAATCGATACCTGCCGTTTGACCGATAAAATCACGTTGGCCTCCTATGCGGCCGAGATCGTGCCGGAGGTGACGGGTGCGGTGGTGTCCCTCGGTCGGCTCGCAGATCTCGATGGAGACGGCGCCGACGAGCTCCTGGTGGGCACGCAGGGGGCCGTTCATCTCGTCACCGGTCTCGACATCGAGGGCGACCAGACTGGAACGCAGTCGTTTTCCGCATTCGGTCCACCGATCGATTCTCTGGGCTTCGGCGTCTCCGGTGCCGGAGATGTGGATGGGGATGGCGACCCGGACATCGTCGCGGGGACCACCTGGGACTGGTTCGCGCCCATCGACGCCTGGCCCGGCCAGGCGTGGATCGTGCACGGTATCGACGATCCACTCGAGGTCGGGGCGTCCCGCATCACCGAGATCTTCGGAGATCCGTATGGCGACCTGTTTGGTTCGTCGGTGGCCGGCCTGGGAGACATGAACGGCGATGGCCTCGACGACGTGGCAGTGGGGGCGCCGGCCCATGCGGGCTTCACGGGTCAGGTCCTCGTCTACTTCGGCCGGGACGAATGGCCCGATGAACGCGTGTCCTGGGACGCTCTTCCGCTGACCGGGCGCATCGAAGGGCAGGGGCCAGGTGTGGCGCTGGGTCGCCACGTTCGGGCCGGCGGCGATGTGGACGGCGACGACTTCGACGACCTGCTTGTGGCCTCGCCCGGGTTTCGCGTCTACCTCATCCTGGGCTCGGAATTGACCGCGTTCGGTGCCGGAGCCAGCACGCTCGCCGAAATCGAGTTCACCTCGGACGCGGACAACATGTCCTGTATCGGCGACGCGATCGGTGGCCAGGGCGACTTCGATGGCGACGGGTATTCGGACATCCTCATCGGAGACCCGTGCGTCACCGAACAGACCTCGGGCGTGTACCTCGTGTCTGGCGGTGTGGACATGACCGACGGCCTGCAGGACATCGCAGACGTGGCTTCGTTGACGATCGAATCCGAGGCGATGACGGTGTGCATTGCCTGTTCCTCGCTCACCTTCGCGCCCGATGTGGACGGAGACGGCACGGACGAGATCGTTCTGGGTGCCATAGAGCAGGGGAGTCGTATGATCTACGGCGGCTCGCGCGCGTCGAGTGGCACTGTCCTCTTGCCCGATGGCGAGGACGTTTTCTTCGCCGGGCCGGGGTGGGCCGCGGTCGGCGCCGATGTGGACGGAGACGGCTTCGGCGACCTGGCGCTGAGCCACGCGGAACCCCAGGAGAATGGCATGGGCTTCGGGTCGGCCTTTGTCTACCTCGGGACTGGGGAATAGCGGCCTATCTGCAGATGCCGAGCGACGCCGAGCACTTGTATTCCTTGGTTTCCCCAGCGCCGATGGTGAGTTGCCCGACCGTTGCTGGCGCCGTATCGCTGGCCGTGAAGAAGGCCCGGACCGTGTAGGTTCCCGCTGGCACCTTGCCAGCCGGATAGCGCTCATCCCCGGACTCGAGCCACAGGTCGTGCACCTCGCCGCTGACCTTGACGGTGGCCATCCAGATCTCTTCGGCGGGCTCGGCCTCGGGTTCGGGTTCGGGCGCCTTCGCCGGTGCTCGGGTGGGTGCGGGGGCTGGCGCAGGGGAGGCCCGCACGGGAGGCTTGGGTGCGGGAGGATCGGGTTCGGGTGCAATGTCAGCTTCGGGTGCCGGGGCCGCAACCTCGATGGGCGATGGCACGACGGGCGCGGGTGCTGGAGCGGCGAACTGTCCGAGCTGCCCGACCCCCACGAGACCGATGACCGCGACCGCGGTGACGCCGGCGATGACCAGCAGTCCCACGACACCGAGCAGAGCGATCACGGGCGTTGCTCGCGATGGAACGCTGTGGGGTTCCGGCCAGACCTCCTCGCCGGTCGAGGCGTCGCTCGCCTCGGACTCCGTCAGGGTGATCGACCCGGTTGCTGCGGATCCTCCGGCGTGGAACAGGCCCTCGAGATCGCCCATGGCCTCTCCCCAGGGACCGACGGGGTCGGTGATGGCGTCGACCTCCACACCCCGCCACAGGGCGAGGAGCTCGACGACCTGCTGCGGGCGGTCGTCGGGATCGAACTGCATCGCCCGGTTGATGGCGTCGACCATGCGCAGGGGCAAGTCGGGCACGACAGTCTCTACGGGTGCGAACTCGTGGTCGAGGACCTTGCGCATCGCGACAATCGGGTCGCCGCTGAACGGGCGCTCTCCAGTGACGAGGATGTAGAGCAACACCCCGAGGGAGAAGATGTCGGCGCGGTGGTCGACCCGACTCGCGTCGGCCATCTGCTCGGGCGCCATATAGGCTGGGGTGCCCATCATCTTGCCCGTTCCGGTGAGCTGCGAGGTCGCATCGTCCTCTCGCAGGATCTTCACCAGCCCGAAATCCATAATGCGCGGAATGACGTTTCCCCCTCGCATCTGGCAGAGGATATTCCCGGGTTTGAGGTCTCGGTGCACCAAGCCGTGGTGGTGGGCGGCGACCATGCCAGCGAGGATGCCCTCGCCCAGTGAATCGGCCTGGGCGACAGTGAGGCGCCGCTGGCTGAGGATCTCTCCCAGGGAGGGGCCGTCGACGTACTCCATGATCAGCGCCGGAACTTCGTGGACCTCGAGCACGTCGGTGACCGGCACGATGTTCGGGTGGTGCAGGGAGGCCTGGGCGCGGCCCTCCGCCATGAGCCGCTTCTGGAGTTTCTCGTCTCCCCAGGTCAGCACTTTCATGGCGTGCAGGCTGCCCAGCTGACTGTGGCGGACGCGGTAGACGGTGGCCATTCCGCCGGTCCCAAGCCGAGCTTCGACCGTATATCGACCGAGGTCCGTACCGTTCGAGAGATACATGGGTGCCGCCTACATCACCACACAAACAGTAGCAGACCGCTCGTCGCGGCCGCCATGGCTGCGCCGCCGACCGCCACCGAGCTGCCGTACAAGGCGTTCGCGTTCTTTCGCATCTTGGCGATCTCGGCGCCCGGATCAGTTGCGGTGTCAGCCGAATCTCCCATGAGTCGGGCCTCGGTCGCCGCCGCGCCTCCGTACAGTCCGATCGCGGTTCCCGTCGCTACACCGCCGACGATGAACAGCGGTCGGGCCGCAGCACGCCTCTTTTCACGTCCTCCGGAGATCGCGTACTGCGGCATGGCTTCGCCGGGTGCGACGTGCTCGGTCCTCAAGACGACGTCATCGTCGGCGACCCACTGGAAGAGGGTCGGCCAGTCCAGGGGTCGATGGATTCCCGCACGACCGTCGAAGAGGAGCCGACCCTCCCGGGCCGGGGCGACCTCCTCGCTGTGCCCGTCTTCGGTGGCCAGGGCCTGGTAGATGGTGTGGATTTCGTTGTTTGGCGGAACCAGGGCCTCGGGAAAGGTGTACTTCGGCTCCAGGTTGCGAGCGGCGGCGAAGGCCTGCATGGCGGCCTCGCGATCGCGGTTGGCGTAGGCCCTGAGTCCGAACATACGGTGGGTGCGAGCGGCGAGACCGGCATCCAGTGGTTCGCGAACACAGCCCAGGTTCGAATCCACGTTGTCGAGGGCGTCATGGAAGGCGGCGACGTCCATCGCCTGGTAGGCCAGCGCCGCCTCCTCGAGTTGCGCTGCGACCTCGCTCGTCGCCACGTCGTCCACGCACGGTTCCGCCGCTATTGCAGAGAGGGCGAGCATCAGCCCGATCACGGCTCGCTCCGCTTCGAGCGCCGCTCGACTTCGATTCCCAGGCGCTTCATGAGTCGCCGCAGCGCGTAGCGGCTGGTCAACCCCAGAGCCCTCCACGTCTGCTCCTGGTTTCCACCGTTGTTCTCCAGGGCGGCGACCACGCGGGCGCGTGTCAGCGTCCGGTCCGCGATCTGGGTGGTTGCCCGTTGAGACTCCGCGTGGTCGAGCCACTCTCCCCGGCTCTGTGCGCGGGCGTCCCAGAGCTTGCTGTCCAGCTCGCGGACGTGGGTTCGCCAGGGGTGTTGAACCAGGGTCCGACACAGGGCCGCCGACAGCCGCAGCTTCTCGCCGCCCATCCCCGTCGCGATGATGTGGTTCGCGAGGAGCGGGATGTCCTCGCGGCGGGCGTCCAGCGGGGGCGTGTCGATCTTGAAGCGGAAGCGCGCGCGCACGTCTTCCTGAATCCGCTCGAGCGGTCGATTCGTGGCGCCGATGAGTCGGAAATTGGCGGTTCGAGCCTTGGATTCTCCAAGTCGGTGATACTCGCCGTCGTCCAGGACACGCAGCAGGTGAACCTGCAGGGGGCCGGGCAGCTCGGCGAATTCGTCCAGGAACAAGGTACCGCCGTTGGCCGCCCCGATCAGTCCCTCGCGCTCCGCCATACCGGGATTCGGATAGTTGCGGACATTGCCGAAGATCTCGGCGTCGATCAGGCCCTCGGGCAGCGTTGCTGCGTTGCGCGCCACAAAGGACCCGCGCACGCCGGACCGCTCGTGGATCGCCCGGGAGACGAGCTCCTTGCCGGTGCCGCTCGGTCCGCGGACCAGGACGTGGCCGGGATGGGCCGAAACGAAGGCGATGCGCTTGCGCAGGGCCCACATGGCCGCCGATTCACCGACCAGTCCGGCGGCGTCGGGCGCGCCGAAATCGCCGATGGGACCGTCGACCTCGTCCAGCACCCCCGGCCGGCGAACACACAGCAGCTGCATCTGTTTGCCGAGCCTCACGACATCTCCGGGGCTCAATGTGGCTTCGTCGACCGCCTCGCCCTTGAACCACAGGGAACACTTGCCCTCGTTCCGGACCTCAACGCCTTGTCCCACTGGGCGAACGATCAGCTGAACCCGGGAGAGGTTCGGCGATTGCAGAGGTGGTTGTGATTCGTTCTTCCCCGGCCGCTGCCGCACGAAGGCCAGCCGAGGATGGGGATCATTGTCGGATGCGTCGCCGCGTCCAATCAGGGCTGTGCGTCGTCGGTCGAGCAGGGCCACTTCCCCCACGCGCTCCGGCTCGGCACTCGACCACACGATCGCCAGCGCTGCGTACTCGACCGGCAGCGTCGTCGCGCTGTCCACTGGGGCTATGGTGTGCTCCGTGAGCGTCCTTTCCTGGGTCACCAACCGCTCCGCACCCGAATAGGGCAGGGTGTCCGGAGTGTAGCCTGGAAACGGCCGGATCCGAGAGGAGAATCATGAAGGACTACCCCGCGGCGCACTCCATGGACTCGACCTGGTTCGCGGTGGACGAAGATGGCCACATCGCCTTCTTCGATACCGGCGAGGGCGGCCCCCTGCCAGCGGCCGACTTTCCCATGGGCGGAGAGGCGGCCGGCATGCATGAAGAGGGCTTGGAAGCGTCCACCATGATCGCGATATTGTTGTGGGAACGGGCCAAGAACGACGCGGAGCTCCGCGCACTCCTGCCCGACGACGAGGACACGCTGGAGCAGTGGATCGGCTGGGAGGAGCAGGAGTTGCTCCTGATCTCTCTGGGTGTCTGGGCGTATTCGGGCGACTACGGAGGTGTCCCCTACGCGCGGTTGGGCACCGTGAAACGCCCCGTCACTCTGGCGGATCTGCCGGAGGAGATCGCGGATCAATTGGAAGACGCCAAGCTCCCGGTGCGATTTGCATCGGCGGATCGGGTCGCGCCTGGAGAACACGTGCCGGTCCACAGCTGGAGCGGCATGTGGGTGGACCTCGAGGGCGTCGCTCACCCCACCGAAGACGGGACGGATCCGGCGACGTTGGACGAGGCGAACGCGGCGGAGGCGGAGGCCCCGTGGGTGCCCGAGCAGAAAGTCGCCCTCGAGGGAGAGGCGCTGCTCGTGCTTCTGCGCACGACCCTGCGCCAGGGCAAGGAGGACGCCGAGCGATGGGCTGCTTCCGAGGCCAAGCCATCGGGTCTCATCGGGTGGTTGACCAAGCTCTTTCGAGGAGACGCTTGACCCTCGATCGCATCTCCATCGAGCTCACCAACGCCTGCGCAAAGGCCTGCTCCTTCTGCTACAACCACAGCCAGCCCGAGGGCGCGACGCAGTGGACCGTCGACGAACTCACCGCATTTGTCCTGGATTGCGCGGAACACGGGGTCGCTGCGGTCTCCTTTGGTGGCGGCGAGCCCCTCCAGTATCCGGGGCTCTTCGACCTCCTCGGCCGGCTGGAGGGCAGGGTTTTCCGCTCCTTCACGACCAATGGCTTGCTCCTCGACGGCGCGATGGATCGGGTTGTCGCTTCGGCTCCGAACAAGGTCCACGTCTCGATCCACTTTCCTCAGTCCCGATCGGAGGTCGATCGGGTCTGTAGTCAGGTCATAGAGCTCGACCGGCGGGGGGTGACCAGCGGCGTGAATCTGCTTGTGGCCCGCTCCCAGCTGACCCATGCGACCTCGGCGTCGCGGATCCTGCAGGACCGTGGCATTGGAGTGGATCGCATCGTCTTCCTGCCCATGAGGGGAGGGGATACGCCGACTCCACAGGAGCTCGCTGGCGTCGCCGGAACCTCGAAGTTCCAGTCGATGACTTGCCTGCTGGGTTGTGGGCCGAGTCCGCGCTTTGCCTCCATCGGCTGGGATCGGAACGTCGCGTGGTGCTCCTACACGGTGTCCAAAAGACCGATGAAGACACTGGATTATACGGGCTTGACTGGCGCGATGAGGGGTCTCGAGCTGCGGTCCTGTTGAGTCAGCGCTTCTTCGACATCGCCAACGTCACCGCTTCGATCAGCTGATCGGGCAGGAAGGGCTTGTGCAGGAATCCCGCCTCGCGGTCGACATCCCACTCCTCCACGGCGTAGTCACCGGTGTAGCCCGACATGTAGATGACGGGCAGGTCCCGGCGGGACGTCTTCATGCGCTGGTGGACTTGTGGCCCGAGAAGACCCGGCATGACGACGTCAGTGAGGAGCAGGTCGATGCGGCCCTCGTGGGTTGCGGCAATCCGAAGGGCCTTTTTCCCGGTGTCGGCCGACAGCACGGTGTATCCCTTGTCCTTGAGCACGAACTCCACCAGCTTGAGGATCGCGGGCTCGTCCTCGACCACGAGGATGACTCGTCCCCCCGCTTCGGTTGTCCGGGTGGGGGTCGCCGCGATCTGCTCGTCTCTTTGGGCGGGGTCCAAGCGTGGGAAGAGCATGTAGAAGATGCTGCCGACGTTGGGCTCGGACTCCACCCACATGTGGCCATTGTTCTGGGTGATGATGGCGTAGGCCGTGGCCAACCCGATGCCGGTGCCTCCGCCCGAGCTCCGGGTCGTGAAGAATGGATCGAAGGCTTGGGAACGGACTTCCTCCGTCATTCCACAGCCGTCGTCGGACACGGTGAACTCGATATAGCGGCCTGCGGGTAGCACGGTGCCCCCCAGCGGCGTCGTCTTGGCGTCGATGTGCAGCTCTCGCGTGGCCAACTTGAAGAGACCGCCGTAGGGCATCGCCTGTCTCGCATTGCTGGCCAGGTTGAGGACCACCTGCTCGAGTTGCCCGATATCGGCGTTGACGCTCCCGATTCCGTCCTGTAGGTCCACCTCGATATCGATGTCGTGACCGAGCTGGCGCCGAAGCACGGCGTCGACATTCACCAGTACATCCCGGACCTGTACCGGCTCTGGGCGCACCACCCGTCGGTGACTGAACAAGAGGAGCTGCCGCGTCAGGGACTCGGCCCGCTCGGCGGCAGTGCGGATCTCCATCAAATAGGGTTCGGCGCGATGGGGGCTCTTGAGGGTCTTCGATGTCAGATCCACAAAGCCGAAGATCGCGTGCAGCAGGTTGTTGAAGTCGTGGGCGATGCCGCCGGCGAGTCTGCCGATGGCTTCCATTTTCTGAGCCTGGCCAAGTCGCTCTTCGAGGGCGCGTTGATTGGTGATGTCGGCGGAAATCCCCGCCAGTCGATACGGCTCCCCCCGCTCGTCGAGCACATCGAAGGCGCGGTCGTCAATCCACCGCATCGACCCATCATCGCGGACAATTCTGTAGGTCGCCTGGTAGAAGTTGCCGGGGCGGTGGTTCCTGAAGGCCTCCACCACCGCCTCGCGATCGTCGGGGTGGATGACCTCGTTCCAGGACCCTGGATTGGCGAGCAGATCCTCCACCTTGCGGCCCCAGATCCTTTCGTACGCGGGTGAGACGTAGATGACCTGGTTGACGATGTTGTCGGTCATCCAGAAACAGACGTCGGCGTTTTCGGCGAACTGCCTGAACCGCTCCTCCGCCTCGTGTAGTCCTTTGGCGACCCGGTCCCGTTTTCGGCCTGCCTCCGCGATATCCAGGGCGGCGCGAATGGCCGGTATGACCCGCGTGAGGTGGGTCTTGAGCACGAAATCAGCGGCGCCCGCCTTGATGGCCTTCACCGCAAGGTAGGGGTCGGGATTGCTCGACACGAACAGGAAAGGCAGGTTGGGACGAAGTCCGTGGGCCATCTGCATCGCCGTGAAAGCGCTGAAGCTGTCCACATTGGTGTCGGCGAGGATCACGTGGGGCTCGAACACCACCATGTTCTTCTGGAAATCTCTTCGCGAGCGAGACCACTTGGCATCGACTGCGAGACCGCCTTTGTGCAGCACCTGCAACACCGCTTGAGCCTGCTCCGGACTCTCGTCGAGTAGCAGCACACGGATTCTGTTGTTTCCAGTGGCGGGCATCAAGCTTGGCCGGGACAGAGTCTACCGTCGAAAGTACCGCCGATCGGCCTCGCAATACCAGTGGTCCCTCGGGATTCGACTTGATCTCCTGCCGTGGTGTGTCGAAACACCAATGAGACCCTCGAGCCGGAGATGCGCTGTCTGTCGTCGCCCAATCTTTTCCCACCTGTCGGCCGGAGCTTCGCGCGCGCTGTTCGCCGTCACCTCTGCCCTTGCTGCGGGCGCCGATCCCGGAGATCGGCTCGCCATGGCCAAGAAGGGAGGTTGAGATGGTGACGACCTGTGGCAACACTCCATTCTCGTCGGGTCCATCGCCACACAGCTGGCCTCTCACGTTGCACGAGACTGGTCCGGACCGGCGTATGTGCAGGATTGCTGCACGATTTCGGCACCCTGATTCTGCTGGAGACGAATCGAGAGACCCAGACTGCATGGCTCGCGCCCGGACGACGAAGGTTCAAGCGGTCTTGGACCGCACGGCCTATGGATTCGACCACGCCTCGTTGGCGGCGGCTTGCCTCACCCGACCAGTTGGTCGAGATGCGTGACGCGAAGGGCGATCCGGGTATGCTCGCACAGCGGCCGCCCTGCAAACGGCTTGGGCTCGACGCGTCGATGTTGGCGGTGAAGTTCCCCAAGGACGCGGAGGCCGCTTGAGAGGAGCCCAATGCGAATCGCCATTCTGCTCGGAATCGTCGCCTGCAGCGGTGACTCCGGAGACCCTTCAGCAACCTCCGAGTACCCGCCCGATCTGCCCCTGGACGCGTCCTACACCGAGTGCGATGTCGCCGCCGACTGCGTGGCCGTCGAGCTCGGCTGTTGTGACGAGTGCAACGGCGGCTTGGCGGTGGCCGTGAACGTCGCCAGCGAGGACGAAGTCGTCGATCGCTTCACCGAAGAGTGTGGCGCCGATCAGGCCTGCACCGAGATCGGCTGCGCGCCGTGGGTGTTGTCCTGTGACGCCGGCACTTGCGGTCTCGATCGGGGGACGTTCTGATGCGGTGGGCGATTCTGCTGCTGCTGGTGGCTTGCGGGAGCAGCGACTCCGGAGAGATGGAGGCCGAGTCGGAGTATCCGCCGAATCTGCCCCTGGAGGCATCCTATACCGAGTGCGCGACGGTGGACGACTGCGTCGTCATCGAGCTCGGTTGCTGCGACGAGTGCAATGGCGGGCTGGCGGTGGCGGTGAACGCCGACAGTGAGTCCGAGGTGCGGGAGCGGTTCACCGAGGACTGCGGCAGCGGCCAGGACTGCACGTTGATCGGGTGTGCGCCTTGGGAGCTCATTTGTGTGGACGACGCCTGTGGCGTGGTGAGGGGTACGACCTACTGACTATTCGTCCCTCTCGTCGACGGGAACCAAAGCCGTGGGGGCACCGGGAATCCCGATCGGAATGACCAGAAGATCGTTGGTCGACCGGTCCTGCATGTACATCGTGTTCACGTCCCAGCCACCGATGCCGTTGCCCCAGTGCATGTTCGGGATCCAAAAAGTGTTCGTCTCCACGGCGAGCTCGGCCTCGCCACCCTCGGGTGGGAATCGCCAGACGTAGCCAACCGTGTACTCGGTGGCCCATACGTATCCACAGGCGTCGACCGCGACCCCGTCCAGGCCTCCGTAGTAGGGGTCGCCTCCACCCCAGCCCGGATCGCACTCCAGGTCGTTGCCGGACTGCTCGCAGGTTCCCTTGATGTAGCCCTCGTACTCGAGGATGACGCACTCGTCGTCGACGGCCAGCCCGATACACGCATTGAGGGTCTCTTCTCCCCAGGCCGTGATGTCACAGATCATCAGCTCTTCATAGGACTCGCGGCACTCTCGATCGATGCCCTGGGCCGTGCAGGGGTCATCTTCGGCGGCGCCGATACAGCTGGTGACCGCATCGGCTGGAACCCGCGGGCAGAACAAGGTGCCCAGGGTCGGCTGGATCGAGCAGACACTGTCTACGATCTCGCCGTACACGGTGTGCTGGCAGGGGTCTCCCTCGGTCAGGCCGATGCAGGCGTCCTCCTCGACGCTGAACTCGCAGGTCAGGCCCCCGCCGAGATCCTGGCAGGTGCCGAGGCCGATGTAGTTCAGGAAACACTCGTCGCCGGCGTTTCTTGCATCGCAGTCGTTGTCGATCTGCGTCCCGAAGGTCCCGCCCGGTGTCTGACCCAACAGCACCGCGTCGCCGGGGTCGTCCAAGTCGATCTGGTGCACGGTCCCGCCACCGAAGGAGCCGACGTACAACGTCCGGTGGTCGTTGGAGAGCGCCAGTCCGTTCGGGTTGAACATCTCCGAGGCGAGGACCTCGATAATCTCCGTCTCGGGGTCGAAACCGATGACCTCGCCGGTGGTCTGGTCGGCGACGTAGACGATGCCATCGCCGTCGACCGTGATGCCATTCGGGTAGGCCATGCCGCCGATCATTGTCTCGGTGGAACCGTTTTTCTGGACGCGTATGACCCGGCCCTGGGAGACATCGGCGATCGCCAGGTGGCCGTCGGGCATGAAGTGTGTGCCCGCCGTGGTGCTGAAGCCGGGGACCCAGACTCCACCGTTGCCATCGATGTCGCGGCGAACCAGGTTTCCGAACGCGTCGGTAGCGACGTAGCGGCCCTTGTTGTCGAACGCGAAGTCCTCTGCACCCGTCATGCCGCGGACCCGGTCGGTGACCTCCAGGGGCAGATCCGGCACGTCGGCCTCGCAGTCGACGGGGGGCGTGGGTGTGGTGACTGGCGTGTCGGTGTCGGTCCCGGGACCCTTTTTGTTTGGTTCGATGCTGCCGCCGGGCTCGCAAGCCACGAGCAGGATCATCGATACGAAACGCAACATCACCCCTCCGTTCGCCAATGTACCCAGCCGCCTCCTACCAGGTCGCAATATCTGCGTAGGGTTTGACATCGGGCTTTTGAGCGCCTTCTTCGAGGGCGAGGATGCTCTTGCGCGCCCAGCCTCCCTGGACCCTGTTCACCAACCAGGCCGGGATGGCGCCTTTGGGATCGGTGAACACCTCCGAGTCGATGTGGGTCTTGTCGCCCTCGACCACCGACATCTTCCAGCGCGTGCGCATCACCGTTGCGCGGATGTTCCCCTCGTATTCGGGGATGGCGTCGTGTTCGACGGACTCGAAGAGAATGGTGACCTCGCTCTTCGCCAGATCGAGCTCGACGGATCGCCGCACCGAGTAGTCGCGGTCGGAGATGGGCCAGGCCAGATCGTAGCGTTGGTAGGTGAGATCGACGTTGTCCGCGAGCCTTCGGGGCACGCTGCACTCGGTGAGCAGGTCGATCCAGTCCGTGCACTTGTCGTCGTCGAGGATCAGGCCCAGCAGCTTGGAGATGTGCACATCCAATGTCGCCACCCCGCGAAATCCGAGCAGCGGCGAACCCTCGACCTCGGATTTATAGGTCTGAACCCCATCTTTGTCGCTGATGAACTCCCAGTCGGATGCGAAGGCCAGGGAGGCGGTGAGGAGGAGTGCGATCACGGGTCGTCCAGCACACAGCGTACGCCGCCGCGGTCCATTTCGGCCACACAGAGGTTGCAGTGGGTGCATCGGCTCACCGGTGACTCGCCTGCGGTCAATCGGGCGATGAAGTCGGGATCGGCCAGCAGGGTCCGACCCATGGCCGCGAACTGGTAGCCGGCGTCGAAGGCGCGGTTGAGGGTCTGTGCCGAGTCCAATCCTCCCAGGGCGACGACCGGGATGTCGACCGCGTCGACCACCGCCGCTCCCGGCTCGACGAAGAACCCGGGCGTCCAGGGGAATGGCTTGACGAGGAAGGCACCAAAGACCCGGAGGGCGACGCTTTGCAGGGCATTCGTCTCGACAGCCGCCATCTCCCGAAGGGGGACCTGACCCCTCATGAGGAAGAAGGCGGACCGCTGGACCAGTCCACCGCTGGTCACCAGAGCGTGGACTCCCGCGGACTGCAGTGCCACCGCGATCGTCGGAGCATCGGCCTCGGTCAACCCGCCACCGACGCCGTCGGAGAGGTTGATCTTCGCGAGCACCGCGACCCGATCGCCGACGGTCTCGACTACCCGGCGGGCGACCTCGAGGGGGAAGCGAAGGCGATTCTCCAAGCTCCCTCCGTACGAATCTGTACGCCTGTTGATGACCGGGGACAGGAACTGGGAGAGCAGATACCCGTGGCCACAGTGGACCTCGACGGCGTCGAATCCGGCATCGGCGGCGATCTGGGCGGCGCGGCCCGATGCATCGACGACCCGCGCCAGGTCGTCGGTGGTCATGGCGCGGATGAGCGGCCGACCGGATGCGGTTCCGTAGGCGTTCCAGCCCGTCGAAGGGCCTTTGGGCACGGCGACGTGTTTGGAGAATCCGCCGCAGTGGGCGAGCTGCAGGCTGACCTTGCCGCCGTTTTCGTGCACGGCGTCGGCCAGTTGGGTCAGGCCCGCACTCGAGTCCTCGTCCACCAGCAGCTGCCGGGTGAAGGTCCGCCCGGCGTCCTCGACCGCTCCATAGGCCACAGTGGTGAGGGCGACCCCGTTTTCGGCCATTGTCGCGTGGTGGGCGATGAGCTCGGGTGTCACCCGACCCGCTGGCGTCATGCCCTCGAAAGTCGCCGTCTTCACGATGCGATTGCGGAGGGTCAACGGGCCTATGCGCCCGGGGTCCAGGGCTGGGTGCCTACTCGACATTTCGGCGTTCTAACCCGCGCGCCCTCGGCGGACTGGATATGGGCTTGCCGGGCCGATCGCCTGGTTCACCTTGTCGAGGCGCAGATGATCACCAAGATGCGCATCTATGCGGTGGTTTTCAGCGCGGTTCTGTTTGGGCTCACGCTGTTGCCTATCCTGCAGATCGGGGCGGACAAACCGGTGGATGGCTTCCCTATGTCCCACTACCCGATGTTCTCGAATCCGCGTCCAGAGTTCGAGACACCCATCTACGTAGTGGGCTTCGATCACGCTGGCGCGCGGCACAAGATCCCCTACCCCTACTGGACCCCAGGGGGCTTCAACCAGGCCAGCATGCAGCTCAAGGCCGCTCGGGCCGAGGGCCAGGAGTCGCTGGACGCCGTGTGTGAGCACATCGCCGCTGGCATCGCCCGCAAGCCCACCCGGGCATTGGCCGGCGTGGGAGAGGTCGTCATCGAGCGCGGTCACTACAACATGGTCAAGTACTTCCAGGAGGGCGACAAGACCCCCCATAAGAAGAAGGCACTCGCCTCCTGCCGCGTCCGGCGGCGACCGTGATCAAGCTGCTCTTCGAGCCCATGCCGGCGAAGCGGCTGGCGATCATCCGCATCGCCATCGGTCTGTTCACGCTCTGGCACTTGTTGCGGGGTCGCAAAGGGTACATGGCGACCGCCCATGAGCCGGCTTCCAACTGGGATCCGGTCGGTCCAGCGACGCTCTTCCCGGCGCCTCCTGGGCCCGAGCTCGTCGAGGTCTGGTTCTGGGCCACCATCGCCCTGGGTGTGTGCTTCGTGCTCGGCATCGGTCACCGGGTCCTGGCGCCGCTTTTCGGCGCCTCGGTGCTCACCTTCCTGGCCTGGCGCACGTCGTGGCAGAAGGTCTACCACTCCGACAACCTGCTGGTGCTGCAGCTCTTCATCGTCTGCGTGGTCCCCGCAGCATCGGCCTGGTCCGCCGACGCCTGGGCGCGCGTGAAATTCGGCGACCGATTCAGCTGGACCCGATGGCCCCTGCCGCCGGAGACCACTCATTGGTGGTACGGCTGGCCGATTCGGTTGATGTGTGCGGTGACGACCATCACCTACTTGCTGGCCGGACTCGCGAAGGTCTGGGGCCCGGCGGGCTGGGCGTGGGCCAAAGGCACCAACCTTCGGGATCAAATCGGCAAGGATGCGCTGTACAAGGACCTCATCCACCACACGGTGTCGACCGATGTGACGACCCTGGCCTACAACCACACCGAGATCCTCACCGCGCTGGCCTTCATCACCCTGGTTGTCGAGGTTGGAGCGCCCTATGCGCTCCTACATAAGTACCTGGCCCGCGCCTGGGTGTTCGGGGCCTACGGCATGCACATCGGCATCTCGGTCATCATGCACATCACCTTCATCTACCCGTGCACCGGCATCGCCTTCCTCTGTTTCCTGGAGCCCGAGACCTGGGTCGAGGGCGTGATCAAGCGGTTGCCTCAGCGCGGCAGCAGTCCGGCAATCGCGCCCGGTAGCTCCCCGGGAGAGGCGGCTGTGGCGTCGGGAGATGGCTCCGGCTGATCGTCGAGGTAGCCCCAGCCGCACCAGACAGTCTTCGCTCCCGCAGAGCGTCCCAGTCGCATGTCTCCGGCGCTGTCACCGACCATGATCACCGGCCCGGATGCGCCAGAGGATTCCAGAGCTCGCTCCAGCATGATTGGATGGGGCTTGCCGTGCTCGCAGGTGTCTCCACCGATGACTGCTGAGAAGTGCGTGTCGATCGCCAGGGCCTTCAACAGGAGTCTGGAGAGGTGCTCGGGTTTGTTGGTCACCAAGGCTAGCGTGCCGAGTCCGGCGAGCGCCTCGAGCGCCTCTGCGATGCCCGGGTACAGCGTCGTGGCATCGGCGATGTGCTCGGCGTAGTCGGCTTCATAGGCCTCTTTAGCAGCGGAGTTCTCGAGTTCGGCGAAGCACCGCGCGTACAGCGTCGGCATGCCGCGGTTCACGAACGGCCGAACATCGGCATCGGCCTTCACCGTCAGGCCGAGGCGCCTCCGGACCCGATGGACACTGGCGACCATGTCGTCGCGGCTGTCCTCCAGGGTGCCGTCGAGATCGATGGCGATCAGCGTCATCGGCGCGCGAGGTCCTCGATCGAACCTTGGCCATCTCCGTATTCGGTGACGTGGCGCTCGCCGCTGATCGAGCCCTTGTAGGCGGTGAATGTCCGGCCGTTGTGGCCCTTGACCGCGTGGGCCTCTCCGGCCGGAATGAGGAGGATGTCACCCGCCTCGATGGTCACCGGCCCGGAGTCGAAGTGAAAGGTGATGACCCCGGCCACAGCCCCGCGGATCTCCGGCTCATCGTGGCTGTGGCGACTGCGGTCGAACCACGCCGGGACCGTCTGCAGGTCGTAGACGCCGTACCCGTATTTGCGCATCTCGGCGGCGACATTCTTGGCGTTCGGAAGGTGTTTGTGGGGCCACTTGTACACCTGGATCCCCGATGATCTGGGGGCCACCGCGGCGTCGATGCCGAGCGCCTGCATCTTCAGCGCTGCCTCGAACAGGTAGTGGTAGCACTCGGCCTGGGTCTTGGCGTGCACCGCGTCGCGGCCCCAGATGTAGACGCCGTGGCGCCTGACGAGCACCGCGTTGGACTTCGGATAGAGGTCGATGACCGCGGACAGTGCGTCGGCGAGGTCGCACTCGTGGGCCGTGTTCTCGATGATCGGCACCTCGAGCATGTCTCCGTATTCGGTGCCCTCGATGCCCTTCATCATCTCCAGGTGGGTGCACCGGAACACGTCCTCGAAAGCGATGGAGGCCATGAGCGCGTGCACGGAGTGGGAGTGGAGGACCGCGCCGGCGTCCCGCTGGATGTAGGCGGCCATGAACAGGGGCGTACACTGCGACAGCTTGAGGTCTCCACTCGGCGCCTCGACGATCTCGCCGATGGTGTCGAGCACGAAGATGTCCTCGGGCGCGAGCTTCTCCTTCTCTACGCCCGAGGGCGCGACGTAGATGCGGCCGTCCTGCATGATGGACATGCCGCCGCCGGTTCCCGACACCCAGCCCAGGCGGTAGAACAGCTGGCAGGCCTCGACGATCTCGATGCGTGGATCGGACATGGACTCACTTGTTGAGGGTGGCGGTTCCAGCCCAGTGGTCGGTCACGTAGTACCCACCAGTCAACTCGTCGAGGGGACCTCCATCGAAGGTGATGCTGATCGCCCCGGTCTGACGGATGAAGCCGGCGTCGTAGAAGTTGTTGTACCGATTCTGAACGAGCCACACCGAGTCGGCGAGGCCGTTGTCGCGGACGCCGTACACCGCGTCGGACATCAGGTCGATGCCGCTGGCTGCGCACGGGCCTTCGTCGAAGCCCAGGACCGGGTTGATGATCATCGAGATCTCGAAGGCCAACAGGCAGTCGACACATTCCACGGGGGTTGGGTCCAGGCGGGTGCCGATCGTGTCGAAGTGCAGCTCGCAGGCGTAGTCTCCCGCGACGTCGGACTCGCCTCGCGTGTAGATCTGAGTGCCGACCCACCCTTGAGCAGTGCTCAGATCCACGGTTTCCGTGTCGGTCGGATTGGGATCGGTCGTCAGGTACGGGTCGAGGCAGTGTGCAAGCGCGTTCTCCGTCTTGTCGCAAGCCGGTCCGGCGACCATCGCCCCGCTCTCGCAGGTGGACTCGGAGTTGGCGCAGGTCTGATAGGCCGCGTACTCGTCGCCGCAGCCTTGGAGCTCGGCGCTGGCGTGGGCGTCCTGCAGGTCCTGGTCGCAGGCCTCTGCCTTGATGTCGATGCCGCCTTCACAGTCGATCTTGTCCTTGCAGTAGCTGCCACCCGAACAGCCGATGGCGGCGAGCACGAGTGGTATGGAGCGCATGCATCCCCCAGAGACTGTTGCGAGGATACCGCAGCGGATCAGGCTAGGTGACCTTCCACACGTACACGAGGCTCCGCAAGTCGAAGGGCTGCACCCCGAGGCTGTCGTCGGCATTGGCCTCGATCATGTAGAGGTAGCCATTGACTGCGTCGAAGGCGATGGCGCCCAGCCCCGGAAACCGGTCGTCGGAGCCGCCGATGAGCATGTCCTTGAAGTCCAGCATGAAATAGGGTTTTGGCGCCCAGCTATCCACTGTCCCAGCCGCGACGGCGGCCAGATCATCGGGGTTGTAGAAGTACAGGGCGGACTCTCGCTCCGTCGCTGTCGGGCCACGGATCACCGCTGTTCGCGTGCCGGGGATGTCGAAGTCGGAGGTGAAGGTCACCGTGCCGTCCTCTCCGCCATACCACTGCTCGCCCACCGGCCTGGAGATGGCCACGACCACCGCCTGTTGCTGGCCGGCCTGCAGCCACGCGGCTCCGCTGTACCCGAGGGTGAGAGACCAGTTGGTGTTCCAGTGGGCGACGTTGTCGTCGGGTCCGTAGCGGAGCAGCATCTGGGCGCTGACGACGCCTTGATCTCCAGGGAGGGCGCCCGTTTCCCACGGCGCGATGGCGTACAGGGCCGGGCCGTGGGAGGGCACGCCCACGCCGCTCTGGTAGCCCTGGCCGACGATCAGGCTTCGACCTCCGGTGTGTTGGTCGGCCCAGGCCTGGGGTGCCGCGAACACGAACTTGTCCGTGAAGATTGGCGGCACGTGATCCGGCGAGGACAGATCACCGCCCAGATACCAGGCGCCAACGGACGAATCGAGGTCGAGGGAGAGGCTGCCGTGGGCGTTGGGAGCCGTCGACGTGTAGTTGTTGTAGATCCCGTAGTAGAGCCGCGGACCGACCCCGTTTCCGCCGGGGTGGTAGCCGATGCCCATGTTCGCGTCGGCGCCGCCCGGTGGCACCCAGTCGCCGTTGTAGACCGCCGGCCAGATGTCGGCGGAGAAGGGGGTCAGGGTCGTCGCCCGCGGCAGGTCCGAGGCCAGGTTGGAGATCACCGGAATCGGGATCGAGACCTCGGAGATCTGGGGCGCGAGGGCGTGGCCGACTCCGAACAGGGAGCCGGGCAGCTCGGTGGCGGGGTCGAAGCCTGGATTGCCGTTGGGGTCGAAGGCGAGACCGCGGTCGGCATAGCCCCAGTCGCTGTTGGCGTAGGGATCGACCAATGGCATGCGGAAGGCGCCGATGAACTCGATGTCCGCGAACGGATCGATCAGGTCCGACCCCAAAAAAGCCGGTGTGTCAACGACGATTTCGGCGGGCTCACTCTCGTTTCCGAACATGCTGTCGCTGTCGGGAATCCGGTAGTGGCCGGTCACCGCCGCGTCGATGGCGGTGATCTCGTAGGTGTACGTGCTGTCCGGAGCGGCCCCGATGTCCTGCCAGATGAGCCGATTGCCGTGGTAGACGACCCAGTCCTGGGACAGGGAGTCGTACAGGTCGCCGTCGCGGTAGATCAGATATCGATTCACCCCGGTGGTCGTGCCGTTGTCCCCAGGCGGATCCTCGGACGCGTCCCAGGACAGCTCGACGATGGTGTCTCCGGCGCCCGTGGAGGCCGGGACCATGGTTGCCTCCAGCGAGCCCGGTGCGGTCGGGGCGGTGTCGTCGGCGTCGCAGGTGAGCCGAAGCTCGGTGAGAACAAAGGCTCCAGGCCAGGAGTTGTAGGGACAGAGGTTGATGTTGACCGAGGTGTGCAGTCCTGCCGTCGGCAAGGCGAGGGGCGCGACCAGGTTGTCTTCGTCGGTGATGTTGTAGACCAGAGTAAGAGTCGAACCCGGGGCCACGAAGTCGTCGTTGTCGACGTTCTCGGCGTACATCGTGTTCCACGGGGTGTCCCAGTCTGCTCCCGACGGCTCGTCGATGTCGGAGAAGCTGATTCGGGCCTGCAGTCGCAGCTCCGCGTCGGTCGCGTTGTAGAAGGTGGCCTCGACGCGATGGCCGCGTAGGAACTCGATGGGCGTCGTTCCGGAAACGCCGAAGTACGCCGTGTCCCAGTCGGGAGTGTCCGGAGTCGTGGCGATTCCGGCGTGGCTCGGGTCCGCGTCCGGAGAGACGAACGCGGTGTAGTCCGGGTGGCGAAGCAGGGTCGTCCAGTCGCCCCAGGGCGTGATCGTGTCGGCTTCGGATCCCCCGAAATCCACCAGGATGACATCGTCGAGTGTGCACGTCGGAAGGGGGATGTCGTCGTCGTCGTCGTCATCGTCATCGTCATCGCCGATCACCAGGTCGTCGTCGTCTCCGATCTCTGGGGGCACGTCTTTGGCCGGTTTCTGGACTCTCGGGTTGGCGCAGCTGGCGAGGGCGAATCCGGCGAAGAGCGCGATGGCTCCGTTCCTGACCAAAGACATGAGCACTCCAGTGTCTGGCGACCTGGCACCGAAGGTATGTGCTGGACCGTGTCCCGGGTGTCTCGGCGTGTCCCAACGAATGGGGTCTGTCCTGGGGTCAGGTATGAAGGAACAGAAAGATCCCCCCGAATAAGCCGGCTTCGACCAGGATCATTTTGGGGTCAGGTATGAAGGAACAGTTAGGCCCGATCTGGCGCTATCTGTTCCTTCACACCTGACCCCACCAGGTCGCAGGATCAACCCCGGCTATTGGGGTGCCGTTTCCTGTTCCTTCATACCTGACCCCATCTGCGCATTGCCTTCATCATGCAGCGGGCCATGTGGTGGACCTTCAGGAGCTCGTGGACTGCCTGGGAGTCGAAGAGCGCATCGGCGGCCGCTTGGTCTCCCGCTGCAACCGCAACCAGTGCCTGGCCGAGCTCCCGAAACCCGGGACTGCTCATGAGTTCGACTGCCGCTCCCGCTCCGGCTGGGTCTCGTCGCAAAGCGCTGTGTAAGGCTAGCCAGCCACCCAGGACGTCCGCCTTTTTCCAATCCCCATCGATAGAGAGCAGTGGTCCCGCGGTCTCGAGGTCGCCGGCCATGATGTGGGCGGCGGCCAGCTCTACCTGCAGCGTCGCCCGCATGGCTGCGCTGAACGGCTCACTATCGGCCAGGCACCGCTGGAGTTCCCGTCTCCCCTCGTCGAGTTTGCCACCGTCGAGATGAGCCAGTGCAGCGTTCGCCCGGGCGGCGATCTCATTGAACCGGTCGCCGTTGCGGGCGTAGTGCTCTGCAGCCCACTTTGAGTGACGAACGGCGGCATCGGCGAGGCCTACGCGGAGCTCCATCAACGCCAGCAGCATGGTGATGTGAACCCGTGCCCGGGTGGATATCGCTCGTTCGCGGTGTTGTTCCAGCAAGCCGATCGCCTCTTGTATTTCGGCTTTGGAGGTGCTGAATGTCGACAGGCCGCACACGGCGAGCGCCTCGCCGTCTCGGTCGTCACAGCGCCGATAGGCCTCCGCCGAGGATCGAAACGCCTCTCGGCTGTCGTCGACCTCCTCCAGGTCCCTCAGGACGGCGCCCAATGTGGTGTAGGCGCGCGCCAACAGATGCTCGGGGCCTTCCACTGCAAGGGCCAGGCATCGTCGGGCGTCGACCAGTCGATCGCGACCGGGGAGCGCGCGCAGAGCCGCGGTGTGACACACCTCCCTCTCCAGGTCGATGTCTCTGTGTAGAACGGCCTCTTCGAGGACACGCTCGATGATCTCGGCAGCCCGCGGCGCGTCTCCCAGCAGCTGCAGGGCTCGGGCCAGGGCGAGCTGGCTCCGCAAGACCGCGGCGTGTTCAGCCGGGCACCGCTCCAGGGTGCGTTCGACGCGATCTCGGACCTCGGAGGCGTGGAAGGGCAGGTAGCCGAATGCCTGGGCCAGGGCGTGGGTGTTGGGGATCGCCTCGTCGTATCCGAACTGCCAGGCGGCCTCGAAATCGGCGATGGCGAGCTTTGCCCGGATAGCCTCGCCGATTCCCTGAGAGGAGGTCGACCGCAAGCCGTGCTCGGTGGCCTTCACCGTGTATTCGAAGTGTCGAGAGCGAGTCGCCCCGGCGACCTCAGGCGCAAGATATTGGCTCGCAAAGCCACGGATGACCTCGAATAGTGCAAATCGACTGCCCTCGACGCGCAGCATCGAGCGCCGTGCGAGGGAGAGCACCGCGCCCAGGGCGTCGGGTGTTTGGAGCACCTCGGTTGCGGCTTCGAGGTCGAAGGGTCCCCTGAAGACGGTGCACTGGGCGAGGGCCTGCTGGTACACCGGATCCGTTGTTTCCCAGCTCCAGGAGATGGCCGCACTCAACGTCTCATGCCGGCTGGGTACCGCCCGGAGCCTGGCGTGGGAAAGCACCTCCGGAAGACGCTCCAGGACCTGGGCCGGCGTCAGCATGGGTGCCATTCCCGCGACCAACTCGAGCGCCAGCGGGATGCCTTCCAGTGCCTCGGCGAGCGCCCGGGTCGATTCTTCGTCCATCCACCCGGATCGGTCTCGCAACATGGCCGACGCGGGGTCCGGACCCAGTCGGCCCAGGGGCACCACACGCTCTCCGGGGACACCGACCGGCTCTCTGGAGGTGGCCAGCACGCTCAGTTCAGGGCTTTCTATCAGCCATTCGCGCAGGGGAGGAGAGATGGCGTCGAGGACGTGCTCGAGGTTATCGAGGACCAACAGTCCTCGGCCGCGTGCTTGCAGGGCCCAACGGATGGCGTCCTGCAGCGGGCCACCGCGTACTCCCAGGGCGGCACCGACGGCGCGCAGGCAGTCTTCGGGGCTGGTTGCGTCGGCGAGAGACACGACCGCCGACCACCCTTCGGTCGCAGCGGCGATTTCGTGGGCCAGGCGTGTCTTCCCGATGCCGCCGGGGCCGACGATGGTCGTCAACCGCACCCCGTCTTGGAGGGCATTGGAAACGGTCTGGCTCTCCTGAGTTCGACCGTAGAAACGGGTGGGCGCGATGACCGCAGCCGCCGGCAGTTCGGGGAGCGCGAAGCGGAAACCCTCCCCGCGAACGGTGACAATGCACTTCGGACCTTCGGGATCGCCCTCGAGCTTGGCCCGCAATCGGGTCAGGGTCTTGTCGATGGCCCGGCTCTGGGAGTCGGGGTGGTAGCCCCAGACCTGCTCGAGCAGCTCCTCCCGGCCGACGATGCGGTCCGCGTGGCTGGCCAGGTAGGCGAGGAGCTCAGCCTCTTTGTCGGTGAGGCGTTGAACGGTGTCTCCGACGCGGATCTCGCGGCGGCCGAGATCGATGCTCACCGCGCCGAGGTACAGATGCGTTGGCCTACGAACAGACAAGACTCAGAGGGTATCGCGCTCCAGAAGGAGGACGTGCAAGAGCCCATCGGAGTCGGTCGCGATCAAGCGCGTGTCGTCGCGATGGAAGGCGACACTCTGGACGCCCTCCTTTTCCCAGTGTGCGACCTCCTCGAGGGTCTCGCGGTCCAGGAGGCTCACGCCTTCGCTGCTTCGATAGGCGACGTGCCCGCCACCGGCCACGAGGCCCGACGCCCGATCTCGAAGTTTGCGGATATCCAGTTCTTCTGGGGCTTGCTCGGCGTGAATGTCGAGAACCAGGATCTCGTCTTCGTCCAGGAGGAGAAGGGCCCTGCTGTCGTCGAGCGCCATTCCTTCATAGGTCTCGGCGCCGGTTCGCCAGAGCTCCGCTCCGGTCCGTATGTCTCGCACGATGACCATCTCGGTGTCGTCATGGCCGGGGTGCACCAGTCGTTCGCCGATGACTATGCTGTACGAGAGGTAGTTTCTCGGGGTCGCCGTCACGGTCCAGATCAAGTCGCCCGAGCGCAGGTCCCAGCCTTGGATCCGATGTCTCGACTCCAACCGCTCGCTGAAGTCCTTGCGCTTGCGCTCGCCGCAATACGCCGTTGTGACGGCGTGGGTCTCGTCCAGGGCCAGGGCGATCGCACGCACCTGGGATGTCCAACCGTCGAGGACCCGATGGTTATCGCCGACCAGGTCGTACTCGATGAAACCCTCGCCCAGGTGTCCGACGAGGGCACGGTTGCCGCCGGAGAGCACCGCGATGCTGTGGGGTCCGCGGGGTTGGCCACTGTCCTGCTTCAGCGTGATGGTCCGGAGCAGGTCGCCGGTCTCGGTGTCGCAGAGGCCCAGACCGTGTTCCGCGTCCCGGCGCATGATGACGACGCGATCGGGCTTGCAAAATGCCAACTCCCGGCTTCCGGACTCCTGAAAGTGCTCGATTGAGACAGTTGGCAAGCCGGTCTCCAGATCCCAGAGGGCGACCGTGTTGTCCCCGTCTCCGGTCGCGGCGTATCTGGCGCCCAGGGCGAAGGTGCGGATGCCGTCGGCGTGCGGATCGACCGCGGCATCCAGATCGAGCTTGAGGACGCGCACATCTCCCTTCGCGCCGCCGAGAACGGCGATTTGACGTTCGGCGTCGATGGCCATCGATCGGATTCCCCCCTTGGGACCCGGGAGCATCTTCCGTTTCTCGAGGGTGATCGGGTCGAGCCACCACAGGCTGAAGGCGCCGGTGAAGCAGCCGAGCGGGTTGATGGCAATGGTTTCGATGGGCCACGGATGGTCTTTGCGGGCGACCTCCTCCCGGGTCTCTCGGTCCCAGCGGATCAACGCCATCCCACCGCTGTACAGGCTGTCTCCGTGGGCGTGAAGTTGATTGGGGGACTTGCGATGTCCGACACCGGTCGCGTTGGGCATCTCCATGAAGGTGTTGCCCGCCCACGCGACCAGCGAGGAGACCTCGTAGATGGGTTCCAGGGCAGCGCCAGTGTGGAGATCCCATCGCAGGAGGTTGTTTGTGCGGTCGGTACTCACCGCGACGTCTCCCCAGATGGTCACCGCCGCAGGCATCTCCTTGTGAGGCTCGCAGACCAGGCACTCCCCGGTCTGGAGGTTCCAGATCCGCATCGTCTTGTCCTCGGAGACCGAGACGGCTGTCTGTCCAGAGATGGCGACATCCCGTACATATGCCGTGTGGCCCTCGAAGCGATTGGCGATCTCGAAGTTCGGGAGTTCGAGCAGGCAGACCGCGTGGTCGTCTCCACCCGTGACCAGGTGGTCACCGTCCCAGGCCAAGGCGTTGATGGGCTTGCTGATGCCGTCGAGGGTGCCGAGCCGTTCGCCTTCGAGGGACCAGATCGCGACGACGCTATCCTCTCCAGCGGTGAGAATCCGGTCGCCTACCAGGGCCAGGGCGTTGACCGCCTTGCTGTGGGCAGACCACTCGACGAGCACCGGGCTCGGAGACGGGGTCACAATTCGAACCGGGCGCAGCTTCATCGGCCTTCCTTCAGGGTGCGTCGATGCAGAGAGAGACCCTCGAGCCGCAGCTTTGCGTACCCGAGATAGTCGAAGTCGATCGGGGAGTATCGCGCCTGAACCACCGCCCATGTGCCCCACCACAGGTGGTCTGCGAGCACCATGAAGTCCACCAGGTCCGAGAAGGCCTCGACCTCTGAATGGGGAGCGCCTCCGAGGTAGTGGGAGATGACGTCCTCACGCACGTCGCGCTGGGGGAATCCACGCTCGAAATCGGCGTCGAAGCCCGCGTACTCGCAGAAGTGGTTGGCGAGGTCGAAGGCGGCATAGGAACAGGCGCCGTACTCGTAGTCGATGAAGCGGACCTCGTCTTTGTCGCGGTGGTAGAGGATGTTCCCGGAGAGCAGATCGTTGTGGGACAACACCGGTCGCACCGCGGCGGGGAGGGCGTTCGGCAACAGGTCGTTCGCGAAGGTGGACTGCAGTTCGTCGAGGGTGGCGCGGGCTTCTGTGAGATCCAGGAGATTGAGGTCGACCGCGATACCCATCCACCGCTGGAGGGTCTGCCACAGCTGGGGTTCGGCGGACAGCGGCGCGATGTCGTGAAGCTCGGCGAGCCGATAGGCGATGAGCTTGCGAAGGTGCGGATCCGACATCTGATCGGGTTCCAGCGCCTCGAACCCGTGCAGGAATCCCTCGACCCGGCCATTGGTGAACCGGCCGTAGTAGGTCGGACCGAAGCCGGTCTCCGAGAGCTTGGCAAACAGCGCGTTTTCGGTCTCCCGGTCGATGATGACCTCGGTGTTCGCGCCGTACAGCCTCACCAGGACGGTGGGTCTTTCCTCGGCATCCAGCCGATACAGCTGGTTGGTTATCCCGCCGCTCACGACTGAGACCCGGGCGGTCTCGGCTCCCGCCCACTCGGTGACGATCTCCCGTGTGGCGGCGAGGAGTTCGGGTTCGGATCCGTCCACGGTCCGGTCGAGGATCTGGCTGGCGTCGTTGAGGTATCGAGTGGGCACCCCGTCCTGTAGCATTCGCGGAGGTGGAGGGGCTTGAGATGGGTTGGTGGCTGTTGGGTTTGATCGCCTGCGGGGGCGGAGACAAGGATGCAACCGGCCGGGATACCGCCGTGGTGACCGACGCCGACGCCGACACCGACACCGACGCGGACTCGGACACCGACTCGGACACAGATTCTGACTCGGACACGGATTCCGACTCGGATACCGACTCCGATACGGATACCGACACCGACACCGACACCGACACCGACACCGACACCGACACCGACACCGACACCGACACCGACACCGACACCGACACCGACACCGACACCGATACCGATACCGATACCGATACCGACACGGACACGGACACGGACACGGACACGGGTGTCGTGCCCGCCTACATCGTCACCGGCGTCGTCACCGACGAGCTGGCTTCGCCTCTCCAGGACGTGGACATCAAGCTCGTGGATGGGGCCATTGCCCGCTACGACACAACGCCAGCGTCCGGGATCTACCTGTTCCTCGGTGTGCCCGCTGTCACCCATCTGTGGGTGGGTGTCCCGCCGCCAGCCAGTGGCCGCGCGACCGTCGAGACCATCATGACCGTCGGCCCGGACGTGATCCAGAACATCGAGATGCCACCCCTTGGGCCCGCCTCGGCGCTGACCGTCATACCGACCGAATACGAGGTCGGAGATGGGTTTTTCGTCACCGTGGCCGACGGCGACCTCGACCCACCCCTGTTCGGCAATCTCGCTACGGACGTCTCCGGGGTCCGCGCCGTGAACTGGGCGCCGGTCGAGGGTGCGACCACCGTGCACCAGGTCTGGCACCTCGATCCGGCGGGACACACCGCCAGCCCGGGTCTCACCGTCCGCATTCGGGATGACTGGGGGCTCGGAGGTCTACATCTGTGGGCGGTTCGGCAGAGCACCCAGCAGTGGGTCGACGCCGGGGCGCTGTCGTCGGTGGGTGGTTTCCTCGAGGGCGGCGCGCTCGAAGACTTCGGCACCGTGGCGCTCGTGACGCCCTAGGGCAGGCCGGCGATGATCTCCTCCGTCTTGGACCAGAGTTGCTCGGCGAGTGTGGCGTTCAGGGCGTGTCGACTTCTCTTTGCGGGATTGCAGTCCGCCCAGTATTGCCCGGTCTCGGAGGCAGCCGACGGGTGGGTGGCCACGAGCGTCTGCGTCGCCGCACCCTGGGCGATGGACTTGAAGAACAGCGGATTCAACACCGGGAACAGCATGCGCGCGGCGATGTTCATGTGCCGGCCGAGGTTGGTCATGATCACGCCGGGGTGGATGGCGTTGGCGGTCTGACCGGGCTCGAGCTTCGTCGACAGGTGTGTTGCAAACAGGATGTTCGCCAGTTTGGACTGCCCGTAGGCGCCCCAGGCGGTGTACCCGTTGTCGGCCTCCAGGTCGTTCAACCGCATGCCCTCTGCGTATGTGCCGTTGTGGGCGCCGCTCGAGGTCATCACGACGCGCCCGTCGTCCGCGAGCTGGTCGAGCAGTCCGGTGACCAGCATGAAGTGGCCGACGTGGTTGGTGAAGAACTGGGCCTCGTATCCGTGCTGGAGCTCGCGGCTGGGTAGCGCCATGATGCCGGCATTGCAGAGGATGGCGTCGAGGGGGTGCCCCATCTCGACGACGGTCTGGACCGCGGCGCGGACCGATGTGGGCTCGGACAGCTCGCAGGCCAGCGGCAGAGCGAGGGATCCGAAGTCGGCACAGGCGGCCCTCGCCTTGTCGAGGGTTCGCGCCGCGCCGATCACCCGGGCGCCCCGCTGCCCGAGGACACGGGCGGTCTCCTGACCGATGCCGGAGTTGCAACCCGTGATCAGGTAGGTTTTTCCGGAGAGATCCAGCCCCTCGGTCACCTGTTCCGCCGTGGAGTTGTGCCCGAATCCGTTGGGTCCGCTGCCCTGGAACCATCCGACCACCGACATCGCGCACCTCCGTGGCGCCAATGTCTGCACGGTTCGCCGAGGAGCAAGGTCTTGCAGCCAGTTAGAGACGCTGGATGAAGAGGTTGATTCCCTGCATCGTGCTGGTGGCCTGCGCGGGTCCCGAGGACTTCGACGGGTGCGAGCACATCGCCGCCAGCGAGCTGGGTGTCTACTCCAATAATGTGGGGATCTTCCCTCAATATCTGGTGGATCTGTACTCCGACTCCCTCAAGGAGAAGAAGAAGGATCTGGTCCAGGACGAAGAGGAGCGAGCCGCTCTCTACGCCGAGGCGCTGTTGGACTTCGAGCGGGATCCCGACATCCTTCTCCTCCAGGAGATCTGGTCGATTCCCGCCCGAGACGTGCTGATCGCCGAGCTCGCGGGCAAGTACCCCCACGTCGCCCATCCCGAAGCGGTCTCGGACTCCCTGCAGCCGTCGGGGCTGGTGGTGTTCAGCAAATACCGGCTCACCGACTTCGACTACGAGGTGTTCAACCGCGGAGAGGGCGTCGATCTGGTCTCCCAGAAGGGCATCGTCGGCGTGAAGCTGAAGAAGGAGGGTCGCAGCATCGCGGCCTTCGTGACCCACCTGCAAGCTGGCGGAGAAGACAAGGACATCCGGCCCGATCAGATGGCCGAGAGCAGTGAATTCATCCGAGATTTTGGGGGTGGCGACAGGGTCCGGTTCCTGGTGGGCGACCTGAACACCAACTCCAACGGGGACGCGTACGCCGACATCTTCGACATCCTCGAGGGCTCGGAGGACACCTACGTTGCGAAGTGCAGCGCGCTCAAATCCACCGCCCGCTACGCCGACGAGCCGGAGAAGCGGCTCGACTACATGCTGACCTTCGACGATGTGGATGCGGTCTCGACCATCGTCGATCCCGGTGGCTACACGCTCGCCGATCATCTCGCCGTTTCCGGGGTCATTTCTCTGGAGGAGTAGCGAGCGCGGAGACCGCGGCATCGAGTCCAGTGAACGCCAGGGCCATGCGGCGATAGTCCAGGGTATCGGCGGTGTCTGACGGGCGATGGTAGTGGGGATTCCGCATGAAGGCGGTGTCGGTGATCATTACAGCCCGGTAGCCCTGCTGCCAGTAGGACCAGTGGTCGGAGAAGCTGATCGCCGCAAACGCCTGGGGAAGGCCTCCCCCGACGCTTCCCAGCTCCGCCTCCTCCCGGAAGGCGCCGATGGACTGGCGGACGACGCGCCGGGATCGGTAGTCCCCGATGAAGAACAAGGTATCGCCCGTCCGGGGGTAGAAGAGCCCCATCGGGAACGGGTAGCCCTGGGAGCGCGGGCGGTCATCGTAGTAGCCCAGCGTCTCCAGAGACCACATCGCGACCACCTTCTCACCAGCCTCGGAACTGCGTTTCGCGGCGACGACGCTGCCCATGAAGTCGGACTTGAAGAACGGCGGCTCCTCGTTGGTGAAGGCGATGAAGCGCAGGGTGCGTGCGTTGTCCCGGGTGGCTGCCGACCTCGCGAGGGCGAGCATCATCGCGACGCCGCTGGCGTTGTCGTCGGCACCGGGCGTTCGCTGGCCGAAGAAGGTGTCGAAGTGGGCTCCGATGACCACGATCTCCTCGGGGTTCGACGTTCCCTCGCGCTCGGCGACGATGTTGAAGGTCTGGACGGGACCCAGGCCGCTTCTGCTGGGGGGCTCGGTGGTGAAAGTCTGCCTTTCGACTGTATATCCAGCCGCTTTTAGCTCCTCCTCCAGATAGTGCGCGGCCTTCTCGAACGTCTCCGGTTCCCAGCAGAGCCGCGGGCCGACCTCCTCCGCCAGAAATCGAACGTCGGCCTCGAGGGTCGCGGCGATCTGCTTGTCGGTGGGTGTGGGGTCTGGAACCGGGCCTCGAAAGCTGCGGCCAGGCATCGACACGGCAATGCATCCCTGGAGCAGGAGGCTGGCGAACACCATCACACGCATTGCGGATGACACAATGTCGCCATGCTTGGGTACTGCCCGGAGGTCACGTGACAGCCTGTCTGTGCCTGCCTCCAAAGTAGTGGTCGTAGCGTTGGTATGGGGTTTGCTATGGTCTTCGGCATGAGATTCGCCCCATTGGTCTTGGTTGCCTGCGCCCATTCAGTGCCCAATCAGACAAGCGAGTGCAGGTCCTCGTTCCCCGAATTGGACCTCCACGCTACCCCGCGCGCGGACCCTGCCCTGGAGCAGCTGGCCATCTCGATGTGTCCGACGTGTGTGACCGCTGACCCGGAGACCTACGCGCGTCTGGAGCGGGATGTCGCCGCCATCAAGGCCGCAAACCCCGACGTGTCGACTCTCGTTCATCGGCCCCGGCACGATGGGAAGACGCTGCTGGTCAAGCTGTCCGACCCGGCCGAGACCGCGGTGCTGGCGGGGGACTACGCGGAGTGGGATTGCCTGAACGAGGAGCTCGGCTTCGAGCGCGAGCATCTGTGGGAGAACACCAACTGGGCGGAGCTGGCCAGCCCCGGCACGTACAACTCGGAGATGTTGGTGGAGCCGTACCTGGACCTCGATGGCATCGAATATGTGGAGCCGAACTACTCTTCAGGCGATGGCGGGAACATCTGCGCCACCGCTGGAGAAGAGACCTGGACCTACGTGTTCCGCAACGGCTGGGGCGACTGTCCCGCGGGCTGCATCGACAGCGAGTACTGGCACTTCTCGGTTCTTGGCGAGACCGTCACCCTGCTGGACTATGCGCCGTCAGACGCAGCGGTTCCCGGCTGGGCGGAAGGCTGCGCCAGGTTCTAGTCCATGTCCTCGATGGCGCGCTTGAACTCCGCAGACAGCACCCGACGGGTCTCGTAGTCCAGCTGCTTGCACTTGAGGTCGATACCGTCCCACCGGAGCTCGGCGAAGAACGCCCAATCCCAGCTGCCGACAGGCCGCGTCGAGAGCGCGAGCGCGGTCCCCTGACGGCCGGAGTCGATGCGGTAGGTGGTCTCGCCGATGTCGTGCTCGAGGATCCCGGGCTCGTCGTAGTTCATGACCGGTATGTCGTCTGGCATCAGTCCCCCTGGACCTGGCGGCCCGCCACCCACATCTGGGTCGGCTGGTATTCGGTGATAGTCTCTGGATCGATGGTCGTCAGGTCGGCGTCGTAGATACCGAGATCGGCCTGATACCCCACGTCCAACCTGCCGAGATCGTCGCGACCGACCGAGCGCGCGGTGCCCTCGGTGTAGCCCCACACGCCCTCTGTGGCGGTGATCGGATGGGGCGCCCGCGGGCCTCCCCAGATGTTGACGATGGGGTCCGCCGTCGGCCAAACCGGCCAATCGGTTCCCATCGCGATGCCCACGCCGGCGTCGACCAGTGCGCGGAAGTCGTTGGAGCGCTCGAAGCGCGCCTCTCCCCATACGTCGGGGAGGCTTCCGGCCCCGGCGAGCACGGCGAGGATCGGCTGCACGCTGGCCATGAGCCCCAGCGCCTCGATGCGGGAGATGTCGACGGGATCGACGAGGGAGAGGTGCTCCAGCGTGTGCTGCTGGGTGAGGGGAGTGTTGCCGGCGACCGCCTCGAAGGCGTCGATGGCACCCTTCACTGCTGCGTCTCCCTGGCAGTGCAGCTTCAACGGGATCTCTCGTGCCTCAGCCTCGGCGATGATCTCGGTCAGCTGGGAGATCTCGAAGTATTGGGAGCCATAGTTTTCGGGGTCGTTGGCCGCCGGATCGGTGATCCAGGCCTCCCCGGACGAGGCGGATCCGTCGACCCAGAGCTTGCCGCCGGCGAAGCGAACCAACTCGCCGTCGTAGAGCCCGCGGTAGGTCTCGGCCACGGCGATGTCGTCCACTGTGAAGACGGCGGTGTAGTAGTGGATCCGCACCGGCAGCTCGCCAGCGGCCTCGAGGTCGGCGTAGATCTGGGGTCGGGCGACGTCGAAGCCGGGGCTGGCCATCACGTCGGCGATGCCGGTCAATCCGGCTTTGGAAAAGTCGTCCAGATCGCCGGGCACGCCGGCGCCGATGAGGTCGTCGTCGTAGTCGGCCATCGCGACCTCGCTCACCAGCTCCAGGGCGGTCTCCTGGAGAAGTCCGGTGGGCTCTCCGGAGATCGGGTCGCGGCCAATGGTGCCTCCGGGCGGATCCTCTGTTGCGGCGGTGATTCCAGCGAGTTGGAGGGCCCTGCTGTTCACCAGGGCGTTGTGACCCGATGCGTCGACCAGCAGCATGGGCCGGTCGCCGGCCATCGGGTCGAGGTCGATGCCGCGCGGGTCGTCTTGGAGCATTTCCTCCGCGATCCAGCCGTAGCCGACAATCCACGGTTCGTCGGGGGCCTCGGCGGCGTAGTCCTCGACCTGGCCCATGAGGTGATCCACAGACCCAGCGCCGCGGACCAGCAGCCGGTCCAGCACAAAGCTGCCCGGGAGCAGGTGGGTGTGGGCGTCCTGAAAGCCGGCAAAGGCGTGGGAACCATCGAGATCGACGACCTCGGTCTTGCCGCCCTGCATGGCTTCGGCGTCGCCGTCCAGGGCCACGATCACGCCGTTGGTGGCGGCCAGAGCGGAGGCCGTAGTGTTGACGTCCACGTGGATGACGCCGTTGATGAACACCAGGTCCGCGATGGCCGGGTCATCGTCTTTCTTCTTGCAGCCGACGACGGCGACCAGGGCGAGCAGGGGAATCAGAGTGCGCATCCGCGGTTGTTAAGCTGCTCAGCCCCGATTCACCACAGGTTGCGGTCGTAGGGATCGAGGATGGCGTCGATCCGCTTGCCCTCGAAGACCACCATGTAGTCCGTGGGAATGGCCAGGGCCGAGAGCAGCGATGGGCGCTGTGCCAGGAGCTGGTACGACGGCACGGCCTCATAGTCCGGCGGCTCGTGGGACTCCGCCGAGCGAATCCTCCAGCCGCTGTCGCCCTCGAACTGTGCCTCCTGTCGCTGCAAGACCACGGCGTGGTGGTCGAGAACGCCCTTGGCGATGGCGACGTATTGCCGATCGTTGGTGTCCTGAGGCGCGATACCCGTGCGCGCCGCGACGTGCATCTGTGCCCGCGTCACCGTCAGCGAACCGGTCAGCTCCGGACCCAGGGCGAGGGCGCCATCGGGTCTGATGTTGGCGGTGAGTACGTGAAATCCGTCGGTAGAGGCCTTCAAGATGAGCGTCGACCAGCCGGCCTGAATGGTCTTGCCGTCCTCGAGGGGCTGGCCGTTGGCGACGACCTCTTCGAGAAGGGCGAAGACCCCGTCGGCGAGCCCTGGGTCGTCACATTGCAGGTGTACGGTCCATTGAGCGATCTGTCGGCTGTGCATCTTCCCTCCGTTCGATGTTCAAAATGTGACGCGTCGAACTGTGGTCCGTATGGCCGTAATCGGTCGAATCCATGGTGCTTTCCGGACTCTATTGCGTGATTACGTCAGTGCAGGCCATGACAGTCCTGCTCTTCATGTTGTTCGTGTTCACCAGTCTCCTGATCAGCGGGACTGTTGTGAGCGCTGTCCTCCTCCTCCCTGCAGGAGAAGAACCCGAGCTGGACCCGGGCGGGCTCTCTTGGGAGATGCAACACGGCCGCCGCTGGACGTGGGCTTTCGTCGGCGGTCTCGCCAACGCGATGGGGTCCGTGCTGGCGTTGATCGGGATTGGCGGCGTCATTGCTGTCGTCGTAGCGACGACTCATGCCGGATTCTCGGCATTCATGGGTGTGATCGCCTATCTGGCGCTGATGGTCCTCGGGACCGGATTCACCGCCTCGCGGCTCGCCTATTCCCTGATGAAACGCCAACACTCATCGGTGACCGCCAATCAGCACGGCGTGAACATCGAGACCCCTTGGCCGGGTCGCTCACGCCAACTGGAGTGGCGAGACATCGACGACGTGCGCGCAACTGACGAGGGGCTGGTCCTCGACCTGGGGGACGAGACCCTGTTCCTGTCGGCCAGCAGGCACGATCCGGAGGACGTCAGGGAGGTGGGAGCCTGGTTGAGCGCCACCTGCAAGAACGCCAAGACCGCGCCACCGACGCCCGTTGTGGAGCCTCCGAAGCAGCTTCGCCGCTTGCTTGCTGCGAAAGCCTACGGGTCGTAGCACTCCAGACCGTACAGATTTCCGCCGGGGAAGGGGAACATCGGCCCGGCCAGGCCGGTGACCACGTCGAAGCTCCGCAGCTCGTTGCTGGTGGTGACCCAGATGCTGCCGTCGACCACGTCCAGACCGTGTGTCCAGCCGTCGTAGTTGGAGAAGACCACGCTCGGGAGCGCTGCCCCGGTGTTCAGATCCGCGACCTCGGTGGTGTCGGTGCTGTGCCAGGCGCCGTAGAGAATGTCGCCTTCGGTACCGAGGCGACTCGCGGAGCCGAGGTTGGCGTTGACGGCGCTGCCATTGCCGGCGATGGCGTCGTCGAAGGACGGATAGAACGTCCATCCGAAGAGCTCGTCGACCAGGATCCCACTGTTCCAGCTGGTCACGTAGTAGGCGTTTACGTTGTTCGCGGGCCTCGAAACGCCGGTCTGGAGCTCGTACTCGGTGAGGGTGTAGCCATCGTGGGCGACGACTGTCCGGTAGGGCGGCGTCCAGGCCACCTGGGTCATGTCGTATCCGTACACGCCAGGCAGGTTCAGGAGGCTGCAGACCGCTCCGTCGTCGAGTCCAACCAGAGAGACATCGGCGCCGCCGCCGTACTCAGACGTCAGGCAGAAAGCGCTTTGGGACACGATATTCGGGCACTGGAGCTGCATCCACGTCGGGAGCAGCAGGCCGGTCTGGGGACAGTCCCCGCCGTCGTCTCCGGTCGCCGCACAGTCGAGGTTGGCGTCGCAGATGCCGTCGCCGAGGTAGTCGTCCCGGAAGCAGACGCCATTGCAGTCCTCGGACTTTCCGGGCGGACACAGGCCGGTTCCGCCCGCGGTAACGACCAGCTCGAGCTTGCCGTCTCCACCGATCCCGCCGCTGCAGCCTCCGGAGCCGCGGCCGCCTCCACCCGGTGTCAGCCCGTTGGCCTGGGCGGCTCCTCCACCTGCCGTGCCGTCGGCTCCGCCGCCCCCGTCGGCGCCGTTGTCGCCGCGAATGCCGCGGGAGCCGAGGGTCTGGACCGTACCGAATGCGCCGCCTCCGCCGCCTCCGCCGCCCTCGCCCGCGGGCCCGTAGCACCCGCCATCGTCGCCGTAGACCGAGAGGCCATCGCAGCCGGCGCCGCTGTCGCCGCCTCCGCCTCCGCCATAGACGCTGCCGCCGGTGCCTCCGCCCCCGCCTCCGTTGGTGCTGTTCCCAGCACTTCCACACCCCGCCACGCGACCGCCTCCGCCGCCGTGCACGCTGTCGTCGCCGCTGCAGGTCGAGCCGGCGCCGCCGTTGGGCTCTCCGCCATCTCCAGATGCGTTGTCGCAGCCGGGATGTCCCCCGCCTCCGACGTGGAGGGTCAGCTGATCGCCGACTGCGAACTCGGTGACGAACTCGCCGTAGCCCCCGCCACCACCGCCGCCGCCACGGTTGGCGTTCTCGCCGGCGCCGCCACCGCCTCCGCCGCCTCCGATGACCCAGACGAGCTGCCCGTCGCCGACGACTAGGCTCGCTCCACCGCCGCCTCCGCCGCCGCGATCGCTCTGGTTGAAGGAGCCGCCCCCGCCCCCTCCCGCGCCCCAGGCCTTCAGGGTCAGCGCGCACTCGGCTGTGAACTCGACGTTGTGGGTCCCGGGTTGGTCGATCAGCAGGCCGTCGCCGGTGCAGTCCCACTCGCAGGGCGATGGAAACGCGCAGGTCCATGGCGTCAGGGGCGACGTGTCGGTGTCGGTGTCGGTGTCGTCGGTGTCTGTGTCCGCGTCGGTGTCGGAATCCGTGTCGGTGTCGGTATCCGTGTCCGCGTCTGCGCCGGGAGTACTCTCGTCGGGATCCTTCTCGGGACTTCCACAGGAAAACAGCATAATCAGGGGAATCAAGCGGACCATGGGCACCTCCCGAACAGAATCGGCGCCACAGAACACGCTGTCAAGCGTCGGGTAGACTGGTCGAGGAGGGCTGCTGCGTGGAGATCGACGTGGGCACGGTCGTCGACCGATACACGGTCGAGGCCCAGATCGGAGAGGGCGGCATGGCGCGGGTCTACCGCGTTCGCCACAACCAACTCGGCACCCCTCATGCTCTGAAAGTGCTCCTTCTTCCTGCCAGAGCGCTTCAGGAGCGGCTGCATCAAGAGGGTCGCGTACAGGCCTCGCTGCGCCACCCGAACATCGTCGCGGTCACCGACATGATCGAGGTCGAAGGCGCACCGGGTCTGGTCATGGACTACATCGAGGGGTACTCCCTCGACGAGCTGCTGCGCGAACGTACCCTCACGCTGGACGAGGTCGATCAGATCGCTCAGGGCATCCTCGCTGGGGTCGCTGCCGCTCACAAGCGCGAGCTCATCCACCGGGACCTGAAGCCGGCGAACATCCTCATGGGCGGCGAGGACGGCCTGACGCCGAAGATCACCGACTTCGGCCTGGCGAAGATGTTCGACGTCTCCACCGGAAATAGCGGCCATCTGACCCGATCTGGACTGGCGATGGGTACCCCCGCGTACATGTCTCCCGAACAGATCCGCGACGCCAAGAACGTCGATTCCCGGGCCGATATCTTCTCGGTAGGCGCGATCCTGTACGAGGTCGTCTCCAGGCGCCGGGCCTTCGGCGATGGCGACATGCTGGAGATCTTCAACCGCATCGCCCAGGCCGACTACGTGCCCGTCAAGGACTACGTGCCGGACATCCCCAATCGCATGGAGCGCGCCATCGAGGTGGCGATGATCGTCGACCTCAACAGCCGGGTTGGCGACTGCGACATCCTCCTCCGCATCTGGAAGGGCGAGCACGTCGAGCTCCGGACGACTTCGATGCCCCAGGTCCTGTCGGCCAAGGCGCGATCTGAGGACATGCCGCCGAGCCCGACGACCCCCGAGACCATCAACATGACGGCGATGGATGCCGGCGGCGCCACCCGGGAGCAGATCGCCGAGGCACCGCTCACGAATCTGCCGGCGATTACGCCCCAGGACCTCGCTCCGACTCTTGAACCGACGGGTCCGGCACCCACATTGCCGCCGAGCCCGTCGTCGACGCCCGGGGTCGCCAGTGCCGCGATCCTCATCTCCTCGGGCGGCCTGTTTCTGGCGTCGGTGGCATTGGTCGCTGCCGTCGTTATCGGCCTCGGAGGCGCCTGGTATCTGGGGGCCTTCGATCGCGGCACCACCATCGTCCGGGTGGGAGAGGATCGCGCGCCGCTGGCTGTGACGCCGGCGAACACCACCGATGAAGGCGCAGATGGCGACGACGACGACGCTGTCATCGCGACGGCCGTAGCGCCCTCGCCGGCGCCAAAGCTCGACCCGGACATCGACCTCGCCGAGGCCGCCGTCGCCGAGCTCGAGGAGGTCGAGGTCGAAGAGGTGGTGGTGCCCGACGACTGCGGATCCATCTCCGATCTCGAGGGTCCGGCCCTCGAGGGCGCGCTGACTGACGAGCAGATTGGCTGTCTCGACGGCTTGATGGGCGGCGCCGACCAACAGACGATGAAGAAGAAGCTCTCGCTGCTGCTCCTCGTCGATGCCGAGGCGAAGATGGACGGCGCCGAATGCAGCGACTTCGACAAGCGCTACGCCCACCACATCTCCGAGATCGACCGCTCGGATCCGGAGTTCATGTACAACTGGGTCGTGCACCTGTCCGAGGCCCAGCACGCCGGACAGGTCCGGGCGCGAATCGACTGGTCCAATCGGGCATTGGAGGCAAAGGCCTACTGGCCGGCGGGCGTCTATTCAAAGCGGGTGAGCACCCTGCACCGGGCGCGCACCCTGGCCGCCTACGACCTCTACCTGTCCGCCAACAACGTCTATCTCGCGTCCAAGAAACCCTCGGACGAGGAGAAGCGGGACGTCGTGCGGCTCGAGGCCAAGAACTACTCGGTGGAGTGGATCGAGTACGACCACGCTCTGGGCAAGGACGTCTCCAAGGCCGTGGATATCTGCAGCATCGTCGCCGGGGTGGCCACCAGCTGCTCCGTCGATGGCGATGCGCCCACAGAATCGGTCGAACTCAAGGGCAAGCGCGACCGCAAGCGCTCGAAGTAACTCTCAGGAGTTGGCGCTTCTGAACTGGAGGATGGCCTGGGTGGCCTCCTCGAGCGTAGGTTGGCCCGCAAAGGTCGGCACACCCTCGGGGATCTGAACCCAGGGAAGTTTGCTTCTCACGAACGCGTGCAGCTCGGGTACGGCGATCGACGGGTCGTCGAGGGTGCCGGTCTTCAGGCGAACGATCTGGGGTTTCTCGGGATCGAGGTGGTAGATGCGGTTGCCGCAGTCGCGGCAGAAATAGCAGTCCACCTGGGTGCCACTCTCGGCGATTCGCGACCAGATCTGCGGAGCCCCCGCGAGGACTTCGAAGGCGTCCGCCTGGACCCCGACCGTGATGCTGAAGCCGCTTGTGGAGAGCTTCTGGCATTCCGTGCAGTGGCAGACGCCACACCACAGGTGGGCCCGATGCACGACATAGCGGATGCCGCCGCATTGGCAGCTGCCGTGGTGGGGGGAGTCGGCCATGTCAGAGCCCCTCGTTGTATCGCTGGATGGCCTTCTTCTTTCCGCCAAATCCCACGATCATGACGGGAATGCTGACGGCCGTCAGACTGCCGCCAACGATCAGCGCGAGCGGGTTTCGGGGCAATTCACAGGGGTCGTCAACTGGGGCCGGTGCGCCTGGCGGAAGGGGGGGCAGGTCGCAGTTCGGATCCTGGCGCTCCTCTCCCATCGCCGCGACCAGACCCAGGGTCAGAACCGTCGCCCCGCCGGCGAGCGTCGTCGCCCCCACGGCCGTCATCACCCGACTCGCGCCCAGTGCGCCCCTGGCCTTGTCGTTGGTGAGCACCATCGGCTTGACCTCGGCGAAGGACAGCGACTCGCCCTGCCACTGAACGGCGCCTCCGCCCCAGGCCATCTTGGCGTTCGGAGAATCGATCGTGCGCGACGTCTGTGAGGCGAGCAGGGTCCACCGGTCGCCGGTGTGAACCTCGCGCTCATTCCCCCCGAAGGCGTACTTGCCCTTCGGCATCATACCCAGGTAGAAGCCGGCTTCTCCCAGCTGGCCGTTGGCGACCTCGATCGCCTTGCGCTGGTCGGCCGCGAACGGGGCGACTGCCGGTTTCATCTCGTTTGGAGAGACGAGGGCGCCGAGGACGACCACCCGTCCGAAGTTGGTGTCGATGGCCTTGATCTGGGCGGCCACATCGTCGGAGGGCTGCATGGACTGCGCCTGGTCGAGGCGCTCTCGTGTCTCGAGGATCTTGCCCAGTTGCCGCGCTGCCTGGGCCCCGTAGATCCAGGTCTCGTAGGTCGGTGTCGAATCCCGCTCCATGAGGGCGAGGAAGGACCGCTCCAAGCCCGCCCAGGTGTTCTTCTTCGCGAGGTGGCGGATCTCTTCCTCGAGGCGATCGGCTTCGGCATCCTCGGCGACGGCGGGGCTCGCGCACATGAAGCAGAGCAGGGTGGCGAGGGACAGGCGCTTCAGCAGGGCGTCTCCGGGTGGAGTCCAACCATACCCGAAGCCGTTCAGGCGTTACCGCTTGTGGAGGACGACCGTCTGATTTGCGGGGGTCCAAGAGCCAATTCGGAGCTCGACCCGTCGATTGGTCTCCCTGCCCGTCGGCGTATCGTTTGAGGCGATGGGCTCCGTCGAGCCGCAGGCCCGAACGACCAACCGCGAGCCCACAATGCCGCGTCCGAGCAGATAGGCCCGGATCATGTTCGCCCGCGACTCGCTGAGTTGCACGTTCGAGGCGTGTCCACCGTTGCTGTCGCTGTGGCCAGCGATCTCGGCAACCGTGATCTCCGGCGGCGGACAGAAATCCAAACAAGAACAGCATCGTTCGCTTGAACGGACCATCCCGCTAAGACTTGAGTCGCTTCGATCTCCAGATGTACCCGTCGATGAGAAAGTGATGCATGTTGATGCCCGCCGTGACCATGACCATCGTCGTGAAGAGGTCGAAGCCGCCAATCATCGTGTAGAGGAAGGGAATGACGAGAAACAGGGTGACGCCGAGCAGGATCGAGATCGCGTAGAACTGCCCGGCGTGGGCGATCCAGCTGCGCTGATTCTCGTCCCTGCGGACCTCGTCATTGACGTGGTAGACGATCACGATCGCCAGGTACTGGGCGGAGTGGAAGATCGTGGCCCAGAAGAAGGCCTGGTCGTATCCGAGACCCAACCACCACACCCCGTTGATGGCCACCAACACCATGCTGATGAGCGGCATGCGCCCACGGAGCCGCCAGAAGAACCACACGGGTGCGGTACAGGCGGCCAGGGCCATCGTCACGACCGCTCCGCGGTGGAACAGGGCGAGGGCGGGTATCGAGGCGAGGGTCTCGGCCGAGACGAACCACTGGAGACCCGAGCCCTCTCCGGCCAGAAAGGCCCAGAAGAACGGCAACATGCACACCCACCACAACATCGTGCGCTCGGTCTCGACGATGGGCCGCCCGGACTTGAAGGAGTACATCAACGCCAGCCCGTAGGCCTGAGCGGCGTAGTGGTAGGGAGACCAGGTCCGGTAGGCGGCATCCCAATGGAACCCGAACGAATCCGGCCAGATCACGGCGACCGTCACCAATGCGAGGAAGAGGACCGGTGTCCCGTACGAGATGAACGGAATGGCCCGTGCCACGCCGCGTTTGGTGTACAGGCGTACCGTGGACGACGCGAAGTGGGCGTAGTTGAGGAACACGAAGGCGCCCGTCTGGATCTTGGCGCTCGGGGTGATCGACGGGTCCAGCAGAACCCAGATGACGAACGGAATGCTGATCGCGCCGCCCACCAACAGGTAGTCGACGACGGGGTGGATGAAGGTGTTGCCGACCCAGATGTCAGCTTGAGCCTCGGGCTGTTCGGGCGGCATGGGTCGAGTATAGTCGCCAGACGCAGTGAGACCCGTCTACGACCTCGGTGAGCAGCTTGCGGCCCCCGTGGCGGCCGCGCTCGGCGTAGTGGATCTACCGGTGCCCATCCTGCTCCTGGACGGCTCGCTGCCCGATGCCGCGGAACGACTCGATCGACGCCTGGCCGAGAGTCGTGGCGTACTGGTTCTGTCGCCGCCGGATCGGGTCGCCGAGTGGTTGCAGAGGGGCGCTACGGAGGTCGTGCCATGGCCCTGTCCTCCCGAGGTCCTGCGCGCACGAGTGGAGCGGGTGGCGCGCCTGCAGCGATTGCCGTTTCTGGAGCGGCTCTTCGAACTCGCCGACGACGCGGTCGAGATCACCCGTCAGGACGCGACCTTGCTCGACGTGAACCCCGCGTTCGTGCGCAACACCGGCTACGCCTACGTCGACGCCATCGGGCAGACTCCTGCGGCGTTGTTCAGGTCGAAGTTCCACGATCCGCTGTTCTATGAGCAGATTCCCGCGGCCCATGAGCGCGGGGAGGCCTGGCGCGGTGGGCTGACCGCGCGCCGGGGAGATGGCTCGTTCGCGCAGCAGGAGGTCGTCATCGCCGAGGTCTCGGACCCCGCGGGACGGGTCGTCGGGCACCTTTCGGTGAAGCGGGACATGGAGCGAGACGAGCTCGCAAACCGCGCCCAGGCCAGCGCCGAATCCCGCATGCAGGCCCTGCTCGATCAGCTCTCCGAGGGCGTTATCGTGCACGACTTGACCGGTGTGATCCTGGACGCCAACCCTGCGGCCCAGCGCATGCTCGGGCGTCCAGGGGCCTCACTGCAGGGCAGCTCGATGCTCGATGTCGAGCAGTCCGACGACGCGGAGGCGCTGACCCGGTCCTGGCAGGCGCTCGGGGCGAGCGAGCCGCTGCGAACCGAGACCACCTGGACCCGCGGCGACGGGACGGTCTTTCCGGTGGAGATCAACCGTGGCCGAACGACCGTGGATGGCGCCCACGTCGTGCTCACTGTCGCCCGGGACTTCACCCGTCGGGTCGAGGCCCGCCGCCGTCTGGAGGAGCTCAACGAACGCCTCACGGTGCTCACTGGATCCCTCGAAGAACTCGTGCACGAACGGACCGCGGAGCTGCAGCAGATCCTCGCACAGCGGGGCGCGATCCTGGACAATCTCGTAGACGGACTCGCCGCCGTCGACCGAGATGGGCGGATTCAGGCGAACAATCCCGAGCTCGCCCGGATTCTCGAGGTGGACTACGTCGACCATCGCGGCAAGCTGCTCTCCGAGGTCGATCCGCGTCTCTCCGACCTGGCTGAGGTGGCCATCGAGCGCGGGCGCGTACAGGTCGAAGAGATCGCACTCCCCAGCAATCGGATCGGCCTGATCACCGCCTCTCCGATCCTCGTGGATGGCGAGGCCGTCCGCTGTCGTGGCAGCGTGGTTCTGCTCCGCGACGTCACCCTCCAGCGCGAGATCGACCGCATGAAGACCGACTTCATCGCCACGGTCTCCCACGAGCTGCGCACCCCTCTCACCAGCGTGCTCGGTTTCGCGAAGTTGGTCCGCGAGAAGTTCAAAATCGTCGTACAACCGGTGATTCCGGTCGGCGATCGCAAGGTGGATCGGGCGTCGGCGCAGATCGAGCGGAACCTCGACATCATCGCCGGCGAGGGCCAGCGACTGGCCAGTCTGATCAACGACGTGCTCGACATCTCGAAGATGGAGGCGGGTCGCGTGGACTGGCGAGAGGAGCCGGTGCTGGTCCGCGAGCTCGTCACCCGTGCGATCGACGTGACCTCGAGCCTGTTCACGAGCGAGGCGGTCGTGGTCACCCAGGATGTCGCGCCTGGACTGCCCACGGTCATGGGCGATACCGAGCGGCTGCTCCAGGTGCTGATCAATCTCCTGAGCAATGCCCAGAAGTTCACCGAGGCGGGCGAGGTGGCCATCCGGGTGCGGGCCAACACCCACGAACTGGTGTTCTCGGTGACCGACACCGGCGCGGGCATCGCCTCCGAGGATCAGGCGCGGGTCTTCGAGAAGTTCAGACAGGCGGGCGACACCCTGACCTCCAAGCCGCGCGGCACGGGGCTCGGGTTGCCCATCTGTCGGCAGATTGTCGACCACCACCGCGGTCGGTTGTGGGTCGACAGCGAGCTCGGCTCCGGGAGCTGCTTCAGCTTCACGATCCCGCTGGGCGCGGAGGTTCCACAGCGCACTCCCGAAGTGGAATTTGCGGAGCGGGTTCTGGCGCGGGTTCACGAGCTCGCGGCCGTCAATGGAGAGCCCGCCAGCTTTGAGATCCTGGTGGTGGACGATGCGGTCGAGCTGCGAATTCTCCTCCGTCAGATTCTGGAGGAAGCTGGCTATTCGGTGCGCGAGGCCGAGAACGGGCTCGTCGCGTTGCAGAAGATCCGCGAGCGCGCTCCCGACCTGGTCGTCCTCGACGTGATGATGCCAGACATCACTGGGTTCGACGTCGCCGCGTCCCTACGCGCCGATCCCGCCACCAAAGACCTGCCGATCGTCATCCTCTCCATCGTGGCCGACCAGGCCCGCGGCCTCCAGCTCGGGGTCGACAGGTATCTCACCAAACCTCTGGACGACGAATTGCTCCTGGGGACCATTCAGGACCTGCTCTCTCGAGATCAGGTCCGGCGACGGGTGCTTCTGGTGGCCGCAGATCCGGAGGTCGCAAGTCCGGTGATGGAGGGCCTGCGGTCCCGGGGGGAGACCGTGACCACCACGTCTTCTCCCGAGGAGGCCCTCCGACTTGCGCGGGAGGCCAGCCCTGACGTGGTGATGGTCATGCCGCCGCCGGGCGATGGCGGGGCATGGATTCGCCTTCTGCGGGCCGACCCGGTGCTGGAGGCGTCGTGGGTGTTGCTGGTCGGCGACTGACCTGGCACTGAATCCACTGCCGTGGCAGAATGGCGCGCCACAAGTGCAGGGGAGGCGGCAGTGCATCTGGCGGTGATTACCGAGAGTGGCTTGGTTCGTTCCGGAGCTCGTGTCGTGGCCTCGTTGAAGTCGACCTACAAGGTGTCTCTGCACACGGCCGAACAGGTCGCTGCGCTGGGACTTCCGGGCGAAGCGACAGCGTTTTTGTACCTCGGAGATGTGCCCGAGGCCGTTCGTCTCCGCGGCGGCTCGCAGCCCAGATACCAGGCCAACGGCGCCAGCTGGGGCTTTGACGGCACCCAGGCCTGGATTCACGGTGCGCCGGTCGACGATCCCAAGGCCACCCTGGACGCGATCCGCAAAGACGTCGACGAGATCCAGGAAATCGCCGAGGTCGAGCTGTTGACTGAGGACGATCCGAAGGCGTTCACCGGCGTGCACTTCGCCGGTCGCTTCCTCGATCCCTACCTGCAGGTCGAGTCCCAGACGGTGGTCGGCGGCAAGCACGCCTTCACGCCCGAGCGCATGTGCTGGGAGCGCCAATATACGCTTGGAATCGTCGCTTTCCTCAATGAAGGATTCGACCGCTTCACTGCGGAGATGTGACACTCACTGGAGCGTCCACGTCGTGACCAGATCGAGGGTGCACTGCGGCCAGGCGTCCCCCAGAAGGCCGGCGGTCAGGATCTGATTCGGGTTCGCGGTGTCGAAAGTGAACGTCATTGGCCCTCCGCTGCGATCTCCAAGGGCACATGCGTCCACGTCGTTGGGGAACAGACAGGCAGTCGGTACGCAGCTGTCGATGCCGCCAAAGGTGATGTCGACATCGCTGCCGGCGACCTCTTGTAGGGTCCACTGCTCGGTCTCCCGACACCCGGCGCCCGTCCATCCGAACTCGACGATGCACCCACCCGTTCCGTCGCCGGTGATGTCCATTCGCGTCTCGTCGTACACCTCGTACCACTCGGCGATGTCGAAGGAAGAACACTTCACGTTCGTGAGGAGCCACTCGCCCACCAGCGAACAGGGTTGCCCCAGATATGTGTCGGTGTCGGTGTCGACATCTGCATCGGCATCTGCGTCGACATCGACATCGACGTCGGCATCGCCCTCCTCCTCACAGTCCGGGCCGTCCTCGCAGTCGTCGTCGTCGCAGTCGAAGTCACCGTCTCGGTCGTTGTCGGCGCCGTCGGTGCACTCACCGGGTTCGTCGCCCTCGATGTCCTTGTTGCCGAAGAAGCAGCCGCCGAGGAGCACGAAGAAGGGGAGAAGTCGCATACGGGGCACCATCAGGGGCAGGTTTCGAACTTGCTGGGAGAGGTCGACCCATCTCCGAAGGGGCTCTTGGTTGTGATCGTCACCGAGCTCGCGTCGGCCTTGGCGGAGACGAAATCGTCGGACTTGGAGAACGCCTTCTTCGCCTTCTTCACGGCGGCCTTGCTGTCGCCCTTGAAGCAGATCAGACCCGGATCTCCGCCCCAGAGGTCCATGACGGCGCCGACCAGCTTGGGCCCCTTGGCCTCTTTGCCGTCGACCCACCAGGTGGCCGGACCCGCCGGTTTCGGGGACTCTTTCGCCGGGGTCTCCTCGGCTGGGGTCTCCTTGGCGTCGTCGCCTCCGCTGTTGTCCTCGGATCCCGCGCAGGCCAAGGTGAATCCGAGGGTCAGGACGGCGCAGAGGAGTCTGTATTTCATCGGCGAAGCCTACCAGACTCCGTTGGTGACCTCGATGGTGTAGGGCGTGCAGTCGGCAATCCCGTCAATTCGAAGGACCTCGATGAGGTAGTCGCCGCTCCAGTCCGAGCAGACGTCGAGGGGTGGTACGCCACAGGCCTGGGGGTCGGCCGGCAGCTCTCCGTATTCGTCGCCCTCGGTGTCCTCGATGAACCACGTGTAGGCGTCGTAGCCAAAGTCCAGGCAGGGCTCCTCGGCCCCGCAGACTCCGCGTTCGACGCGGAACTGGTACGAGCTCGCTCCACTGGTCATCGCGACGGCCAGCCGAAAGTCCTCCCAACCGCGCGCCTCGTCTCCGGGGAGGTCGGCGGCGTGGACCACGAACCAGTCGGCGTCCTCTTCGCTGTGCAGGATGCCGGTGAAGGTCAGGCTGGCGCCGTCGTCGGTCAGCTCTCCGAGATCGGCGGCCACTGCACAGTCGTCTCCCTGGCCGTTGATGGTCTCGTAGGGATCGCCGTCGCCACATCCGGTCTCTTCG
>Ga0315336_1001234_pt1 | contig 53124 bp, 44 predicted proteins | sample ASW5metaG_FD_204512 | JGI IMG/M metagenome (GOLD analysis project Ga0315336, IMG submission 204512) | Ammonia-oxidizing marine archaeal communities from Monterey Bay, California, United States - ASW #5 | ecosystem: Environmental > Aquatic > Marine > Intertidal zone | place: USA: California...
AACTTCGGACATGGCCTGTGGGTCTCCTGTTGAGGCTGGCTTCGAACGCACAGGATACCCGCCTGGACGGCTTCACCGCAGGATGGATGGGGCTATCATGCTCCGTCCGTCCTCAAGGGCGGTCACCGGTGGGGATTGGTGTAACGGTAGCACGGCTGACTCTGAATCAGTTAGTCAAGGTTCGAATCCTTGATCCCCAGTTTGCAACAACCCTCCCCGGCTCGCGCCGGGGAGGGTTGCTTTTAAGACGCTGTGTTGTTGCCTGACTCAGATTGCCCCGTCGGGTGCCTCTGCCAACTGCTGCAACTTTTTGCCGTAGTCGATCCAGGTGCCGAGGTCGGTCTGGACACGCACCTGCTCGCCATCTTCATTGACTGAGCCAGTGAAACTGATCGAGATCGGGCCGGACTCCGGCAGGCTTGGCGGCATCATGACCCGGGCAGGGCCGGCCATGTTAAGGATCATCGGGTACATCTTCTGCACCAGTTCACCCACGTTCATGCTCATGGCCCAGGTCGGACCGCCGTAGGTGGCATCCAATGCATCGGTCAACGCAGCGTTGTCGTTGCCAGTACGAAGCAGTGCGCGGGTCCTCCCGACGAGCCGCTTGTTGTTGCCGACTGCGACGCCGATCAGATCGTCATGAGCGATGTAGCGGATTTCAAGACTGTCACCGCCGATGAAGGCCTCGGTTGCGGCGTCAATCTGCGCTGCCATGGCCTCACCACCAGCCTGCTGCCACTCCATCTCCGCAGGGGAAAACGCCTTCATCATGGCCTCCATGTTGAGTGTCATGGTGTAGCCATCGCCGTCATTGAGCACCATCGGCAGATCGGTGAACGTGATGCCGAGATCCGCGTCGCTGAACTTCTGCACGGCAGTCTCGGTATGACGCAGCGTTGTTGCGGCGTTCTTCGTGCCCATGACCTCGATCAGACCAAGACCCTCATCGGTGAACTCCATGGCACCAGCCACGCCGATCTCGATCTCATTCATACACGCCATCCATGACGGCACGAGCGCGTCAAGCTTGGCTTGGGTCGTGGCTGGATACATGCCGCTGTAGGACACCATCGACCAGTCCGTCCAACTTTCCAATGCGGAAGCGCCGAAGACAAACTGGATCGGGAACCCCGCCGGAACGCGGCGAGCAAGGTTGGTCATCGCAGCCTGGTCACCTGCCACGGACTTCGGGAACGGCGAGCTGTCGGACAGCACGTACTGGGCCAACAGGTCAAGTTCGGTGCCGTCGAGATCGATGCCGATGCTCCAGTCGGAAAAGGCGTGCAGCACCATTTCCAACTGCTTCATCTGATTGGCCTGCGAGGCAGCCATGGCCTTGGCAGCTTCGTTGCCATCACCACCCTGCTCGATAGCCATCTGCGACATGGACTGCATCATCACCATCAACTGCTCGATCTCGTCGGCGTAGGCTTCAACGACTGCTTCTTGATCGATCGCGATCGACAGATCTGCCTTGAACAGATTGTTCACCAACGCATCGGGTGATGCCTGTGGTGTGTACGACGCCGTCGAGAAACTCACGTAGTCGCTGCCGGGGAGATGCGCCGTGTGCATGTCACCGAGCATTCCATAGGGCGCTGGTTGCACTTCAGCGGCGTCGTCGGCGGCCATGATGAAGGTCATGGTGGGCATGCCCAACTCTGGATCATTCGGGCCGAAGGCCACAGCCATGGGCTTGTCCATTTGGAACTGCGCCGGGGGTGCGGGCCTGCCATCCTGTGCCTCGCCGACGGTGGCGAGTTGACCAAACAGGAACGGGGCCATCATCAGACCCTGCGAAGCGGCCGGATCGACTTTGGCGCCGACCGTCATGACTTCCTGCAGGAGATGGTTGAATGAGGACACATAGACAACGCCCCAGGCACCCTCGGGTAGCAAGCGGCCAATGGCATCAGGCGCGTTGGCCGAGCCAAAGTCACCCGAGAGGGCTGTTGTGGTCAATGTGGCCGTGAGAACGGTCGTGGTGAGGTACTTGAGTGCTGGCATGTGACATGCTCCCTTCGTCTCGAATTCCCGGTCAGATACAGGCCCGCCAGAGAGGCGGGCCCCTGAGTGTATAGAGATTTTGCCTGTCCTGATTTCAGCCAACCGCGTGAAGCCGCCTCCGGCGTTGATTCTGCCGTAACAAGTATGGTGCTGACGCACTGGCGAGACTGAAGCCGTCCACAGCCCTCTGGAAGCACGTCATGTGCATCTTGACCCCCGATCCCATGGGGCTATCAGCTCTCGTCGCCGCGCAACTTGGCAAGCACGCTGAAGTCCTCCAGCGTAGTCATGTCGCCGGCAACTTCTCGACCTGCTGCCACATCACGCAGCAGTCGTCGCATGATCTTGCCACTGCGTGTTTTGGGCAGCGCGTCTGTGAAACGAATCATGTCTGGTTTGGCAATCGCCCCGATCTCCGAAGCCACATGGGCCCGCAGCGTTTCAATGAGCTCGTCGTCTGCCTTCCAGTCATCACTGATTGTGCAGAAGGCGGCGATGCTGGTCCCCTTGATGTCGTGCGGCATGCCGACCACGGCGGCTTCAACAACGGCATCATGACTCACCAGTGCGGACTCCACTTCCATCGTGCCCAGACGATGGCCGGACACGTTGATGACGTCGTCCATGCGGCCCATGATCCAGAAGTTCCCGTGCTTGTCACGGCGGGCGCTGTCGCCGGCAAAGTACATGCCTTCCACCACGCCGAAGTAGGTGTCGATGAAGCGCTGGCGGTCCCCGTGAATACCACGCAGCATGCCCGGCCAGGGCTTGCGGATCACAAGCATGCCGCCGACATCTGGCGGCTGTTCGGCACCGGTCTTATCGACCACTGCCGCATCCACGCCCAGGAACGGCAACGTGCAGGAACCGGGAACTGTGGGCGTCACTGCGGGCAACGGTGTGATCATGTGGCCACCGGTTTCGGTCTGCCACCAGGTGTCAACGATGGGACAGCGATCGTGCCCAATGACACGGCGATACCACATCCATGCTTCCGGATTGATCGGCTCACCCACTGTGCCCAGCACCTGCAGTTTCGACAGATCGTGCTGGCGAGGGTGTTCTTCGCCCCACTTCATGAAGGCGCGAATCGCCGTGGGCGCGGTGTAGAAGTGCGTCACCTCGTGACGTGCGCAGATCTCCCAGAAACGATCCGTCGCGGGGTGATTCGGCGCACCTTCATACATGAGCGTTGGAATGCCGTTCTGCATGATGCCGTAGATGATGTACGAGTGGCCGGTAATCCAACCCACATCGGCGGTGCACCAGTACACGTGATCGGCATGGTGCCGCAGGTTGAAGGTGTACCGACTCGTCAGGAACGTATGCACCAAATAGCCGCCGGTCGAGTGCACGATGCCCTTGGGCTTGCCGGTGCTGCCAGATGTGTACAGCAGAAAGAGCATGTCTTCGCTGTCCATTTCCTCGCAGGGACACTCGTCGGATTCGTCCTGCACCAGATCATGCCACCACTGATCACGACCTTCCACCATGGCGATGTCATTGTTGCAGCGTTGCACAACCACAACGTGCTGCACGGTGTCAGACATGGCCAACGCCTCGTCCACGTTGGCTTTCAGTGGAACAACAGAGCCGCGTCGCCATGAGCCGTCGCACGTAATCACGATTTTCGACTCGGCGTCTTCCACACGATCGGCGATCGACTGTGCGCTGAAGCCGCCGAAGATCACGGAGTGCGGCGCGCCTATCCTCGCACAGGCCAACACTGCAATCGTCAGTTCAGGCACCATGCCCATGTAGATGGTGACGACGTCGCCCCGCTGCACGCTGAGTGCTTTCAGGCCATTGGCAAGGCGGCTGACTTCACGCTGCACATCGGCATACGTGAGCGTGCGTACTTCAGGACCATCGTCGCTGACGGGCTCGCCTTCCCAGATGATCGCCGTGTGGTCGCCGAAGCCATTTTCAACATGCCGATCGACGCAGTTCCAGCAGGCGTTGATCTTGCCGCCGGAAAACCAGCGAGCGTCAGGGCAGTCCCACTCCACGACGCTGTCCCAATGCTTGAACCAGTGCAGTTCCTCGGCGACGGCGCCCCAGAAGTGCTCCGGATCCTCGATCGACTGTCGGTGCAGTTCGTGATACTGCTCGAGCGACTCGATCCAGGCACCGCCACTGCGCTCGATGAAGTCTGCCGGGGGGTCGAAGACGCGGTCTTCGGTCAGGATGGATTCAATGCTCTTGTCGTCGGACATGGCTGCGGGCTCCAGATGGAGACGCAGCCTAGCAGGCCGCTCAAGAACGCTGATGGCCTGCCAAGAACTATCGTTTGCGGCGGTGGCTCTTGCCCTTGCCACGGCCGCCTTTGCCGCCGGCACGCTGCGCTCGCTTGCGATCACGATCGATGCGGCGCTTGCTCTGTGAGGGCAGGTCCTTTGCAGTGCGATTCGGCCGCTTCTTAAGCACCAGCTCCATCTCTCGCTCGGCGACATCGATGCGTGCAAGGCAAACGGTGATCGGGTCACCGACGGCCAGCACGGCACCGCTGCCTTTGGCCACGATTCTCGCCATGCCGGGAAGCTCTTCCCACCGCTCACGATGCCCGCCACCCATCTCCGACCAGTCGATGTGCCCTCGCACGAGAAAGCGGTCCAACGACACAAGCACGCCGCCAGAGGTAAATCCGCTGACGACCGCTGTGAGGTCATCGCCAAGGTGATGCTCCTCCAGGAACTGAAGCACCAGGAACTCACGCAACTCACGCTCCGCCCACTCGGACTCGCGTTCAGTGTCGGAACAGTGGCGGCCCAGCTCGACAAGATCATCTTGACTGGCCAGACGTGCATCACTATGCAGCAGCCGCTCAAGGTCACGGCGTCGCTTGCCCGTGAATTGAAGCTCGCCGTTCTCGATGTGCTCGAGATACACGCCCAGCGCGCGGTGCAGCACCAGATCTGGATAACGCCTGATCGGTGACGTGAAGTGCGCGTAGTGCTCGCTGGCCAATGCAAAGTGGCCCACGATCGCCGGGCTGTATTCGGCTTTGGTCAGGGTTCGAAGCACAGCGAAGTGCACGGCGCGGCAGGCATCGCTGTCGGCGGTGACGTCGAGCAGTTGCTGCAGGTCCTTGCGCGTGGGCTCTTCCGGAAGACGGAATCCCGCCGCCATCGCCATGGTCCGCAAGTCGCCGAGATCTTCAAGATCCGGCTCTGGGTGAATGCGTCGAATGATGGACACGCTCAAGTCGTCGAAGACGCGAGAGATGGCCTCGTTGGCCTCGACCATGAGCATCTCGATCAGTCTGTGCGTATACGCACTGTCTTCTTCCTGCACGTCACACACGCGGCCGTCATCATCAAAGACCAGTTCGGACTCAGGCAGGTTCAGCGAAATCATGCCCTTGCGGCGCCGTCGCGCGTGAATGGCCTTGGCCAGGCGCTCCGATTGCTTCAACGACTCAAGCACGGCTTCGCTGGGCTGCGTGTTCGTTTTACTCTGTTTGCGGGCCTCCTTCGAGCTGCCGTCCATCCAACTCTGCGCCTCGAGATACGTAAATCGCTTGTCGGAGTTGATGACCGTTGCTCGGCACTTCACCGTGCCGACGCGACCCTTGCTGTCCAGCCGAATGATCACCGTCTTGGCGCATCGATCCACGCCTTCCTGCAGTGAACAGACACCGTTGCTCAATACCTCTGGCAGCATCGGAATGACGCGCCTCGGTAGATAGGTACTGTTGCCGCGAGCCTTTGCTTCCACATCAAGTGCGCCACCGGCAGGCACAAAGAAGCCAACGTCGGCGATATGCACCATGAGTTCCCACTCACCGGTACTGTCATCCCAGACCACGCTGATCGCGTCATCAAAGTCCCGGGCGTCCGGCGGGTCGATCGTGAAGGTCACATGCTCACGCAGATCGACGCGGCTGTCGAGATTGCCATCTATGAGCCTCGCAGCAGCACGCGCTTCGGTAAGCGCCGCCTCTGGAAACTCGGTACGAATGCCGTGCGCCGCGATCACCGCTTCGGTCTCGACGTGCGGCTCCCCCGCCTCACCGAGTACTTCAGTAACCACACCCTCGGCCAACATGTCCCCTTCCGGGAATGACAGCAACTCGAAAACAACCTTGTCGCCGACCTTGATGTCCTTGGCGCCGGGGTCTCGAATCACCACCGGCTGGCGCAGTCGCCGGCCATCTGGATCTACCAGCCATGTCTTCTTGCGCTTGACAACAGTGCCTGCGAAGGTGGTCAGGCTGCGTTCCAGCACGTCAAGAACCTTGCCTGCAGGTTGGCCACGCCAGCCCTGCCGCTTCCCAACGCTGCACAACACACGATCACCGCTGATCGCGGTGCCTTGAGCACCAAGTGCAATGTAGATGTCGCCCTCACGCACCGGTTGGTCAGGCTTCACAAAGCCGAATCCGCCACGGGCTGATCGATACACGCCCTCGACCTCCTCGCCGACCGCCGGGAGTTGCAGGCGATCCCCCTGCTCCACGAGCGAGGCATCACTTACCAAGGCTTCAATGGCCTCTCGCAACACGTCCATGTCAGACTGCGACACACGAAACGATCGGGCCAGATCGTAGATCGAGGCAGTCCGACCATCCTCGCGAGCAAGATGGTCCAGGATTCGATTGGTATAGCGCAGCGGCATGTTGGAAGCCTACTTCTTGCCCTTGCGTTTTTTTGCAGCTGCGTTCGCGCCGGACTTCGGTGCGGGCTTAGTCAACCGCTTCGCCCGGTCCACGAGATTGCCGACACCACGGCCCTCGCGAGCCTTATGGGTAGGCGTACTTGTTGCTCCGCTGATCCGCTTCTCCGGTGGCGACGTGTCCGCGGCAGGCGTGGGGGCCTTGTCCGGCTTCGAATCAACTATCGTCCCGGACGTCGTGTCCGGTTTCGCGTCAGGCATGGCAGTTGTGGTCGTGTCCGCCTTTGTGTCCACACTGTCCGTGGTCTTGGCCTCGGTCTTTGCGGGCGTGGGCGGGGTCGGCGGCGCACTGGCCTTGCCCTTTACGTAGAACCCTGCACCAATACCGATCAGTCGCTCCAGCTTCAGTTCGCCGCAGGCACCGCACTTGCGCTTGACCGGCGCAGACATGGCCTGCATGAGCTCAAACGCATGTCCACAAGCATTGCAGTGGTAGTCGTAGGTCGGCACGGAAGGCAGTGCTAGGGCGCGATGGCGACCTTGGCCGGGCGCAACACCTGCTCGCCCATGGCGAAGCCCGGCGTCATGACCATGGTGATGTGGTTTGATTCAATGCCATCGGCAGCTTGTTTCAGCATGGCCTCGTGTCGCAACGGATTGAACTCCTGGCCCACTTCAGGATCGATGCGTTGCACGCCCAGGTCACCGAGCACCTTCATGAACTCATCGCGGGCCAGTGTGACGCCTTTGGCAAACTGCTCGGCACTCATGCCTTCGAGGTTTTGCCCCAGCGCAAGGTCAAGTTGATCAGAGACGGTCAGCAAGGCTCGCACTGCTGAAGCTCGCGAGGCACGTGCGACGCGGCCCTCGTTTTCTTCAGCGCGACGCTGGTTGTTGCTCAACTCGGCCAGTGCACGAAGACGATCCTCGCGGGCGCCTTCCAACTGCGACTGCAGCCATTCGATCGACGCTGCGACGTCGCCGTCGCACTCGGCAAGCACGGAGGCGACCCAAGTGTCATCGATCTCGACGGTAGCTTCATCAACCTGCGTCTCTTCGGTGACTTCGGGCGTGCCCTGTTCCGGCAATTCTTCGGACGTTGTATTCATGTCATTCAGCCTCGGAAGGCGTCCTTGATGCGATCCCACATGCTCGGAGAGTGATCATCGATGGGTGTGGATTCCGATTCGGCATACTGCGCAAGCAATGCTCGCTGGTTGTCGTCGAGCTTTCGTGGCACGACCAGTTTCAACACCACAACGAGATCGCCACGGCGACCGTTGCGAAGGTCAGGAATACCCTGCTCGTTGATCCGCATGAGGTCACCGGGCTGTGTGCCCGCCTTCACATGCAGCGTGTGCGATTCGTCTTCGCCCAGCAATGGGACCTCGACATCGCCACCCAGCGCCAATGTCGTGAATGCCACCGGCTGCATGAGCAGCAGGTTGCTTCCATCACGCTCGAAACGAGGATTGCCGGCAATACGGACAACCACGTGCAGGTCCCCTCGAACACCATTGCCACCTGGATCGACGTCGGCTGAGGGCGGCTCGCCTTCGCCTGCCACGCGAACAGCTTGGCCGTTGTGAATGCCCGCTGGAATGCGTACTGCCAACTTGCGGTCCGTCGGGCAGCGGCCCTGGCCTCCACAATCGATGCATGGAGTCAAGACCACAGTGCCCCGGCCATGGCATGAGGGGCAGGCCGTGACCATTCTGAACATGCCGCCCAGCCCGGCCTGTTGCACTTTCCCCTGCCCACCGCATGTTGCACATGACTCCGGTCTGGTTCCGGGGGCTGCCCCACCACCTGTGCAGGTGTCACATACGTCCATGCGCGTGAAGTTCACGTCGCGCGTGGCGCCGGTGAGCACCTCTTCGAGATCCAGATCGACTTCGGTCTCCAGATCAAAGCCGCGTGCCTGCGCACGACGGCCTCGCGAACGACCGCCACCCATGCCATCGAAAATATCGTTGAACATCGAGAAGATGTCGTCCGGACGCATCGAGTTGAAGTCGTGGCCCGGCCGACCGCGCAGACCTTCTCGACCATGACGATCGTACATGCGGCGCCGTTCGGCATCTGATAGCACTTCGTAGGCCTCGGCGGCTTCCTTGAACTTCGCCTCGGCCTCTGGATTGTCCGGATTGCGATCAGGGTGAAACTTCATCGCCAGCCGACGATACGAACGCTTGACCTCATCGCCCGAGGCGTCTCGTTCCACGCTCAGGACTTCGTAGTAGCAACGGGTGGTAGGCATGACGTGAGGCCTGCACTGTCCTTCGGTTGACCGCAGATCAGACCACTGCGCCGTTGACCGGCGTGTCGTTGTCAGCAAGATCGGTCAAGGCGACATCGGTCGTCAACATGAGTCCAGCGACTGATGCAGCATTCTGCAGGGCTGTTCGCACAACGAAGGCGGGATCGATGATGCCCGACTTCACAAGGTCTTCCATGACGCCGGTGCTGGCGTTGAACCCGACATCACCGGTTGCATCAAAGATCTTCTCGACAATGACATCGCCGTCTTCGCCGAAGTTGGAGGCAATGTGCCAAGCTGGCGATTCAAGCGCCGACGCGACAATGTCGCAACCGAGCTTCTCGTCGCCCTTGACCTTGCCACGCGCCTTCTTCACCGCGTCGATCGCTCGAATGCAGGCCACTCCGCCACCGGGCACAAAGCCCTCCTTGGCAGCGGCGCGGGTCGCGTTGAGGGCGTCCTCTACGCGGTCCTTGCGTTCCTTCATCTCGGTCTCGGTGGCTCCACCGACTTCGAGGACGGCTACACCTCCAGTGAGCTTGGCGAGACGCTCGTTGAGCTTCTCCTTGTCGTACTCACTGGTGGATCGCTCAAGTTGATTTTGAATCTGTTTGGCTCGGCTCTCGATGTCGGCCTTCGTGCCGCCACCCTTGAGAATGACCGTGCCATCCTTGGTCACGGTGATCTTGCTGGCAGTGCCCAGTTCGGACAGTTCAACGTCCTCCAGGTTTCGCCCGAGATCATCGGCGAAGAATGTGCCACCGGTACAAGTGGCAATGTCGCCGAGCATGGCCTTGCGACGCTCGCCGAAGCCAGGTGCTTTGACGGCACAGATCTGCAACACGCCACGAAGACGGTTGACGACCAATGCGGCCAGCGCCTCATTTTCGACATCCTCCGCCAGAATCAGCAGCGGCTTGCCGGTGCCGGCGATCTTGTTCAGCAGCGGAAGTAGATCGGCCAGGTTGGCGATCTTCTTCTCGTGAATCAGGATCTGGCAGTCCTCAAGCACGCACTCGGCGGTCTTGGGATCAGTCATGAAATACGGACTCAGGTAACCCTTGTCGAACGCCATGCCCTCGACGTAATCAAGACACGTGTCTGCGGTCTTGCCTTCGTCAACATCCACAACGCCGTCGGCACCAACAGTGTCAATGGCTTCGGCAATTAACTTGCCAATGGCGACATCGTGATTGGCCGAGACCGTGGCGACCTTCTCAAGGTCGGCCTTACTCGAACAGTCGCAGGCAATCGACTCAATGGAATCGCATGCGGCGGCGGCAGCCATGTTGATGCCGCGCTGCAGCGCGACAGCACTTGCGCCGGCAGTGACGTGACGCAGACCTTCGCGGTAGATCGCCTCGGCGAGCACGGTCGCGGTGGTCGTACCATCGCCAGCCTTGTCGGCGGTGCGTTTGGCAACCTGATGGACCATCTGAGCGCCCATGTTCTCAAAGGGCTGCTCCAACTCGATTTCCTTGGCGACAGAGATGCCGTCCTTGGTCACGGCGGGACCGCCGAATGACTTCTGAACAACCACGTTGCGGCCGGAGGGACCCATGGTCGATGCCACAGCCCGGGACAGTTGACTGACGCCTGAGAGGAAGGCCTCTTGCGCATCGGTGTCGAATTTCATTTGCTTGACGCTCATGATGTTGTGCTTTCCTTCGTAAGGCTCACTCGACGATGCCGAGCAGCTCACCTTCTCGCACGATCAGGTGCGTGACGTTCTTCACTTCCACTTCGGTGCCGGAGTACTTGCCGTACACCACGGTGTCGCCCTTCTTGACGGCGGGCGTGATGCGCTCGCCGTTGTCGAGACGCTTGCCGGGGCCGCACGCGACGACTTCGCCCTGCATGGGCTTTTCCTTCGCGGATTCGGGCAGGTAGATTCCCGAAGCGGTCTTGGTTTCCGCTTCAAGCGGGCGAATCAGAATGCGATCCTCAAGTGGTTGCACTGCCATGTGTCTTCCTCCAAATGCCCGCCGTGCGAGCTGATCGAAACGTGCTGTTTCGGACTGTCGTTGGTGTGTTCGTTCGTTGCTCAGAAGCCCATGCCAGGCATGCCACCCATGCCACCCATGCCACCCATGCCGCCCATGCCACCCATGCCGCCCATGCCACCCATGCCGCCCATGCCGCCCATCTCGTCATGGTGATCGTGGTCGTGGTCCTCAGCTTCCTGAGGAACTTCTGTGATGATGCAGTCGGTGGTCAGCAGCAACCCGGCGATGGACGCCGCGTTCTGCAATGAGGCACGATCAACCTTCGCGGGTGTGATCACGCCATCTTCAAACAAGCAGCCATAAGACCGCGTCAAGGCGTTGAATCCGAAACTGCCTTCGCCATCGGCGACTTTGGACACGATGACCATGCCCTTCTCGCCCGCGTTGTCAGCAATGGTCTGCAGCGGCACGTGCAGTGCCGTCTTGACCATTTCGACGCCGAGTTTCTCGTCGCCTCGTGCAGCCTTCATGGCAGAGCCGAGATCGGCCGCCGCACGAATGAAGCTGACGCCGCCGCCCGGCACGATGCCCTCTTCGACGGCTGCACGCGTGGCGTGCAACGCGTCTTCGACGCGTGCCTTCTTTTCCTTGAGCTCGATTTCGCTGCCTGCCCCTACGTGAATCTGGGCCACGCCTCCGGTGAGTTTGGCCATGCGTTCCTGCAGCTTTTCGCAGTCGTAGTCGGAGTCGCTGTTCTCGATTTCGCGGCGGATCTGCTCAATGCGTCCGTTGATGTCGTCGCTTGAGCCTGCACCTTCGATGACGGTGCAGGAGTCTGAAGTGATCTCGATCTTCTTGGCGACGCCAAGTTGCGACAGCTGAATCTCGGCGAGATCCATGCCGGTGTCCTTCATCACCGGCTCTGCACCGGTCAGCACTGCGAGGTCCTGCAGCATGGCCTTGCGGCGATCGCCGTAGCCCGGCGCCTTGACGGCACAGACCTGAGCGACACCGCGAAGCTTGTTGATCACCAATGCGCTGAGTGCTTCGCCGGTGACGTCTTCGGCAATGATGAGCAGTGACTTCTTGGCCTCGACGACCTTTTCGAGTACCGGCACCAACTTCTGCACGTTGTCGATCTTCTCTTCGTGGATCAGGATGAGCGGCTTGCTCATCTCGCAGACCATGGTGTCGGCGTCAGTCACGAAGTTCGGACTCAGGTAGCCCCTGTCGAACTGCATGCCTTCGACGACATCGACATAGGTCTCGATCCCCTTGCCTTCTTCCACGGTGATCACACCGTCGCGACCGACCTTTGAGAACGCCTCGGCCATGATCTTGCCGACGGTGGCGTCGTTGTTGGCTGAAATGGTCGCCACGGCTTGAATGTTGTCTGCCACAGGCTTGGCGAGATCGCCGATCGTCTTGACGACTGAACCAATAGCCAGACGCATGCCTCGCACAAGTGCGTTGGCGTCGGCGCCGGCGGCAATGTGCCGCAGGCCGGCCTTGAAGATGGCTTCGCTGAGCACCGTGGCTGTGGTGGTGCCGTCACCGGCAACATCAGATGTCTTACTGGCAGCTTCTCGCACGAGGCGGGCGCCCATGTTCTCGATCTTGTCACGCAGCTCGATTTCCTCGGCCACGGTGACACCATCTTTGGTGACGGTAGGGCCGCCCCAGGACTTGTCGATCACGGCGTTGCGGCCACGGGGTCCAAGGGTGGACTTCACTGCAGCGGCGAGTTTCTCGACGCCGGCCAATAGGGCCTTGCGGGCATCGGAATCAAAAGCCAGTTCCTTGACGGCCATACGGGAGCTCCTTCTGCGCTGACGATGCGCTCTCTTCACAGTCGACCGTCCGCCACGAGGCGAGTGCCGAGCGAGAGAACAGTCGCAAGCGGCGTGCCAAAAGCACGCCCAGTGGCGTGGGATTGTGTCTGCAACGGGCCTCACGCCAGCCGCAATAGGCTCAGATGTGGCCTTGGAGTGGTTTAGGCCCCGGCTTGGGCTGCCGATGTGGCAGAGGGACGATCTGCCACGAGTTCCAAAAGCCGCGGCGGCGGGCGATGAAGGGCCACACGAATCCACCAGACATTGAACAGCAGATACAGCAGGCCCAGTGCAAGCATGCCTGTCGCCACAAGCCACAGCAGGGCCAACGTCGTCAAGGCCGTGTCCATGCCCTGATCAGCTGGCCCAAAGCCGAGGAGCCAGAATCCATAGAACAGGCCCATGGACAACAGGATCGCCAGCACTACGGGGGCAATGTGTTGCCGGCCAAGTGTCGCCGTGCGGAAGTGACGCGAGCGTCTTCCAGCCTCAATCAATACACGCCGAAGGCCCACAAGGCTCAAGAGAAGTCCTAGGCCAATGCACTCGACGGCCGAAAGTACCATCGAAAGTCCTTCGAGATCCCACAGCAGCAGTGACAGCCCGGCAGTCAACACCAGCATCCCCGCCGCCAGCAACCTGACAGCTCGACGCGCTTCGCGCTGCAACGGGCCACCTTCTCTAGGCCGCATCGCCCAGCATGCAAAGGTACCCAGCGTGCAGACAAGTACGGTTGCGGTCAACGTGCCAAGTCTCAGTGGCGCGATGGCGTCGTTCGACGGTGAAGACCAGAGCAGATTCGCCAAGAGCCCCAAGAGTGGCAATACCGTGCCGGCCGTCATTGCCCCTGCTGCCGCAACGAGCCCGTCCCCGACGGCACGCGGGTTGGCCAGCGATGGTAAACGGTGCGCCACTGGATCGATGGCATGAGCCAGGGCCTCCGCAATGCTCGCCCCGCATTCGGCGCACTGACCCGCTGCGGGTGCTCCTCGCAGGTCGTATTCGCACTCCACACAGGGCATGGAGATCGCAATGACCTTCTCACGCAGATCAATGGTGCCATCGGCACCAGTAAGCCATGTCGATTCTTGAGTGTTCGGATCCGGAACCATCGCGTCTATACTCGGGGGTGGATGTCACAAAGCCCAGCCCAACCTGCCACCACACCAGAGCCGAGCGTACCCGCAGCCCCAATCGAACGCCTGCGTCAACAGATCGCTTCTGTCTATTACGGCAACTCAACAGCAGTCGAGCGGCTACTGACCTGCCTGCTGGCACGTGGCCATCTGCTCATTGAAGACGTTCCGGGTGTCGGCAAGACCGTCCTTGCCACCACGCTGGCCAAGTCGATCGGCGGCACGTTCGCTCGTATCCAGTGTACGCCGGATCTTTTGCCCAGCGATATCACGGGCATCACGATCTTCGACCGCGAGCGCAACGACTTCCGATTTCAGCCGGGTCCAGTGTTCAACAACATCGTGGTCGCAGATGAAATCAACCGAACAACGCCTCGGACGCAGGCTGCACTGTTGGAAGCCATGGCTGAAGACACAGTCACGGTCGACGGCATCACGCGCGATCTACCGGCCCCGTTCATGGTGATCGCGACACAGAATCCCTACGAGTTTGAAGGTACGTACTTCCTGCCGGAAAACCAGCTGGACCGTTTCCTGGTGCGCATCAGTCTTGGCTATCCCGCGCCGACAGACGAAGCCCGCGTCATTCAGCAGCAACCTGCGAGAACAGAACTTCGCACGCTGCAGCCGGTGATCTCCGCCGAGGAAATCTGCGCGTTGCAGGCGGCAGTCGACGCCGTGCATATGGATGAAACGCTGGTGAACTACGTGATCGCCATTGCCACAGCATCGCGTGATCATGACGACGTACAGGTCGGCGTGAGCCCGCGTGGTTCACTTGCACTGGCGCAGGCGGCTCGTGCGACTGCATTGCTCGTGGACCGCGACTTCTGCACGCCCGATGACGTAGTCGCCAATGTGCTGCCCGTGTGTGCGCACCGGATCATCAGCCGAACGGCGATGCATGAAGGCGATACGGGAACGGCGAGGAAGATCATGCAGCAGGTTTTGGAGACGGTAGCCTCACCAGCGTAGATGTCAGGTGCCAGTGGCCCCAACCCTACCCCCTGCCCTCTGAAACCTACCCAAGCACGCTGATGTCTGGCAAATTTCGATACAACCCATCGTAATCAAGCCCATACCCCACCACGAACACGTCCGGCACATCGAACCCGATGTACTCACAGGTGGGATCCTCAGCCCGCTCGACTTCCTTGCGCAACAGCACACAGGATCGCACCTCATTGGCGCCCGCCTCAATGAGCTCCTTCTGGAGCAGGAACAACGTGCGACCTGAGTCGAGAATGTCGTCGACCAGCAGAACCGTCTTGCCGTCGAGGCCATCTGGCAACGGGCCTTGCAACACGGCTGAGGTGCTCTTCGTCGTTGTGCCGGGATAAGCACTCACGCCCACTGGGCGAATAGGAAAGGGCACCGGCAAGTGGCGCACGAGATCCGCGACGAACAACAAGCTGCCCGTCATGATCGGTACAACGACAAGCTCCCCGGCATCCGCGCAGGCCCCCAGATCGGCCAGAATCACTTCGGCCATCTGCCCGACACGGTCAGCAATGTCGTCTCGGTCGATCAGTGTGCGTTCCAAGTGATGCTGCATGGGCATAAGGGATGCTAACGGCCTCAATCTTCCACTTCAAAGAGACGCAAAGTGTTCACCCGCCTACATCGCAAGTCGTTTCTAATGCGCATGTTGCAACTTGCAGTTTGAATACGATCGCTGCATTCGCTAAAATAGCACACATGGCCACCACCAGAACAACCAAAAAGCCCGCTGCTAAGGCCTTGGGGCGGGATCGTACCGCATCGACGGCAACAAAGACCCTTACGAAAAAAAGGGCTCCCGCAACGGCTAAGACCCCCAAGAAGACCCCCGCCATCAAAACGTTCAAGAGTGCCGTCAAGGCACTTCTGGGCACCTCTAACGTCGAACGAACGCGTCCCAACCGGCTGCCCAAAGACGCCTTCGCGCTGGACCGGATGAAGGCTCTTCTGGCTGAGTTGGGGAATCCTCAGGACAACATCGATGCGATCCATATCGCCGGTACGGTCGGCAAGGGTTCGACCGCCGCCATGCTCGACGCCACCATGCGTGGCTGTGGCTGGGCTGTCGGCACCTTTACATCGCCACACCTGACCGATGTCCGCGAACGCATCATGCTCAATGGTGAACTGGTGACAGAGTCGCAGTTCACCGACCTTGCAGCCCGCGTGACCAAAGTGGCTGCCAAAGTCGCACCAGAGGCATCGTTCTTTGAACGCATTACTGCGATGGCCTTTCTGCACTTCGCCGAAGAAGCCGTCGACATGGCGATCATGGAGACTGGTCTCGGTGGACGCTTGGACACTACGAATTTGTGCCGGCCTTCGGTGACACTCATCACGCGAATTGAACTGGACCACATGCACATTCTGGGCAAAGACCTCGCTTCGATCGCTCGTGAAAAAGCGGGGATCTTCAAGCCTGGCGTGCCTGCATTCAGTGTGCCGCAGGAACCTGAAGTCGAGGCCGTCCTGCGAGAAGAGGCTGAACGCGTCGGTACGACGCTGCAAATTCTCGCCAAGGATGTCGACTTCTCCAGTCGCTTCTGTGTCGACGACGACCGTGGAGCGCATGCACGCATCTGCCTGATCGGCGATCACCGGCAGTACATGCATTTGCCTGTGCCGCTGAAAGGTGAACATCAAGCTGTGAACTGCGGTCTCGTGCTTGCGACTATCGACACCATCGGCGGCTCCAACGCCGCCTTTGATGAGTCGATCGTCTATCAGGGCCTTGGCGCCACGACGATTCGTGGACGCATGCAACTTGCCTGGGATCGCCCTCGCATTCTGGTAGACGGCGCGCACAACCCCGCGGCGATGTCTTCACTCATGCGGAGCATCGGCTCCCACGTGCCGTTCGACTCGATGATCTGCATCTTCGGGTGCTGTGACGACAAGAATATGGACGGCATGATCGAAAACGCTGCCCTCGGCGGCGACAAGATCGTGTTCACCATGGCCAGCGACCAACCCCGCGCTGCCGAACCCACGGAACTGGCCAAACGCTTCACTGAGAATCACGGCAAGACCTGCCAGACGACGTCGAACGTGCGTGAAGCACTAGAAATCGCTGCCCGAGCAGCCAGCCGCGACGACCTGATCTGTGTCACCGGTAGCTTCTATCTGGTGGGCGAGACGCTCAACTACCTCAAGGAACTTGAGGCCCAACGCACCTGAGTAAACCCCACCGGCAACCCCAGAGCGCAGGCCGTTGAATACCATCGCGGCCTGTTACTCTTTTTGGCTCGAGGCCCCTTCAACAATGTCCGAAGACGTGTCCACCGCAACGACCCCTGCCCATCGCTACGACGCCACGCTCGCCGATGCCATCGAAACGCGCTGGCAGCAGGCCTGGGCTGACGCCAACGCGTTCCGCGCCCTGAACCCGGGCGATGACGACTTCAACCCCGAAGCCGAACGGTTCTTCTGTATGGACATGTTCCCGTACCCCTCCGGCGCCGGCCTGCATGTGGGCCACCCCGTGGGCTATATCGGAAGCGACATCATTGCGCGATTCCACCGCATGCGGGGCCGCAACGTGCTGCACCCCATGGGCTGGGACGCCTTCGGCCTGCCCGCTGAGCAATATGCCATCCAGACCGGCGTGCACCCGCGAGAGACCACAAAGAAGGCGATCGACACGTTCCGCCGCCAACTGCAACGGTTTGGTTTCTCATACGACTGGGATCGCGAGTTCGCCACAATCGACGAAGACTATTACCACTGGACCCAGTGGATCTGGCTGCAAGCCTGGAGCGCCTGGTACGACACAGAAGCCAACCACGCCCGGCCGATCACCGACTTAATTGCCTTACTGGAATCCGGCGAGGCATCAATCGACGAAGACGGTCAACTTGCACGTTGCGCCCCCGATGGCGCGCACCGAAACTGGAACGATGTCGACGCCACCACGCGGCAGGAACTTCTGGAAGGTCAGCGCCTAGCCTACCTCGCCGAGCAGACTGTGAACTGGTGTCCCAAACTCGGCACCGTGCTGGCCAATGAAGAGGTGATCGATGGCCGAAGCGAACGCGGCGGGTTCCCCGTTGTGCGACGGCCGTTGAAGCAGTGGATGTTCCGCATCACGGCGTTCGCCCAGCGTTTGCTCGATGAACTCGCCGACTTGGACTGGCCCGAGTCCACCCGCATTCAGCAGGCCGAGTGGATCGGTCGCAGCGAAGGCGCGGAGTTGACATTCGGCACCGAAGGCCGCGACGACGTCATCGACGTCTTCACCACCCGCCCCGACACACTGTTCGGCGCCACCTTCATGGTGCTCGCCCCGGAACATCCGCTCGTAGCCGCGGTGGTGTCCAATCCACCCGACGGCTGTGACATCGACGCACTGACCGCCTATGTGGAACAGGCGTGCAACCGCAGTGATGTCGATCGCATGGCGGACCAGAAGGACAAAACCGGCGTCGCCACCGGACTGCAGGCCATCAATCCCGCCACCGGCAACACCATTCCAATCTGGGTCGCCGACTACGTGCTCATGGGATACGGACACGGTGCCATCATGGCTGTGCCCGGCCACGACGACCGGGACCACGCATTCGCTGAACGATTCGGACTGCCGATCATCGAAGTCGTCTCGCCGCCGAGTGAGTACGCCGGCGACGGCTGCTTCACCGGCGCCGGCACGGCGATGAACTCCGCGGCAGAAGCGCTGTCCATAGACGGCCTGTCTACCAACGATGCCAAGACCGCCGTCATCGACTGGGCGCAGGCCAACGCGATCGGCAAGAGCCTGACGACATGGCGATTGCGTGACTGGCTGTTTTCCAGGCAACGGTACTGGGGCGAACCGTTCCCGATTGTCTCTACGGAAGACGGCGTCGTCTGGCCAGTTTCAGAATCGCACCTGCCGGTAACGTTGCCGCCGCTGGACGACTACACACCTGGCGAACACGAAGACCCCACGCCGCTCCTTGGCAAGGCCACCGACTGGGTGGAGACCACGGCGGGCGAAGCCGGCGTCGATCCTGCACTGCTCGCCCCGGACACGCCCGTTCGCCGTGAAACGAACACGATGCCCGGTTGGGCCGGATCGTGCTGGTACTACCTGCGGTATTGCGATCCGCACAATGCAGCTGCATTCATCGATCCGGCGGTCGAGGAGTACTGGGTCGGACCCACGAACGGCTCCAAGGGTGGCGTGGATCTGTACATCGGCGGCGCCGAACATGCCGTCCTGCACCTGCTCTACGCGCGATTCTGGCACAAGATGCTGTTCGACCTCGGTCACCTGACCTCGAACGAACCGTTTCGAAAACTGTTCCATCAAGGCATGCTGACCAGCTTCGCATGGAAGCGTCCAGACGGAACACTCGTGCCTGTAGATGAGGTTGACAGTGAAGCCGGCGTCGAGTCCGCCACCGGCGAACCGGTCGAACGCATCATCGCCAAGATGTCGAAGTCGCTTCGCAATGTCGTCAATCCGGATGACGTGATCGCGGAATACGGCGGCGATACCTTCCGTCTGTATGAGATGTACATGGGTCCGCTGGATGCAAGCAAGCCCTGGAACACCCGCGACATCGTGGGCGTATTTCGCTTTCTGCAGCGAGCGTGGCGGCTGGTCGTGCATGAAGACACCGGTGCACTGGTCCTGCGCACCGACGCCGACGCCGACACCGAGCGTCTGCTGCACCGCACAATCGCCAAGGTCACGAATGACATCCCAAAGCTCGCCTTCAATACGGCGATTGCATCGATGATCGAATTCGTGAATGCCGCAACACAGGCTGATGGCCTCACGGTGGACCAACTCGACCGTTTCAGTCGCATTCTGTGCCCCTTCGCGCCGCACATGGCGGAAGAGTTCCGCTCCAAACTGTCGCTCGATGGCCTGTGTTCCTTGGCCCCTTGGCCCAACTTCGATCCAGCCATGCTGCAAGACGACACCATCGAATACCCAGTGCAGATTCAGGGCAAGGTGCGTGGCAAAATCTCGGTTCCAGCGGACGCCAATGCCAAAGCTGTGGAAGCCGTGGCACTCGCTGATGAACGCATTGCGGCGCTGCTTGACGGCACCCCACCGCGCAAGGTGATTGTGGTGCCGGGCAAGATCGTCAACATCATTCCGGGATGACTGTCGAACTGAACATTCTCGAGGGTGAAGCGCCCTCCGGCCCATGGATGCTCGCTGAGCCTGCCGTTGCGACGTTCGTGCTTGTCGGCGCCAATGAAGAACTCATGGGGATTCCAGAAGGTCTTGCCGCGGCGATCGCCGATTGCGTGGGCGAAGCCGTCGACTTGGACAAACCCGAAGCCACGCCACCGGGTGTGGCCTGGGCGGCGGCCATCCATGTGAAGGCGCTCCCTGCGCCGCTGTTGTGTTGGCCCGAAGCGGCGGCCATTGATGGCACCGGTCTTCCAGAGAACATCGAGCAACGCCACGGTCTCGTCGTGCAAACGCTGTTGCACCCGCAGGACCCACTCACCTGCCTGATCAATGTGGCTCGCCTGCTGGCCATGATCGACCCGAACGCCGCCGGCGTGCTCGACTGGGACACCAGCCGCTGGCTGGACCGCGAACTGCTGGAACGCGACTTCCTGAGTGACGACACCGAGCCGCCGGAAGATGTGCTTTGGATTGTCGAGGCAAAGCACCATGAAACAGGCCTGTCTGTGTCGAGCTGTGGCCTAGCCCGCTGCGGTCGTATGGAACTGCACATTGAAGACGTGCAAGAAACGCACGTCGACGCTGCTGCTGATCTGGTTGCAGCCCTCGCCGCACTGACACTGGAAGTGCCGCTTCCGCCGGAAGGTGTGTCGGCCGAAATCGGCCTTGGACTGCACGTGCAGTTGCGAGCTTGTGAAGGCGGCGTGACGATCATCGATGCGAACGGCGATCCGCCAGTTGACGCATTGCAACGCCTCTCCGAAGGCAACGCTGCAATCTATCGCACTGATCGCTTTGCCCGCCGCCACCGAGCAATGGCCCAAGCAACCTGGTCCGAGTTCAAACACATCGCGTTGCTGGGCACCTATGAGTGTCTGGTGGAAGTTCCGTTTGAAGATCCCACCGGCGAGGAGCAGCGTCGCGAGCACCTGTGGATGCGGGTCAGCGCCGTCAATGATGACACCGTCACCGCAACGCCCGTGCATGAAGCCAGCGTTGCGACGGGCGTTGCAGTTGAAGCGCAGACCATTTCACCCGAGGAGATCGCTTCGTGGCGAGTGATTATCGATGATGAAGCATGGGGGCCGGAGCAGGTCGCAACCCTGCTGGAGCGCATTACGTCATGACAGACGACCCTGATCGCCTGATCATCGTGGCTTCCGAACCCACGGAGTTCGCGGCGAACGTGAAGGTTGCTGTGCTCGCCGACGCGGGTATTGAAGCAAAGGTGTTCGGCTCGCTGGGTACAACCCTCGGAGCTTCCGGGCGAGTCGGCCCTGCCGTGTTGAACGTCGATGTTCAGGTTCGCGCCAGTGACGCCGCAGAAGCGCGAGGCATTCTGGCCTCCGCCATTGCAGACTCCGTCGACATCGACTGGGACACGGTCGACGTTGGCAACCGTGTCGACAGCGTGCCATTGACATCCGGCGACCGCATGCCGTTGCCTGCGATCATCGCGGCGTGCGTGGTCGGTGCGCTGCTGGTTGCGGGAATCGTGATGGCGTGCATCGTGGCCGTCGGCGCCTGAGGCGCGTTACCGCTCCAGCGAGGCCAATGCTTCCTGTAACACGTGCTGCGCCCGCTCCAGTTGAAGCCGTTTGTCTTCCGCCAGAAAGCGATCGCCCAACCGCATCTCCACAGCCTTGAGCCAAGTGCGCCACCGTGCGGCAGCAATGGCTGGCGCATCGACAGCATTCGTGTGTGACAGTTCCTGTTGCTGCCAAGCCACTTCAGCCACGATCCACTGCGCGCTGCCTCGCCCGGGCTTAATCGGCTTCTCAATGGCCTTACTGCGGGGCGCGTGGACACGACGCAATCGCTCCACGGTGCGACGTTGTTCATCGGTCACCACTGGCAACCGTGGACGCTCGGCTTCTGGAAAGACTTCGACCGATCCAAGTTTGAGATCAATGCTGATCGCAGTCCAACCGCCGTTTTGGGGCCGCAACGCTTCAATGTGAATCTTGGTGCCAGGCCACCGCGACTGCACATACTGCACAAGATCTCGCGGATTGTTGACGGGCAACTCGCCCAATCGGGTAATGACGTCGCCCGGTTGCAACGTGCCTTCCGCGGGCAATCCCGGCGTGATCGACTTCACCAGCACGCCTCGGATCGGCCCGCCCGGTGGATCGCCTGGGATACCAGCGCCCAATTGTGTCTCCATACGTACGCCAAGCGCCGCCCGTGGAAGCAGAAAGACCCGACGTTCGATCGCCAGCAGCACACGCACTCGTTGCTCGGGCGACAGATCGTTCCGTTGCAGCCTCTGTTCCAGTTGAGCAATAGAGAGGTCGCCATGGGCCCGGGCCAGCGCCATCGTCGCGGTTTCTCGCGTGCGCCAGTTCGGGGCGTCGAGTTTTGCCAGCAGACCATCCAGATCCGTGGCCATAGAGGCAACAAGCACAATCAAGCCAAGCACGGTCAGTCTCCTTTCGCCAGCGTACGGATGGTGTCGGCGTTCTCATTGATCCAGTCCGCTCGCCTGCAGACGAAGTCGATGAATTCCGGTCCAGTCCAGGTTCCAAATCCGCCCTTGCGATGCAGCGCGATCACGGCTTCAACCGAAAGCGCCTCCAGCATGAGCGGTGGAAGCGCTTCCAACTCGCTGTCTATCAGACCATCGCGAGCGACCAAGCAGTAGCCCTTGAGCATGGCACGCATCGGCACCGTTGAAATCGGCTCGATTACAGCTGCATCGCCGGCGCCGCCTGCGGGCATCGCGCCGTGCAGAAGGGCATTGGCAAGTTCGGCGATGCACGGGTCTACCCGTACCGTCTCCAAGTCGAGCACCGCGCTGACACCCCACGCGCCGTACAGAAGATTGCCCGGATGCCAGTCACCATGCACGACAGTTGCCGGCAGCGACAGCCATTGCACTGCTGCTGCGTCGCGTGCGCGTTCCAAATGGCCCTGCAACAACAGACACTGCCCTTCATCCAGTTCAGGCCGCGTTCGAATGAGTTGGTTCGCCGCTTTGAACACGTCGTCGCGATTGTGATAGCCGCGTCCGGGAGGCGCCGTCTCCGCATGCTGCTTGGCAAGATCATGGAAGCCCGCCAGCCGACTGCCGCTAGAATGTGCATCATCTGCGCTACCGTCGTACCGCCGGCCATCTACAAAGCGACACAGCTCGTAGCTGAAACCTTTGAGCTCAAGCAGCGTGCCTGCATTACTCGTGATTGGAATCAACTCCGGAACCGGATAACCAGCGGACTGCAGTGATCGATGCAGCCGGTGCTGAAAGGCGATCCGCATTGGATCTGCGCGTTCATGTGCCAAGCGCTTCAACAGAAAGCGGCCTTCGGTGCACTCAAGCCGCACTTTGGGGGCGCGCGTCGAGCCCATTTTGACTTCCTGAATCGACGTCACCTCGCCCAGATCCCAATGCGACAGCACGCTGCGAAGTTCATCGCCGCTCATGCGCTGGTGTTCTGCTCGGACGCGTTCTGACATCAAGTCGACCCTACTCGATGTTCTGGACTTGTTCCTTGATGCGGTCCACCGCGCCCTTAATTTCCACGATGCAACGCGCCACAGATGCGTCCTGGCACTTGCTGCCCATGGTGTTGGCCTCACGTAGCATCTCCTGCGCGAGAAAGTCCAGAGTCCGCCCGATCTGTCCATCACCGTTGCCGAGCAACTCGGCGAACTGCTCGACATGGGTGCCCAGACGGGAGATCTCTTCGGCGATATCGGTGCGTTCCGCAAAGATCGCCACTTCGCGGATGATGTCCTCTTCACGCGACTGTGAGCCAAGTTCCGAGAGCATCGAGTCCATGCGCTGTTTCAGGCGGTCCTGATAGGCCGCGGCAATCTCCGGTGCCTTCGCCTGAACTTGCGCAAGCACGTCGGTGATCGAGTCAAGGTGCCCCTTGACGTCGTTGAACAGCGCCTGACCTTCGGCTTCGCGCATGGTGACGACGCCTCCACACGCTTCCGCAATCAACGAACGCAACACAGGCATGGCCGAACTCCGTGCGTCTTCATCTTCGACCTCTTCCACAACGCCGGGCAACGAAAGCAGATCACCGGCGGATACGGTAAGCCCGGCTTCCTGCATCACGGGCGCAAGTTCGCGAATGTACGCACGCACCACTTCGAGATTCAGGTGGGCCGCTGCCCGATCGCTTTCATCGTGCAGTCGAACCGTCACCGTCACGCTTCCACGTGCCAGGTGCTTGGCGACTTCCTTCTCAATATCGGTCTCGATGCCGTGCAGCTGCTCTGGAATACGGCAACCGCACTTGAGCGCACGACCATTGACGGTTCGGATCTCGACCTGCCATCGGCGGTCGCCCGCCGCAGTCTCAGCCGCTCCGAAACCGGTCATGCTGCGTGGCATGTTCAGCTGCCGTCGCCGTCTGGAACTTCTGTCACAGGTGTCTCGACGACCTCGCCTTCGGACGTGAACTCCACGTCGACGGGCTCGCCACCGACCGGCGGTGCAAAGCCCGTGTCCAACGGCTGGCCTGCCGAAGGTTCGGGCTCGTCGTCAAAGCCTGGCTCACCGACCGCGGTCGGGAAGAGGACCTCGTCCGCCGTGGTTTCATCGGCGACCGCCGTGGAACCGGGAACCCAAATGTTCGCATTGAGCACGATGGCCAGCGTCAGATAGATGCAGAAGCCAACCACGGTCATCACCGTCAGGGCGTCGCCCACGCGTCCACCGAAGACGCCTTCGGTACCGCCGCCACCAGCGCCGCCAAAGGCGCCGGCAAGTCCACCGCCCTGCGGACGCTGCACCAGAATGATCAGGACCATCGCCACGGATGCGACGATGAAGAGAATGGTGAGAGTCAGGAAGAGGGTATCCATGAGTCGGCAGCTCGTGCGATCGCAAGAAATGAATCGGCCTTCAAGGAAGCCCCACCGACGAGTCCTCCGTCGATATCGGAACACGCCAGCAGGTCGGCCGCGTTGGCCGGTTTGACCGAACCGCCATAGAGGATGCGAAGCCCCGTGGCGGACGGAGCATCATACCGACCAGCGGCCATTTCGCGAAGGGCCTGATGCATGGTCTGGGCGTCTTCAGGCGTGGCAGTCTTGCCGGTGCCAATCGCCCAGATCGGCTCGTAGGCCACAGCAACCCGAGTGCAATCGAGCCCATCGACACCCGCCAGCGACTGTTCAAACTGCTCTCGAACCACATCCAGAGCCCGACCAGCATCGCGTTCTTCGAGCGTTTCACCTACGCAAAGCATGACCTTGAGGCCCGCCTGCAGCGCCGCATCGACCTTGGCGCTACACAGAGCGTTGTTTTCACCCGCACCATGCCGTCGCTCACTGTGACCGACCAACGTCCAGGTGCAGCCACAGTCCAACAGCATGCTGCCGGAGGTCTGTCCCGTAAAGGCCCCCTCAACCTGATCGGACACATCCTGCCCGCCCACCTCGACAGCCGACTCGGCCAGTTCATCGGCAACGGTCGCGAGATACGGATGAGATGGAAACACCACCAGTTCGGCAGCCCCGGACCAGTCCTCAAGGCCACAGGCCAGCGAGATCGACGCGGCACCGTCACCGTGCATCTTCCAGTTGCCGCCAATCAAGGGTCGCCGGGCAAAGTTCATGCGGGAAGGATACACGCCGAGCCAACTACACTGACCACCCGATCGATCACACCTCATCCCTGCCCCGAACCGGCACCAACAAGCCCGAACTCACCCTCGCCCCCCTCCTTCACCACCCCCTCCTCGCCCCTCCTCCTTCACCACCCTCCCTTATCCCCCCCAGAACTCCAGTGACCCGAAGCGCAGCCGACATCCGAAACGACTTCCTCGAGTTCTTCCGTGACAAGGCCGAACACGAGATCGTGCCCTCAGCACCAGTGGTCCCGCACGACGACCCCACGCTGCTGTTCACCAACGCCGGCATGAACCAGTTCAAGGACGTCTTCTTGGGCACGGGCACTCGTGCCTACACCCGGGCCGTCGATACCCAGAAGTGCATTCGCGCCGGTGGCAAACACAACGACCTGGACGACGTCGGCCGCGACACCTGGCACCACACCTTCTTCGAAATGCTCGGCAACTGGTCCTTCGGCGACTACTTCAAAGCCGAAGCAATCACGTGGGCCTGGGAACTGTTGACCGAAGTGTGGGGCCTGCCCAAGGAACGTCTGCACGTGACCGTGTTCGCCGGCGACGACGCCGATGGACTTGGCCCAGACACCGAAGCCGAACAACTCTGGGCCGAGTTGACTGACATCGATCCAAGCAACATCACGCGCTGGGGTCGCACAGACAACTTCTGGGAAATGGGTGCGTCTGGCCCGTGTGGCCCGTGCAGCGAAATCCACTTTGACTCCACACCAGATTGCAGCGGCGCACCGCTGGTGAATCTGGACCATCCAGATGTCATCGAAATCTGGAATCTCGTCTTCATGCAGTACGACCGCCGCGCCGACGGCTCGCTTGTCCCGCTGCCGTCGAAGCACGTGGATACCGGCATGGGGCTGGAGCGCATCGTGCGCGTGTGCCAAGACGTCCGCAGCAACTACATGACCGATCTGTGGACGCCGATATTCGACGCCATTGCCGAACACACCGGCGCCGCGGCCTACACCGACGACAACGACAACCCTGTTGATGTGACCTACCGCGTCGTTGCAGACCACGTGCGTTGTCTGTGTATTGCACTGGCCGACGGCGCCCGCCCCGGACCCGACGGCCGCGGGTACGTGCTGCGGCGCATTCTGCGTCGCGGCGTGCGCATGGCTCGGCAGGCCATGGGTGCCGACAAGCCACTGCTGTGCACACTTGTGCCAGTAGTCGTGCAAAGCCTTGGCGACGTGTTCCCCACACTCAAAGCTGATCCAGAACTGCTCGCGTCCATCATTGAAGATGAAGAAAAGACATTCCTTCGCACACTCGACCGCGGCTTGCTGCTGTTCGACGAAGCAGCCCATCGCGGCGAGGCTTCCATCAGCGGGGAAGACGCCTTTACGCTGCACGACACCTGGGGCTTTCCCGTCGACCTCACTGAGCAAATGGCCCGCGAGCGTGACATCACGATCGATCGCGACGGGTACGACGAGCACATGGAAGCCGCCCGCGAGCGCAGCCGCGCCGGTGGCGGCACGACTGCTGCGGCCGATCTGCCCCCCGATGCCATTGCCGGTCTTGAAGCACTGGGCGAAAAGCCCACCGATGACAGTGCCAAGTACGACGACAAACCCGTCGCCATGGCCCGCATCGTCGGCCTCTGGGACGGCCATCAACTGGTGAATCAACTACACGGCGGCAGCGCCGGCATCGTCATCTTGGACAAGACCACCTTCTATGGCGAACAAGGTGGCCAGATTGGCGACCAAGGCACGTTGATTGTGGAAGCAGAGGGCGCGACGCATGGTGGCGCCACGTTCATCGTGGAAGACACCCGCCGCGCTGGCAACTGGGTATTGCACGTTGGACGCGTCAGCGAAGGTGATCTGCACTGCGCTGGACATGTGACTGCACACATCAACATTGAGCGACGCCATCGCATAGAAGCAAACCACACGGCAACGCACATACTGAATCACGCCCTGCGGGCACACTTGGGCAGTGAAGCCGACCAACGCGGGTCGCTGGTAGCCGACGATCGCCTGCGCTTTGACGTCTCCACCCGCAACGCCCCAGACGACGCAACGATCGCCGCCATCGAACAGCATGTTCTGGACTCGATTGCCCGCAATGAGTCCGTCGAAGCCCGCGAACTTGAGTTGGCGATTGGACAGTCCTTTACCGGCGTGCGCGCGGTGTTCGGCGAAACGTATCCCGACCCCGTGCGTGTGGTGAGCATCGGCGCATCGCTTGACGCACTCTGCGCCGCTCCCGGCGGCGACTGGATGGCGGCCTCCATCGAATTCTGCGGCGGCACCCACTTGAAGAGCACCGGCGCCATCGGCGATTTTGCGGTGCTGCAGGAACAAGGTCTTGCCGCGGGTATTCGTCGCGTCATGGCCCTGACCGGCGACGCAGCCGCAACACTGCGAGCCGCCGGCGATGCGCTTCTTGCTCGAGCGGCGGCAGCTGCCCACGCAGATGACGATGCGATTGAAGGGCTGGTCGAAGGGCTCGCCCGCGATCACGTTGAAGTTGAAACGGGACTCGTACACCGTCGCCAACTGGAAGCCGCGCTCGATGGACTGCGAAGTCGCGTCAAAAAGATGCGCAAGGTAGCCGCGGGCGAAAGCAAGACCGCCGCGGTGGATGCAGCACGCGTATTGGCCGAGGCCGGCGGCGACGTGATCGTGGGCGAAGTGCCCGCAGGCGACAAGGACGCGTTGCTGGCGGCAATGGATACCGTCAAGGGCAACTGTCCAGACGCCCCCTGCCTGCTGGCCTCGCGTGATGACAGCAGCGTGCTGATCGTGGCCCGCGTGCCGGATGCCGGAATCAAGGCCGGCCTCAAGGCCGGCGATTGGGTACGCGAAGTTGCCAAGGCCTGCGGCGGCGGTGGCGGCGGACGGCCCGACATGGCACAAGCTGGCGGCAAGAATCCGGATGCCGTGCCGGCGGCTTTGGAAACGGCAACGACCTTTGCACGGGAGAAACTCAGATGAGCGAAGCACCAAAGCAGGACAGTGAGCAGCAGGCTCAGGACGGCGACGAAAGCACGGAACAGCCCCCGGAACAAACCCCGGAAGCAGGCCCCCGCCACCACGTCACCAGCATTCGAACCGTCGAACGACAGGTTGGCGATCATGTCATGGCGGCACTGGAAGACACGGACACCGTTGCTGTGCTGACCACCATCGTGGGCGGCGTGCGAACTGACCGTATTGTGTCATTGCCGCTGAATGGTGAACAAGCTGCGGCGGTGTCCGAGCTGCTGCAAGCTGCACAAGCTGAGGCCGAAGAAGACGCCGAAGACGAAGATGGACGTCGTGAAGGCTTTTTGGGCTTTCATGCCGTCTTGCGTGAGGAAGCCGACGAAGCGAGGGACGACGCATGATGTCCAATCACATTGACCGACGCACCGTGACACGAGCCATCGCCGCCACCACCCTGCTGGGGCCTGCGGCGCTGGCGCAATCGAAGGGATCACCAACAGTGACTGACGCCTCCAAGTGGCCCATCTCTCTGGCCCAATGGTCGCTGCACCGCAAACACAATGCGGGCGAACTCAAGGCCGAGGACTTCCCCGCCTACAGCGCCGAGAAGTTCAACATCCGCGGCGTGGAATATGTCAACGGGTTCTTCAAAGACAAGTCACAAGACGAAGCCTGGCTCAATGCACTCAAACGCCGCTGCGGCGATGTGGGTGTCACCAGCGTGCTGATCATGTGTGACGGCGAAGGCGCGCTTGGCGATCCAAACGAGGAAGGACGCAAACAGGCGATCGACAACCACCGCCGTTGGCTCGACGCCGCCAAGCACCTTGGCTGCCACGCCATCCGCGTGAACGTGCCCAGTGAAGGCACGCCGGAACAGCAACGCGATCTCTGTGCCGACGGTCTGACGCGATTGTGCGGCTACGCCGACGCCCTGGAAATGAACGTGACCATTGAAAACCACGGCGGGCTGTCCAGCAACGGCGCGTGGTTGTCATCACTCATCAAGCAAGTGAATCACAAGCGTCTCGGCACGCTGCCGGACTTCGGAAACTTCGTGCTCGACTGGAACACGAAGGAAATGTACGACCGCTACAAAGGCATGGATGAACTGCTGCCGCACGCCAAGGCCCTGAGCGCCAAGTCTCATGACTTCGACGCCGAAGGCAACGAAGTCCACAGCGATTTTTCCCGGATGTTTGCGCTAGTGCGCAAGCACGGATATGAAGGATGGGTCGGCGTGGAGTACGAAGGCGGACAAATCTCCGAAGACGAAGGCATCAAGAAGACCCGCGACCTGTTGATCAAACAAGGCTGCACGCTCACGCCACCCACTCCCGCAGCCGCCCCAACAAAGAAGGCCTGATGAGAGCCCTCGCCATCACGGCGCAGGGCGACCCGGTCGCGCCGAACACCGTATTCACCGACATGCCGGACATCGAACCGGGCCCGGGCGACGTCCGCGTGCACACCGAAGCGAGCGCCTTCAACCACTTGGACCTGTGGGTGGGCCGCGGGTTGCCCGGCATTGAAACCAACTACCCGCATATCAGCGGCAGCGATGGCTGTGGCATCGTCGATGCCGTGGGTGAAAACGTTGACGATGCTTGGCTGGGCAAGCGTGTGGTCGTGAATGCCGCAGTAGAGCAGCCCCAGTCTGGCAAACCTGCGGGGCGCAACATCGTGATGCTCGGTGAGCACACCAACGGCACGCACGCCGAGTCCTTCTGTGCGCCAGCAACGAATGTCCTGAACATCGGCGACACTGACCCGATGCAGGCCGCGGCATTCGGCCTGTCGCACCTGACCGCCTGGCGGATGATGGTGACCAAGGGGCAGTTGCAACGCGGCGACTTTGTACTCATCACCGGCATCGGTGGCGGCACGGCACTGGCGGCACTTGGAATCGCACGGCACTTTGAATGCACGACCATCGTCACCAGCCGTCATCAATGGAAACTCGACAGGGCGATTGAACTTGGCGTCGACCACGCCGTGCTGGACGAGGGCGGGGACTTCTCCCGCGCCGTCCGTGCCGCCACCGGGAAGCGTGGCGTTGACGTGTGTATTGACTCGATCGGCGGGCCGGTGCACCACGCCTGCATCAAGTCGTTGGCGCGTAGTGGCCGTCTGGTGCTGTGCGGGTGTACTGCCGGGGCGAATCCGCCGACCGACTTGGCGCGTTTGTTCTGGAATCAGCAGTCGATCCTCGGTTCCACGATGGGTGACATGCAGGAGATGGCCAGCTCGATGGCGTTGCTCATGGGCGGTGATGTCACCCCCGTGATCGATCAGGTCTACGCCCCAGGCGATGGTGGCCAGGCCGTATCCCGACTGGAAGCCGGCGAGCAGTTCGGCAAGCTCGTGCTCGACTGGCGGGAATAAGCCCCAAATAGGCAACCCCCAGACCAGCCCCCTTAAGTGCGCCATAGCAGCATTAGCTAAAGCTACTCAACGAATCGGCATCCCCGGACATTCTGGGGATCACGGGCAAGCCGTGGGCAGACTGTTAGCGCTCAGCCCCCCACCCGCTCCCAAACAATTCTGCCGTGCCCGTTCGTACCACCAGAACCCTTCGCCGTGACCTGCAACACCGGCCGCTCCACATCCCAAAGCAACTTGAGCGTGTACACATGGTCACGCTTGGCACCACCCGAAAATCCCTCGTGCGTCTCCTTCACGATCAACCGACGACCATCAAGCAACCGCACGTCGATGATGTCCAATCCATGACGACCCCGCGAATGAAGGAACGTCACTGTGTACGTACCACGCTTCAGCGGCGCTTGCACGTCCTCGATTGACCACTTGGAAGGCTCCATCGTCATGTGCCGCGGCGCCCACCCCGACTCCAGCGAAGGACCTCCATACAACTGCATCGCTAATCGCCGCCCCGCAAGACCACCGACCGACTCGGGAGCCACTTCCGCTGCGGCACGGAACTGTGCCTCGGCCTGCTCGGCATGACCCTCCCAGTACCGATACGCCGAGCCCATGGCATTGTGAATCCACGCCTGCTGCGCTGGCGTATACACGCCCGCATCCAACATGGGCTGCAGCCGATCCACCGCGGCCTGACCGCGGCCTTCCTTGCCGTCCTTGGAAGCCTGGGCAACAAAGTGATGGAATGGACCCAAGGCTGCCCGGCGACGCACGCCGGAAGCGTCCTGTGGATCGATTGCTTCCAGACGCTCGAACACACCTGCGGGGCGATCCAGATCCTGCGCCAACATCGCATGCCACGCAGTTACCTCGGCGACCACATCACCAGCCTTGGACGCTTCAGCGGCCTGCGCCTGCAGTGCCAATCGCGCCTGTGCCAACTGCACCAGCCTCCGCAGCACCTTGGATGCATCTGACCCCTGACGCGGCAAGGTGGCGCCGGCGCGCAGACCGATGCGCGCGCCGTCGGGCGCGTAGGCAAGCAATGATGGGTAGGTCTTGACTGTCTTGATAGCGAAGCCCGCATTGCGCTTGGTGTTCGCCTCGATGGGCGTTTCTAGCACGTCGACATCTGCAAAGACCACGTCCTGCACGCGGCCTTCGACATCCCACACGTCGGCCTTCATTCGCTCGCCATGCAGACACCAGTCGCTGCCGTGCGCAAACACGATCAACGGTTGATCGGCGGCCTTGGCCGCCTCCAACCCGATCGCAAACGAGTCCGCCCGTTGAGGCGCCGCAAGTACCGCGATGATCGTGAGTGCGTGCAGCATCAACTGGCCCGCTCGCCGAAGATAAGAATGCGGTGGTAGTGCATGCACTGGCCGTCACGCTCGAACCGCACGAACTTGGCCCGTGGACTCGCGTCGCCAAAGTCAATGCGCTGCACCGTGGCGCCACTTGGTGTTTCGCCCACTTGGGTCCAGGACTCTCCATCCTCACTGACCAGCACCCGTACACCCTTTGCGCGGCCCGGATGGCCGTTGCGTGACTCCAACACAACTCCGGAGAGATGCCCATAGCCGGGCATCTCAACTTCGAACCATGGCTTGTCACCGTTGTCCGTATGGAACCAACCGCCGTGTTCTTCCAGCACACCCCAGTGCTTCTCCGGTGAGTCCCATCGATTGCCCGGTTTGAAAATGCGCAGCGCCCCACCGCTGGAGAGCAACTCGCCCGCAAAGGGCTGGATATTTGCTTCGGCCAAAGTCTTCCCGGGCTCATACAACACGCTGGCGGCCCGACCGATGCGTTGAAACGTGTCCAGATCATGCTCGTCTGCAGCGGCCGGAAGCATGGTGCGCGCCATCTGCTTGAGCACGGCTGTTCGACCAGAGCCCTCACCCTCGCCGCCGGCTTGTTCGAGCAGCGCTGTTTCAAAGGCCGCCTCGAGTTCAACCTTGTCCTTGACCTTGTCCTGTGCCCAGGCCACATACGGAGGCCCGAGCGTGCTGTTGTCGATGATCTGAACAAGCGTGCTGGTGAGCAGCGCCTGCTGCGCTGCGGGCGTCTTGGCGGTATTCCATGCCCAGTTGAATGCACCCTCGATGTTCCATCGCACGGGCCCCCAATCGTCCAGGTCGCCGATGTAGGACTTGAACGCCGCACGCTTGCGCGTTGCCTTGGCATCGGCAAGCAGCCCGGGATACACGTGCTTCTGCAGCAAATGCCACGCGGGTTCGGGATGATCGGGAAGCAGTGCTGCGGTGACGTCCTTGTGCAGGCGGTTCCACCAGATGGTCGACAGATCGTTGCGCTTGCCGAAGTCCGCGTAGCCGATCCACAGGTGTTCATCCAGAGGATTCACCGCACACGCTTTGCGCCATGCCCGATCGGCCTGCGGTTGCTTGTCATTGGCCTCAAGCCACGCAGCGGCGCGGCGGTGGTCGCCGGCTGCACGTACGGCGTCGGGCTGGCTGGCGGCCAGTTGGGAGAGTTCCAGTGACGGCCAAGTGTTGCGGGTGAGCGTGGTGTGCAACCCGCGCTTCCAACTCAGCGAGTATGCCGGCTTCCATGTGTGTGGCTTCGTTTGCACGGCGTAGGCGCAGTGGCCCGGCTCTCCCATGGTCATGGCGGGAATGCCGGAAGCAATGGCCGCGGCGGCGCCGACATGCGACAGCGACCCGCACACGCCGCCAACTTCAATAGCCATTTCGGCGTCGCTGCCAAAGGTTCCCTTGAAGGGCATGTAGTACATGGGCCCTTGCACGGTGTCGCCGAAGGCATTGTGGCCGCGGTAGGGTGCGCGCCACGCGGCGCCTGCATACTGTTGGCGAGGAATGCACACGCGTTCTCGCAGGTGTTCAAGCGCTTCGGCCGTGGTCCAGCTTGGCCGTTGCAGGCCGCGGGCAATGAAGCGGCGTTCAAAAGTGCTCAGGTCGCCGTAGCCACTATTCAGCAGGCCCGCGTCCCAGTTGTCGCGGAACCAGTCATGGCGATCGGTCATCCATTGTGGGTCAAGGTCTCGCATGCCCATGGCGAGCGAGCAGGCTGTGGCCATAGAGCGGTGGATGGGTGCGTCCACAAAGCGGGGGTTGTCCAGCCACCGTTCGTACAGGTACGGCACTACAACGTCGCCGCGTTGCATGGGGCCACTGTCAAGCAACTCGTGCATCCAGATGTCGTTGCCTTCCAGTGCTTGGAGGAACGCTCTGCCGTCGGCGGTTGATTGAAGCTCGGCGATGGTTGCTTCACCGGCGCTCTGGTGCAGTTGCCACACGAGCAGGCCGTGTGTGTCGGACAGCGATTGTGCATGCATGCGCTGTGTTGACACAGCGGCGAGACACATGGCGATGGCGAGCAGGTGTGTTCGCATCCCCCGAGTCTAGCGGGGTTGTTGGATCAACTACCCAACCGCCCCCGCAACACTTCCAACAACCGCTCAAACACGCTGTCTTCGCTCATCGTGGCATCGATGACCACCGTGTCTTGCGGACGCTGCTCGGCAAGCAGGTGATAGCCCTCGCGCACGCGACGGTGGAAGGCCGCACCCTTGCGCTCCATGCGATCAAGCAAGGGACTCAAACGACCGGCGGCCGTCTGCTCATCCACGTCGAAGATGATCGACAAGTCCGGCCAACGACCACCCATGGCCGTCTCCGCCACACGCAGAATGTCATGCATGGGCACGCCACCGGCCGTGCCTTGATACGCACACGTCGACGCTACGAACCGATCGGCAATCACCAGGCTGCCCGCCCGCAACGCCGGCTCGATGATGGTCTCCACCAGTTGGGCACGCGACGCCATGTACAGCAGCATTTCGGCGCGAGCCGTGAGGTCGGTGTTCTCGGGATCCAGCAGCACATCGCGAATGCGCTCGCCCACGGCAGTTCCGCCGGGCTCTCGCACTTCCACCAGTTGCAGGCCCTGTAGCCGTGCCCATGCCGTGAATCTGGACAACTGCGTGGACTTGCCAGACCCATCCGGGCCTTCGAAGGCCAGAAACCGGCCGGCAAGTTGCTGCGTCCACGCACCCATGACGTGTACCTTCTCAGGCGAAGGCCCATGCCGCAAGCAGACACACAGACCGAAGTTCAGGAAGACGGTTCATCCACGCCCCGGATGACTCTGCTGCTGCCCCCGCAAGGCACCGCTCGCCGCGATTGGGTGCGCATCGAGCACGATACACGGCCAAGTCGACTGCATACCGAAGGCGGCCGGGAGCTCTTTCCAGATTGGGACCGCGCCCGTGACGACGCTGGCGTGCTTCGACGCTGTGTGCTGTGCGGCGAAGAACACATGTTCCGCCGCAAGCGGTTGCCGCAGTTGACCGGGCTGGTCGTGGTGCTGGCCTTTACGCTTGCGATGCTGAGCATTCTGGGCTATGTGGGTGGCCCGGTGGTGCTGGCCTGCATGGTGGCTGTGCTCGTGCTGGACCTGGGCATTCTGTTGTTCAGCCCGGAGTCACTGGAGTGCTACGGCTGCCACGCGGAGTACCGCGACTTGAAGATCGGCGGTTGGCACAAGCCGTGGAATCGAGCGATGGGGCGGCGGTTTACCCCCACCGAACCCATACTCAACGCCGCCGCTTCTTCTTCGGCCGGCGAATCCACGTCTCCAACAGAATCAAACCCGCCAGACCAAAGCTGATCACGAAGCCCGTGAAGCCCACGACCTTCATCACGTTGCCCTCGGTGCCCGCCGCCAACACCAATACCGCCGACGCCATGATCATGGACCCCACCAGAATGGCGTAACTCACCTGCTTGGACGACTGATGAATGGTCCGCTCCATGGTGCCCAAACCATCGACATCCACCGTCACACGCAACTCATTGCGCAACGCACGCTCGATCATGGTTCGCAATTGATGCGGCGCACGCTCGATCACCGTCAACCACGCCAAGCCATTCTTCTTCAATCGCGTCCGAATGGCACCCGGGGCATACTGCTGCCTGATCAACCGCTCCACATGCGGACGCGCAAACGTGATCAGGTCGAACTCGGGATCCAACTCCTGTGCCACGCCCTCGATCGTGGTCAACGCCTTGATCATCAACACAATGTCACCCGGACACTGAATGTGATGCTTGCGCAAGCCCTCGGTAAACGTCATCAACACCGCCGACATGTCGATCTCGCTGAATGACTTGGATGTGAACTGATCCAGGAACTCCTGCAGATCACGACGCACGGCACGCTCGTCCACCATGCCCGCATGCACCCGACCCAACGCCATGAAGGCTTCAAACACCTTGTCAATGTCGTTGTCAGCAGTGCCGTGAATGAGATTGGCAAGATCCGCCACCGTTTCGCGATCCACCCGACCAGCCATGCCGCAGTCGATGAAACACAACTGACCATTGGACATGGCAAACAAGTTGCCCGGATGCGGATCCGCGTGAAAGAACCCCTTGACCAACACCTGCTGCAACACCGTATACGCGCCGTTGCGCACAATGACCTTGCAGTCTTCCTCGGTCAGATCACTGTCACGCCACTTGGACAGCTGCACACCCTCGATCAACTCCAAACCCAACACACGACGCCGCGTGACATCCCAATACACCTTGGGAAAACACGCCTGCTCGTCGGGCTCAAGATTGGCCGTGAAGATGTCGGTATTGCGACCCTCGTGCTGCAGGTCAAGTTCATAGCGCATGGCCTGCGCGAAGTTGTCGATCACCGACACCGGATCGAACGGCAGATCGGTGACATGCTTCACCACCCACGCCGCGACTTCATGCAGAATCTCCATGTCGGCGTGCACCACTGCCTCGACCCGAGGCCGCAACACCTTCAACACGATCTGCTGACCACCCTTGAGCACGGCTGTATGCGCCTGCGCCATGGACGCCGCAGCGAGCGGCGCTTCGTCGACCGACTCAAAGACCAGCGAGAGATCACCGAGATCTTCAATCAACTGCGCCTCGATCTCACTCCACGGCACACTTTTGACTTCGTTCTGGAGCTTCTGCAGTTCCTCGATGTACTCCGGAGGCAGCACATCCGGCCGCGTGCTGAGAATCTGCCCGAGCTTGATGAAGGTCGGACCGAGTTCTTCAAGCGCCATGCGCATGCGCACAGGGCGCGACAGGTGCTCGATCTCGGACTGCTCCTTGTGGCAAAGCAGCCGCTGCCCCTTTTCGAGCAACAGATCCAACTTGGCCTCTTCAAAAAACTCCCGGAACCCAAAACTCCCCAGCACCGACAGAATCTCGCGATACCTGTTCGCATGCCGGATGAACTGCAACATGGACATCTGCGTCAGTCCTTCCCACGGACGATGCCGCGACCAGGCTTGTCCTGCGGGTTGATCGGACGCGACGCTGCCTTGCGACGACCCGGCCCAACGCGCTTCTTCCCACCAGACCGTTTGCCATGCACTGCATCGCGCATCCAACCAGGCTCACGGTCTCCATCTTTTCGAGGCTTCCCTTTACCTGAGCCAGTCTTGCGATCATTGGACTTGCGATCGAAGTCCTTCGCCGACTTCTCATCACGACGCTTCTTTTCAGGCGTGGCCTCTGGCACAAAGCCGTCGACTTCCTCCGGCCGCGCGGAAATACCAGCGGGCTTTGCCATCTGTTTCCACGTGGGTTGCTCGTCTGCCCAGATGAACGTCCACGCGGTGCCCTTGTGCTTGACGCCATGCGCCGCCCGCCCTACGCGATGCACCAGATCTTCAGTATCGTTGGGCAGGTCGTAGTTCACCACATGCCTCGCACCTTCAATGTGCAGCCCTCGGCTGGCGACATCGGTGGCGACAAGCACGTCAAGATCCCCTTCTACGAACGCCCCCAGCGCCCGACGACGCTGCGCCTGCGAACGATCGCCGTGAATCTGACCCACCGTGATGCCGTTGCGACGCAATGCCGTGGCCACCCACCCGGTGCGCCGCCGTGTGCGACAGAACACAATGGCCCGCTTCACTTTTCCAGCCTTCATCAAGTGCAGCAACAGACTCACGCGATCGCGCGGATGCGCAATGACCACATGCTGCTCCACATGGTCCACCGCCGTGGTATTCGGATGCACCTCCAGCCGAATGGCTGACTTGAGTATGTCATCGGCCAGCGCCTCGACTTCCTTGGGCATGGTGGCACTGCACAGCACGCGCTGTTCACACCGCGGCAATCGGCTGATCAGCCACTTCAACTGCGGACGAAAGCCCATGTCCAGCAAGCGATCCGCTTCGTCAATGACCAACGTCTTGACAGACGCGGGATCTATGATGTCAGCTTCAATCAACTCACGCAGACGACCCGGCGTGCCCACCACAATGTCTACGCCCGGCTCTATAGCCTTCCGTTGCGGCCCAAGACTGACCTTGCCCCAGACGGCAGTTGATCGAAGCACACAATCACGAATCAAACTCTTGACGACGTCCCCGATCTGCTCGGCCAACTCACGGGTCGGGACCACGGCAATGCACCGCAACCGTTGCTGCGGCGAAAGCCGTTCACCCTTCGCAGGCTTGTCGCGCAGCAGCGCTTCGGCCACGGGAGCAGCCCAGGCAATCGTCTTCCCGGAGCCGGTGGCGGCCAGCGCCAAGACGTCACGACCTTCAAGCACGGTTGGAATAACCTGCGCCTGCACATCACGCGGACGGCGGATCTTGTCGCGCTTCAGGTTGTCGACGAGCCGCGCACACAGGCCTAGTTGTTCAAACTCGTCTGGTTGCAAAGTGTCGGAAGTCATGGAATCTCAGGACTTGAGGGTTGCCTTCGGGGTGAAACTGAGGCACACTTCCCCAGCAATGATGCAGACTACGGGATACCGCCGCCGCACGAACACGCCGAACCGTCTGAAGGACGGTTCTGTGAGAGCGGTTGCATACGCCAGACAGATGACCCGCACGCATGTCGTGGTTCACGGTTTCTGCTGCCTGTGTACAGGTATTTGGGGCCTTTTGGTCCCGACCACTTGCCGCAAGGCGGGGCACCCCCGGAAAAACTGACTGAGTTCAACCTCCAGACGTTTCATCCGAAGCCCCGCCAGAACCGGCGGGGCTTCGTTCGTTTACACCCCCTCCTTTTCCCACCCTTTGCCCCCTTACCCCTCCTAGCCCGGGCCAACCCAAGGCCTAGCAGATTGAGAAGAACCATGGAGACGCATGACGACACCGCAAACTCCCTCCCGCGCCCTGCGGGCCACGCTCCTCGCTCGAATCAGGTCCACGGCCTTGCCGCCCTGCTTCGTGGTTGGTGGCTCCGCACTGAAGCCCTCGACGGCCGCTGCAAAGCGACCGTCGGGGGCCCAGGGCTGCTCGCCCTGTGCCACGCCTTGGCACGGGCGGCGCGCAGGCCGATGTGGGTTGTTGACGGCGTCATATGCGCCTCCATGGATGCGCTCAGCCGTCGGCTGCGCACCGGTTGGCCCCCAAGGCGGCTGGTCCTTGTCGACGGGGTCGTCGAGCTGTGCGACGTCGAAGCCATTGAACGTGCCATCGCCCAAGGCGACAGTCCGTTCGACGCCGAACTGCGCACCCTTGTCGACCTGACCGTCGGCGAGGATACTATCGCCATGGAATCCATTGATCCTGAGGCGATCGACATGGTGGCTGCGGCATTGCTGCGGGCGCACGTGGCACGATGCCTGCATATCTCGGCCGGCGACATCACTGAGCCTGATCTGGACGTCGTCATGCGTGTGCGTGAAGGCGCCGACATGCTGCTGCGCCCAATCGAGACCGAAGTCATGGCCGGCAGCGTGGATGTCGGACTGGCACGGGCCACTGATCGTCCTGCCCGCAGCTCGATTGTGTTTGATCGGGAAACAGGAGCATGGCATACACGATAATGAGTAGGTGCCAGGGGGCGGTCGGACAACTGCCCGAAGCCCCCTGTACCCTCCCCCCATGCGCCGTTGGATCCCAGACCCCTTCGTCCTCGCCATCCTGCTCACGCTGGGCACCATGGCCGCCGTGCTGCTCTGGGGCACCGTGCCGGAAGACCAATCGCGCGTTGGCGGCATGCTGCGCGTGTGGTCATCCGGCAACGGCATGTGGAAACTGCTCGCCTTCGCCATGCAGATGTCACTGATCCTGCTCGGCGGCCACGTCCTTGCCGAAACCAAACCCGTTCGAGTACTGCTGCAACGCCTCGCCAATACACCACGCACCGCCGGGGGTGCCGCGGTCATGGTCGCCACCGTCGCACTGGTGCTCGGCCTGCTCAACTGGGGCCTGGCTCTGATCAGTGGTGCACTGCTGGCACGCGAAACCGGACGCGCCCTGCACGAACGCGGTATCCGCGCCCACTATCCACTTCTTGCTGCCGCAGGCTACATGGGCCTGCTCGTGTGGCACGGCGGCTTCTCCGGCAGCGCACCACTGGCCATGACCACGCAAGCCGGGGCGGAAAAGGTGCTGCCGGTCAATTTGATCGAACGCGTCGGCGTCATTTCTCTAGACGCCACCATCTTCTCCCCACTAAACCTCATGGTCAGCGGCGGATTACTCGTACTCCTGCCGATCACGTTCTGGCTGCTGACCCCCAAAGACAGCGCCGACATCCGCGAAGCCGACGCCTTTCTTACGGATCTCCCGTCCAACAACGACACGACACCAACTACTGACACACTGGATGACCACTTGAACCACAGCTGGTGGCTCGGCGGCGCGTTGGGCATGCTGCTGCTGATCGCCGCCCTCATCAGCATCGGCGACTCGGGCATCGGACACCTTGGACTGAACCAAGTGATCATGGTGCTGCTTGGCCTTGGCCTGCTGCTGCACCGCTCACCTACACACTTCACGCACGCCGCATCACAAGCCGCCATCGGCTGCGCCGGGATCATCGTGCAGTTCCCCCTGTACGCAGGAATCATGGGGCTGCTCATCACATCCGGGCTGTGCGCAACCATGACCAGCGGACTTGTCGACATCGCCACGCCACAAACCCTGCCACTGGCCACCATGATGTCAGCCGGCATCGTCAACATGCTTGTCCCAAGTGGCGGCGGGCAATGGGCCGTGCAAGGTCCGATCGCACTGCAAGCGGGGCTTGACGCTGGCGTCGCACCGGGCACCATGCTCATGTCCGTCGCCTTCGGTGACGAACTCACGAACATGTTGCAGCCCTTCTGGGCACTCCCGCTACTGGCAATCACAGGCGTACGGGCGCGCGATGTTGTGGGCTACACCGCCATCGCCATGCTTATCGCGGCCGTGTGGATGGCCCTGTGGCTGGTGGTGTTCGCATGAGTAACGACCAACTGGTTCGCATTAAGTTGACCAACGGGGAGCGACGCAACGCGCTCACGGTTGAAGTGCTCCAGTCCATCACTGCACAGGCACACGCCGCCTCGGAGGCGTCGGTACTACACCTGTGTGGCGAAGGGCCTGTGTTCTGCAGCGGCTTTGATATGGATCTGGTGCGTGAGACCGATGGGTATCTGCAGCAGCTGATCGAGGCGCTGTCCACCACGATCCGCGCCTTGCGCCGTTGCCCGGCCACCACCGTGGTCCACGTGCAAGGCGCAGCGATCGCCGGCGGATGCGCCCTGGCCATGGCCTGCGACATCGTCGTCGCCGAAGCCGGCGCGAAGTTCGGCTACCCCGTGCACCAGTTGGGCATCTCCCCCGCTGTCACACTACCGGTGCTGTTGCCGGCCGCCGGCGGCAAGGCACGCTCGATGGTGATGGATGGCCGATTGCATACAGCCGAACGCTTGGCCGAGCACGGCATCGTGCATCACCTGTTGGGCGAGGGCGAAACATCGGACACAATCATCGAGTCACTACTTAAACGCGGCACGCATGCGTCACATGTCACCAAACAATGGCTCAATGAACTTGAAGGCGCGTTTGAGGATGAACGTTTCGACGGGCCGGCATCCGCGGAGGCCTGACTCCTACGGCGTTTCGTCCTGCGCTTCCACCGGCGAGCGTCCCAACTCTCGCTTTGACTTTCCACTCAAGCCCAGTTGCACAAAGTCGCGGCGGCAGAACAGATTGATGAACCAATCCAAGGCAACGCGCACACGCCGGCTGAACCGCGGCGTCTTCAGCAGATAGATGCCGCGCCACATGATCCACGCCAACATACCGTGAATCCGAATGCCCTTGATCGACGCAATACCCTTGTGCCGGCCAAGCGGAACCAGAATACCCTGCACACTGACATGCCCGGGCTTTGTCTGCTGCCCGCGCATCGTGGCGACGATGTTGCTCGCCAGCTGCGGCGCCTGCCGAATAGCGATCTGCGCCAACGGCGGCATGGGAGAGCCGTCCGGGTTGGGCACGGCGGCGTTGTCGCCCATGCCCCAGATGGACTCGCAACCGACAGCGGCGTAGTCCGACGCACACTGCAGACCGCCGAATCTGTTCAACGGCAGGCCGTCCATGCTCTTGAGCAGCGGATTTGGCGCAATCCCCGCCGTCCAGATCACAGTGCTGCAAGGCACGTGATGGTCTTCGCTGTCGATGACGTGATCGACATGCACTTCCTTCACGCTGATGCCGGTCTTCAACTTGATCCCACGACGACGCAACGCCTTGGCAGCCCAGTTGCGCAGGTGCTCCGGCACAATGCCGAGAATCTCGGGCGCCAGTTCGTACACGGTGAACGTGCAATCTGCTTCGGACACATGGTGATAGAGCGAGGTGGCTTCCTTGACGAACGCCTCGAGTTCCCCAATGACTTCGACACCGGTGACATTCCCGCCGACAACGACAAAGTGCAGCAGGCGGCGCTTCTCTGCCATGTCTTCGGTGGCGTTGGCCAACTCTAGGGCTTCGATCGCGCGGTCACGCAGCACAATGGCGTCGCCCATGGTCTTCATGAAGAAGGCATGCTCGGTCACACCAGAGCACATGCGCTCGGGCAGAATGCGCGTCACGCTGCCCATGGCGATGACAAGGTGGTCGTAACACACCCACTGTTCGGCCGCGGCACCGCAGCCCTGCACGTGGACGCGCTTCCCTTCAATATCCAACCCCTTGATTTCGGCCATGAACAACTCGGCCTTCGGCGCAAACTCACGTATCGGCACTGTGCAGTGTCGAGGTTCAATCGAGCCACAGCCCGCTTCGATCAACAGTGGATAGAAGATGAAGTAATTGTTGCGGTCGATGATGAGGACGTCGGCTTCATCGGTACGCAGTCGCTTGGTGAGTTCCCTGGCGAGATACGCGCCGCCGAACCCGCCACCCAGAATCACGATGCGTGTGCGGTCTGCCATTGCGAGTGATGGTACTGGTCAGGACGCGATTCGAAACGGATCACGCGGAATGAGCATTTCATGTGCGCCGCCAGCCATGGCCATGCTCAACAGCAGCCACGACGACCACACCACCGGAAACGCCGCGATGCACACGCCGATGATCGCCAATCGCCGTCCCTGCGTACGTGAAATCCGGCCAACGTATTCACAGGCCACGATCACGAAGGCCACGATCATGAACTTGAACATCGAGAGCCCCGGCATACCCCACTGTGTAATCACTCGCTCTGCCAACGGATTGACCTCGGCGCCGCCCAGAAACAGGATGACCCGGGTGAGCATGAGATCCAGGGCCGACAGGAACACCAGCCACAGGTATCGATCCGGGAACAACACCGGCCCCCACCAGTGCTTGCGAGCCAGAGGTTCGATGGCCTTGGATTCGTCAGATGATCGGATCATGCTTAGGCAGACGATTCACTTCGTCAGTATTCAACTGTACGACAGCAACACCCTGATCCATCTGCATGACTTCGGCTTCATCTTGAGAAGTCGAGTCACTATGGCAGGCCGCCTTGCCTGATTCGCCCATGCCCTTCTTGGTCTTGCTGGCCAAGCGATGAATCTCAGCGGGATCCAGCACCCCTCGCTGCTGCAGAATGGTCTTCTGTTCCTCAGTCAGGGCATCGGTGACCTTTGGCTTGTCCCAGAAGTACTCGGCGTCCTTGCCCGAGGTAAACGCCTGAATCTCCTTGGAGATCCGCACCGAGCACCAGTCGTGTCCGCACATGGCACAGAAGTCGGTGTCGACATCCAGATCCTCATCGTGCAGGGCACGGGCCGTATCGGTGTCGAATGCCAGTTCAAAGTGTTTCTGCCAGTTCAGTGCCGCTCGGGCCTTGGTCAGCTCGTCGTCCTGATCACGCGCACCGGGAATGCCAAGTGCGATGTCTGCCGCATGCGCCGCGATCTTGTAGGCAATGCAGCCCTGCTTGACGTCGTCCTTCTTGGGCAAGCCCAAGTGTTCCTTCGGCGTGACATAGCACAGCATAGCCGCGCCGTGCCATGCGGCGTTAGTGGCGCCGATACAACTTGTAATGTGGTCATAGCCGGGGAAGATGTCGGTCACCAATGGGCCAAGCACGTAGAACGGCGCGCCGTGGCAACGGCGCCGCTGTAGTTTCATGTTGAACTCGATCTGATCCAGCGGCACGTGGCCAGGACCCTCGACCATGGTCTGCACGCCGAAGCGCCAGGCGCGTTCAGTGAGTTCGCCGATCACTTCCAGTTCACCCAGTTGAGCCTGATCTGTTGCATCCGCCAAGCCGCCGGGGCGCAGGCCGTCGCCGATGCTGAAACTTACGTCGTAGCGTCGCAGGATGCGGCAGATGTCGTCCCAACACTCGTAGGTCGGATTCTCTTGATTGTGATGCAGCATCCACTTGGCCAGCAGCGAGCCGCCTCGTGAGACCACGCCAATGAGCCGGTCCCGGATCAGTGGAATGTGTGCACGCTTGAGTCCGGCATGGACGGTCATGTAATCCACGCCCTGTTTGGCCTGATGTTCAATACACTCCAGAATCCAGTCGCGATCGAGGTCTTCGAGTTTGCGGTCGATGATCATGGAATAGATCGGCACGGTGCCGATGGGCAGTGTGGATGCCGTGAGAATCGCTTCGCGGCAGGCGTCCAAATCGCCGCCGGTGGAGAGGTCCATGACTGTGTCGGCGCCCCAGCGGTCGGCCCATTCCAGCTTTTCGATCTCTTCATCCATGCCGCTGCTCACGGGCGAGGCGCCCATGTTGGCGTTCACCTTTGTCTTGCTGGCTCGACCAATGGCCATGGGGTCCAGTGCGCCGGCGAGATGGTTGAGGTTGGCGGGAATGATCAGGCGGCCTGCGGCGATTTCGTCGCGGACCTGTTCGGGCGTCAGGTGACCTTCACGTACGGAGACGCGACGCATGGCGTCGGTGATGGTGCCGAGTCGTGCATGCTCAAGTTGTGTAATGGGCTCGAAGCCATCCGGGGCGATGGCGCGGATGGGCTGGTCGCCGTGGTTGTGACCGAGGCAGCCGTCGTCCGCGGCGCACGTTTCGATGGTCCAGTCACTGGGCAGGAAGTCCCATGCGGTTTTGGTGCTGGGTTCGGGCATGCCGGGGGTATCCGGGCTGGTGTACATGCGAGGGCCGCCGATGTCGGCCTTCAGTGCGAACGATCCGGGTGTGGTGCCTTGGGCGTCGGTCGACGGATTCGCAGCGCCGTGCATGGGCAGCGCGGCGGCGAAGTCTTCGCTGTTGGCGTGGGTGATGTCGATGTCGCTGGCGTGCGCTGCGGTGGGGTCGGAGGGGGCCGGCTGGATCATGATGTCGCCTTTATGGCGGAGTGTGCGGCCGGGGGGGAGCGGTGAAGCTTAACCCAGTGCCTTCCCTCCGCCGGTATGAACCGGATCAGGTACGACGGGTGCATCTCAGCCATTCAACAAGAAGGGCGCCCCGAGGCCGCGACATGGTAGTGCCAGGGGCCCCATTGCAGTGAACGGCCAGATGGGTATCAGGGGGCTGACACTGGGTCGAGTTTGCATGGCCCAGTCAGAGCCAGTTGGTAGACAGAAGACAGGTGCTGGACACCGCTTGCTTCCAACACTCATTCACGGTTGTTCTTCTCGCCCCTACCAGCCCTCCGGGGTTGGGGGCGGCTCCCCGGCAACAGGCTCTTCCTTCCCAACCTCCATCGACGCCCCGGAATACCCATGCGCGAGGATGTAAATCTCGGTGGAGTCCGATCGACTCGCCTTGGGCTTAAATGGCTTGACCTTCTTGAACAACGCCTTGGTGTCCTTCAACAACCGCGGCATTTCAGAACCCTCAAGCACCTTCATCACCAGATTGCCACCGGGCTTCAGCCATCGCGGGCACAGCCACATTGCCAACTCGCACACACCCAACGAACGGAAGTGATCGGTGTCACGCGCCCCTGTGGTGTTGGGCATCATGTCGGAAATGATGGCGTCGAAGCGAAGGTCCGCAGGCAAACCAGCTGCTTCAAGATGCGCAGCGTCGCCGATCAGTACATGCACGTTATCGCCCAAGTCGTGCGGACTGGTGTCCTTCAAGTCAATCCCCCACACGCGACCCTTCGCGCCGACGCGTTGGCCGGCCACCTGCAGCCACGATCCGGGCATGCAGCCCAGATCCAACACAACATCGCCTTTGTGCAGCACCTTGCGACGATCGTCGATCTGCATCAACTTGTAGGCAGCGCGAGAGCGATAGCCCTCGCGTTTGGCGAGCTTGAACCAATGGTCATGAGTTTCGCGTTGCTTGGACACGGAGGCAGCCTACCGGACTCTACTACGAACAACGGCCGCTCCCAGAGGAACGGCCGCTTGTTCAAGTTCAATGCAAACTCACCAGGCGAAGTGGCTAAACGCCTTGTTCGCTTCCGCCATTCGATGCGTCTGCTCGCGGGTCGTGACAGCCTTGCCTTCGTTGTTGGCGGCGTCGTATAACTCGCGGGCCAGCCGATCAGCGATAGGCTTGCCCTTTTCGCTGCGGGCGGCCGTGATAATCCAGCGGAACGCCAGACTCTGACGACGCTTCTGCGTCACCGGCATCGGCACCTGATAGTTGGCACCGCCGACGCGCTTGGAACGAACCTCGACGTTCGGCCTTACGTTCTCGATCGCCAAACGGAATGCTTCGATCGCTGTCTCGGGCAAGCTATCACGCTTGTCCTTGTCGAGACGAGCCTGAATCTTGTCCAGTGCGTCGTACATGGCACGCTGCGCCGTCGACTTCTTACCGTCGAGCATGACGCAGTTGATGAACTTCGCCAAAACCTTGTCGCCGAAGCGAGGATCGGGGCGGAGCTGTTTCTCTGAGTTGGTGATGCGACCAGCCATGGTTGGCTTCCTTTCGGCTCATCTTGCCCGAGTCTTCGGGCAGCTCTGTTCATCGCACCCGGTCCGGGGCGATTACTTGCCTGTATGAATTGTTTCGAAACCTGTCGCGAAGCGCATTGCCTCGCGTTGAAACTACTTCTTCTTCTTAATCCGCTTGACGCCGTACTTCGAACGGCCCTTCATACGGCCGTCGACGCCCAGCGTGTCCAGTGAACCACGCACCACGTGGTAACGAACACCAGGGAGATCGCGGACACGACCACCACGCACAAGCACAATGCTGTGCTCCTGCAGGTTGTGGCCTTCACCACCGATATAGGCAGTGACTTCCTTGCCATTGCTCAATCGAACACGAGCCACCTTGCGAAGTGCCGAGTTTGGCTTCTTCGGCGTGACGGTTCGAACCTGCAGACACACGCCCCGCTTCTGCGGACAGGCGTCCAGATCGCGGACCTTAGACTTCACCGCGGGCGTCTTGCGGGGCTTGCGAACGAGCTGATTGATGGTCGGCATGGGAATCCTTCTTCTCACCACCTGAGGCGAGCCACGCAGTGTATCGAGACCGCAGCAAAGGGCAAGTCGCCAGCGGCGTTTCGGGCTTCTGAGAAGGGGTTTTCATGTCGCACAAAACGGCCCTGTACGCCCGAGAACACGGGTCCGACCTTGGGATACTGTGTGGATAACTTCAAAAGGGTCCGAATAAGTCCCCGTCCACAGGCCACCACGACCGGAATGCGGCGAACCCATCTTGGGCATAAACTACGCACCCCTTTCAAGGCCTCAATCGGCCCTTTCTGGAGCCCCTCTCAAGGTGTCCAACACCATGGTGGAAATGCACTTCGACGGGGCCTGCCTCGGTAATCCCGGGCCAGGCGGATGGGCCTGCATTGTCCGCTGCGACGGACAGGAATGCCTGCTCACCGGCGCAGACCCCGCCACAACAAACAACCGCATGGAGTTGTCTGCCGCCATCGCTGGGCTGACATCCGCCCCCGACGGCGCGTACGTCGAGTTGCACGGCGACTCACAGTACGTACTCAAGGGCATTGACGAGTGGCTCGACGGTTGGATCAAGCTCGGTTGGAAACGTGGTCGCAACAAGAAGGTTGAGAACGAAGACCTTTGGCGCCTCATCAATACACAACGCGCACGTCTGACCATCAAGACGCGTTGGGTGCGCGGGCACGATGGGCACGAAGAGAATGAACGTTGTGATGCCGCCGCTAAGGCTGCAGCCGAGGAGGTCGCCGGAAACGGCGGCGCGTGACCATGCAGGTTCATCGTGTTGAAGTACGACCCACTGTTGCAGCAGGCGATCCACAAGGGCGCGCCGCCAAGGCCACGGCACACGCCGCCGACCTTGCTTCACAACCCGAACAAGTCGACACCGCCGCGGTGTATCTGCTTGAAGGCGAACTGAACAACGCCGATGTCGAGCGTCTTGCCAAAGAACTGCTCGCCGATCCGGTTGCGGACGCCATCATGATCGGCGCAAGCACATCAAACGCCTGCCAGTTGATCGAAGTGCACCCGCAACCGGGCGTCATGGATCCGGAGGCCGAAGCCGTTGAGGCTGCCATTGAAGCATTGTTGGGCAAAACCGTGTCCGTACGCACCGGCCGCCGCTACGACCTGCATGGCATTGACGCCACAGGCGCCGATGCACTAGCCCGCCGCTGCTTGTCGAATCCGCTGATCCACGAGATTCACACGACGCCGCATCACCCAGCGTCGTTCGATCACGGACATGAACGACCGGTAGAAGTGCACACCGTGCAACTCACCGGTCTCGACGACACCGCCCTGCAAATACTCTCCCGTGAGTCACACCTGTTCCTGAGCCTCGATGAAATGCAGGCCTTGCAGGCGCATTACGCCGCCGCCGGCCGCGAGCCTCGTGAGATCGAGTTGGAGACACTGGCCCAAACTTGGTCCGAGCACTGCGTCCACAAGACCCTCAAAGCCACGATCGACTACCACGGCGATCTTCCCCAGGATATTCCAAACATCAGCAGGGCCGACTCCGGCGCCCTGCGCATTGACAACCTGCTCAAGCGCACCGTGGCCGCGGCCACACATACGCTCATGGCGGAAGATCTGGGTGACTGGTGCCTGAGCGTCTTTGTCGACAACGCCGGCATCGTGGCCTTCGACGACGACACCGCCGTGTGCTTCAAGGTTGAAACCCACAACCATCCATCTGCGCTGGAGCCCTACGGTGGCGCGGCCACCGGGATCGGCGGCTGCATTCGCGACGTGCTGGGCACCGGTCTGGCCGCGCAGCCCATCGCCGCAACAGATGTGTTCTGTGTGGCATCGCTGGGCATTGCTGAGGTTCCCGAAGGCTGCCTGTATCCACGGCGCACCCTGAATCAGGTTGTCGGCGGTGTGCGTGACTACGGCAACCGCATGGGTATTCCCACACTCAACGGTGGCGTGTGGTTCGACCCAGGCTACGTGGGCAACCCGTTGGTCTTTTGCGGCTGTGTTGGCGTGATGCCCCGCGACCGCACTCACGGCGACCCACAGGCTGGCGACCGCATCATCGCCATGGGCGGACGCACCGGCCGCGACGGTATTCATGGCGCGACCTTCAGCAGTGCAGAGTTGACCGACACACACGCCGACGAGTTCAGCCACGCCGTGCAGATCGGCAATGCCATTACCGAGAAGAAGGTGCTCGACGCCCTGCTCGAAATGCGCGATCACGAAAGCGGTTGCCTGTACAGCGACATCACCGACTGCGGTGCCGGCGGATTCTCCAGCGCCGTGGGCGAAATGGGCGAGCACCTTGGGGCAACCGTGCAACTTGATCGTGCACCGCTGAAGTACATCGGCCTGTCGCCCGTAGAGATCTGGATCTCCGAGGCGCAGGAGCGCATGGTCATGTCAGTACGTGCGGAGAACGTCGACACCATCGCCGCGATTTGCGCCGACCACGAAGTGGAGTGGTGCGATCTGGGAACGTTCGGCACACCCAACGCCGAGTTGATTCTGAACCACGGCGACACCGAAATGGGCCGCCTGAGCATGGACTTCATGCACAACGGCCTGCCGAATCTGGTTCGGGAAGCTCGCTGGACCGCGCCAGTCATTGAACAGCCTGTTGAAACCAAAGACCCCGATCTGGGCGGGACACTCAAGGCACTGCTGTCGCACCCGAACATCGCCGCCAAGAGCAGCATCATTCGCCAGTACGACCACGAGGTGCAGGGCCGCACTGTGCTGAAGCCGCATGCAGGCGTCAACGCGGGCCCGGCTGACGCCGCCGTGATTACGCCGGTGCGCGGATCGACGCGTGGGTTGTCGATCGCCAATGGCCTGGCGACCGGCCTGTGCAGCGATCCGTACTACATGGTCACGGCCGCCGTGGACGAGTGCGTACGCAATCTTGTGTGCGTCGGCACCGACCCAACGCGCATCGCCATTCTGGACAACTACTGCTGGCCCGGATGCGACGACCCAGAGCGACTCGGCTCGTTGGTGCGCGCCAGCGCCGGGTGTCATGACGCCGGCATTGCGTATCGCACGCCGTTCATCTCGGGCAAGGACTCGCTAAATAATCAGTTCACGACCGAGTCTGGCGAGACCATTCGCATTCCAGCCACGTTGCTGATCAGCGGCTTTGGTATTGTGAAGGACATTCGAAACTGCGTCACGATGGACGCCAAGCACGCTACGCACGCATTGGTGTTGGTGGGCGACACGACGGACGCCGTCGGTGGATCGCACTTGCTTCGCGTCGCCCCCGATGCACCCGGTAACCGTGCACTGCCAGAGACCGATCTGGAACGCGGACCCGCAACCGCGCACGCCGTGGCCAAGGCCATTGCCGACACAACGGTGTACGCAGCGCACGACGCAAGTGAAGGCGGCGTACTGCTGGCTGCCGCGGAAATGGCGTTCTCCGGTGGTATCGGATTGCATCTTGACATGGCAGCGATCACCGGCGACATGGCCTCGCCCGCTGTGGCGTGTTTCGCCGAGACACCAAGCCGTTACCTGCTGGAAGTGTGCCCGAACGCCCTCGACGCACTTGCCGCGGCGCTCGGCGATGTGCCGCACCGCGTGATCGGCACGTTCGATGACACCCAACGCGTGCATGGCGCCGGCCTGAATGAGACCTTGAACGACCTGCATAACGCTTGGGCAAACGGGCTGGGTCTCTAGAATGGAGTACATGGCACGTCCCACCGCACTCGTCCTGACCGCACCCGGCATCAACTGTGATGCCGAGTTGTGCGAAGCGTTCGATCTGGCCGGCGCCGAACCCATGCCGGTGCACATCAACCGCCTGTCGCGCAATCCACAATTGATGGACGATGCCGACTTGATCGGCCTGCCCGGCGGATTCAGTTACGGAGATGCTATTGCGGCCGGCCGCATCTGCGCCGCCCTCATTCGCACCAAGATCATCGACGGCCTGCATGCAGCGATCGCCCGAGGCGTACCTATGATTGCACCGTGCAACGGTTTCCAGATTGCGGTACAAACGGGTTTGCTTCCGAACATCGAAGGCGGCACGTCTCGCGTTGCACTGCTTCGCAACGACAGCGGCCGCTTCGTGGATCGCTGGGTCCGTGTGCAGTACCCCGAGTCGCGGTGTGTCTGGACCAAGGATCTCGACGTTCCCGACGGAACCGATCTGCTACCCATCGCGCATGGCGAAGGACGTTTCATGTGCGACAACAGTGACACCATGCAGGCGCTCGAAACCAACGGGCAGATCGCCGTGCGATATGCCGCAGACGACGACCCAAATGGTTCGCAGGGTCTGGTCGCGGGTATCTGTGATCACACCGGCTTGGTGCTTGGTTTGATGCCGCATCCGGAACGCTATCTGCATTGGACCAGCCACCCGACATGGACCGCACTTGGTGACACGACTAAAGGTCACGCGCCGGTGGGTTTGTCGATGTTCCGCAACGCCGTCAACCACGTCACTGCAGGCGAGCGCTGCACAGCCTGAGCACGGGGGTTTGACAGATGACGCCGATCGATCCGTTCATCCTTGAGCAGTATGCGAGGGGGGACGATGGTGATGATGCGTCCAATGACAGCGAGCAACCATGCCCCGACTGTGGCTACGACTTGCGCGGCACGCCACGCTCTCGACCGTGTCCCGAGTGTGGCTGGGCTGACAAACACGCATCGCTCGATCCAGATGCCCCGTTGCCAGAGGGGGCGCCCTGTCGAAAGTGTGGCACGCTGGTGCCAGGCATGGCAATCGGGGCGTTGTGCCCCGACTGTGCACTGTCTGGCCGCAGGAAGCGAGCTGGACCACCGCAGTGTGCAGCATGTGAATATGACCTGACGGGCTTGGCCATCGGCGCACGTTGTCCGGAGTGCGGACAGGCTCCTAAAGTGTCACCGCTCTCGGTGCTGCGTCCGGTGGCGGCGTTGCCCACCATGCCCATGCACGTGTTGTGCTCCCTGCGATGGCAGTGCGGACTGCTGCTCTTGACCAGTGTCGGATTCGGCTGGGCCGTGCTGGTGATTCTTCGCACCGTCGGCGTGCTCAGTGACAACGCCTGGTCGCTGGTATTGCTTCTGGTCGCTGTCGCACTGGCCACCGTGTGCTGGCTGGTGACGCCTGGTTCAGTCGATGGCAAGGCGCCCTGGATGAGGCCAATGCGGTGGACTGCACGCGTGTGCATCATCGGATTGCCTGTGGCGACGGAGGCAGAGCAACTGTTGAGTGAAATCGTCTTTGGCCTGATCGGGCTCGTAGGACTCGCGTTGCTGCTGTGGATTCTGGCGATGTTGGCGCGGGTGTCGGATGCCATGCAGACGTCGCGTCGGTTTGAACTGGGGTGGATTTTGTGTATTCCGCTCGGTGCGATGACCTGGCTGCTGCCCATTCCGGGAGGCACTGTTGCGTTTACGCGAACCGGCGGCGGCATGGCAATGATGTTCATTGCGCTCATCATGTTTATTCCCACAGTTGTGTTGTGCTGGTACGTATTTCGTCCGTCGCTGGCCATGTTTCAGGAGGCGCAGTGGGCCCGGCGAAATGCCGTTGAGCAGACTCGACGAGATGCAAAACGACGGCGAGGTGGAATGTGTTCCAAATGCGGGCACTCGTTGCACGGCCTGATGTCGAATGCACGCTGTCCGCAGTGCGGAGCAGCGAACTGAGCCTGGCCCGGTCAGGCCTTCTGGATCGTTGAGCCAACGGGCCCGGTACGCTCTACCTGTGAACCGCT
>Ga0315336_1001235_pt1 | contig 52936 bp, 41 predicted proteins | sample ASW5metaG_FD_204512 | JGI IMG/M metagenome (GOLD analysis project Ga0315336, IMG submission 204512) | Ammonia-oxidizing marine archaeal communities from Monterey Bay, California, United States - ASW #5 | ecosystem: Environmental > Aquatic > Marine > Intertidal zone | place: USA: California...
TATGCCCCAGTATCAAGTCGATCCATTCTGGCCGAAGCCGCTACCCGACGCCATGCTCATTGGAGAAATCGCAGGTTTGGCGGTTGATGCCCAAGACCACGTCTGGGTCTTTCACCGTCCTGGCAGTCTCAGTGAAGACGAATTGGGTGCAGCTCAAGACCCGCCAGTTTCGTTATGCTGTAACCCCGCTCCGTGGATCGTGGAGTTTGACGCCGAAGGCAATTACCTGCGTGGTTGGGGTGGCCCAGATGAAGCATACGACTGGCCTGAGATTGAACATGGGCTTTTCGTCGATCACGAAAACAACGTGTGGTTGGCCGGGGAAGATACCAATGATCACCAAGTCTTGAAATTTACGGCGGACGGTGAGTTCCTGCTCCAGATTGGACAACGAGGACAAACCGGAGGCAATGCCCATACGGAATTCTTAGGACACCCCACTGACATGGAAATTGATCCAGAGACGAACGAGGTGTTCGTTGCCGACGGCTACTTGAATAGACGCGTCATCGTATTTGACGCCACCACCGGTGAGTACAAGCGTCACTGGGGCGCCTACGGAAACGAACCCCAAGACTTCCCTGCTGGAACCAGTTATTTGGCGGGCAGGTATCGCCATGCCGGACCCGATGGCGAATTACTCGACTCTGGTTTCTTTCCACCGATTGCTCCAGATCGACAGGACGCGGACACCGGTGAAGCATTCGATCCGGAGGGTTCCCCCTCACAAGAATTCAACATCGTTCACGGACTTCGCTTAACGGATGACGGTCTTGTGTACGTCGCGGATCGCACCAACAGTCGAGTACAGGTCTTCCAGCGAGACGGCACGTACGTGGACGAAGTGGTCATTGAAAAAGCCACCATGGGTGAAGGTAGCGCGTGGGATGTGGACGTGTCTCCGGACGAACAACAGACGTTCCTATACGTCGCCGATGGCACAAACCAACGGGTCTGGATCGTACAACGGGCCACCCTGGAAATCCTCGGCTCATTTGGCCGTCGTGGCCATGGCGCTGGTGAATTCCATTGGATTCACCGATTGGTCGTTGACTCCCAAGGCAACCTTTATACTGGTGAGGTCAACCGAGGCCGACGCCTTCAGAAATGGGTCTTGGCAGAAGACAACGCAGCGACTGAATAATCCGTTCCTTCGATCTAATTCTGGAGTTTGAAATGCTTCGAAACTTATTGGTACTCACTACAACTTGCCTCTTGGTTACGCTGACGAGTTCCGTCTGGGCTCAATCAGGTGTGTTTGGATCCCAACATCACCAGTACCGCGTGGTCACAGTGGTGGAAGGACTGGAGATTCCCTGGTCCATGACGTTTCTTCCCGACGGTGACATGCTCGTCACCGAACGACCAGGACGGCTCCGTATCGTACGAAACGGCACCCTCTTACCCGAAGCTGTAGCCGGTGTGCCAGCGGTGCATGCCGAAGGTCAGGGTGGCCTCTTCGAGGTGATGACCCATCCCAACTTTGCGTCGAATCACTTGCTATACCTGACTTATGCGAAACCCAACGATGGTGGGTCCACGACACGGCTAATCCGTGCTCAATGGGAGAACGACCAGCTCACAAATGTTGAAGAGATTTTTGAAGCAGCCTCACAAGGTCGCGGGCACTATGGAGGTAAGCTCGCATTCAATGAGGAAGGCTTTCTCTTTCTCACGGTGGGCGATCGCCAGGCGCCTCCAACCGGCAACTTGGAAGAACACCCGGCCCAAGACCCTTCAAACCACCACGGAACGACGATACGACTGCATGACGACGGTCGTGTGCCTGAAGATAACCCGTTTGTCAACAAAGCTAATGCGCGCCCTGAGATTTGGAGCTACGGCCATCGTAATCCACAAGGCCTGGCAATCCACCCAGAAACTGGAGACATCTGGACTCACGAGCACGGCCCCCAAGGAGGCGATGAACTCAACCGGGTACAACCTGGGCAGAACTATGGCTGGCCCGTGATTGGGTACGGCGTGAACTACGGCAGTGGCCTAGCAATTCATAACAGTACGCTTCTGGAAGGTCTGCAACACTCAAACCACGTGTGGGTTCCATCAATTGCAGCGTCCGGAATGTTGATTTACACAGGGCAACATTTTCCAGACTGGCAAGGTAATATTTTCGTTGGAGGTCTGGCAGGCCAGCAACTGGCGCGTCTGACGCTGACGGCAGACAACCAAGAAGTCGAACAAGAAGAAACCTTACTGCAAGGACTTGGGCGTATCCGTGACATTCGACAAGGCCCGGATGACTACATCTACATAGCGACCGAGGGTAGAGACGGCGCATTAACACCGATTGTCAGATTGGAACCTGCGGAATAACGATGACGCCCCTCTTTTCAAAATTTGTTGGCACTGATTATTTATGGAACTTATCTAGGAGGCTCTAATGAAAGCATCTGTAATCGTCTTAGCTCTTATATTCGTTAACCCGTTTCTGATTCAGTCAACGAGCGCGCAAGAAGACTGGAGTCATGAACATGCCTTTCCTGACTCGCTCATAAATGCCGTCTTACCTCTACCGGAAGATCTACGAGAGGGTGCAACTGTCCTCGTTTACCATCCGGACACGGGTGAACGCGTTGTCATTCGGCAGGGCTCCAATGCCATCGAATGTATTCCAGGGAATCCTGCGGACACCAGATGCTTTAATCAGGTGATGGGCCCCGCTAATGACCTCCGAGCAAAACTTCAAGCAGAGGGCAAATCAAATGAAGAGATCGCCGCGGCGTTAGGTGAAGCCCGCGAATCAGGCGCTGTCCCAACAGCACCGTACGGAACGATGATGTACCTGTTACGACACAACGACAACCAGATCAAATTACTTTGGGTGATGCTCGTCCCGAACGCAACACCAGATTCGATTGGTGTTTCGACCACGAGTCAGCGGGACAATGCTCTGCAAGGTCACGGGATGCCATGGCTAATGCGTGAAGGCACGCCGGGCGCGCACATTATGATCCCTATTAACAACACACCATTATCCAGCGGGTATGTAAATCAGTAGACGGTAACGTACACGCAGCAGCAGCGCCGATTTTTGGAGTGGCGTGTCATTCCTGCACTAAAAAATCCGGCCGAGTGACCCATCCACGGGATGCGCCATTCGGCCGGATTATTCGAGTTCTAATACTCAGTGTGTAACAACAGACCTTACTGCTGAGCGCCAGCAGCTTCGGCCAAACCCTCTAGAACCTCCTTGGCCTGCAACACTTCCGCATTCTCGATTACAGACATGTCAACGAATTTTTCTAGGTCGGCCACCGCCGCATCATCCTGCTCTACCTTCACGTAGGCCATCCCACGCCGGAAATAAGGGCCCGCTGAATCGGGTGACTTTTCTATCGCCACGCTGAGCAGGGCAATAGCTTGGTCAAAATTTTCAGCTGGGATTAGCGTATTCACAGCCACACCAATCACCGTTGTAACAACGGGACGGCCGAACATTCGAGGACCGATAGCATTCAGGTAGCTATTCATCCGCTCATAGTCACCGAGCTGTGCCGCGCTATCTACCCCCTGGATCCTGACATTGGTCTCGTTTCGTGGATTCGGCAGGGACGCACCCGAAGCCGCCTCCGCTACGGCGGCAGCTAAAAACGCGTCAATATGCGTCAGCGCCTCCGCGTGCATCCCGTCTTCCTGGTACGCGGTTGCGATGAGCTGATTTACATTCCACTGCATTGGCAGTGCAGCCAGCAACCCGAGAAGTGAATTCCGAGCATCGGTATAATTCCCAGCTCTCAACTGTTCCTGGCCTGCGGTCAGCTGCTCCTGGAGACCGGGAAGGGTCACCTGAAGGTCTCGCATACCATTCTGCATCACTTCCACCTCGACAAACACGCCACCGTAACCAGCTGGTGGACTCGTCGGGGCCACAATCGTCAGCTTCCACATTCCCGGCTTGAGGTCCTTGATCTCAAAATTACCGTTCCCTTTACCTTTTTTTGTCTCTGGCCCAGTGCCCGTTTCGAGAAACACGGCCTTGACCATGGGATCTTTGATGTTCTCACCCTGGGCATTCTTGACCTTACCTTTGACTTTAGCTCGGCCCTTGTACTCTTGGGCGCCAACCATCGCCGAACTTGCAACCGTCATTAGTAGTACTACGACCCAGCGCATTATCCTTGTAGTCACACTCACCCCCACGAAAACACGATTTTGTGAACATAGCACCTGACTTCCATCAGTATGCCCTCTCCCAATTTTAGATGAGTCACTGTAAAAAAAACAATAGCCCTCATCTCTCAATGTATCAAAAGGCCTTGAAACACTTCACGATACCCTCTCAGCAGTCGACTTACGGGCTTTTCGACCCGGCATCCGTAACCACAACACTCACGTGAGCATTGGTCCAGCAGCACTGGAAACCACCCCCAGGGCCTGACGAGTCATTGGCCTGCACACGCAGGACATAGTTACCAACGTCATTAAAGGTGACGCTGGTCATTGTCTCACCAGTTGTTTCGTCAGTTTCTGGTCGAGGATTACTGAAAACGACATCACCCTCTCCGCGGTGCTTGACCCAGCGAATCCGCACGGGCGCCCCTTCAAGTGCCCGCCGATTTGGATCAACTTGTCCGTCATCACTCGCCCAGATTGTGAGGTCGAGTGGCTCATTCACCGTCGCTTCATACTCAGCACTGATACTTACTGGTGGTCCTTGTTGCGGCTGTCCTCCTGGTTCGAATCGCACCATCGGCGGAGTATTTCCCTGCGCCGGTTCGAGGTACGGCTCGACCTCCCAGTCGGTCTTCAGACTCATCGGCACCTGAGTCGTTTCCCCATTCGCCACCAGGGTCCACGTTAACTGCTGGTCGCCAAAGTCGGGTGGCAACGTCACAGTAAAAACGCCCCAGGCTCGCCGAGGTAGAAAGTGAGTGGGTTGACCACGGTCTGGACCACCAGGCTCGATCCGGTTATCTGGTCCCACGGGTATATGAAGTACTTCCTCCGAGTTACGGTTAAAGTACCCAACCAGTAAACTGATTTGTCCATCGGAATGGCGGAACCAACCTTCATACGCTGCCGTCACGCTCTGACCTGATGTCCGCATCGGCGCCAGTGCTAACTCTTGCGACAGCACTTGCTGGGGTGCGACAAGCAGCAAAATCACAAGGATGCCAGTCATACCGAGACTCACAGCAGACATTCGTAATGCGGTCATAAATCGAATCTTAGGTCTTACCAGGCAGTAACGTAGAGCCGCGCAGTAGCTCACAAGAGCTTTTCGATTGTGCAGCGCACTACACGCTCTTTAGCACAGTCCACAATTTTCAGCGAAAAATCCCTTACGGTTGCTGCTCGTCGGTCAGCTCGAGTCGACTTGCTTCGCGCTGGGCAATCTCAGATTCAAGATCCTCGTCACTCATGTAGGTCACGTTTACCCACGCATGTGCCATTTCGTCGACCGTCCGGTCACCCCAACCCACCCACTGACTAGGATCAGGATTGTCACGATTTGCGGATGTGTTGTCATGCCACGCCGTGATTCGAAGGAGTGTCCCTTTCGGCAGCAACGGTGCCACATGATCCGCATACACATAGTTGTTGTGCCAATCAAATTGATAATCGTTGACATGGCTCAACATCCGGCGCTCACCCGTTGGCAGCAAAGCCTCCATCGACATTGCTTTACCACGCAGGTGCATATGCGGCTGAAAATTCTCTACCCGACCAGCCTTCTTCAGTGGGAAAAAGCCCTGATGCACCGAAACAGTATTCGGTGGAATGTCGAGGCCACGACTCCCCCCTTCAATACCGTGCATGAGGTGCAACACTTGGCGATGTTTCGGCTCGTACCCTTTCGGGTGGAAGTAAATTGCGAGTTCGGCTGAATCCGTGATCTCTTCGCCAACCGCATGATAGTGAATATCCCAAACTATTTTTGAACCAGGCAGCATCAATTTTCCACTATCTGGGCGCGTAATCTCACCCTGCTTCCCGACGGCCCACTCCATGAAGAGACCGGGGCCGACATCATCAGGATCAGTTGCTGTTTCTTCTAACTCTGGCTCTTCCTGCTGAAGCCTCGCTAAAGCATGGTGCATAATCCGTCGACCCTTGGGCGTGGACGGTCTAATCTCGATCGCACGAACCCAACGCGCCTCAGTCAGACCGGTCTCGACAACAGGCTTATACCAAACATCCTGCGCTTTAGCAGCCATCTTGTAGGCCGGAGACTTAACAATTAAATTCGGTGGTCCGAACAGCTCCTCGAAGTTCCAAGTCTCCCCTTTGGGCCAGGTCATAGGATTAGGCATGTCCACCGGGTCTCCCATCGGAGCCCCTGCATCTACCCACCTGACGATGGTATTAATTTGATCGTCGGTCAACGAGCGGTCGTTCTTGAACTCTTGGATACCAACCGTCTTATCAAGATGCCATGGTGGCATCTCACGTGCCGCCACCGCAGCTTTAATACTCCGAGCCCATGGTCGCGTCTCACGGAAATTCACGAGGGACATTGGTGCCATCGAACCGTCTCGATGACAGGCCTCACACTTTTGTTGAAATATGGGAGCAATGTCTTTCGTGAAGGTCACCGCTTCGTCAACTGATTGCGCTGACACCAGCATTGGAGCGCTCCCTAAGAACGCAAACAACACGGCACACCCAACCAAGTTCGGCCAACTAAGAAATCGTGTATTTGCCATGACACGCCCTTCTTTCAGTGACGCCGGAACAGACTCTCCTGACAATTTAAGAACTCTTATATGCAAGAATTTTACACTAGTCAACCGACGAGTTCACTGCCAAAAAACTAGGAGGCAAACTCCTAACATTGACGCACGGCGGAAGGCTTCAAATGGGTCAAAATACGGTAAAAAACAAGGCCAAACAGGCACCCTCTGGTCGTGTTGGAACCCACAACTGCCGCTAGAAATAAACTGCTCAAATTGTTTACAATTCCACGCACACAACCCATCGGTGCGCTCCATTTGAACTGGTTGTGTGATAATCACCTCAAATTGTCAGCACCGAGGAGTCTGGATTTACAAAAAGCTACGGGCAGTACCAGCGCACCGCCCTCGCATTCATACGGAGAAAATTAATGATTGATAGCAATGCCACCCCCCGACGAAGCTTTCTAGGTCGAATAGCAGCGACCGCCGTTGCTGCTGGCCTTCCATGGTCGGGTGGCCATACCGCTGCAGCCGCCACACAAGACTGGACCAGTGAGGTAGGAGGCAGTCATAAGTGCTTTTTTGACTTTCCGAACCACAAACTAAGCTTTCCACTGGTGCACATTTTCAACTACATCAATACCTATGCTTCGGCGTACGGAGTGGGCAATGAGGAGGTCGGCACAGTGGGAACCTTTTACGGCGGGGGTCCAGCGTCGAGTATTTTCCTGGGATTTAACGACGAGATTTGGTCTAGGTACAACGTGGGTGAGTACGCGGGCTTGGACGATTCGGCTGGCAGGCCATACACGAGAAACGTGTTCAATCACCCGACCTCGGACGATTCGGTTCTACTCGCAAAGGGGTTGCAGTCTCCAAACTTCGCTGCGCTTGAGGGTGCTATGCCCCTAGTAGGGATTGAGAACCTTCAGAATCTGGGCACAAAGTTTATTATGTGCAACAACGCTTTGAACTCATGGGTGGTAGAACTTGAGGCGCGAGGTAAAGGGACGGCGGCTGATATCGATGCGGCGCTCCGAGCGAACTTGCTGCCAGGAGTGACCCTCGTGCCAGCAATGGTGATCGCCATTGAACAAGCTCAACAAGCTGGTATTGCGTACAACAAGCAGTGACTTAAGAGTCGACGACATCAAGCAAGACACTCTGGTCGGTGTCCAACCAACTGGTTGGACACCCTTCGTTCAGGTCTCCTAATAATGAGGAATCACCATGAGTTTCCAGAAATCGAGTGAGCCACTGCTCCCCCGCGCCATCAACCACCGGCGTGTCGCGATTACGCCCACACGCCGTGACTTTCTCAGAACATCAAGCGCTGTCGGCATTTCCGCCGCTACCTTGACACTAAGCGCTGGCCAGTGGGGCTGCAGCCCAGGAGGTGATACACCAGATGTCACTGATTCGGCAGAACGCGAACTGGCGTTCCTCGCGTTGGATGCCGCTGTGCAGGCCGGTGCGAGCTACGCCGATGTCCGTGTATCACGACATTGGTTCGAGTCGCTGCGAACACGAGAAGAACAAATTACGGGCGTCAATTTCACGGAATCATATGGCCTCGGTATCCGCGTACGAGTTGGAGGCTCGTGGGGATTCACCGGAACACGCGACCTGACCTCCCAAGCGGTCGCAACCGCTGCGAAAAATGCAACGGTGATTGCAGCAGCAAATGACCGCATCGCACCACAGGAAACCGAACTGGCCCCCGTCGACAGGTATCCCAATGCGCAGTGGGATACACCTCACACGATTGACCCGTTCGATGTGTCACTTGAGGAAAAAGCTGATGTGCTGTTTGCCGCTAGTCGCGCAGCGCTCAAGGTCAAGAATGTTCAGTTTGTTTCCGGTAACCTGATGGCAGTTAAAGAGCGCCGGCTGGTGGCAACCACGGAACATTCAGTAGTACAACAGACCTTTATACGCCAGAATCCTGGCTTGACAGTCACGGCGGTGTCATCGGATCGGTCAGATTTTCAGAGTCGCGTTGGTGACGTCGCCGCAGCCGCACGTGGGTGGGAATACATCACCGATCTCGATCTATCCAATCAAGCTGAACGTTGGGCGGAAGAGGCCGCAATGAAGCTGTCCGCGCGTTCCGTGGAGCCTGGCACCTGGGATTTGGTGCTCCACCCATCGAACCTCTGGCTGACGATCCACGAATCCATTGGGCATCCAACTGAACTGGATCGGGCTCTCGGCTACGAAGCGAACTACGCCGGCACCTCATTTCTGGCACCACCAGAAGACGTACTCAATACGACCCGCCTCGGACCAGAATTCATGACTTTTATGGGTAACCGAACCGAAGTCGGCGGATGTGCGACGTGCGGTTGGGATGATGAAGCGGTTCCTGCATTCGAATGGCCCATCATCAAGAACGGAACTTTTGTGAACTACCAGACAACTCGGGAGCAGGCCGCTTGGATCGCGCCGTACACCAACATGACGAGGAGTCAAGGCTGCGCCTATGGTCAAAATTGGTCCAGTATCCCCTTCCAGCGGATGCCAAACGTGAGCCTCATGCCAGGAGAGTCACCACTCAGCGAGGAAGACGTCATCGCTCAAACCGAACGAGGTATCTACATTGAAGGCGACGGTTCGTATTCCATTGATCAACAGCGTTATAACGCACAGTTCGGTGGACAGCTATTCTGGGAAATCCGAAACGGCAGAAAGCACCAGATGTTGCGGGATGTCGCTTATGTAATCCGGACACCAGATTTTTGGAATTCGCTGGCCGTATTGGGTGGACCAGACACGTACTGGCTGGGTGCGACATTCGGTGATGCGAAGGGACAACCGGGTCAGGCTAACGCTGTCTCTCATGGTTGTCCCACAGCACTGTTCCGCAATACGACCATCATCAACACGGCGTAGGAGGGTTATCAGTATGCAGGCACCAAGTGCAGGTCGCGGAGGTATTTCGACTGAGGATGCTCGGGCACTTACCGAGCGTATCGTAGGCCTCTCCCAAGCCACCGCAACACGGGTTACGATCAACGCTCGCAGTCGGCCGTTTATTCGAAGTGCGGATAACCGCATCACTACAGCCGGTGAAAGCTCAGACGTGTCGGTCACGATTATGAGTGCCTTCGGACAGCGGGTAGCCTCAGTTACAACGAATCTGCTCGACGAGCCCTCCCTGACTGAAGCCGTTCGTCGTTCAGAAGCCTTGGCACGCCTCGCACCAGAAAACCCAGAATACTTAGGCGAATTGACACCTCAGGATTACCCCAAGGTGAATGGTTATTACGAAACGACCGGTGGCATCTTAGCCGAGGATATGGCTTCAGCCACTGCTCTCGCAATCGACCAAGCCCGTGGTGCCGGACATGTCGCCTCAGGATTCATTGACGTCCAGAATGGTTCGCAATCAATTGCGACATCAGAAGGATTATTCGCCCACCATAAAAGCACTGGGGTGGCCTCTACCTTGACGGTGCGGTCACCAGACGGGTCAACATCTGGTTGGGCAGGTGACGAAGCAGCTGACTGGAACCAGATCGAAACGGCTCGGATTGCAACTGATGCCGTGCGCAAATGTGACGCATGGCGCGATAAGACCTCCTTGGATCCAGGCCATTACGACGTTGTGCTCGAACCGACTGCCGTCGGTATGCTGATGCTCCGCATGCGTAGAACCTTCGATGGACGTGCGGCCGACGAAGGGCGCTCATACTTTTCTTCGCCCAGTGGTGGAACACGGGTAGGAGATGAAATCTTTGATCCGCGGATCACAATCCACAGTGATCCGGCTTCGCCGGATGCCGAAACAGCGCCTTTCGATGGCGAAGGCGCAAGGCAAGCAGCGGAAACCTGGATTGAAAATGGAATATTACGCAATCTTTCATACTCGCGATTCTGGGCTAACAAGCAGGGGGTTGCACCACGACCTGCTCCAGCGAACCTGCTAATGTCGGGAGGGTCGGATTCAATTGAAGCGATGATTGCATCAACTCGTCGTGGGGTGCTCATCACGCGTTTTTGGTACATCCGAGGCCTGAACCCCCGCACGATTTCGTACACCGGGTTGACTCGAGATGGCACATTCCTGATTGAGGACGGCCGAATCAGTAGACCAGTGAATAACTTTCGGTTTAATCAATCGCTGGTCGAGCTATTACAGAACGTTGACATGTTGGGTGAGCCGGTACGCGTGGCAGCCGGCGAGAACAGTTCGGTTGGCGCACCAATCATCGTGCCACCTCTGAAAGTACGCAACTTCAACCTTGCGAGTGTCAGTGATGCAATCTAAAGCAGACCAATATCTACCCGCTCAAGCTTGTATTCGAACTTGCTTATCTGGTGGCACACGGGCCGACTAGAACACTGAGGCTGCCGACTCCACGGGCTGCAGGTGATCGAACCAAAACGCTTCGTCATTGCGGTGACAAACCATGAACCGACCAAGATCTGAAGGGTTTTTCGCTTGATGATAACGTAAATAAATATGCTTCTCATCGACCGCCATGATTTCGATCTTCCCCGTCTCATGAGACATACAGAATTTTGCTCTACGTGCGAGGCCTGAGCCTCGACGTAACGCTTCCTGGAAGATTGTCCAGGCACGCACCATCGGGACTTCGTAGGGCTCGTTCCCGGCTGTGGGTCGGCCCTGGAATAAATAATACGGAGGACATCCAATAAACGAGAGTCGCTCATAGAGTTCCGATAAGACCTCTGCAGAATCATTAATCCCACGGATCATCGGACACTGATTAACGCAGATGACACCATTCTTAATACACGTGTCGATTGACTGAATTGCCTCGGCCGTCAATTCCCGTGGATGATCGAAATGGGCCATCAAATATATGCGTTGCTCGGGCGTGGAATAAGTACGAAACGCCTCGTGGAGTGCCTCGTCATTGAGCACACGAAACGGGTCAAATGCCGGCATCTTCGAGCCCATTCGGATAATTTTGACGTGTGGAATCTCTCGGAGAGCGCTGAAAATCTCTACTAGGCGTCTGGTACTCATAAGTAGTGGATCTCCACCAGTTAAGAGCACGTTGGTTACTTCTGGATGTTCCGCGATGTACTTCAATCCCTCACTTACGTCATTTGTCGCTTCGTCGTTCTCGTCCATGAATAGCCGCTTTCGGAAGCAATAGCGGCAATACGCTCCACAGACCTCATTGCATAAGAGCAGAACCGTATCGGTGTATTTATGCTGAACGCCTCTTGCAACCGTCACCGCCTCTTCGTTGCTCGCATCCAAGCGACCCCATTCATTAGATTCTTCAACGCGGGGGATGATTAATTGACGGATTGGATCATCCGGATCATCCCAATCAATCAGTTTTAGATAGTAGTCATTCGCTCTGAAAACATATTGTTCCGCGACTGGCTCTAATTGGGCACGCTCCGAGGGAGACAGCTGTTCAAGCTTCGATAAGTTTCTGACGTACTTCACCCGTCGCAAACTCTTATCGGTCACATTACCGGACGTTGGGTTACCCATAACACGCTTCTCCTCTACCAAAACGTTCTAGAGGGGCTGGCTCAGTTTCAGTCCTGCACCTCTCCTAACCGTTACGACCATCACCAATATCCAAAACACATCAATACGCTTTTGGTTATTGGGGGAGTGAAGAGTATCAGACCAGAACGACCTTGACTGTCAAGTCTAATATCTTTAAATCTAAGGTTGGTATTATATCAAACAACCTGCGAAACCTTGACTAAGCTACTGTGTTAAAAAAATTTAGTGAGAATTGCACAGTCAAAAAGAAGAATTCTGTTGTTTCCCCTAACTCCTTGACTCATCAGGTTGAGCCGCTATGATGAGCCTGCACAAAGAACTGAGGAGACTTACACCCAATGAGTACATTCGTGATTAGTCCGCATATGCGACTTCAAGAATGGGTCGCCCACGATAAGGGATACTTCAACGCAGAAGGACTCAAGTACGAGTTTAAAACACGCACGGGCAGCCCCTCAGTGAAATCCGCTGAACCTTTACCCAAAGACCAGATTCGTGGCGCGTACCAAAGCATCGAATCTGGTATGCGGCAAACGACCGACGTTAGCTGTGCGTGTCATTGGACCATTAATATGGCTGCGGCGGCTGGTCACGGCAAGCTCTGGGGTGAGGCTTATTCGGTTACCCCCTCAGGTATCTACGTACCAGAAGACTCAAGTGTCAGAAATCCTGAAGACCTCGCCAATATTCCGATTAGCGTCGGTTATCAATCAGGTAGTCACTATTCAACCATCCAGTCGCTCGAACCGTTTCTGACTAAAGAAGAGATTAACCTCCACTTTGGTGGAATGCTTTTTCAGCGACTAGAACTGCTCATCGATCGCGAAGTGCCGGCCGCCGGTCTATTCGGTGGACCGCTATATCTCGCTGAACAACTGGGCTTTCGAAAAATTCTCGACACAACGTTTATGATTGCAGCCCTCGTCCCAGACGCTGTTGATGAAAATGATGTTAGAAAATACTACCGCGCGTTAAAACGGGCACAGGCTGACATCGATTTTCGTCCGGAACAGTACACGCATTTTTACAAGAAGTTCTTCCCGAAACGGTGGCACGATGTGATGGATGTGCGGAGATTCGGCCCTGGAGAACGACTCGTTTTTCTGCCTTACGACCAGCAGATTTTTGACAGTACACAGCGCTGGGTAGAGGACCGTGGCATTTTTGAAACAGGCTTGGAAGATCGAATGGACTACGCCTGTTCCGTGGCTGGTGAATTAACGTCTAACGTTGAAGGCTGAAAAACCCGGAAACTACCGTAAAACCCTCACTGAAAATCTAGGCACTGACCATCATGTACAACATCGTCATTATCGACCGAAAGAATAGGCTATGAGTAATCGCTTCGTACGAGTGTTTCGAGAAATACAGGATGAAATAAAAGGCCCGGACGGCAAGATGTACTACGGCTGGTGGAATGTTGCAGCCGTCTTCCCATGTGTCATTTTCATTTTCTCCACTGCGAACATGATGCTTCAGTTGATGTATCCGGCGGTTGAGGATGCACTGAATTTGACCCGAGCCGAAGTAGTAACGATTTATTCAGTGAAGTCCGGCACAGCCGCCATTGTGGCATTCGGGGCTGGATTTCTGATTGATCGCTTCGGCGTCAAAACCATTTTGTACATATGTGCAACCATGACAATGCTGGGCTTTGTTTTCTTCCATTTCGTTGATGGGAAATGGATGTGGTGGCTTGCTGGAATCCCGCTCGGGTTCTCCTCAATTCCGCTCCTCTTGGCGACTAAGACTTTGGTTGCCCGCTGGTTTAATCGGCGTTTGGGGTTGGCGCTCGGCTTGGCGGCAAGCGCAACAAGCATCTCCGGAATGATATTCCCTGTAATTTTCGCCTGGTTGATCCAAACCTTTGGCTGGAACAATGGGCTCCCGATCATGAGTCTCGCGATCCTTTTCATAGTCTTCCCAGTCGTGTACTTCATTGTGAGGGATACCCCAACGAAGGACGAAGTCAGTCGAGAATTCGGTAATGAACCGGCCAAACCACGCACCTTCGTAAAAGGCCGGTTGATTGAAGAAGATCAAGGTGACGGGGGGTCAACCTTTTCGAACATTCTGAGGAAACCAGTGTTTTGGGTGCTTTGTGTCGTGCAGTTCTTCATTGGCTTCGTCGATCAGGGGTTCACTCAAAACGTGACACCATTTCTTGTGAAAGACCTAGGTTTCACGTTGACTCGAGTGGCTTTCACCGTGAGTTTGTCGTTCATCCTGGGCTTTTCGTCAAAGATCTTTTTTGGTTGGTTCTTCGATCGGTATTCACTCAAAGGGATTTCCCTCTGCTACGTAATGATCGGATTTTATATCTCACTCGCCTTCGGAATTCAGGGACTGGTCACCCTGATCATCTTCCAGCTAGCACGGGGATTTGCGCATGGGGGCGTTCTGATGGAAGAACCGGTGGTCGCGAAACACGTTTTTGGTCCGGGTCATCTGGGAAAAATCCTCGGTACGTTTAGCTCCATAACAGCGCTTGGCTTAATGCTGGGTCCGATCACGGTCGGTTGGTGGTATGGACAGGCTGGTAACACATATCGTCCAGCTTTCTTGACGTTAGTCGGTATCATGCTAGTCTGCGCGGCCACCATGTTCCTCATTAAGCCGGAGTACCGCCTCCGACAGAAACAGGAACAATCTGAACTGGAACCGGCGGAAAGCTAGTACAGAAAAGAATTCATTCGATGGATAGACGGAAGATGCTTAAAGCGTCCGGCCTGGCCGCTCTTGGGCTCGGCTTTACTGGCTGTGCGACTAGAACACCGAGCTTGTTGCAACCGGGAACGAACCCTAGAATCCAACTTGCAAGCCTGAATGCCTCGTGGAACCGTGTGATTCGAACGACGGTCGGACTCCGTCCTTACCGACCTTCCGGCTTTGTAGTCCGAGCCGAAAAACTGGACAATAAGACGCTCGTGCATAATTACGGTCACGGGGGTGCCGGCCACTCGTTGGCATGGGGGACCGGCTCATTGGCTGCTGACCTCGTAAGTGAGGCAGCAACACAGAGTGACCGACGAGTCGCAGTGCTGGGATGCGGCGTGGTCGGATTGACGGCGGCGCGGCAACTGCAGCGACGAGGTTTTGAGGTCACTATCTATACGTTATCCGTCCCTCCAAACACCACCTCCGATAAGGCGTGGGCCGGATTCACACCAACGTCACGGGCTGTAGCTATCGGTGGCCGCACACCCGCTTGGGACACACAATTCCGGCAGGCTGTGGAAATCTCGTATCGAGAACTTCAACTCCTCGCTGGTCCCAACTACGGCATTACGTGGATTGATGATTACGCTATGACAGATGAGGTGAGGGTGTCGCGTTCACCAGAAGCCCGTGCAGAGGCTGGACTTCTGCCAGCTCACCTGCAAATGGGCACGGAATTACTGGGACCGGGTGAACATCCTTTTCCCTCCACCTATGTGAATCGAGGAACACGGATGCGTATCGAGCCATCCATTTATCTTGAGGCACTAGTACGCGATGTAACCCAGTTTGGGGGCCGCATTGTAATTAGGAAATTCGATACACTCCCTGACCTTATGTCACTTCCGGAACCAATTGTCGTCAATTCGACGGGGCTGGGATCACGAACTCTATTCGGCGATGAAGAATTAACGCCAGTCAAGGGCCAACTCACCTTTCTTGTCCCTCAACCAGAATTGAATTACATACTTTTTGGTGTTCTTCGAACCAGTGAAGGCGGCCTAATGCCCATAACTGTGATGCCTCGTCGAGATGGGATTGCCCTAGGTACTACCGGTGAACGGGGCGTGTGGACGCTCGAGCCGGACGAGGAGACGCGCCGTCGAACAGTCGAGGCTCACATTGCGCTCTCGAACATCATGCGCTCACCAAGACCTCACACGGTAGTCGCTCGCTCACAACGACTCGGCAAGGTCCCGGCCCTTGAAACCTTCTTCGATTTGGAATCGTAATTTTTCAAGAACATTGACCTAATGGTTCATTCGATGTTGCTCTGCGAATGAATTTAATCTGAGGCATCCCATGACCTTCACTGTTCAAAACGCACCTGACGCTGCTTTCGTCCCAACACTACTGATATCGCACGCGCGACGGTTCTTAGCCATATCCCTATGCTGCACTTTCTCGATCAACGTGTTTACTCAGGAACAAATGCCACCAACCGCAGCCGATTACGGTCAGTGGGAAACACTCGGTCGCGGTAGCGTTTTATCGCCTAATGGTCAGTGGTTGGCATATCCAATCACGCGATCGAATGGAGAGAATGAACTACGGGTTACGAACACAATAACTGACGTACGCACCGCAGCCTCGTTTGGTGAAAACGCGGCCTTTTCGGCCGATTCAAGATGGCTGGGCTATGCGATCGGCCAATCCGACGATGCCCCAGCGAATCTCGATACTTCCGAAAACCCAGGAAGCGCTGGTATGGGACTTCTCGACTTGAACTCGCTTGAAGTCGAGATCATAGAAAGTGTCGCTACCTTCGCCTTTAGTGAAGACCATGCTTACCTGGCAGTCCATCGCACTCCACCTCCGGCTGAGACCGAACAAGAAAGTGGCGATACGAACAGTCCAGTCGAATCGATCGGCTCAGATCTCGTGGTAAGAGACCTGAATGCCAAGACCGATGTACAGTTCGCCAACGTATCAGCGTTTTCCTGGCAAGATGCTGGAGTCCTAGTCGCCATGACCATAGCAGCTGAAGGACAAACTGGGAACGGGGTACAACTGTTCAACCCAGAAACGGGAGAGTTGCACACCCTCACATCAGGGAACAATCTATTTACTGGCTTGTCGTGGCGATCTGAAGAAGATGACCTGGTCGTGCTACGCTCGCACTCCCGAACAGGGTACGAGGGTGACACCCACGACATTCTCACCTGGCATGATCTCGAAGCCAATCAAACCAGTGCTCTCACCTATGACCCGACTACCGATGCAAATTTCCCAGAAGACTTTCGCATTGTTCACGAAAGACAACCCAGCTGGTCAGATGATGGCACTGCGGTTTTCTTCGGAATAAGACAATGGGAAACATCTCCTGACACCAACGGTGAGTCGACAAAAGACAAGGACGGCAAGGATGAGGAAAAGCCTGCCGATGTCGACGTCTGGCACAGTCAAGACAGACGAATTATTCCCATGCAAAAAATCCAAATGCAACGTGATCGGGAACGTAATCTCTTGGCGGTTTGGCATTTGAATGAACCCAGTGTCGTGCAGTTAGGGATAGACCTGATGGAGGAAATCTCCATATTGGACGGTCACACCTTCGCGGTGGCGCAAGATACTACCCCTTATGCGTTCGAAACGATGTTTGGTCGTCGCTGGATGGACATTTATGTGATCGACGTAAAGACCGGCACTCGCACCAAGGCTGTCGAGAAAATCCGGCATTTCCATGGCGGCAGCACGACTGGCCGTTATCTTCTGTACTTCAAAGACAATCACTTTTGGACGTATGAATTGGCGACCGCCAAGCACACGAATATTACAGGTGAAAGTGCTGCCTCGTTTGCCGACGCAGAATTCGACTACCCCACCGAAGAACGCCCCCCATACGGCGTTGCGGGTTGGACAATAGCCGACGAGTCGGTCCTTCTCTACGATCGATATGACATCTGGCTCGTAGCACCAAATGGGTCGTCGTACGAGCGCTTGACCGACGGGGCGGGCGAAGCTATTCGGTATAGATATGTTGCTCTGGAAGATACAACGGCAGGCATTAGTGCAACGGATCCCTTCTACGTCAGCGTATACGGTCAATGGACCAAGAAAAGTGGGTACGCGCGGATTAATATCGAAGAGGGAATCAGGCTGGAACGCCTCCTCTGGCTTGATAGTCAAGTTGACCAAATCATAAAAGCTGACGATGCATCACGGTATGCGTACGTGGTTCAGCGTTTCAATGATTCGCCAGACTATTTCGTGAGTGGCCCAGACCTAACAGCCGCGAAGCAAGTTAGTAACACTAATCCCTTCCAGAAAAACTACGCGTGGGGACATTCAGAACTTGTGGACTATCGGCACCCGACTGGCCAACGTCTCCAAGGTGCGTTGTTCTATCCGCCCAACTACGATCCGAGTAAACAGTACCCGATGCTCGTGTATGTTTACGAACTGCGCTCACAAATGGTCCATCGATATGTATCACCATCGGAACGGCGACCATACAACACCAGTGTCTTCACCAGTCACGACTACCTCGTGTTGCAACCCGATATTGTTTATCGGGATCGAGATCCGGGAGTCTCAGCTACCGAGTGTGTCGAAGCTGCGGTGGCAGCAGTGCTGCAGATGGGCATTGCGGACCCGAAACGAATTGGACTTGTAGGACATTCTTGGGGTGGGTACGAAACCGCGTTTATTCCAACTCAGACCAACACATTCGCAGCAGCCGTGGCAGGCGCGCCCCTCACCAATTTTTTCAGTATGTTTGGCACCATTCACTGGAACCAAGGGATGCCTGAGTCGTCACATTTTGAAACGGGTCAAGCGCGAATGGACGTACCTTATTGGCAAGACATGGACGCCTATGTTCGAAACTCGCCCGTGCTGTTCATCGAGGATCTCAACACGCCAATGTTGGTAGCCTTCGGCAACAAGGATGGCACAGTCGACTGGCATCAGGGTATCGAGTTGTACAACTACGCTCGCCGGGCCGGTAAGGACTTAGTGATGCTGGTGTACGACGACGAAAATCATAGCCTCCGAAAGAAGCCCAACCAGCTCGATTATCATCACCGGGTGCTGGATTGGTTTGGTCACTTTCTTAAAGGTGAGAACGCACCAAATTGGATCACTGACGGCGTGAGCGTCCTAGCTCGTGAACAACAGTTGCAATAGCAACGATAAACTGTCCGCTAGGGTTTCAGGTCTTTTACAGATGGCGCCCCTCTAAATACCGGCGTCCATTTTCCATGAGATCCGTGAAGCTTACCTCATCGCCACTCTGCACAATGGCGCGAAGACGCTCGACGGCGTTCAGTAATGCAGTCAGTGCCTCAGTGCCGTACTCATTGAGCGACTGAATCTCAAAATAGAGTTTTGGACTGTCGTGTACGACTCGATTTGAAACTCTAAGTTGTTCATCAAACGTCGTACTGGATAAATCGACAAGTTTAGGCGCTGCTTCCCCACTCGCAGCCAACGCTTCAAGAAACGCGATGTTAAGGGCATGAGACAACCCGATAACCCATGCAATGAGCCGATCATGGCTATCGAGATCCATATGAGCCTGCACAATCATCGTCGAGGAAAACAACTCCTCCGCAGATCTAGTTGCCTCGGGTACACCAACATCAACAAATATGACATGTCGACCAGACAGTAGTTCCGTATCAGGACCAAACATTGGGTGTAGCGAAGTTACGCGCGCTCCGGCTTGGACGAGCGCGCGAAGACCTGGCTGAACAGGTCCCTTTAAGGACCCGATGTCAAAGATCACACCACTGAACGAACGTTCGGCTAATTCCAGAAGAATGTCGTTGGCGGCACCCAAAGGCGCTGCCACGACAATGTAGTCATGCGAGAGCTCAGCCTCACGCCAATCCGAATAATGATGACAACCTTCCACGCCACCAGCAGGATCAGCCACCTCAACTTCAAACGCCTGCGTCAGTAAGAAGCGAACGAACCACTGACCCATTCGTCCTCTTCCACCTATCACCAATACACGTCGTCCACCACCTTCGCCATGGGCAGCAACATGGTCCTTTTCTTGAATAGTCAAGGACGATCGAATAAGCGCCTGCATGATCTGCTCGGCTAATTCAGGTGAGAAGCGACATTCATCAGCAATGGCCCGTGCCCGATCGATGACTTCCTTCTCCTGCTCATAGTCGCGTGTAGGAAGTCCAGCTTCTCGTTTGGCGGAACCGATCGCTTTTGACAATCGTTGTCGCTCAGCAACTAATTCTAGAATCCGCCGGTCCACATCGGCGAATTCCCGTCTTAACTCATCCAACATTATTGATATCCGTTATCAAACTTTTCGTGACACAGCATGACCATCTCAGTATCACTAATTGCAATACACACATAACAACGTGAATCGTCAGGAACACCAGATAAACTGATTTCACTTGTTATAATTATCGTCTGATGGGATTCAAGTCGTTACAACTCTATCTACGCAAATACTACTGGCCCACCATGCTCATGGTAGCACTGCTCGTACTGATCCCGAAGGTCCTCAATGGACAGGCGAACAACGTTGTTTTGGATGGCGTGGCACTTGTACGGATTAGTGAAACTGGCTCGAATCGTATCGTCGAAACCCTAGAGGAAGAGGTGGCAGAGGTTACATCTGTCGTACAAAAAATTGGTGACCGCTATCTTTGGACCACACGTGATAACACTGAGCTTCGACGATATGACCATGGTACGTTTATTACGTATGTCGCCGAAGATGGGTCTGGATATATTCGTGTGTTTGACCAAGACATGCGAACGATGTTTGACGGACTAAACGAGTTGGATGGCGTGTTCGATTATTTAGAACATTTCCCGCTCGGACTTACAACAGTGACGTACTACGGTAGGCTGCGGAAGGCTCCATGAGCCTTATCAGTTGAAGAGGCACTTCAAAATCAGCTACTCTTGAACAATAAGAGTCAAAGTGAGGCATAGACGGCGATCGTTTCCGGAGACATAGCGATGACATACCAGAAAATTCTTGTGATAACTACCTTGTTTGTAACTTTTGCCGTGCTGCCGGCTGAGAGTCAGGACCATCAGTCAATCCAGAACGGAATTTATTCAGCTGCACAAGCCAACCAAGGAAGCAAGCTCTTCGCGAGCGTGTGCTCAGAGTGTCATCAGGAGGACGAATTTTCGAGCGCTGGCTATATGGACAGTTGGACGGGAGCACCAGTCGCTGAATTCATGGATCTTATCCAGATGACAATGCCGGAAGACAATCCCGGGAGTCTGCGCAATGCTGAGTATGCGGCCATCATTGCCTACTTCTTTGAACTGAACGGCATTCCTATGGGCGACGCTGAGATGGACTCTGACATTTCCGCCCTTGAGGATGTTGTCATCGAAGGGCCGTATGTCGAAGGTGGCCGGTAAACAAGTGGCACAAAACTCGTCACACGTTTAGCACAACTTTACCAACGGTACGTCGACCTTCTAAGGCACGATGTGCCTCGGCGGCCTCAGCTAACGGAAATCGGTTACCAATTCGGACTTCTAGTTTTTTCGACGAGACCAACTCCAGCACCGTGTGAGCCCTGAGCTCAAGTTCGGCACGATCCCGAATGTAGTGAACCAATGAGGGACGCGTCACAAACAAAGAGCCGAGAGGATTGAGTTGGCCCAAGTCAAATGGTGACACCGGCCCGCTCGACTGCCCGAACAGTGCCAACAGGCCTCGCGGACGCAAGGATCGTAGGCTGCCGTCGAAAGTACTCTGCCCCACGGAGTCGTACACGACATCAACACCTCGACCATTGGTCAGTTTCTGCACTTCGTCAGTGAAGTCAGTGGTAGTGTAATTGATGACCTTGTCAGCGCCGGCTTCTTGAGCCAATGCTGCCTTTTCTTCGGTTGAGCAGGTTCCAAATACGGTCGCACCAGCCTGCTTTAACATTTGAATAAGCAATAATCCAACGCCACCAGCTGCAGCATGGACTAAAGCCGTGTCACCAGCACGGGTCGTACGGGTTCCGTGAACCAGATAGTGAGCGGTCATACCTTGCAGCATGACAGCCGCCGCTTGCTCTTCCGATACACCGTCTGGGATCTTAATGATCTGGCTTTCCGGAATTAACACGGCTTCAGCATAAGCGCCGGGGACCATCGCCCAACAAACTCGGTCTCCAACCTGCAGACCACTCACATCAGGCCCGACGACATCAACAACCCCAGCACCCTCACGGCCCAGAACGAATGGCAAAGGGGACGGATACAAACCCGTCCGAAAATAAACGTCAATAAAATTAACGCCAGCGGCCATCACGCGAACCCGGACCTGCCCACTTGCCGGTGGGCCTGGATCATGCTCCTCCAGTTTCATCACTGCAGCACTACCAGTTTCTCGTACTACGATCGCTTGTGACATGCGCCTCCCACCTGCAAAAAGTAGGACTCACTGTTGAACAGTTTCAGGATACTTTAGCAACCACCGAACTGAAAAAATCCCGAGTTCGCTGAGCGACCAAAATTTCCTCGCCGTCATTCATACATCGCGTCTGGATGGACTGACCAGTTATGGCAATCCGCGGGTCACCATTCTTGAGTCCCTCACGAACCTCTACAGCGGACAATGGCACGGTGTTTTCGTCCCAAGTTAAATTCACCCGTGGTTTACCACGGTCATCTTGTGGGACATCAGCCATAAGACCTGGTATGCCCTGGAGTTCGCGAGCAATGTACTCAGCCTTGCGTCGCCACTCGGCGTACACTCGGTCGTGATCTAATCCAACGTAGCGGTCGAGTGCCACAAGAAAACCCATAATTTCTTCCTTCCCAACCTTCATACCGCGTCCTAAGTTCGCATTCGGTGCCGAGTGTAACGTCGCCGCTTCGATCAGATCTCGTCGCCCAGCGAGGATTCCAGTCGACTGTGGCCCCTGAATACCCTTTCCTCCACTAATGACAACCAGGTCCGCACCGGCGTCAACCCAACGAGTCAGGGTGTTTGTTGGTGGTAATTCGGATGCGGCATCCACAATTACCGGAACGCGCGCGCGACGGCCGAACTCCAGTAATTCATGAACTTTCATAGCCTTGGGATCATCTTCGGTTTCATAGTCAAGGCGCGCAAGACCAGAAATCATCGCCGTATTCGAGTTAATCGCATTGGCAAACTGTTCCCGCGTCTCAACGTTAACCATCGTCATGCCTGCAGCACGATAGGCTCGGTCGTAACCAAACCTTCCCGATGTCTGAGTTAAACACTCAATTTTTGACCACGTAGGATGTGGCAAGACGTCAATCTTGGCCTCGTCGTTACCTGTCAAACAAGCCGCAGCCCCCAGAATCATGGCTGAAAATGACCCGCTGGTAACTAATGCAGCCTCAGCACCGAGGACCTCCGCCAGACGCGCGCCAGCTGCTCGCGTCAGTTCATGCATATCAACAAACTGCTCGTTAGCCTCGAGCATCGCTTGCATTACTTCGGATGGCATGCGAGATCCACCGAGATAGGTGATGTGATCCATCGCAGGTAGGTGAGGTTTAAGACCAAGCATCCGAGTGTAAATGTTATCGTCAAGGGCCTGTTTGACTACGACAGCCGCTTCAGCACCACTCGTGCCACCTGACATAGTCGCACCCCGGGTTGCGCAACCACTCGCTAAGGCCCCGAAGAGACCTAAGCCAAAAAATTGACGGCGATTCAGCTGATTTCCGAGGTTCGATACCTGTTTTTTAGATTCACGCATGGGAAACTCTCCAAGGAATTATTGATGACAAAACGTTAGCCCTCTGACTCATGCACCTTACCACGCGTGACGAAACAACAGCGATTATTTCAACCGTTACATCTGTGGTTAAACCAATCCATCTGTCGTTATTCGACAAGGCATGACAAGATGTATCTATTCACTCAAGGAGTGTGACATGAATACTGCTTTTATTTGGATGTTTGCAGGTGCCACGGTTTTAATTTCTATGATTACACTGTCTGGCGCTCAAGACCGTATCCGAACACGAGACCTCGGTGTCGAACCTGGTGTATTCCAACCAGGTCCACTGAACGCGATCTCTGATGTAGCAGGCGTCCGTGTTGGGCACACGACTATCATTCAAGGAGACAACATTCGGACAGGAGTCACCGCCATCGTTCCACACGAAGGCAACCTCTTTCAGGAGAAGGTCGCTGGCGCAGTCTATGTCGGTAACGCGTTCGGCAAGTTAGCTGGTTCAACTCAAGTTGATGAACTAGGTACTATCGAAACTCCAATCATCCTGACAAATACACTAAGTGTTGGCACCGCAGTTGAAGCAACGGTTGCCTACATGTTACGCCTTGATGGGAACGAGGAGGTGCGATCGGTCAACGCTCTTGTCGGTGAAACTAACGACGGGGGTTTGAATGACATTCGTGGACAACATGTAAAACCGCATCATATCTGGGAAGCCATCGACACCGCCTCCGGTGGAACTATCCGTGAAGGCTCGGTGGGCGCTGGCACGGGCACGCGCGCATTCGGATGGAAAGGGGGCATCGGCACTTCATCTCGACAGCTCCCCGACCAATTTGGTGGCTATACGGTGGGCGTGCTCGTACAAAGCAACTACGGCGGTGTCCTTACAATTGACGGTGTTCCAATTGGAAAAGAACTCCAGCGCTATTCATATGCACCCTCTGTGGCTGATAAGGGCAACGACAGCGGTTCTGCCTCTTTCGACAATCTAGGTGATGGCTCCTGCATGCTCGTTGTAGCTACTGATGCGCCAGTTGATGCAAGAGATCTTAAGAGAATCGCAACACGGGCAGTGTTTGGCTTGGCCCGAACTGGTTCCTCGTACAGCAATGGCAGTGGGGATTTCGCAATTGCATTTTCGACTTCACAGGAGATGCGTTCAACATTTGGAGACAGAAGTCCGCGAAAGCGATCGGTTTTGCAACCAGATGGAGTATCGCCCTTGTTTCAAGCGACGCTCGAGGCAACAGAAGAAGCGGTCTACAATTCGATGCTACAAGCCACGACTATCACCGGCAACGGGCGAACCGCTGAGGCCTTGCCAATTGATCAGGTGCGGCAAATTCTTGAACAATACGGTCGCGATCAATAGGCCAATAGGTCAAACCTCTAGAGGCTGAAGTAGCCGACCATGGCGACAAATCAGCCTTGTTTTACTCGCTACTAAGATAGTTTGAGACTCAATCACTACAAAAATCCACTAAGGAGCTGCCCAGTAACTAATCTGGACTCGAAGAACGGCACAAGCATAGATGAGCCTGTCCGTATCTGCATACCGTTGAGCTTTTACGATAATGGCCCTATAATCCTAATCCACTGAGGAGGGGCATTTAATAGGGAGGAAGTCATGAATCGCCTGAGTTTTATTTGGGGAATTGCACTAGTGAGTCTGACGCTGTCAGCTCTGGGATGTGGCGGGGGATCGAGTAATGGGGACAATTCGACCCTGTCGGAAACTACCACAGAAGAAGCTCCGGTAACTGAACCGGAAGAAGTTGCACCAACTGATACTGCGGCGGCACCTGCGGAGGCGGCAGCGGAATCCGAACGACCTAGATTCGTTGCGCCAATTAGAGGAATCGCCGAGGTGGCCTATCTCACACCTGATACAGAAGTCATCGATGGTGAGGTCGTCACAAGGATTCGAATTCAGAACCGAGCAACAGGTGCTATCGCCGGTTTGAAAGTCGATGAGTTCTGGTATGACGCCAGCGGCAATCCGCTCGGAGGCGACTCACAGCGAGTGCGCCAACCATTACTGGTTGGGGAAATCACGGAGATTGAATTGCGGATACCGCGCAGTTCGCGGATGAATCGTAATAGTTTCCAGTTTAGTCATGCAAACGGTGAAATCGAAGCGACCCAGGTCGACGAACTTCCCGATCCTGTTGAAGAAGAGGCTGAAGAAGCAGAATCTGAAAGCTAGTATTCGTCGTTTGACAAAGTTACACGGCCATTCGGATCACACGGATTGAGGGGCTGATTCAAGGACCTCTCAGTCCGTGGTTATCTGCTCCGCTAGACCAGACGCTGGACGAAATATTAGCTCATTGACTGCTGGAGGCAGACTGAGGGTTCAGCACTACGAACTTCGATTCTCGAAACACGGGTGAACCTGGAGCCAGTCGAGAAATGGCCTCTGTCCGTAATACATACAAGCCGTATGGAAACTCGGCCGTGGCAATTTTTGCAACGTGACCATATCCACCCCGTGAACCTTGCAATTCCGTGTGCGAGCGTGTATCCACAGTGCTAAATACAACTCTCTCCTCACTATCGAGGACTGTGGTCGTAATATCAACCGAGTGCGGTCTTTTTAGTTCGTTATCGTACACATCAACATAAAGATAAAGCTCATCGCCACGGAGAAATTCCCGTTGGGTCGTCGGCATCGCCGGAAGCACATCCTCGAACGTTGGATCAAGTTTCGCACTTGGGGTTCGACTTGCCACCGCAGATGTAATGGCAAGGCCACTCATTTGTATTGCATCCTCAGAGAAATCTGGAACATCGAGATAACGGTGCACGCTACCGACTGCACCTCCACCACTTTCCCGAGACGCCACAAGAACCTGATACCGACCAGGTTCCAGTTCAACTCGTGAGAGGACCTTAAGTCCATAACGTGAAATCACCTCATGAGTTTCGGGAGGGAGATCCAGTTCCAGGGTTTGACTTTCTCCTCCTCGGATTTTGCCTGCCGAATCTAACACAGTCACTGATAGCTCAACCGTGTCGACAAAATTGCCATCTCGTTCAATAAAGGTCAAACCCGCCGGATCAATTTCAACGATCACCGACAGCGAAACATTCTCTCCATCCCCAAGATATGGCAGGGCCGCCACACTTAAACCGAGCCCGCTGACTGGCAGTGGACTGGTCATCACTTCACGCAATTCTTTCGACGTGTTTCGACCAGCCTCTACCAAATTAAACTCTTCCGCTTTCCCACTCGGTGCCAAGTACTCCTTTCTTGAACGCACTGTAACGTCTGGTCGGTTCACAAGGACGTCAATCGTGCGCGACTTGCCATCACGACGTTCATTCGTAGGATAGTACCCAAGGACGTAGTAGGAGCTGTTATCACGAATAATCTCAGCGAAGGCACTGGATAAATCGTTAGAATTAATGAAGGCCATCCCGCCAGTCTCATCTGCAAGAACCCGCAAACTATCCTGGGCAACTCGTAGATCGTCGCGAAGGGAGTCGCTTCTAAGACCTGTTGCGGTGCCTGAAAAGCGATCATCAGGAATCACCCCAAACACCTCAATTTGGTCGCTGCCAACCGTCGCTAATCCTCTCGGATCAACTGTGTAAAGCGAAACATTCGTTTGCGTTGCCATCGCAATCGTGCGGCGCACTTCATTCTGCACCGTTATCGCTAACGGCTGGTTAACATCGTAAATATCGTAATCGATACCCTGGCTGAAAAAGATGACAGCCTTCCGCCGACCGCGTACGCCACCAAGCCATTGCGAGAGGGTTCGTAATGTCGCATATGTTGACCGAGCGTTGTCGCTCCGTTCAAAACCCAATTCGTCTCCAATGGGTGAAAAATCAGGTCGCTCACTAAGTCGTCGATAGTAAGTATCGCTGCGTGTCAAAACGCTCGATCGCGCAGCACGCCCTGAGAACCTGTCAACTGCCTCCAAGAGCAGGCGCTGGTTGCCAGTGAAACCCTGAGCCGCATCCGTGCGCCCACTCGTGAAAACTACAGAGACCAGATCATTCGCGCCTAGATACTCTTCGATAAATTCGGTAGCAGCCCGCTTAACGTACGGCGTTTGTAAGGGTCTCGTGTGTAAATCATCAAGCGCCAAAACAAAAACGCGGCCATCGAAAGGCCTGCGATTGGTGCTAACATCCTCTTCAATTTCACGGTCAGAAAACAATAAGCGCGTAGGACGTTCGACGGGAATACGAATTCTAGAAAACGCTGTTACCGCTTGGCTTTCACCATCTTCTAAGACCTCAAAATCATCAACCGTGAGATCATCAACGAAGTCTCCATTCTCGTCGGTGACAACCGCATCGACCTCAACATAGTTAACTTCCAGTCGAAACGTAACTGGCGGCTGTTGCGTGCCCGGGTCGGGCATGGTTTGCTGAGCTAAGGACGACCCAGCTTCAAATAGAAACACTGTGCAAAGAATCATCAATATTCTAGATATGGTCAACATGAGCAAACTCCATATACCAAAACCATGACTAACTCTCAAAAAAATACAGCAACTCCTGATACAAGATGGCACGTCGCGAAATCTAATGTCTATCTCCATTATAGAACTTCGGCGACGAAGTTCACCTACACCTATATCAGACGGTCAGATCGGTAAATTGGTCGAGCTAAATCATCTAAAAACAGCATTGAAGCCTTTTTGAAAAAAAGTACGAACTACTTATCAATTAGCGGAGTCATATCTACTGAAAGGCGCTGCTATACTGGATACTATGCAGTTGGACATTCAAGCAATTCAAGCTGCATTGCGTGCAGATCGCCTAGATGGTTGGCTTCTGTACGATTTCAATGGATCGAATCCGATCGCTAAACGCTTAGCTGGGCTGAGTGGTAAAAAGATCCTCGCAAGCCGACGATGGTACTACCTAATTCCTGCTACGGGCCAGCCACGTGGCCTTGTGCACGCAATAGAACGCCACACGCTTGATGAATTGCCTGGAGAGAAATTCATCTACCTCGAACGAGAAACTCTTGAAAAGCAACTCAAGATTTTACTGGGTAGTTGCCGTCACGTCGCAATGGAGTACTCGCCAGAATGTGCGATCCCCTATATTTCTCGTGTCGATGCCGGCACCATTGAACTCCTGCGACGCCTGGGAATCAACATCTCCTCGTCAGGCGACTTAGTGCAACGTTTTGAAGCCAGCTGGGACGCTAAGATGCTGACGCAACATCAAGCAGCCTCCGAGCGCCTATACCGCATTAAAGATCGGACTTTTGAAACAATTCGGAATGCCATTCGAGATGGCCATGAACCGACAGAATATGAAATCCAACAACAAATGGTAAGCTGGTTTAAGGAAGAGGGATTAATCAGTGATTCAGCTCCAGTCGTGGCGACGCAGGAGCACTCAGCGAGTCCACACTATATGCCATCAGCTACTTCGTCTCGAGCTATCTGTCGAGACCAAGTTGTGTTACTCGACCTCTGGGGCAAACTCGATGAGCCTGGTGCGGTCTTCGCCGATATCACTTGGGTTGGTTATGTTGGAGCACAACCTCCAAGTGAAGTTTGCCAAGCCTTCGAGGCTATCAGACTCGCACGTGACGAAGCAGTAAGTACGGTACAATCAGCAGTTCGGAAAGGTCGCGATTTACGGGGATGGGAAATTGATCAAATCACCAGTCGTGCCATTGATCGTGCTGGTTACGGTAACCGAATTCTCCATCGAACTGGTCATAGCCTAGGTGAAGAAGTTCATGGAAATGGCGCCCACCTAGATAATTACGAAACTCGTGATGAGCGCCGAATCTTACCTGGAACGGGCTTTACAATAGAACCGGGGATCTACTTTGAATCATTCGGCGTACGGACCGAAATTAATATGTACGTCAGTGAGAACGACGCAACAGTCACTGGCCCACTTCAGACAACGGTTACGGCACTCGCGGAGTAAGAAACTGTAAGAGAATAGCAGTATGGTCCTGACCCCAAGCGGGAGGAAATAGATGTCAGCGCGAAAAACAACTTTTTATTCCATGGTGTTAGTTGGAGTGGTATCGATGGCTATCGGTATGGTCATCACATCCCGACTCGACTTGTCGTCATTATCATCGGCGCAAACGTCCCCTGCTCCACCGATGAACAGTGACCCGATCGTTGGTACCATCGATGCCAATACATTTCGTACAATCGCGAAAGCACAAACACCGATGGTTGTTAATATTCGCACTGAATCGAGAAGACGCACTCAGGAATTAACAGATTTTTTTGGTGGAGACGATCTCCTACGCCGATTCTTTGGCACCCCAGAACAAAGTCCGCAGCCTGAAGAAGAAGTCACGGAAGGAGCTGGCACCGGCTTCTTAATTGATGATGAAGGTTTTATTCTGACAAACAACCACGTTGTTGAAGATGCAACCAAAATTCAGGTGGGATTCTTTGAAGGTGAAGCAGGTGAATTTTTTGAGGCAGAAATCATTGGCCGCGATCAATTAAGCGATAGCGCGTTAATCAAATTGGTTGAACTCCCTGACCGCGATCTATCGGTAGCAAAATTCGGGGACTCTGATCAAATGGAACCAGGCGATTGGGTTATGGCAATTGGGAATCCATTTAACTTGGCACACACCGTTACCGTCGGTGTTATAAGTGCGATCGGACGACCATTCCCGGTGGCAGAAGGTCGAAGTCAGGATGTTTTACAGACAGATGCGGCCATTAATCCAGGTAACTCAGGTGGTCCACTCCTTAATATCCGTGGTGAAGTCGTCGGCATTAACACAGCAATCGTATCCAACCGAGCGAGTAATCTTGGCATTGGATTCGCAATCCCCATTAATGTTGTCCGCGAGTTGTTACCACAATTACGGGAAGGCAAGGTGACGAGAGGGCGGATCGGCATTCAAATCACCCGAGTCCAACAAGAAGCCGTCGAAGCTTTTGGGTTGTCTGACCGTCGTGGGGCTGTTGTCTCCAGCGTCGAACCCGGTGGTCCGGCATCCCGTGGAGGCCTCCAACCTGGTGACGTAATCGTTGAATTCAACGGTGAAACGGTTGAAGACACGAGCGATCTACAAAATAAAGTGGTCAAGACGCCACCCGATACAACGGTACCGGTAACAATCGTACGGGACCGGGAACGCACGACATTAGAGATCACTATTGCAGAACTGGATCTGGAAAACGAAGGACAAGACCGTAGCGCACGCACCGAAGACCTGGACACAGGTTTTGGTATGACATTGACCGATCTCACTGGACAATTGTCTCGCCGCTTACGTGCACCATCTGACATAAGTGGCGCAGTGGTCAGCGCTCTCCAGGACCGGGGTGCAGCCGCTCGTGGTGGAATTCAACGCGGTGACATTATTCTTGAAATTAACCGCACGGAAATCACACAAGCAACTGAGGCAACCAGCATGTTACGCGAAGTTGAATCAGGACAGACCGCACTGTTCCTAGTGTGGCGGAATGGAGCGGAGGTCTTCCTCCAAGTCGCCAAGGAGTAACCGGCTTACTCGTGTCCATGCTCCTTCGCGATCTAATCATTACGCAGATCCGCACAGAAGGCCCGCTGACCTTTGCGGAGTACATGGAAGCGGCACTCTATCACCAAACCGGTGGTTATTATGCTCGCAATGAACAACGCTCCGGTCGCACGGGGGATTTTTATACCAGTGTAGACGTTGGACCACTGTTTGGTGAATTGATCGCGGTGCAGCTAGCCGAAATGTGGCAGTTGATCACTTCAACAACAAACACTGACGGGTTTGATCTGGTTGAAGTCGGAGCTGGTAACGCTCGCCTCGCTCAGGACATCCTCGGTGCTGCGGCCACAATGGAGACCGGATTTTACGATTCCATTCGATTGCACCTTGTTGAGCGGAGTTCTCAAGCACGCGCTAAACACGAACAGAACCTGGGTCAACATGCAAGAAAATTGGTGACAAGTAGTGATACGTTGCCAAATGTTTCTCAAGGCGTCATCTTAGCTAATGAGCTGCTCGATGCCTTCCCCACCCATCGGGTCACCATGACTTGTAAAGGACTTAGAGAAACCTATATCGACGTCGAGAACGGTAAGCTAATTGAACGCCTCGGTCCGTTATCGACCCCAGCCCTAGATGATTACTTCCAACGTCTGGGAACGCAGTTGCCATTGCATGGACAAGCCGAAGTAAATTTACATGCCCTTGATTGGATCCGGAATGCGTCATCACGTCTGGAGCATGGATTTATCATTCTCATCGATTACGGTAAGTTGGCCCAGGAATTGTTCGCTACTGACATTGTTACCGGTACTTTTACTGCACAACAGCAACATCTCACCATTCAACCGGCCGCGTCTAAAAATGAAACTTCCGCATCTCAATTCGACTGGCTCAATGAGCCTGGCGAATGGGATCTCACAAGCCATATCGATTTGACGTCGATTAGAACCGCCGCCGAAGAAACAGATTTAAGTACACTTGGAGTACTCGATCAGACTTATTTTCTTCTCGGTCTTGGTGCGGTAGACCATCTGCGACAAGAAGTCGATGAAAGAATAGGTCTCAAGCGTCGTCTTGCCGCTCGTACCCTTCTAATGCCGGGTGGACTGGGCAGCACACACAAAGTTCTACTCTTCGGTAAGCAGGTTGGCTCACCCCCGCTCCAGGGATGCTCCTATCAAACACGACTGACTTAATTTACCAAAATGCTGGAAGAACCATTTTTATAGATCACCCCTGCCAAACGTTCTAACTAGTTCATCCTGCGACTAGTAAGGTAGCGTGGCAGACGCCGACCAATCTCGCTATAATTTAAGAGTCTAGAATCAACCACACAGGAACTGTGTCTACGTCACTCGAACGCGAGATCAAGTTGCGTTTTGCGTCACCAATCGAAGCCAAGTCAGTCATCCTGTCAATTGGCGCGACAGCCGTACGGCCGCGTCGATTACAACGTGATTACGTCCTAGATACATCGAAGCAGACATTGCATCAAGATCACTCAGTGTTGCGCGTTCGCATCGAACCACATGACAGCCGATTAACCTTCAAGGGGCCGCCTCAATCATCTACCATGAAGCTTCGCGAAGAAATAGAGCTTACTGTGGAAGATGGCTCAGTCTTGCTGCGCGTGCTCGAACGAGTGGGCTTTCATGTTGCATTTCGATACGAGAAGTATCGAGAAGAATTCAATTGGAAGGATGTAATAATTGCGCTAGATGAGACACCAATAGGAACATTTGTCGAATTGGAAGGAACAGAAAACAGTATCCATATGGCTGCTGACCGATTAGGCCGCACTCCTTCTGATTATGTCACTAAGTCGTACCATACTTTGTTTATCCAACATTGTGAGTCTCGCCATCTTGAAGATGCTCATATGTTGTTCGGCAACCTACAGTGATTAATGCAACAGTGAATCATGCACTCATTTTGACGGCTGGTATTGGGACTCGACTACGCCCACTCACTTACGTCCGTGCCAAGCCAGCTGTCCCAGTTGCAGGCACGCCGTTTATTCGGCATGTACTCGCATGGTTAGCACACCAAGGGATACAAAACGTCTGTTTAAATTTACACTACCTTCCAGAAACTATCACCGCCGTTGTCGGAGACGGACGCGATCTGGGAATGCACGTGCGATATCTCTGGGAACCAAAGATTCTTGGTTCAGCTGGCGGCCCACGAGCGGCACTTCCGGTACTCGGTAGCGGAAGCTTTCTTATAGTGAATGGCGACACATTGACGAACGTTAATGTGCAAGACCTAATGACGACCCATCGACAGCGACAAGCCAGCGTTACCCTAGCAGTCATGCCGAACCCAAACCCGCAACGTTACGGTGGAGTCGTGACGGACCACGATGGATGGGTTCAGCGCTTCGTTCCAGCAGGAGATCCGACACCGTCGTATCATTTCGTTGGTGTACAGATCGTAGAACCTGCCGTTTTTGAAACGCTCCCAATGGGCGAACCAGCTTCTACTATCGGTGGGATCTATTCAACGCTGGCCTCAGAACACACTCGCGCTATTCAGGTTCATATGATCACAGAACAATTTCTCGATATTGGCACTCCTAAAGATTATCTAGAGGTATCCCTTGGGTTAGCCGGGGACAAGGAATCACTACTGCATGGGGTTGGGACTAAGATCGGGCAGGACACGCAAGTTATCCGAACTGCCCTTTGGGATAACGTACATGTCGGTGCTAGGTGTTCACTCGACCATTGTGTCGTTACCGATGGTGTGCGAGTGCCGGATGGTTCAAACTTTCGCAATGTCGTCATTACAGGCAAGACGGAACGTCGCCAAGAATCGTTTGAGCAAAAGATTGGTGACCTGCTCGTCACACCGCTTTCGCCTAACGATGCCGAAGACAGTGGCAAGTCATGATATTCGAGAAATCACCTCAAATTGACATACCGGATTGGCACGAACGAGTGCACCAATTTCTTGAGCGAAGTAACCTAGCCGCTGAATCAGACGACTTCGTCCCTTTGACCGGTGATGCTTCTAATCGACGCTATGTCCGAGTTTTTCCAAAGGCGACCGAATCCTTCGTTCTAGCTGTATACGAGCAGCGTTTTGAGTATGAAACATTACCTTTTGTAACCGTCAGCAAACTCCTCCACGATCTCTCCGTGCCAGTGCCAGAAATTCTTGAACACGTCGAACCACTCGGCATTCTAGCACTTGAAGATCTCGGTGACGTGACACTGCAAGCGCATGTGGGTACAGGTCCCGCAACAGATCATGAAGCACTCTATGGTGAAGCAATCGATCATATAGTCACTTTGCAACAACATCGACCTTCGAAGCAAACGTCAACATTATTGCCGTTCACTGTGACATTTGATGCCAAGAAGTTTCTTTGGGAACTAAACTACTTTCTTAAGTACTTCGTTGGTGCTTATCGAGGGATCCAGCTTTCTCCGGCCCACCATGAAATGGTAAGCCTTGAATTTATCAAGCTTTCTGAAGAGCTTGCCGAGGAACCTCGTACTCTATGCCATCGAGATTTTCACAGTCGCAACTTAATGCTTCACCAGAACCAACTCTATGTTATTGATTTCCAAGATGCCAGAATGGGTCCCGCGACCTATGATCTTAGTTCTCTGCTACGTGATTCGTATGTAGATATTTCAGAGGACACGGTCAATAGATTAATTGGACGTTACATAGAAAAAATGCAAATAAGGGAAGACCTGTCTAAATTTCGATGTAAATTCGATACGATGGCGTTGCAAAGAAACTTAAAAGCCCTTGGAACATTCGGCTATCAGACAGCGGCTCGACGTAATCCTGTGTATATTCAGTACATTCCACGCACCATACGTTACGTCCGAGACACGCTACTTCATTATTCAAAATTCTCTCGCCTTCATGATGTACTCTCCACCTATATGTCTGACCTAAAATAAAACCATGATCACCTATATCGAAAATTTGGCTCAGCACCAAGGGGAAACGGTACTCGTGCATGGTTGGTTACATAACCGCCGTTCAAGCGGAAAGATTCATTTTCTGACGGTGCGTGATGGCTCAGGATTTATACAAGCAGTGATGTCCAAGTCTGTAGTGGGAGACGAAGCGTTCGAACGCGCTGACCATTTAGGCCAAGAAAGCTCAATAATCCTCAAAGGTTCGGTTAGGGCTGACCAGCGCGCACCCGGAGGCTACGAACTTGATGTGTCTAATTTAGAGGTCGTTGGAGAATCGCATGATTACCCAATCACTCCAAAAGAACACGGTGTGGACTACCTTCTGGACCGTCGCCACCTCTGGATCAGAACTCAGCGACAACAAGCGACACTACGCATACGACATACAGTTGTGAATGCTATTAGAGACTTTTTGAATAATCAAGGATTCACACTGGCCGATACACCAATTTTTACGCCAGCATCATGCGAGGGAACCACGACACTCTTCCCGGTTCAATACTTTGAGGACACCACTGCATACCTTACGCAAAGCGGTCAACTCTACAACGAGGCAAACATTATGGCACTCGGCCGTGTCTACTGCTTCGGTCCAACATTTCGAGCGGAAAAATCAAAAACCAGACGCCACTTAACTGAATTCTGGATGGTAGAACCTGAAATGGCTTTTGCCACGCTTGACGATGCGGCAGTGCTAGCCGAGGAGCTAGTCACTTCTGTCGTAAGTCGCGTTCTTGAAACTAAGCTTCAAGAACTCACGATCCTCGAGAGAGACATAACTGCATTGTCCAAGGTGAGTCTGCCTTTTCCGCGCATCACATATGATGAAGCAATAGAAATTCTTAAGGAGCAAGGCCAGGCAACGACTTGGGGAGATGATTTTGGTGGTACCGACGAAACTATCTTAGCAAAGCAGTACGATCGACCAGTTATCATTCACCGTTACCCTGCGAGCGTGAAAGCTTTTTACATGAAGGCCGATCCCGAGCAACCTAAATTATCTCTGTCCATGGATGTTCTGGCACCAGAAGGGTACGGTGAAATCATTGGTGGTGGTCAACGGCTTGACGACTACGATGAGTTGCTCTCACAGTTGCATAAACATAAACTTCCTGAAGAGGCATTCAAGTGGTATTTAGATCTGCGACGTTACGGAACAGTCCCACACTCGGGCTTCGGAATGGGAATTGAACGGGTTGTGGCATGGCTCTGTGGCTTAGACCACCTGCGCGAAGCAATTCCCTATCCTCGAATGCTGTACCGGATGTATCCATGATGACCAAAATATGCAAAAAAATAGGAACGCTCGTATGAAGATTGGATTTTTGTCTCTCGGCTGTCCAAAGAACCTTGTCGACAGTGAAGTTATGCTCGGACTGGTCCAGAATGAAGGACACGAAATCACTGCTGATCCAACGCAAGCTGACACCATCATCGTAAATACATGCGCATTTATCGATGATGCAAAAGAAGAATCCATCGAAGCAATCCTTGCAATGGCACAACATAAGGATACCGGCTCTTGCCAACGTCTGATCGTCACTGGCTGCCTCGCTGAGCGATACCGAGAAGAACTTCGTCGTGAGATCCCGGAAATCGATGCCGTGCTAGGAACTAACGAAGTAGACCTGATTACTCAAGCTTTGAACCCTAATGGACAACAGACATCAAGCGAAGGTGCAACCTTCTACCGAAGCCGTCCCAGAACTAGTGCGATATCGGCTCGAACTTCTTCTCCTTCTCGGCCAACCTATATCTATGACGCAACCACACCGAGACTGCAGACCACTCCCTCCCATTTAACTTATGTAAAAATTGCGGAAGGGTGCGACTACTCCTGCGCGTTCTGTATCATCCCAACGTTACGTGGAGGATATCGAAGTCGACCGGCCTCCTCGATCATCGAGGAAGCTCGCACATTTGCTTCACGTGGTGTTAAAGAACTTATCTTGATTTCTCAAGACACCACCTTTTATGGCGTCGACCGTGGCGAGCGTGGTGCGCTAGCACGCCTGTTGCGGGAACTTAACAGTGTTGATGGACTTGAATGGATTCGGCTTCTATATCTTTATCCTACAACTATTGATGATGACACTCTGGATGCGATAGCAACCTGTGACAAGGTCTGTAATTACATCGATTTGCCCTTACAGCATGCCTCAACTGACGTCCTCCGTCACATGGGCCGTCCCGGCAACCAACATAGCTACGAGCGTCTGTTACGAAAAATTCGTCATCGAATCCCAAACGTAGCAATTCGAACAACATTCATTGTCGGTTTTCCAGACGAAACTGAGCAAGACTTCTTAGACCTATGCGAATTCGTTAAAGACATCCGATTCGACCATCTAGGAGTCTTTACCTATTCACATGAAACGGGAACTCGGGCTCACAACTTGTCAGACAACGTTCCCGCAAAAGTTAAACAACAACGGCGCCACACTCTAATGGCGTTACAGAAAACACTGGTTTCAAAGTCGCTTAATGAACGAGTTGGCCAGACGTTTAAAATTCTCGTTGACGGTCCGTCACCTGAACATGGATTGGTATGGCAAGGTCGACTCGCGAGCCAAGCACCAGAAATTGATCCGGTAGTTTACTTGACAGACTGCAACCCAGAACACCTACGAGCTGGCCAACTAATCGACGCTACAATCGTCGGTGCACAAGATTACGATCTTTTAGCTCGTCCTTTGATGTAACTGTCCGGAAATGTTATCCTTGTATAGGTCACCTTTTAGGAGGTGAGCAAAGTGGGCACGTGCCCACTTTTTGTTTTTAAGGGGGAAAAAGTAGGTTGATTGCTGCACATAAGGCCCAGCGTGAACAAGTATGGCAAATGGCCAAACGTGTGGCGAATAGCTCTGGCTTATCTATTTTCGATGTGCAGTTGCGCCGTGAAGGGCCCGGTTGGGTTCTGAGAGTAATACTCGACCGCGAAGATACGACAGCGGTAAATGGTCAGGACGGTGTGAGTATTGAAAATTGCCAACAAGTTAGTCGAGAGCTTAGCGCATTACTAGACGTCGAGAATTTACTCGATCAGCCGTACACTCTTGAGATTTCGTCACCAGGTCTTGATCGACCATTGCGAAACGTCAATGAGTATCGACGTTTCATCGGAAAGCTTGCCAAAATTGTTATCTCGAAAGATATCAATGGCCAGCATTCTCTTACAGGCCGTATTCGTAAGGTGACAGATGATGAATTGTCACTCGATATTGACAAACAAACGCACCAAATATCGTTCAGTGTCATTACGCGAGGCAGACTTGAGGTAGAGCTTTAAGAGATTAATATGAGTAAAGAATTACAGCAAACAATCGAAGTGCTCGCGAAAGAAAAGGGTATCGAACCCGATGTCATTATCACAGCAATCGAAGATGCTGTGTTAACGGCCTCCAGAAAATATTATAAAACTGACGAGGACTTCCGCACCAAGTTTAATGCCGAAACGGGACAGGTTGAGTTATTCACAGTGCGAAATATTGTGAACGAAGTGACCGACCCTCTGACAGAGATTTCACTCGAAGAAGCTCAAAAACTCTATGGCGATGAAGCTGAACTAGATATGGCGATTGAATTCCCCAAAGCAACTGACGTTTTGGGTCGAATTGCTGCACAGACAGCAAAACAAGTTATCTTCCAAAAGGTTCGTGAAGCCGAGCGTGAACATGTCTATGCTGAGTTCGGAGACCGTGAAGGTGAAGTCATCAATGGAACCGTAAAGCGATTTGAAAGTGGCGACATTGTTATCGAAATGGGTCGAGTTGAAGCCCTGTTACCACGCAAGGAGCAATCGCGAGCTGAAAACTATACGGTCGGCGATCGAGTACGTGCGGTCATTAAGGGCGTAAATCGAGGTGGAACAAAAGGGCCTCAAATTATTCTTTCACGCACGGACCCAGCTCTCCTTATTAAATTATTTGAACAAGAAGTTCCAGAAATTTATGACGGGACGGTGCAAATTCGTGGTGCAGTGCGAGAAGCTGGCGACCGAGCAAAGATCGCTGTATTTTCACAAGAACGAGACATTGATCCAGTTGGCGCATGTGTCGGGATGAAAGGAACGCGTGTCCAATCAATCATTCGTGAATTAAGAGGGGAAAAAATCGACATTATTGAATGGGCCAGTGATGTGAATACCTTAATCACTAATGCGATCAGCCCTGCCCGTATTCAAAGCCTCTCAGTCGTGGACGAAGCAGAAAGAGTTGTAGAAGTGATTGTCGAAGATCAACAGCTCTCACTCGCAATCGGCAAGAAAGGACAAAATGTTAGATTGGCGGCTAAACTCACAGGCTGGAAGATCGACATCAAGAGCGAAGAGGACGTACGTCGTGAAGTTGATGCGAAGTTCGAGTTGGCTGCAACGCTTGCGACTGTGGACGGTTTTACCGACGCCATGTGGGAAACGCTATCTACGTCTAAACTCAATACAGTAGACCGATTGTGTGAGAGTCCTGCAACTGATATAGCCACCTTGTTATCGATAGACGAGAAGATGGCAACAGCGTTACAGAATGCGACTCGTGTGGCAGCTGAAGCAAAGGCCAAGTTAGAACAAGAGGCCGCCGAGGAAGCAGCTAAACAAGCGGCTGCAGACGCCGCGATTGAAGAAGCAGCTAAACAAGCGGCTGCAGACGCCGCGATTGAAGAAGCAGCTAAACAAGCGGCTGCAGACGCCGCGATTGAAGAAACACCTGAACAGTCTACTGAGGAAGAAACCGACGGCACCACTGATCAACTCGCTAAGGAAGAACCCTCAATAAACGAAAAAGCAGCCGACGAATCAGCTACTGAGCAGGCGTAGTGCTGATGACAATGGCAGGTATTCACATTCGGTGAACTGTTGAATGAACAACGCTAAAATGAGGTAACTTTGAGCACCGTTCGAGTTTATAAAGTTGCAAGCATTCTTGATATTACGAGTCAGGATGTCATAGTCAGACTTCGACGCGACCATGGAATCGATGTTAAGAGCGCATCAAGTTCAATCGAAGAGGTCGTCGCACGGCAATTTATTGAGCGTGTTGCCAAAGAGCTTGGCCTGTCAATATCGTCGAAGGACCCACTCTCTAAAACTTTGTCAAAACCTACGCTCAAAGCTAAGAAGCGTAAGGTTACGACCGCAAAATCTTCCAAAACTGAAAAACCTGCGAGCCGTCCACTGCCACCACCTCGACTCGTAAAGGTTAAGTCTCACAAACCAACTGTCAGTGAAGAAGAGTCGACCATTGCTGATGAAACCGCTGTCGAAACAGCCTCTGTAGAAATAGCCGAAAAGACTATAGAAACACAGGAAACAAAAGCAACGCCTGGTCCAGTATCTCCAAAACCAGGCAGGATTATCCCTTCAAAGCTTCGCTTAAGAGTCGAAGATACTGCTTCATCGAAGCCGGCTGATGCCGTAATTGACAAACCAGCGAGTGATTCTCCACGACTCGGTGAGAAAGATAAGCCACAACCCAAGGAACCATCTACTATACGACCAAAAACTCAACCACGAGCGCGTCAAGTAACTCAAACCGCTTCACCACGAGTCGCGGTATCACCGGTCGGCGGACCTCGGCCACTTCCCTCTCAACCCGTACGCCCACCGCTCCCAGCACGACCTGGCGCGCCTCGCCCAGCCTATCGGCCAGTTTACCGAGGGCGTCCTGGTGGAAGACCTGGTGGACGGAAGCGAACTCAACGTCCTACGGCATCGCCAGTCCAGGCGACACCGCTTCCAGAAATAACGCGGACAATCATTTTAGCGGAAGGCATGACGGTAAAGGATTTGGCAGAGAAGCTTGAAGTGCGCGCGAAAGATGTTCTAAAGAAACTCATTGACAAGCGGATCATGATGACAATTAACAACACCCTTGACACTGAGACTGCAACAACGATTGCGCGTGAATTTGGTGCTGACGTAACGATGCGTACATTCGAAGAAGAGATGCTCCATATAGAGGAGCAAGTGTCAGAGCCAGCAGATCTTGTAACTCGTGCACCAGTTGTGACTGTCATGGGACACGTCGACCATGGCAAGACAACCCTCCTAGATGCTATTCGGGAAACTCGTGTTGCCGAACGTGAGGCTGGTGGCATTACACAACATATTGGTGCTTATGCCGTAAAAGTGAATAATCAGCGTGTAATTTTTCTAGATACTCCAGGTCACGAAGCGTTCACACTTATGCGTGCTCGTGGAGCTGGAGTCACAGATGTCGTCGTTCTTGTTGTGGCTGCCGATGATGGAGTCATGCCGCAGACAAAAGAAGCGATCGACCATGCTAAAGCGGCCGAGGTCCCCATAATTGTAGCAGTGAATAAGATCGATAAAGCTGAGGCCAATTCTGAGCGTGTAAAAACAGAACTATCCGAACTCGAACTTACACCAGAAGAATGGGGCGGGAAAACGGTAACTGTCGAGGTTTCGGCTAAAAAGAAACAGAACCTCGATGCTTTACTTGAAATGATCATCCTGGTTACTGAATTGGGCGAGTTGAAAGCTAATCCACAACGGAAAGCGGCCGGCACTGTACTAGAATCAAAACTCGACCGTGGTCGAGGTCCAGTAGCGACTGTCCTCATCCAAGATGGTACGCTTCGAATAGGCGATACTTTCATTGCTGGAACGGTCACTGGAAAAGTTCGAGCACTTATCGATGATCAAAGCCAGCAGATCAAGGAAGCACCGCCATCAACTCCAGTCGAAGTCCTTGGACTTACCGCATTACCAAAACCCGGTGATGCCTTCCAGGCACTTACGGATGCGGCCAAGGCAAGGCAAGTAGCTCTTGTTAGACAAGAAAAAGAAAGAGCACGGCTATTGGGTAAGGGAGCCGGCCCCGTGACTCTTGAATCGCTTCAGCAACAAATGGCGGAAGGTGATGTCAAGGAACTTCCAGTAATTATCAAGGCTGACGTGCAGGGATCAGCTGAAGTGTTAGGAGAGACCCTTTCGAAACTTAGCAATGAAGATGTAAAAATCCACATTATTCATGCTGGAGTTGGAGCTATAAATGAATCTGACATTCTTCTGGCCTCCGCATCGAATGCAGTCGTAATTGGGTTCAACGTCCGTCCTGATCGTAATGCGAGCGAGGTTGCCGAACGTGAACACGTTGACGTTCGGCTACATACAGTCATTTATAAGATCAGCGACGAAATCAAGAAGGCCATGTCTGGTTTACTGGAGCCAACGGCCAAGGAACTTCGTCTTGGCGCGGCTACTGTTCGCGAAACCTTTAAGGTGCCTAAATTTGGTCTAATTGCAGGATGTATGGTCACAGAAGGACGAATAACGCGTGAGAGTCAAGCACAAGGACGCTTGCTTCGAGATAATGTAACCATCCATGAAGGGCGTATCGGCTCGCTGAAACGCTTCAAGGATGACGTAAAGGAAGTCAAATCTGGCTTGGAGTGTGGTATTGCATTCGATCGCTTTAACGATATCAAGGTCGGTGATGTGATTGAGGTGTTCACGATTGAAAAAGTCCCAGTTGCTGTCTAAGCAACTTCTTAGGATATGCCTGTCGTAGGGCTCCTCTCGCTTGAGTTATACCTACCAAATGCCAGCTCCCTAAAGGAGAAGCGCATGGTCTTACGTAGTGTGAAAGATCGCCTTAGAAAATTTAACATAGCAATTGCTGAGACAGATCATCACAACCTGTGGCAAAGAGCTCGTTTAGATTTCGTCGCAATAAGCACCGACACCAAAACCGTAGACAAAGCTTTGGCAGCAGCGGAAAATGAAATTGAGCGTGTCTACCCTGGACTTGTGTGCGATAGCCGCGTTGAATTTCTAACATAACATCGATGTGAGGAAAGTTCTTACATGTCTCAAGGATCTCGCCGTGAACGTGTAGCCGATCTTCTTCGATCCGAATTGAGCGAATTGTTAACTAGGACCGTGAAAGATCCCGGTCTGGGGTTCGTAACCCTCACACGCGTAGATTTAACAGCTGATCTACAGCATGCGCGAGTTTATTACACATGCATAGGTGACCAGCAAGCCCGTCAAAACAGTGCAAAAGCCTTAGAACGCGCGGCTCCTTTTCTTCGGCGCCAGATAGGCAAACGCCTCCACCTGAAACGCATACCAGAATTACGATTTAATTTTGACGAATCAATCGGCCATCACGAACGCATCCAAGAACTACTTGAGGGTCTGGGTCTGTCCACAGAAGCCAACCAAGCTACGCTGAACGATGATGACGCCGAATAAGAGTAAAAATAGCACGCTCGCAAGTATTTGCGCTGTGATAGAGAATCAAGAAAGGTTCTTGCTCACGTCGCATGCACGACCTGACGGTGACGCAATCGGCTCTCAACTAGCTATGGCGTTCGCTCTAAAACAACTCAATAAACAGGTGCGGATAATCAACTGCGACCCGACACCTGATTTATATCGGGCTTTTCCAGGTGTTCAAGACATTGAAATTTCGGCGACTGCCAAAGGAAACTTCGATGCTCTTGTCGTCATGGAGTGCAGCAACTTGGATCGCCCAGGCGTTGAAGACTTGCAAGGAAACTATACGATTAATATCGACCACCACTTAGGTAACGAAAACTACGGCGATATCAATTGGATCGACGAAACAGCAGCAGCCTGCGGTGAAATGGTATTTGATCTAATTCGTTTTCTGGGTATCACGATCACACATGACATCGCTACTCACCTCTACCTAGCCACTCTTACAGACACAGGATCTTTTCACTATGGCAATATTACCGCCAGAACCTTTGAGATGTGTCGTCAACTTGTAGAGGCTGGGGTGAATCCATCTTCTATCGCCCGCAAGATCTTTGATAGTGGAACCCGTGGACGTCTAAAACTTGTCGGCGCCATTCTCAACAAGATGGACCTTGAAGCCTCTGACCGGCTTGCGGTAATTTATTTGAATGACGAGATCATGAATGAGACTGGCGGCTCTGAAGATGATCTCGAAGGTCTTGTCAATATTCCACTGTCAGCCGAAGTGGTGCAGGCCGTCGCATTTTTTAAGGATTTAGAAGGACAACCTTTACGGGTTAGCCTCCGGTCAAAGGGGGACATTGATGTTCGAGCTATCGCTGTGACCTACGGGGGTGGTGGACATGCAAATGCATCTGGTTTTACATCTGATGCACCTATAGAAGCTGTTCGTAAAACACTGATAAGTAAGATAACAGCAACTCTCGATAACAACTCGCCTGATTCGTAACAATCAACTGATAACATTTCGTGTGACGCCTAGGTTCATCAGAAAGTGCTTCAGTCAGACCCGACTCCAAATCACGGCGTGCTTCTTATTGACAAACCCTCAGGGCTCACGTCACATGATGTGGTCATTCGCACACGCCGAGCGTTGCACATTAAGAAAATTGGTCACATCGGCACTCTCGACCCCTTAGCTACAGGGATCTTGCCGCTTGTTATTGGACGAGCGACTCGCTTAGCAACATTTCTGTCAATCGCACCAAAAATCTACGAAGCCTCAATAAGACTTGGTGCTTCGACCGACACCTTTGACCGAACTGGTGTGTTTCAGCCGTCGACTTCTAAAGTAATCATGGGTTTGGAATCTCGGACTGGTCCGTCAGTCGACCGCCATAGTGTTGAAAATGTTCTCAATAAATTCACTGGCTCATTTTCACAAACTCCACCACCGTTTTCAGCAAAGAAAATTGAAGGGCAGCGAGCGTACACACTGGCAAGACAAGGCCGCCCAATTACACCAGAACCGGTAAACGTGCATGTTGAACGTCTTGATTTGCTTGATTTCACTGTCGATTTGCTCAGAATTCGTCTGGTTTGCTCACCTGGATTCTACGTGCGATCCTTAGCAAACGACATCGGGCAAGCCTTAGGTTGCGGAGCTTATTTAGAAGCACTGAGGCGAGAACGAAGTGGCGAATTTGGACTTGAAACGGCACTTTCGATCTCTGAGATTCAACAACAAGGTGTGGCTGCACTGACACAGATCATCCCACTCTCAAAACTATTGCAACATCTACCATCTGTTACACTCACCTTGCGCGGTGAAACACGAGCTGCCCATGGAAACCTTCTCCTAGAGAGAGACATTTCTAATGGAACGGGGTCAAATCTTAACCGTTCCACTTCAGGAGTTGTGGATTCCACAACCTGGATTAGGTTACTAAGTCAAGACGGATCACTCATCGCACTCGCCCGACCTAAACCGACAGGCCTTTTGCATCCGACGGTTGTTCTGGTTTAAAATGGATGTTTAAAATGAGAAAGAAAATTCATAAGGCTCGGTGGGCTTCAAGGTCGTCAATCTGTAGTTCGCGCTTGAAGCTAGACCCTGCATGGAGGTAACTGCCTTGGCTTTGCAACCTGAGCAAAAAACTAATTTGATCGGTGACTATCGTACCCACGATAGCGACACAGGTTCACCAGAAGTGCAAGTCGCACTGCTCAGCGAACGCATTAGTTATCTAACGGAGCATGCCAAGTTAAACGCGAAGGATCATAATTCACGACGGGGCTTGCTTAAACTTGTCGGACAACGGCGGCGCCTGCTAGATTACCTTAAGCGGAAAGATGCGGACCGTTATGCGAGTCTGATCCAAAGGCTGGGTATTCGTAAGTAGTCTCTGCTAGGGTACCTAGTGGAAGCATCCGGATAAGCTCTACAACCGTGAAGTTCGTCACTTCCCCGAAATATCAGTAAAGGCGATTTACCTATGCACACACGTGATCTGAAAATCGGACGAGAGATTTTCTCGATCGAAACTGGAAAACTGGCTAAGCAGGCGGATGGTGCCGTAGTGGTCCGTTACGGCGATACCATGGTGTTAGTCACAGCTTGCTGTGCGTCTACCGCACGCGAAGGCATTGATTTTCTTCCCTTAACAGTGGATTACAAGGAAAACGCATACGCTTCAGGCAGAATTCCAGGAGGGTTTTTCAAGCGGGAAGGTAGGCCGACAGAAAAGGAAACGCTCACAAGTCGAGTGATCGATCGACCACTTCGCCCTCTATTCCCACAAGGATGGCAACGCGAAACACAAGTCATTGCCTTTGTCCTCTCGGCAGACACCAACTACGATTCCGATGTCCTCGCTCTCACGGGCGCCTCTGCAGCGCTTGCATTTTCAAACATTCCGTTTACTCAAACTATCGCATCAGTGCGTGTCGGCCTAATAGAAGGTGAATACGTAATCAACCCATCATACGAAGAACGACAAAACAGCATCCTGGATCTAGTTATAGCTGGCACTAAGAATGCCATCGTAATGGTTGAGGCCGGAGCTGAACAGATTTCTGAAGGTCAAATTCTGGAAGCGCTCGAAAAGGGTCATGCTGTTATCAAACAAATTATCGAGTTGATTGACACGATGGCAGGCGAGGTCGGCAAACAGAAATTAACAGTCGAGCCACATACAATAGCTCCTGAGAGACGAAGTGACATTGAGGCGAAAGTACTCAATCCATTAACTGACGCAATGCGCATCCGGGGAAAAATTGAGAACTATGCCCAAGTTGACCAAGTTCTTGATGACCTACTGGCGACCTTACCAGAAGACGATACAAATCTGCGTGCGGATGCCAAGAAGATATTCAAGGAACTCAATGAACAAGTATTGCGTTCTGAAATTCTTGAGCGTCAGATACGTTTAGATGGAAGAAAGTTCGACGAAATTCGACCAATTTCGTCTGAGGTTGGCCTGTTACCTCGTACCCACGGTTCAGCGGTGTTCACAAGGGGTGAAACGCAGGCTTTAGTTACAACCACTCTAGGCACTGGTGACGATAAACAAAAAATTGAAACGCTGGCCGGTGAAACTTATCGGCGATTCATGTTGCATTACAATTTCCCTCCTTTTTCAGTCGGCGAAGTAAAATTTCTAAGAGGCCCTGGACGTAGGGAAATCGGACACGGTGCTCTTGCGGAACGTGCATTAGCACCCGTGATCCCAGATGAAGATAAATTTCCCTACACTATGCGCGCCGTATCGGAAATTCTGGAATCAAACGGTTCGTCATCAATGGCCACAGTGTGCGGCTCTACTCTCAGCTTAATGGATGCCGGCGTACCATTGGCGTCACCTGTTGCAGGTGTTGCGATGGGACTTATTCTAGATGAGAAGAATGGGCAACACGCAATTCTCAGTGACATCGCTGGAGCTGAAGATCATTATGGCGACATGGACTTTAAAGTTGCTGGTACCGAAAAAGGTATAACTGCTCTACAGATGGACATTAAGGTTGCTGGCATCACTACAGAGATCATGCGTGAAGCACTTGAGCAGGCACGAGTTGGTAGGCTGCACATTCTAGATAAAATGAGCGGCACCTTACCAGCTTTTCGGGAGGACATTTCCACGTATGCGCCTCGAATCGTGACGGTCAAGATTCCGGTAGATAAGATTCGCGACGTCATTGGTCCAGGCGGAAAAATGATCAGAAGCATCATTGAGCGCACAGGTGTCAAAATCAATGTCGAAGATGATGGACAGGTAAATGTTGCATCGTCTGATGAATCTTCTGCCCAGAAGGCAATCGATATCATCCAAGAGCTCACAGCGAGCCCAGAGCTCAATAAATCATACATGGGTCGAGTACAACGCATCACCGACTTTGGCGCTTTTGTAGAAATAATGCCTGGGATCGACGGCCTACTGCACGTCTCGGAAATTGCAAATCATCGTGTCAAAGACGTTCGTGATGAGCTTCAAGACGGCGAACGCATCCTTGTCAAGGTGATAAACGTTGACCCTTCAGGAAAAGTCCGACTCAGTCGCAAGGCTCTTTTACAAGAGCAAGAAAGTGACGGACAGTCAGGCAAAAAGGATTAAGCCAAGAGAGTTGCTCCAGACTTATCTGGAGAAATGGTCCTTCGACCCGCACTTCTTTGTGCTAATCAACCAGCGGCCGCTTAATTCCCCACATTTTGCCCCTCCAGTTTAGCCCAGCGCTGAGCTTCTGCAATCCGATGAGCAACGGACGGATGGGCATGAAAAAGAACTTCATTTAAACGGGATGGCCGATACTCAGCAAGGTTTTGGGCGCAGAGACGCCGAAGTGCGGATATAAATGCAGTGGGCTTCCTAGTCATTTCCAGTGCCTTACGATCGGCAAGTCGTTCTTGATATCTCGATATTAGGTTGATGATCGGTTGACCAGACAGCACAGTTAGACCAACCACGAGTACGAGCAGTGGTAATCCGCTCACATCATCAATGCTCTGCAATCCAAAGTTGTTGACAAATATAGGTAAAACCACTGATGCGTTAAAACATCCTGCAAGCAGAACTAACGAGTCACAAACTAGACTAAACCAAATGTGGCCATGCAAATGATGCGCCAGTTCGTGTGCTAGCACAACCTCTATCTCGTCATCCGAGTAATTCTGTATGAGTGTATCGGAAAGAAAAATACTACAAGTATCACCAAAACCTGCGACTGTCGCATTAGCTCTTCGATTTCGTTCTCCTACACGAAGTTCATACACTCCAAGGGTGGTGGTGCCAGCACGCTTGGAGAGATCTTTTAAACGTTGACACAGAACCTGACGATCAACTGGTACGAAGCGTGTGTGTCTTGGTAACAACACAGCTGGCGCTATTCTCATCACGCCACCCATTACAAGTGAACAAAGGATCCCAGCAAAGAGCCACCATAAACTAGGCCAGAATCGCATGGCGATGTAGACACTTGCCACAACAGGAGAAGCAACTAGAAGAGTGAAAACCATGGCCTTGAGATGATCAACGACTGATACTCCAAGAGAAACTGTGGTCAAGCCATATCGACGTTCAAGATTCACAGTGTAGAGGTGTGGTCCAAGTATTAGCGCTTCATGGAGCACAATCAAAGCGATTGCAGACAGACAAGCGACAGCAATAGACCTGATAAAAGACGGTGCGGCCAGAGCAGCAGCAAAATCTTGGGCAATATCACGTATGATCTCATTGCTCCCTGATCCGATTAGGAAAAGAAGCATAGAGACACTAGTAATAAGTGAGAATATTGATGCGCGGCGCCGTAGACGATGATACCTGGTAGCTTTATCTTCGTTCACTCTTCAACAAGACAGGTAAGAATTATTCAACGACAGCTATCAGGCCCATGGTGAGCCTCTCAGTTAACCTGCATTGAGATGAGTTTGGACACGCCCGGTTCCTCCATGGTCACCCCGTAAAGACGATTAGCAATTTCCATCGTTTTGCGGTTGTGTGTGATCAAAATGAACTGGGTATGGTCTTGCATCCCACGCAGCATATCAATGAAGCGGCCAATGTTTGCGTCGTCTAGTGGGGCGTCAATTTCATCAAGCAGACAAAATGGACTCGGTTTGTATTTAAAAATAGCAAACATAAGCGCCATGGCACACATCGCTTTTTCCCCACCTGAAAGCAGCTGAACACTCTGTAAACGCTTGCCGGGTGGTTGTGCAATGATATCTACTCCACTTTCGAGAACATCAGCTTCGTCAAGCAATACTAAACCAGCGCGCCCTCCTCCGAACAAAGTTGAAAATGTAGACTGAAAGTGTGTGTTAATCGCTTCGAACGCCTCTTGGAAGCGTTCTTTAGTGGTTTTATTAATCTTTTTGATAGCAGTGGTAGTTGCTGTAATCGAGTCTAGGAGATCTTGCTGTTGCGACGTCAGGAAGGCATGCCGAGTTTCCAATTCATCGAATTGGTCAATAGCCATCATATTCACAGCACCTAGTCGTTCGATTTTTGAACGCATTCGTACGAGCATTTCATCTGCAGTTAGTGGACGAGGCTTAGACGCAGACTCTGAACTTTCGCTATCGAGATGCGAGTTGGCGTCTACGCTATCATCAATGACTTCGATGTCTGAAAAATCAGTTTCTTCTTCGAGATCATCATGAGTTTCAGCCGTATCAATATCGGGCTGAATCGCACCGTCCGACTCCAATTGGGCCACCTCAGCAACAACGGTGTCTAGATCCAGTTGGGTAGCTTCCAAGCAGGAGTTACTCAAATGTGACAAATCTGCCTCAGCTGTGGCACAAGAAACCTTGACTTGACCAACCTTATCGCGAATCTCATCAAGTTCGGACCGTGATGTTCTAATAGTTTCATCCAAGCCGCTAAAATCGTGACGCAACTCCAACACTTCGTCTGACCCTGACTTCACAGCAGAACAAAGCAAATCAAATTTTTCAACCTCTCGGGCCAATTCCTTCTCAGCACTTTCGATACCAGAGTGTAACGATTCACATCGAGCTTCGGCCCGCTCCACTGCTTCCGTTTGTGCTGCTAACCTTACCTCAAGGTCTGTTACTAATTCCTCAAGCCGTTGTACTTCAGTCTCGGTGGCCGCAGATCGCTCTGTCAAAGCTGCATAGGAAGCCTTCGACTCTGCAAGCCGTTGTCTCAACACTTCAATCTCAGTTTTGGCTTGAAACAAGTCTTGCTGGGCCAGCGTCAAACACTCATCTGCCTTCCGTTTTTTTAGACCTATCTGTTCAAGCGATTCTTGAACTTCACCCTGACGAATCTTAATACTCTGTTGTTCTTCTTCAGCTTTCTGCAGTTCAACATTCAGAAGGTCTTGTTTACGTTGAAGGCGGGATGACTCGTTACCCAAGGTGCCTAGCTGCAGATCATACTCAAGTAATGATTTCTCATGCTTTCTCTGGTCCCCTTCAAATCCTGCAATCTTTGACTCAAGATCGATCTGCACATGGTTGAGTGCTTGAAGTTCAGTCGTGATGACCTCTGCCCTACTTCGCATAGTTAGCAGTTTACTCTGCAACTCTCTCACTTCTCGTTTAGTGGCCAGGATCCCAAGCGCCTCAGTCTGGCCTCCACCACATACCAATCTTGAACCACTGAAAATATCCCCTGACAATGTCACAATCTGTTGACTTGTCTGACCAGCAACCGTTATCGCCTGCTCAGGAGTGTTAGCAATCGCAACCCGCCCGGCAACCAGACGAATGGCTTCACGGATAGCCGATGCGTAAGGGCCCTCAACTTTAACGACAGATTCCACCGACAAGAGTTCTGCAGGCGTAATATTCTCAGATTGTTCAGTTTCTACAGGTAAATCATCCACCACCAGAAATCCGCAAAGACCTGCTTTTTCCTTGCGTATGTGCTCCAACCACGCCGTCGCATGAACATGCCGAGACACTAAAACGTACTGCAACAAGTTTCCCAGACAAGCTTCAACAGCACATTCGTACTCCGGAGCGACATTGACGTAATCAGCAACTGATCCAAAATGAGGAATGGTTTCACTCTTTTGCGAAAGGATAAACCGTGCACCATCAATGTAACCGGCTCGTGCTGCACTTAATTCTTCAAGAGACTGCAGACGCGCTGCAAAAGTCGCGATATCGCGATCAGATGTATTAGATTTATCAAGCAAGGCACTATGTTGCTCACGAAGCGTAGATAATTCACGTTGACACTTGCCATAAGCTTCTAAAACTGTGTCTAGATCCTTCTGCACAAGAGCACGTGCCTCAACCGTCGTCTGATGTGTCGATGAGAGTTGCTGAGTTTCAGACTTCACATCCTGGTTTTCAATATCAATCTTAGCCAATTCATCAAAAAGTCTCGTTTGGGAATTTGTTGCGTGCTCTAAAGTATGCTGCAGCGTGGTCGCAGTATTAATAACTGAGAACACGTCACTTCGGTACGCCTCAACATCTTTCTCCTTAACTTCTACAGCTTGCCGAGTGCCTAGGTCCTCAACTTCAACTTCCGACAATTGCTGAGCAACCTGATCTCGCTCGCGTCTCACTAAATCAGCGCTCTTTCGACGTTCCGTAAGATCGATTCGCGCCGGCTCTTGACGTAATTTGAGATTGCTAACTTCACTACGTAATTCCTGCAACGTTACATTTAAATTTGAGATCTGTTCTTTATCAAATTCGATCTGCTGCTGCCGTTTTTTAATATCAAGGTCACACGCATGAACTGTGTCACGATCTGACGTGACCTTAGTTTCACTTTCAACTAACTTAATACGCAATTGCTCTTGGCGCGTTTCAACTTGAGAGAGACTGTCTGCAGCGACCTGTTCTCGGGAACGTGCTTCCGTGAGTTCGAGACGCGCAGCCTCTACCGTCTCGCCTAACAACTGATATCGATGCGCAAATACAACTTTCTCCCATTTACGCAATTCGTCACGCAACCGCCGATATCGACGAGCCTTTGCAGCCTGTCTCTTTAAAGCATTCCGCTGCTTCTGAACCTCGTAGACAATATCCTCAACACGAACCAAGTTTTGCTGCGCTGCGTCGAGTTTTAACTCGGCAGCATGACGTCGACTCTTATATTTCGTTACACCTGCCGCTTCTTCTATCAAGAGCCGGCGATCGTGTGCGCGTGCGCTTAAAATCTGTCCAATCTTGCCTTGTTCGATGACCGCATAGCCCTTGACGCCAACGCCTGCATCCATCAGGAGATCCTGAACGTCACGAAGGCGACACACTTTACCGTCAATGAGGTATTCACTTTCACCAGAACGATAGAGGCGCCTTGAAACCACGACATCACGCGCTCCAACTCCCGCTAATTCCGTATCCTGAGTCACGACCGACACATCGCTGGGCTCAACTGCAACAGGAACATTGTGACCATTCCCGTTACCATTGCTGGCAGAAATCACGCCTTTCAACAACAGTTTGACCTCAGCTGCAGATGTCGGCTTACGGCCATCACTACCGCTGAAAATCACATCCTCCATCCTGGCGCCCCGTAAACTTTTGGCACTCTGTTCACCAAGCACCCAAGTAATAGCGTCGACCAGGTTGCTCTTTCCGCACCCGTTTGGTCCGACGATAGCCGTTACACCTTGATCGAATGCCAATTCAGAACGGTCTGGAAAGCTTTTGAAGCCCGAGATCTCCAGGTTGTGCAGTTGTATACCTTGCTGCATTCCCTTGACTCCTCACCAAATAAATATGTCAAGCCAGTTAAACATCCGCGTACACAAAACTAGCCGTACGGTCGGACGCAATCGAACGCCGACGAACGGCTGGGAATTCTTCATCGGAACCTAGAGGGGTGCCATATTGTAAAATGACCACTAACTGCCCCCC
>Ga0315336_1001236_pt1 | contig 52899 bp, 58 predicted proteins | sample ASW5metaG_FD_204512 | JGI IMG/M metagenome (GOLD analysis project Ga0315336, IMG submission 204512) | Ammonia-oxidizing marine archaeal communities from Monterey Bay, California, United States - ASW #5 | ecosystem: Environmental > Aquatic > Marine > Intertidal zone | place: USA: California...
GGGTTTCGCTACAATACCAATCACGTGCCGATCCAAAACTTCTATCGGCGCGAAGTCGTCGCCGGGGCGGACGGCAATGCGAAGATCGTAACCACGGGCGTCGTATTCAAAGACTACAAGGACTCCTATTACAAAGACTGCAAAATGACTTGGTAGTCCTGCGGCAATTCCAAAGACGGGTGCGTGATTTGCGCGCCCGTCGCTTTCTCGACGCTTCGGAATAGAAGGTCGGCGCGGCTTGGGTGGACGACGGCGATGGGCCTGCCTCTGATCCTCGAACAAACGCTGAATGGCGTTCAATTCGGCGTTTTTTTATTTTTGATCGCGGCCGGCCTCACGCTCATCTTCGGCATCATGAATTTGGTCAATCTGGTACACGGCTCGCTCTATATGATGGGCGCCTATTTTGCCGCGGTCGCCTATCAATGGTCGGGCTCGTTTCTGGTGGCTTTGGGTGTCGCGCTGCCGGCCTTGTTTATCGTCGGAATCGTCCTGGAAATGGTGGCGCTTCGGACGCTCTACCAGCGTGATCACCTGGATCAGGTGCTCGCAACCTTCGGGCTGATCCTGTTTTTCAACCAACTGATGATTTTCGTATTCGGTCCGGCCAGTCAGGAAATGAACCTGCCGCAGGGCCTCGAAGGGCATGTGGAAATCATTTCGGGCGCGCCCTATCCGACCTACCGCCTGGCGATTATTGCGACCGGATTGGCGGTGGCGCTTTCACTGTATTACCTGATCGCCCGGACCCGGGCCGGCATGCTGATCCGGGCGGGCGCCAGCAACCGCACCATGATCGCCGCACTCGGGGTCAACATCCGCTTGCTTTTCACCGGCATCTTTGGGCTCGGGGCGGCGCTGGCCGGCCTCTCTGGGGCCATGGCCGGGCCGATCCTGTCGGTCGAGCCCGGCATGGGGGAGGACATGCTGATCCTGTCCTTCGTGGTTATCGTCATTGGCGGCATCGGCTCGGTTCAAGGCGCCCTCGTCGCCTCGATCATTGTCGGCGTCGTCGAGACGCTTGGCCGGTCGATCATTCCGTTCCTGCTTGAACGCATCATCTCCAATGAGGCGGCCCAGACCGCGGGGCCGGCGATTACCTCGATGATGATCTATATCCTGATGGCAGCGGTGCTGTTTTTCCGCCCGCGCGGTCTGTTTCCGGCGAAAGGCGGCTGACGATGCAGCGTGCAGAACGCTACAGGCACGCCCGCCGCTTTGCCGTTGTTGCCGGCTTGGTCGTGTTGCTGGTCTTACCGTTCATAACCGAGGCGATCGACGAACCGTTTTATGTCGATCTCGTCACCCGCTTCATGATCTTCGCCATCGCCGCGGCCAGCCTCGATCTCATCCTCGGCTATGGCGGCATGATAAGCTTCGGCCACGCGGCTTATCTTGGTCTCGGCGGCTACGCGGTCGCGATTTTTTCGTTCTACGGTATCGACAACGGATTTCTGCAGCTCGCGGTGGCGATCCTGGGCTCGGCTTTGATCGCGCTTCTGATCGGCGCGATCTGCCTGAAGACCAGTGGCCTTTATTTCATCATGATCACCCTGGCGTTCACGCAGATGCTGTATTTCCTCGGCATCAGCCTGGAGGAATATGGCGGCGACGACGGCGTCAACACCAACCGGTCGGAGTTCTTCGAGGGGCTCGATTTGTATGATTCGACGACTTTCTATTATTTCGTCTTTGGCTTGCTGGTCGTCTGTGTCTTGGGATTGCGGCGCGTCGTCGCGTCTCGGTTCGGACGGGTGATCAGCGGCGCCAAGTCGAACGACCTTAGGATGCGAGCGATTGGTTTCCCGACCTTTCGATATCGGCTTATCGCCTTTGCCATCTCAGGTGCGATCTGTGGCATCGCCGGATTTCTGCTCGGTAATCTCACCGAGTTCGTGACCCCGGAATACATGCATTGGAGCCGCTCGGGCGAGCTTTTGGTGATGGTCGTGATGGGCGGCACGGGCACCATATTCGGACCGGTCATCGGTGCCGTCGGCTTCCTGTTGCTGGAGGAATGGCTGTCGTCGCTGACCGAGCATTGGCTGCTGTTTTTTGGCCCGTCGTTATTGCTGTTGGTGCTGTTTGCCAAACGCGGCTTGTTCGGCCTGATCTCGCCGGCGGCCGGCGGCGGCGAGTAATTTTCTAACGAGAGGCCAAATCGGACCGGTAGTTCGCGTCCATGAACCACTTGCGGTATTCGCCATAGGTTATGGGTTCGTACTTGGGCGGGTTGTCCGGCGATTGGCAGCTCGGCAGGCAGGACATCTCATAGGTCACGTCGGGGCTGAAAAAGAACGGCGTCGCGTAGCGCTCGCGGCCGGAGCTGTTGACCGCCATGTGTTCGGTCGACCGGAAGCGGTCGTTGGTCCAGCGCTTCAGCATGTCGCCGGAGTTAATGAACAAGCCGTGGGCGACCGTCGGTGCTGGAATCCAATCCTGACCGGCCGGCCGGATATGCAGACCAGCGATCGCCGACTGCGGCAGGATGGTCAGGAATCCGGCGTCGGTGTGCGGCGAGATGCCGAATTGATTGTCTTCAGCCGGCACCGGCGGGTAATGCGAGAGCCGCAGGCTTGCCTGCGGCCAGCAGAACGCCGGTTCGAAAAATCCGGCGGGCAGGTCCAAGGCTAATTCATAGAGTGGCAACAGGTGGCGGGCGAATTTTTCTATCGTCTCGAAATAATCGAGCAGTTGCGCGCGGAAGCCGTCGACGTCATCGGGCCATTGGTTGGGCGAGGCAAAGGCCGCGCGCCGCGCCGGGTCACCGTTGGCCGGCGGCCGTTCGCGTTCCATGAAATAGGCCTCGTTCAGGTCGCCTTTGGTGTTGTCGTTCAGGGTCGAGGTCTGAATCGAGTGCGCCTCTGGCGCGACATAGCCGGTGAAGTCGGCGCTAAACGCCATTGCTTGTTTCCAGGCCATGGGCCGCGCGTGAAACGCTGCCGCGGTGGCCGCCAACGCCTCGACCTTCGACCAGGAAATGCCGTGATGGATCACGGCCATGAAACCGACATTCTCAAATGCGTCACGAACGTCGGCAGCCGCCTTGCTGTCGGCACCGGCGACACCGTCGAGATAGTCTTGCAAGTCGATGATCGGAAATCGCGTCATTGATTGTGCAATCCCTTATCGTCCTAGTTCCGGCACCTCGGAAAAACCGATTTGCCGAGCGTTTCGATCAACGCGGCACGCTCGTCGACGAAACCGGTAAACAGGAACTGGTGGATGCCGGAGGCGCGGATGGCTTGCAGTCGCTCGACGCATTCGTCCGCCGTGCCGACCACGGCAAAGCGGTCGGTCATATAGGCGAGAAGCTCAGGGTCATCCATCAGACCGGCGTTCGGCGATTGGCCGAGGTCTTCGTGATGGGCCGGGTTATAGCCCGACTGCACGCGGCGAATGGCCTCCGCCAGCTCCGGCGGTACCAGTTTGCCCGCTTGGGTAAATCGGAACGCGTGGTGCGCTGTCGAAGCCAGTTCCATGCGGATTTCGTCGACCAGCGCGGTGCGGTCCGAGCCGACATTGACCCGGGTGAGCGTCCAAACGTCGATGTCGTCGAGGGTTTTGCCGGCACGCTCGGCGCCGATGGCAATGTGCTCCAAGGTCAGTTTCACGACGTCCGGCGACACGCCCATGCCACAGATAACGCCATCCGCGATCTCCCCGGCCAACTCCAACGTCTTCGGTCCTTCGGCTGAAATGTAAATCGGCGGCGGATTGTCGGCCAGTCCGGCGACCCACTTGGTGTGGATTTCGCGCCCGGCGAATTGTGTCCGCTCACCACGAAGCAAATCGCGCAAGGCGATGACGTATTCGCGCAGGCCAGTAAGGCCGCGCGGCCGTTCATTGAGGTTATAGATCGCGCTGTCACCGGTGCCGATGCCAAGCATGGCGCGGCCACCCGAGACTTCGTGCACACTCGCGGCGGCGCTCGCCATGACCGCCGGGTGGCGGGTCAGTGGATTCGTCACCGACGGGCCGATCATGACGCTCTCAGTTGCCTGGCCAACAACACCGAGCGTCACAAAGAGCTCGCGAAACAGCGACTGCGAATCGGCGACACCGACCCAATCGAATCCGACGCTTTCGGCCAGTTTGGCATTCTCAACGGCCGAGGCAATGCTGCGCGGTACTTCGATGATGCCGAAGCGGGCTTTCATGGCGGGCAAACTCCTAGTGCAAGTTTCGACCATAATCCTCAACGAAGATTTGTCAGAGTATTTCCGCGACCTCGTCGAACTCGAGCTTGGGAAGCCGGCGCATGAGCGTGCTTTCGTCGGCATGACCGATGTTACAGAGGAAATTGGACTTGAGGCTGGTGCCGGCCAGCACGGTCTCGTCGACCATTTTATTGTTGAAGCCCGACATCGGCCCGCAATCGAGACCGATCGCCCGGGCGGCAATCATGAAATAGGCGCCCTGAAGCGTACCGTTGCGGAAGGCATTGGCGGCCGCCATTTCCGGGTTGTCGACCATCATGTCGCGCATCTTGTCGTTGGCTGGAAACAGCCTCGGCAGGTTGTCGTAGAACGCGCTGTCGTAACAGATTACTGCGCAGACAGGGGCTGCCTTGACCTTTTCGACGTTGCCCGGAATGAGGGCCGGGATGAGCTTTTCCTTGGCTTCGGTCGAGCGCAGGAAAAGATATCGTGCCGGCTGCTGGTTCAAACTGGTCGGGCCTTGGCGCAGAATATTGTAAAGCGCGCGGATTTCTTCGTCCGTCACGTTCTTGTCGCGCCAACTGCCAAAGGTTCGCGCTTCGGTCAGCAGCAGCCTCAACGTGCCATCGTCGACATTTGGCACGTCTCGCCGCAACCTGCGCACGACCTCGCGGGCGGCCTCGTGCTGCGCTTCCAGTTCGTCGGACATGGTTGTTTCCTTATTGATGTTGGCGGTTCACGGCCACACTTTGTACGCTAGCCGTTCCTAGTCGAACACGGCCACGAAATCGCATGTCACCTGGGCCGGGCCGTCGCCCGCTAAAGGCAACGTGTGGCGGGCCGGACGAGAGGTCTCGTCAGGAAACGTTTTCTCCCACTCGCCATTGAGCGCGCCACGCCCGGTCGCCGGGTCCTTCACCCAGAAAGTCACCTTGATAATGTTCTCTGGCGAGCCGCCAGCCGCGCCCACGGCGCTGCGGATGTGGGCAAACACGTTGACGATCTGCTGCGCCAAACCGTCCGGCATCTGACTGGTTGCCGGATCGCGGCCATTGATGATGCTCGACATCATGATGTTGCCGATGCGGCTCGCGCCGGGTATCGGGTTGGCGTGGCTGAAGCCGGGGATTTCGATGCTTTGGCGCTTCGGCAATGGGGCCTCCTCCCTGTCAAACTTTGTCTGCGGAACCGAATACGGGATTGTCCTCGGCCTCATCGACCAGCGCTTCCGGTCCGTCCGTCGGTAACGGGCGCAACCAATTCAGCGCCGCGTTGATGTCGTCTTCCCACATCTCGCGAGGCAAGTCATAGAGGAGCTCGACACCGTAGCCATTCGGATCATGGATGTAGAGGCTGTGAGTCATACCGTGATCGACCCGCCGCTCGAACTTGACGCCTTTGCTTTGCAGAAATGCGAGTTGCTCCAGCCATGCCTCTCTGTTGGGTAGCGTGATGGCAATATGGTTCACGGCAATCGGTAGACCGAACATCTTCCATTGTTCGGGCGGTTCCGGAAGCGCCGTGTTTTCCACCAGCGCCAGGTCGTGGTGATGACATTGGCCATCGCGATCGCCGCTGTAGAAGCGCATTTTCGGCGGGTTTGGCCTTTTGGCTGTCGCCTGTAATTCGCCCACCTGTTTGAAGCCTATCAGGTCGACCCAGAAGCGATGCGATTCTTCCAGGTCACGGACATTGAGCACCAGATGGTTTAAGCCCACCGGCGTCACGGCCTGACGGGGCGCCTGCGCGGATTTGGATTTCGTGCCGGTCATCGGTCATTCCAATGCAAAGGGTCGCGGGTTTCGGAAGTTTTAGGGTATCTGCTCGTTGGGTGTAGTCAAGCGCTTGAAGGATTCGATGTCGTTGCTTAGCCTTGTACCACCTTGGCCAACAGGAGGGTTTGCCGTGCACGAGATTCATCGCGTGACCGTTCAAGACAATCCGATGGAAGTCTTTATCTTTGCGCCCGAGGGGCAAGGCCCTTTTCCGGGAATCGTATTGGCGCAGCACATTCCGGTTGGCCATACCGGGGTTGAAAACGACGTGTTCACGTTGAAGACGGCGGCGCGCTATGCCGAGAACGGTTACGTGGTTGCGGTGCCGTTCATCTTTCATTGGTGGCCGAAAGAAAGCGACATCCAGATCAAAAGAGATGAATTTCGCGACGACTGGACGGCCGAGGACCTAAAAGCCACCTTTGACTACTTGGCGGCCTTGGAGAACGTCGACAGTGAGCGCATCGGCATCGTCGGCCACTGCTGGGGCGGTCGCGTCGCTTGGCTTGGCGCCTGTCATAATTCGAGTTACAAGGCGTGCGTCATGTTTTACGGTGGCCGGATCAAAAACCGGATGGGGCCCGGTACGCCGCCGGCGATCGAGCTCGCAGGCAACATTACCTGCCCGGTGGCCGGCTTTTTCGGCAACGAAGATCAGAACCCGTCGCCAAAGGACGTCGAAGATCTCGACGCCGTGCTCACCGCCGCCGGCGTGAAGCATGTCTTCCATTGCTATGACGGCGCCGGACACGGATTTCAGTCATTCGCAAACGAGCAGCGCTATCACCCTGAAGCCAGCGAAGATGCCTGGGTCAAGGTTCTCGCGTTCCTGGGCGAGACCCTTAGATAAACGAAGTGCCCTATCAAGCGATCTCCTGCCGCACGATCTCGGCCCCGGCCGCCAAGGCCTGTAACTTGCCGAAGGCGATGGCGCGCGGCAGGTATTTCATGCCGCAGTCGGGTGCGGCGATCAGGCGCTCGGGCGCGATGTGGCGAAGCGCGCCGCGCAAACGCTCGGCCACAATCTCGGGTGTTTCCACCTGTTCGTTGCCGAGGTCGATGACGCCGAACATGACCTGTTTGTTGGGCAGCCGCTCCAGGATCGCCGGATCGAGGCCGGGTTCCGCCGCCTCGATCGAGATCGCCGTGGCCCGGCAGGCGTCGAATTCGGGCAGAAAGGAATAACCGGACGGCTTGGTCTTGACCACGTAGGCATAGCCGAAGCAAAGATGCACCACGGTCGGGCCGGAAATGCCGTCGAGCGCCCGATCGATCGCAGCGATGCCGAAGCGGCCGGCCTCTATGGGATGGGCCTGCATATGCGGCTCGTCGATCTGGATGACGTCGGCGCCGGCCGCTTTCAACTCACGCACTTCTTCGTTCAACACCGCGGCGTAGGCCATGATCAGGGCCTCCAGATCGCCGTAATGCTCATCCAGCGCCATTTTCGCCATTGTGAAGGCGCCGGGGATGGTGATCTTGATCGGCTTCTCGGTATGCGCGCGCAGAAAAGCGACGTCGCGCACCTGCACCGGCTCGCTGCGGCGGATCGGGCCGACGACCCGCGGCACCAAGGTCGGCTTGCCGGTGCGGCCCGGCACGGTCCCGGGATTGTCGACATCAATGCCGTCCAAGGCGTTGGCGAACCGGTTGAAATAACTCTCGCGGCGGACCTCGCCGTCCGAGACGACGTCGATGCCGGCCCGTTCCTGGTCGTGCAAGGCAACCAGGGTGGCGTCATCCTGGGCCTGTTCCAAGAGGTCCTCCGGCGGGCGCCAAACCTGCCGCATGCGCACCCGTGGCGGACCGGAGCCCAACAGAATCTTTTTGTCGACCAGCCAATCGGGCTGCGGATAGCTACCCACCAACGTGGTTGGAATAATCCGGTCGATCACGATTATCTCTCCGGCTGTTCATATCGTTAGTACGGCTTTGCCGGCGAAATCACGGCCGATCAAGCGCAGGGCTGTCTCACCGATATCATTCCAGTTGCCGGTGACCGGCACATGGGTCGTTAGGCGTCCATCGGCCAACAGGCGCAGCAGCCGATCGAGCCCCTTTGCCGCCGACTCGATCTCAGCCTCGCGGTAGAGGTAGAAGCCTTCGACGCGGCCGTCGCCGGTCAGCATCAGGTCACGCACCGCCAAAGTCGCCTCGGGGCCGGCGCTGACGCCATAAAGGATGGCCCGGCCGCGCTCGTCCAACTGGGACAGCAGCTTGGACAGCATCGGACCGCCGACGCCGTCGATGATTGACCGGAACTTGCCATGGCCTTCCAGGCCCGAGCCGTCGGCGGAAATGACCACGTCGTCGACGCCGGTCGCCCGCACCATGTCTTCGAAATCCGGACGGCGCAATTGTGCGACCACATGGGCACCCATCAACCGCCCGAGCTGACAGGCGAAATAGCCGACGCCGCCGCTGGCACCAGTCACCAGCACTTTGCTGCCCAATAGCCGCTCGCAGCGCTCCAACGCGTAGAGCGCGGTCAGGCCGGCAACCGGCAAGGTCGCCGCGTCGCTGTCGGAGACCGTATCGGGAATGACGGCGAAATCCGTCGTCGGCAAGGCGACGCGCTCCGCCCAGCCTTGCATGCGCCGCGAGAAGCCGACCACGCGCTTGCCCTCGGCTGGGCCGCTACCGTTGCGGGCGGCGGTTTCGACCACGCCGACCAGGTCCCAGCCGATCTGCATGCCGGCCGGCGCCTGTTCGGCGCGGCGAAGTTCACCGCGGTTGAGGGAGAAGGCGGTGACGCGGATCACGGCCTCGGTGGAATCGGCGACCGGATCGGCCACGTCACCGATTTCAAGGCAACCCGCAACGTTGGGATTGACGACCACTGCTTTCAAGACATGCCTCCTTAGGACCGAATAGTCCTTATGATGATGTTCAGCCTGTCCTAACATGGGTTGTGTTGCAACATCGGGCTGGTTTGATGCTCAAACTTGCTCGAACCACGGTGAAAACTTGCAAAGGGGCACGATATGCGCTGGGCGAACATCGAATGGCAGGGCGATGTCTCTTACGGCATCGTCGAAGGCGACCGGATCGCGCTGGTCGAAGGCGGCCTGTTCGACGGCGGCCAGCGGACCGGTCGGAGCGCGCCGTTGAATGAGGTCGGATTCCACGTGCCGCTGATCCCGCGTACGTTTTATGCCGCCGGCATGAATTATGTGGATCATGTCATCGAACAGGCGAAGATCGCCGGCCGCGAACCGGACATTCCGGCCAAGCCGGATATCGGCTATCGCGCCATCAATGCCCTGATTGCGCACAATGAGGCGATCGTCAAACCAAAGGACTCGACGGAGAAATTCCAGTATGAGGGCGAGTTGGTCGCGATCATCGGCAAACAGGTCAAGCATGTGTCCGAGGCCGACGCGTTGGACTGCGTCTTCGGTTACACCATCGGCAACGACGTTAGCGAGCGCACCTGGCAGAACAGCGATCGCACGCTCTGGCGGGCCAAGAACACGGACACCTTCAAGCCCATGGGGCCGTGGATCGAAACCGACGTCGATCTCGAAGGGTTGCGCAGCACCGTCCGCCTCAACGGCCGCGAGGTGATTTCTTTCGACACCAACAACATGCTGTTCGGCGTCGCGCGCTATATAAGCGCCATGTCCCAGTACCTGACGCTGTATCCCGGCGACGTGATCTGGATGGGGACCGAGGGGCGTGCGGAAAACATGGTGCCGGGCGATGTCTGCGAGGTCGAGATCGACGGTATCGGCATCCTCAGCAATCCCATCGTCGCGGAAGACTGACGCCGGCACACAAGGACCGGGAAACCTATTGCGACAGTGCCCGGCGCGCCAGGTCGGTGCCTTCCGCCAGCGCCTTCAGCTTGCCCAAGGCGACCGGGCGGGGCAGGGGGGCCATGCCGCAGTTGGTGCAAGGATACATCCGCTCGACATCGACGAAGGCCAAGGCCTCGTTGATTGTTTTGGCGACTTGTTCCGGGCTCTCGACCTCCAGCGAGGCGACGTCGATTACGCCGACCATGACTTCTTTGTCTTTCAGTAATCCGATCAGGGAAAGCGGTACCTTGGAATTCGCGCATTCCAGAGAGACTTGATCGATGCGGCTTTGGTTGAGCGCCGGAAAGATGGATTCGTACTGGCGCCATTCCTGGCCCAAGGTCTTCTTCCAGTCGATGTTTTCGGTAATGCCGTAGCCATAACAGATGTGCACGGCGGTCTTGCAGGTCAGTCCTTCGATGGCCCGGTGAAGCGCCGCGACGCCCCAGTCGTTGACGTCGTCCATGAAGACGTTGAAGGCCGGTTCGTCGAATTGGATCAGATCCACGCCGGCGGCTTCCAGCTCCCTGGCCTCTTGGTTCAACAGCTCGGAAAAAGCCATGGCCATGTCGGCCCGTCGACCGTAGTGGGCGTCAGCAATGGTGTCGCAGATCGTCATGGGGCCGGGCAGGGTGAATTTGAGCTTGGCATTGAGCGTGTGGGCGCGGGTGAAAGCGGCCTCTTGGACATGGACCGGGGCCTTGCGCCGGACCGGGCCGGTCACCGTCGGCACGTCGACCACATAGCGGTTGTCGCGAATGCCCATCTTGGTTTTTTTGGCCCAGTCGATGCCGTCGATCTGCTCCAGAAAGCCATGGACGAAGTGGACGCGAAACTGCTCGCCATCGGAGACGATGTGAATGCCGTTGTCTTCCTGCTCCTTGATCCAAATCAGCGCGGCGTCCTGCTTGGCCCGCTCCAACTCGGCGCCTTCCAGCCGCCAGGCTGCCCAGAGTTTTTCCGGCTCGGCCAGCCAAGACGGTTTCGGCAAACTACCGGCGATCGTTGTTTCGAGCATATCCCTGTCCCTTTGCGGCCTGATTATCGGCTAGGTTCAGTCTAGCATTTGTGGCGATATTTCCCAGATGCTTCCGTCGCCGACACCTACCGACGAAAGCATTGTCGCGGTCGCCCCGAACGCTTAGACTTTTGCGGAACACAGCGAAGAACGAATGAAGTCTCCGCCGACATGCGCGGTCAAATCGACTACGGCAGGTCGCGACAGGAATGACGCAAATCAAATTGTGGGCTAACGGTTCAACGAACATCTCAAGGGAGAGCAGGCATGCGAGACCTTACCGAAGACAATGTCACCGAAGCCGTCCTCGCGAAAATCGATGCCGGTGACACGCCACGCCTCAAGCGGATCATCGAAAGCGCCATCACCCATTTGCATGCCTTCGCCCGTGACGTTGAATTGACGCCTGACGAACTTTTCCAGGCAGCCCAATACTTCACCGAAGTCGGCAAGATTTCCGACGAAAAGCGCCACGAGTTCCTGCTGCTCTCCGACACGTTGGGCCTGACCATCCTGGTCGACGCCATGCAAAACCGGAAGCCGCCCGGCGCCACCGAAAGCAGCGTCCTCGGTCCTTTTTACCGGGACGACGCGCCGGAGGTGGTGAACGGCGATCTGATCGACCGCGGCGAAACGGGCGGCGAGCCGACGGTGGTCCATGGCACGGTCAAGGACCTCGACGGCAAGCCGCTCAAAGGTGCGCTGCTCGACATCTGGCAGGCGACGCAGCAGGGCCTCTATGAGAACATCGATCCTGCACAGCCCGACATGAACCTGCGCGGCCGGCTGCACACCGATGACAACGGCGAATATTGTTTCCGCACGGTACTGCCGGCGAGCTATCCGATCCCCGACGATGGCCCCGCCGGCCAACTGCTTTATCTGTGCAAGCGCCACAACATGCGCCCCGGTCACATCCACTTCATCGTTTCCGCCGACGGCTTCGCGCCGGTGACCACGGAAATCTTTGTCGAAGGCGACGACTACCTGGATTCCGACGCCGTGTTCGGGGTCAAAGAGTCCCTGGTCGCCGAATTTGTCAAATCCGACTCTGCCGAGGACGCGGCCAAATGGGTCTTGCCGACGCCATTCCACGAGATGCGTTACGATTTCGTCTTGGAGCCGGGCGAGGGCGACGCTCGACCTGGCTTCTCGGCCGGTTCCGGCGACGACTGACCGCGCGCGAAGCGGGGGAGGATCAAGTATGGCGGCTGTCGGCGATCGCCTGCGCGACCACATGGCCGAGGACCAGGCATCCTTGGTCACCGTGGCCCGTGACCTCGGTCAGGGGCCGTTCCGTGAGCGCGCCGCCGGCTTCGATAAAGACAACCGCTTCCCACGCGAAAACTACGACGACCTGCGCGACGCTGGCCTGTTGGCCCTGACCGTGCCCAAGGATCATGGCGGCATCGGCGCCGATCCGGTCACGTATGTTGCGGTGCTGTCGGAGATCTCCAAGGGCTGCGCTTCCACCGGCCTGACCTTCAACATGCATTGCGCCATCGTCGACTTCCTGTCACAGATCGCCTCGCCGGAACAGATGCGGCGCTACTTTGGCGAAATCGTCGAGGAAGGCGCCATCCTCGCCTCGATCACCAGCGAGCCGGCGAGTTCGTTTCGCGACGTCTTCCAAGTCAAGACGGCGATCGACCAGGACGGCGACGGCTATCGCCTGCGTGGCGAGAAAGCCTGGTGCTCGTTGTCGACCGCCGCGCGCTATTACTTCACATGGAGCCGGCTCACCGGTTCCAAGGACTTGGTCGAAGGCCTGCTCAACGTCATGGTGCCGGCCGGCCGCGACGGGGTCCAGGTACAAGACGACTGGGACACGCTCGGCATGCGCGCCACGGCTTCCAACTCGATCCACTTCGATGGTGTGCGTATCGAGCCCGATGAAGTGATCGGCGCGCCCGGTATCCTGCTAACCAAGGATTTGAGCTTCTGGTCGGTCGGCTACACCGCCGTGTACACTGGCATCGCCGAGGCGGCTTACGATTACTGCCTGGATTACGGCCGGGAGCGTTTGGGCGCGGTCGATCCGGGCTCGCCCCAGGCGGTGCGCATCGAACGCCAGATCGGCGAGATGGCAATGACCGTGGAAGGCGCCCGACGCGCGACCGAGACCCTGGCGCGCATGCGCGGCCGCCTCGGGCGCACCGAGCTCACATTCATGCTCAATCAGGCCAAATACCTGGCGACCGAGGCGGCCTGTACCATCTCTCAGCAAGGCATGCGCATGCTCGGCGGCAGCGGCATCAAGCGGTCGCTGCCCATGCAGCAATTTCTGCGCGACGCCCAGGCCGGCCCGGTGATGCCGCCGGCCAACGACCGCTGTATTGAGACCGTCGGCCGCATCGCCCTCGACCTCGAGGGCAAAACCCTGGAGTTCTCTTAAAACAACGCCAAAAGGATAGAACCATGCCGATCAAAGTTTTGGCCCTATTGCACACCGGCGTCCGCATCCCGACCGCCGACGAAAACCTCACCGCGGCGCACGCCGTCTACAGCGACCTGCTGGGCCTCGAAGTCGACCCCAACCGCGGCGATATCCAGGGCATCCCGGGCTTTTGGTCCAACATTCGCGACGGCGACCGCGGCCAGCAGATCCACATCATGGGCTCCGATGGCGCCTCGCCGGCGGCGCGCTCCGAAAAGCAGGACCCAACCCGCCCCCACGTCGCCCTCGCCGTCGAAGACATTGAACAGGCCAAGGCCGAGCTAACCAGTCGCGGCATCGAGTTCTGGGTCTATGAGAGTCTGGTCGGCAAAGGCTCCCTACAGGTGTTCTTCGAGGACGGCTGCGGCAACATGATCGAGCTGCAGCAGGCGGCCGGCTGACGTGACAACCGAACCCGACCTCGGCGCCCTGTTTGGGGCGAGCAAAGCTGAAACATTCTTAGGCCTGGAAGCCTGCCGAGATCTCAATCTTCTTGACGCGCCCATGGCCATAATTGGCGTGCCCTGCGCCTCGCCTTACCGCTCGGTTGGTGCCTATTGCCGCAACGCACCGAATGCCCTGCGCCAAGCAATGTCTTCGTTGTCCGCCAATCTCGCGCATCACGATTTCGACAGCGGCGGCATGATCTTCCCCGAAGAGCGGCTGCAGGCCGTCGATTGCGGCGACCTGCCCTACGACGAGAATGATGCACCGGGCAACCGCAAGATCATCCGGCAGGCAATTGAAACAATAATCGGCAAAGGCGCCGTGCCGATCGTCCTCGGCGGTGACGATTCGGTGCCGATCCCGATGCTTCAGGCATTTGCCGGAACCGGAAAATACACCATCCTTCAGATCGACGCCCATATCGATTGGCGGGACGAGCATATGGGCGAACGCATGGGGCTGTCGTCGAACATGCGGCGTGCCTCGGAAATGCCCCATATCGAGCGTATCATCCAGGTCGGTGCGCGTGGCATCGGATCGGCCAGGCCGAGCGACTATCAAGACGCGTTGGATTGGGGCGTAAAGTTCGTGACCGCTCATGAACTGCACCATGACGGGGTCGGCCCGGTCATCGAGCTGATCCCGGAAGGGTCCACGGTCATCGTCTGCGTCGATATAGACGGGCTCGACCCGTCAATTGTTCCGGGCGTCATCGGCCGTGCGCCCGGCGGCCTGTCCTACTATCAAGCAGTCGACCTGATCAAAGGCGCGGCGGCGCGCGGCCCAATCGCCGCCATCGACTTTGTCGAGTTCATGCCTGAACGGGATGTTGATGGGCTCGGTGCGCTCACCACCGCGCGGCTCGTCGTCACGGCGTTGGGCGTCATCGCAAGACAGGCCGCCAAGCAGATTGGATAGAAACCCGGTTCATCGCATCAAGCTAGCGACGGTCTGTTGCCACCGTATTCCGGCTAACGCCCAGTTTTTGTAATCGCCGTTCAGATAGCACCACAATTGGACCAGGCGCGCCGCCAGGAGACTCGTTCTTGCTGCGACTTCGTTCCCGGGGCGATGAGCCTTTGTTGCCAGTAATTCGGTGCGCTCCATAGCCAAGACGTCCTTAATTCGCGCCAAATCCTTTCGCTGCCGGACCGGCAAATCGGGAACATCATAGTCAAGATACTGTAGCAGCGAGCCTGCCTGTCGGATGAAACTCGCGTGGTCACGGGGCAAAATCTTGTGCTTCCATTGTCGCATCAAATTGCGATCGACAGGCCGCCTGACAGCGGCCGAATGACCGAAATTGTGTTGAGCGCTTAGGGCCTCGGCGGTCTTATGATAGTCGAGCATACCGGGCTCGTACTTCAGGTCGAGCCAATCGCACAGAGGTTTTAGAACTGACTCCGGATCGTGTACCAAATCCTCATATCGAACTTGCCGGTATCGCTCGGGGCCGATTAAGTGCCCCCCGATCATTCCGCCTAGTACAAGCCATTTCCAGTAGTGACCTGCGTGGTTCATGTGCCGGGGGCCCCATTTACGGGCCAATAGTGACAACGCCACATCACGCCCGTCGCGGATGATGTGGACGAAGCGTGCTCGAGGGAAATAATGCCGCACCAAAAAAATGTAATTAACGTGCATAGGGGTTTTGTCTCCCCACCGATGCTTACCTTGCGCCTCCATGAAAGTCGTGAGCAGCGTTTCGAACAGTGCACCGTATGACCGTTCTGGCAACGCGCGAAGGCGCTCGATCACGTCGGGAACAGGAACGCCCAGGTATTGAAGGTAGCGGTGGCTTTCAAAATACTCGAGCACCAATTGCCAGACATCGGGGTCCTGGAGTCCCGCCCGGTACAGGCCGCTTGCCCGTCTTCTCGCCAGTTGATAGATAAAGTGAGATTCCAGAGGTATCGCTAGTTCAGAATGCGTATTCAACATCAGACGTAATATGGTCGTACCGCTTCTGCCGCAGCCAACGATGAATACCGGCGCGTGCGCTGCATCGTGTGAATGTCTCGCTTGCGTCATACCGGCTTCACTCGCCGGGTCCCTGAGCCCGATACCAATCGAGGATCTGCGCGCCAGTCCACTTCACCACACCGGGCTTGTCGCAGAGGTGTGCCAGAAATCTTTCCAGATAGCCGATGCGGTGCGGCACGCCGGTGATGTAGGGGTGCAGGCTGAGCGCCATGATCCGGGTGATATCGGCGCTTTCCGCATAGAGTCGGTCGAACTGCGCCGTCGCGCGCGCCTGGATTTCGCCGGCCTGGTGCTGTTGTAGCGCGATCATGGCGATGTCGTTGGTCTCCACGGTGTAGGGGATGGAGAGCACCGGGCCGCTTGTCGTGGCGATTTCGACCGGCTGGTCGTCGAGCACCCAGTCGGCGACGTATTCGATGCCGGCCGCCGCCAGATGGTCGATGGTATCGAAGGTCTCGGTCAGGCCGGGGCTTTCCCAGCCGCGCGGCGCTGTTCCGGTGAAGGCGCGGATGGCCTCGACGGTTTCGGCGATGGCGGCGGCTTCGTCGTCGAGATTGTGCATCGGCCCTTGGACGAAGCCGTGGCCCATGAACTCCCAGCCGGCCTCCAGCGCGGCCGTGGCGACGCGCGGGTAGCTTTGGCAGACCGAGCCGTTGATCGCCAGGGTGACGGGCACGTCGAAGCGTTTCAGGCAGTCGAGCAGGCGCCAGAAGCCGACCCGCATGCCGTATTCGTGCCAGGCCCAGTTGGGCAGGTCCGGCATCAGCGGCTGTCCCATGGGCGGCGGCAGCACGGTGCGCGGCATGGTCCTCTCGATGCCCCATTCCTCGACATTGACGATGACCCAGACGGCCATGCGGGCGCCGTCGGGCAGGACCAGCGGCGGCCGGTCGACAATGGCGGAGTAAGGTGCGCGGTCTTTGGGCAGGGTCATGTCGTGCTCCAACGGCGACCTGGTTTAGACACCAAGATAATATTGTTTGACCAGTTCGTTGTCTTTTAGCGCGTCGGTGTCGTGGCCTTCGAAGGCGATCTCGCCGTGCACCATGATATAGCCGCGGTCGGCGATCTTGATTGCCTGATTGAAGTTCTGCTCGGCCATCAGGATGGTCAAATTGCGCTGGGCTTTTAGCTCGCGGATTTTGGCGATCATGCGGTTGACCAGGATCGGCGCCAGGCCGACGGAGGGTTCGTCGATCAGCAGGATGCGCGGCGCCGACATCAGCGCGCGGGCGAAGGCGATCATCTGCTGTTCGCCGCCGCTCATATGCCCGACGACCTGTTTGAAGCGTTCGCGTAGCACCGGAAACGCCTCGAAACAGAACGACAAATTTTCCTCGATCGCCGCCCGGGCCTCTTTGCGGAAAGCGCCGAGCATCAGGTTTTCCTCAACGGTGAGCGCCGGGAACAAGCGCCGCCCTTCGGGGACCAAGGCAATGCCTAAGCCGACGATTTCCTCCGGGCTCATGCCGATCAGATCGATGCGCTCGCCCTCGCGCTCCAATGCGATGGTCCCCGCAGTCGGGCGCAGGATGCCCATGACAGCATTGATCAGGGTGCTCTTGCCGTTGCCGTTGGAACCCAACAGCACGACGGTCTCACCGGGCTCGACGGTCAAGGAGACGCCGCGCAGCACCTGGACCGAACCGTAGCCGGCGACGACGTTGTCGATGACGATCCTATTCTCCAAGATAGGCCCTTTCGACGTCCGGATTGCGGACGATGTCATCGGGTGCGCCCTCGGCGATCTTGCGGCCGGCGTCGAACACCACGATCCGCTCCGAATACCGCATCACCGCCCGCATGATGTGCTCGATCATGATCACCGCGACGCCGCGGTCGTTCAGCGCAAACAGGATTTCCAGGATTTCGTCGACTTCCTCGCTGGACAGCCCGGCCATGGCCTCGTCCGAGATCAACAGGTTGGGTTTGGCCGCCAAGGCTCGCGCCAGCTCCAGCTTGCGCATCTCGATCTGGGTGAGGTCGGCGCAGTTCTCATTGGCCCGGTCCGCCAGGCCGACAAGCTCGAGGATCTCCATGGCTTCTTCAGCGACGCGGCCGTGGTCGATGCGCGACCAGGCGGCAAACTCCAGCGGAATATGCAAATTGCCAATCACCGACATGGACCGGAACGGCTTGGGGATCTGAAAGCTGCGGGCGATGCCGAGCCGCGCCCGCCGATGGGCGGCCAAGCCGGTGATGTCGCGGCCGTCGAAGACAATTTCGCCGGAATCGTTAAAGAGCGCGCCTGAGATACAATTGATCATGGTCGTCTTGCCCGACCCGTTGGGACCGATGAGGCCGAACCGCTCGCCGGCGTCGACTTGGATGCTGACGTCCTCCAGCGCGACGAAGCCGCCGAACCGTTTGGTCACGTTGCGGATATCAAGCAGCGGCGCGGCCATTTGTTCCCTTCTTTCGCCTGAAGCGCTCGACCAGGCCGACGATGCCGTCGGGTGCTAGGGTGATAAAGCCGATGAGCACGACGCCGACGATCAGCAGATTGAGTTCCGAAGAGATGGTCACCGTGGTGACCTCCTGGGTGATGCCGAGGATCAAGGCACCGATAACCGGGCCGTACCAAACCTTGGTGCCACCGATCAGCGGCATGGCGATGGCATTGACGGCGATGAACAGCGAGAACGCCGAGATCGGATCGACGAACGCGACGAAGAACGGATAGGGTGCGCCGGCCATGCCCATGAAGACGCCCATGGTGGTCGCCGAGATCAACTTCAGGCGAAGCGTCGGCACGCCCATGCATTCGGCGGCCAGTTCGTCGTCGCGGATCGCCGCCAGCCCTTGGCCGATCCTCGACGTGCTCAGATAGCGCGCCACGGCGACCGCGGCGATCGCCAGGATCACCATCACCATGAACAGAAACTTGATGTAGGAATCGAAGATCGGGATTTCTTCAGGGGCCAGGACGTAAACGCCGCTGGCCCCGCCGACATAGTCCCAGTTGTTGACGACGGTCTCGAAAACGATCGCCATGGCGAGCGTCGAGATGGCGAAATAGATGCCTTTCAGGCGCAGGGTCAGGTATCCGGTGGCCAACCCGATCGCCCCGCAGACCAGGCCGGCGGCCAGGATCAAGAGCGGCAGCGGCAACGCGAACGCCTGGTGCAAAGCGATCGAGGTGTAGGCGCCGACAGCGAAAAAGCCGGCCGAGCCGAAATTCACATACCCGGTGAAGCCGCCGAGCATGTTCCAGGCGCTGGCCATGATCATGCCTTGCAGGACCACGTAGGCGGCAAAGAAATAGAATTCGTTGTCGACCAGCCCGGTGAACATCAGCCCGGCTGCAAAAACGCCTACGATCGCCATCCAAAACTTCGGCATGGCCCGCTACGCCCTGCCGAACATGCCCTGGGGACGCAGGGCCAGGGTGAGGAGGAGGATGCTGAAGCCAACGGCCGGTGCCCATGACGGCCCGTAGAAGGTCGACACGAAGCTCTCGACGACGCCGATCAGCAAGGCCGCGGCCAAAGTGCCGCCGATGCTGCCCATGCCGCCCAAGACGACAATGGCGAAGACGCGGCCGATATAGAGCCGTCCGACCGACGGTTCAACAGGGCCGATTATGATCAACAGCGCGCCGGCGACGGCGGCCGTGGCGATGGCGATGCCGAGTGCGATCTGTTTGATACGGATAGGGTCGGCGCCCATTAGCCGCAGCGCCATTCGGTCTTGAGAGACCGCCTTGATGGCGCGGCCGATGAAGGTCTTGGAGAGGAATTGGTATACCACGAGCGTCATGATCACCGCCGTCACGAAGGGCACGGTCATGCGCAGGGGAAATTCGACGAAGCCGAGGTGCCAGGTCTGGCCGATATAGGGTGCACTGACCAATCGGTAGTCGACGCCGTAAACCAGGATCAGCAGCACCTCGATGATGAACATCAGGCCGAAGAAGAAAGCCAGGCCGCTCAGCGATTCCTGTCCGGTATTCTCGAAACAGACGTAGTAAAAACGATAGAGCAGGATACCCAGCACGAAAAAAGCGGGCGCCACGGCTATGCCGGCCAGGACCGGGTCTATTCCAAAGCCTTGGTAGACCATGTAGGTGACGTAGGAGCCGAAAATGACGAACGTCGGGTGAGCGATGTTGACGATTTCCAGCTGACCGAAGGTGATCGACAGGCCGAGCGCCACCGCCGCGTAAAACCCGCCCAGCAAAAGGCCCGAGACGATGGCGTTGACCAAGAGTTCGACAGAAAACACCATCGCCCGGCCCCCGGTTAAGCGGTCAGATTATTGTTATTGTTTGTACGGGTAGACGATATCGCCCGACTTCACGCTGTTCGGATAGAGCACGATGCGTTTGCCGGCATGATTGAACTGTTCCATGTTGTTGGCCTCGACATCGCGGAACTGGACTTGCAGGGTCCGCGTCTTCGCCCACTCGCCGTTCTTGCCGAAACTGACCGGACCGACCACCGTCTTGAAGGTGTTGGCGTGGATGTGTTCGGCAATCGCCTTTTGGTCGAGGCTGCCGACCGCCGTCACCGCCTGGCCCAGGATCTGTAGGTAAGCATAGGCATAAGGCGGCAGGTAATGCCCCAGCGGGTCGACCTTCTTGCCCTTGGCGGCGGCCTGGTACTTCTTGAGGAATGCCTCGACACCTTCGAAATTGAGCGTCGGCTCGGGCACCCAGAAGTCGTAATTGACGATGTTGTTCAGCATCGGGCCGAGGTTCTTCTGGATCGCCGCAAACTGCAGGCCGACCATGCCGCCGCCGAACATCTTGGCCTTGAGGCCGAGCTCGTTCGCCGCCTTGACCAAGCCGACCGAGCCATGGGGATAGGAGCCGATATAAACCAGATCGGCACCCGATGCCCGGATCGCCCTGATCACCGGCGTCAGGTCGCTTGAGCCGAACGGGAAAGTCTTGTCATAGACGATATCCAGGCCAACCTTCTCGGCATTGATGCGCGCCCCGGAAACGGCGTTACGGGCGAATTCCGCGTCCTCGGCCAACAACGCGATGCTCTTTGGCTTCGGGCTTTGCGCCATGGCCAGGTCAAAGAATCCCTTGGACCAGTCCACCTTTGGCACCGGCCCGGCCGGCATAATCTGGAAATAGCGGTCATAATTGAAGCGGTCGTTGACGGCGAGCCCGAACAACGCCATGAAAACCAAACCTTTACGCATGACGATGGGCATGGCCGGCGAGATCTCGTTGGTGCCGTAACTGGAGACCACCAAATCGACATCGTCGACGTTGAGCAGCTTGGTGTAGATACCGGGCACTTTCGACGGCGACGTGGCGTCATCGTAATAGATGAATTCGACCTGTCGGCCAAGCAATCCGCCCGCTTTGTTGGTGTCCTCGCGCCAAATTTCCATGGCGATCAAAGCCGCCTTGCCGGCCCCCGCCAGGGCGCCGGTGAGTGCCATGCTGAAACCGATTTTGATCGGCTCTGCCGCCCGCGCGGGCGGTGTCAGGGCCTGAGCCAAAAACAGGGTGGTGAACAGAACAACGCCCAGCGTCAGCATTCGGCGCTTGGTCGCAAATTTCTCTAACATTTTAGTCCTCCCCGCTGTTCGGTATGGTCATTGCCGTACCGGATTTTTGGTTGATTGCCGCTTTGCATGCGAGTTTCAATTCCTATCACATCGCCGAGAGGTCACAAAGGGTGATGTTGCGCGGCGCGGGCGGACATTGCTTGCACCGGTCGGGATCCGGGCTACACTATCGCCGAAAAAAGCGGGTTGATAACCGCTATGAAATGGGGGAGTCGCGCCTTGAAGCCGGCACCATTCGATTTTGTCAGGCCGTCGTCCATCGCCGAGGCGTTGTCGGTCCTTAGCGAGCATCCGGAAGCGGCCGTGCTTGCTGGCGGCCAGAGTCTGGTGCCGATGCTCAACATGCGTCTGGTCGCACCCAGTCACGTCGTCGACATCGGCGCGCTGCCTGGGCTCAAGGATGTTTCCGTCGCAGACGGCTGGCTCTGCATGGGTGCGCTGCTGCGCCACCGCGACGTCGCCAATTCGCCGATCATCGCCGCGGCGGCGCCGCTGCTCGGCCAAGCCGTTCTTCATATCGGCCATCCGGCAATCCGCAACCGCGGCACCATCGGCGGCAGCCTGGCAATGGCCGATCCGGCGGCCGAACTGCCGGCCTGTCTGCTCGCCCTGGGGGGCCGTGTCGAAATCGTCGGTCCGGCCGGCCGGCGCCGGGTCGACGCCGTCGCGTTCTTCACCGGTGCCTATGAAACCGCGTTGCAGCCGGGCGAACTGCTCAGCGCTGTCGAGGTTCCCGTGGCTGCGCCGGGCTACCGTTCCGGCTTCGGTGAACTCGCCCGGCGCCATGGCGACTACGCCCTGGCCGGCCTGGCGGCGCACGGACGGATCGACGACGGCCGCGTTTTCGACCTGCGCCTTGGCTTTTTTGCCGCCGGCGACAGGCCAACACTGGCGACGGCTGCGGCCGGCAGGCTCGAGGGAAAAGACCTGTCGGCGGCCAACATCGCGGACGCGGTGGCCGCGCTCGGCCAAGACATCCAACCGGTCGGCCAGCCGGGCTGCGGCGCTGAGACCAAGCTGCATCATTGTGGCGTCCTGGCGAAGCGCGTGCTCGGCCAGTTGGCGGCTTGAGAGAAAATAAGGAAACCGTTCCATGGAGCCGATGGTCGACATCCAAACAATGGTCAACGGCACTGAGGTCACGGCCCGCGTGCCGGCGCGCCAGACGTTGGTCGACTTCCTACGCTATGGGTTGGAACTGACGGGCAGCCATGTCGGTTGCGAGCATGGTGTCTGCGGTGCCTGCACACTGCGCCTAGACGGCGACGTCGTCCGCGGCTGCCTGGTGTTGGCGGCGCAGGCCGACGGCGCACGGGTAGAGACCATCGAGGGCGTCTCCGATGCTGGCGAGCTAGCGGATCTGCAGGCCGCCTTCCATGCCCGCAACGCCCTGCAATGCGGATTTTGTACGCCCGGCGTCTTGCTTACTGCGCAAGCCTTGCTGGAGAGCAACCCGGCGCCGAGCCGGGCCGAGATCCGGGCTTACCTTTCCGGCAATTACTGCCGCTGCACCGGCTATCACGCCATCGTCGATGCCGTCGAGAGCTTGGCGGTGGGTGGTGAAGGGACGGTGCCATGAGCGACACCGGCTTGCATGCCATCCTCGATCGGCCGAACAGCTATATCGGCCGTAGCGTGCCGCGGCCCAACCTACGCCGCCTGCTGCAGGGGCGCGGCAGGTTTGTCGACGACATCCGGCTGCCGCGCATGGTGCATGTCGCTTTCGTCCGTTCGCCCTATGCTCATGCCCGCATCGATGCCATCGATACCGCCGCCGCGAAAGCGAGCCCGGCTGTCGTCGCCGTCGTCACCGGCGCCGAGCTCGCGGCCTATTGCACGCCCTGGGTCGGCGTCCTCAGCCATCTGGAAGGCCTCAAGTCGGCGCCCCAACACGCCATCGCCGTGGAAAAGGCTTGCTGGCAGGGCGAGGCGGTCGCCGCCGTCGTCGCCGAGAGCCGCGCGGCGGCCGAAGACGGCGTCGAGCGCGTCTCTGTTCAGTGGCAGGAGTTGGCGCCGGTTGCCGATATGGAACGGGCGCTGGATGCCGAAACGCCGGTCATCCACGCGGACCTCGGCGATAACCTGGCCTGGCAGCGCCGATTCGAGGCCGGCGACGTCGACGCCGCCTTCGCCGCCGGCACGGTGGTCGAGGAGACATTTTCTTTCGGCCGTCACACCGGCGTCACGTTGGAGCCGCGCGCCATCCTGGCCAGCTACGAGGCGGCCGAGGAACGGCTTACCGTCTACCACTCAAACCAGGCGCCGCACATGATGCAGAACATCTTCGCGACGCATCTCGGCCTGGAAGAACACAATGTGCAGGTCATCTGCGGCGACGTCGGCGGCTCCTTCGGCATCAAGGTCCATGCTTATGCCGACGAAATGGCGGCGGCGGCCTTGAGCGTCATGTTGCGCCGGCCGGTCAAGTTCATCGCCGATCGGCTGGAATCCTTCGTTACCGACATCCATGCCCGCGATCACCGGGTGCAGGGCCGCATGGCGATCGCCGACGACGGCCGCATCACTGGCCTCGAGATCGACGACCTCACCGGCATTGGCCCCTATTCGGTCTATCCCCGGACCAGCGGCATCGAGGCCAACCAGATCGTCAACCTGACCGGTGCCCAGTACACGTGTGAAAACTACCGGGCGGCGACCCGGGTGGTCTTCCAAAACAAGGTTCCCATGTGCCAGTACCGGGCGGTCGGTCACCCGATCGCCACCGCCGTGACCGAAGGCCTGGTCGATGCCGCGGCCGCGGCCATCGGCATGGACCCGATCGAGGTCCGCCGGCGCAACCTGATTGCCGACGATGCCTATCCCTGCAAGGCGCCGACCGGCCTCAGCTTCGAGCGCCTGTCGCATCAGCGCGCCCTGGCGCGGCTGGTCGAGCTGATGGACTACGACGGCTTGCGCGCCGAGCAGGAGCGCCGGCGGGGCGACGGCGTCTATCTCGGCATCGGCATCGCAACCTTCCTTGAGCTGACCAACCCGAGCGCCATGTTCTATGGCGTCGGCGGCGCCCGCATCTCGGCCCAGGAGGGCTGCACCTTGCGCCTCGACGCCAAGGGCAACGTCATCTGTATGGCCGGTGTCACCGAGCAGGGCCAAGGCGCCGAGGCGGTGATGGCCCAGGTCACGGCGACGGCGGTCGGCGTGACCCTCGACCGCGTGCGGGTCATAACCGGCGATACCGACGTGACGCCTTATGGCGGCGGCACCTGGGCATCGCGCGCCGCCGGCATTGGTGGCGAGGCCGCGGTCCAAGCCGGCAAAGCGTTGCGCGCCCAGATCCTCGAGGTCGCGGGCATTGTGTTACAGGCCGAGCCGGCGAGCCTCGATATCCGCGCCGGCCGGGTCGTCGATAAGGCCGACGGCCGCGACCGGGTCGGCCTCGACGAGATCGCGCGCATCGCCTACTTCCGCGCCGACACCCTGCCCAAGGACTTCCAAAGCGAGCTGGTGGCGACCCGGCATTACGTGCCCAAGCAATACCCCTTTGCCTTCACCAACGGCGCTCAAGCGTCTTGGCTGGAAGTTGATATCGAGACCGGCTTCGTCACCCTGCTCAAGCATTGGGCGGTGGAGGATTGCGGCACGGTGATCAACCCGCAACTGGTCGACGAACAGATCCGCGGCGGCATCGTCCAAGGCATCGGCGCGGCGCTGTTCGAACATTGCCTGTACGACGACCAGGGTCAGCTCCTGAACGGCAGCATGATGGATTACTTGACGCCGATGGCCGCCGAGATGCCCGACATCGAGGTCGCCCACATCGAGACCCCGACCGATGATTCCGAGCTCGGCGCCAAAGGCGCCGGCGAGGCCGGCACCGCCGGCGCGCCGGCCGCCGTAGTCAACGCCATAAACGATGCGCTGAGGCCCTTGGGCGCCCGACTGAACGCCCATCCGGCGACCCCGGAGCGCATCCTTGCGGCGCTCGGCACGGTCGCGGAAGGTTGATCAGCAAGCCCGTCGGTATGACGTAAATGCCAACCAGGTCATCAACCGGTTGAAGGACCCGCGATTTTCGGCATGCACAAACAATATTTGGAATATGATCAGGCTAAATCCGGAAAAGACATTTTGTCTGTGCCGGCGGCTGCTAACGCCCATGAATGCGACTAGATTTCAGCCCATAATCCTCCTTGTCGCCCTGATCTGGGTGGTTGAGGTCGTGAATTTTTTTCTTGGCCACAGGCTCTCATCATGGGGGATATTGCCACGCAGTTTTTCCGGTCTGATCGGAATACCGTTGGCACCGCTGCTACACGGCGGCTTCTGGCACACCGTATCCAATACGATTCCCCTGCTCTTTCTCGGCGCCCTCACACTTGCCGGGGGCAAGCGGGTGTTTTGGGAAACGACGGTGAGTGTCACCCTATTGTCAGGGGCATTGGTGTGGCTGTTTGCGCGCGGGTCCTACCACGTCGGCGCCAGCGGATTGGTGTTCGGCTATTTTGGCGCCATATTGGCGCGCGCCGCTATTGAACGCAGCCTGACCTCCATGGCCATCGGCGTTATTACAGTCATGGCCTATGGCGGGCTAATTTGGGGCATTCTGCCGCTGCGAAGCCATGTTTCCTTCGAGAGCCACTTGTTCGGTCTGATCGCCGGCATTTTTGTCGTCTGGCTCGACGCAAAACTCAGCAGATCGAAGCCGTCGTCTTGAACGAGCCCCGATAATTTGCTCTAGATCAAACTGCATAAAAATGGAATCATTTTGATGCAGATAATTTGATCTATTTCAAAGTGTTAGAGCAACGTATCTGCGTTCGAATGAACGCAGGTTGCTCTAGCCGCCGGCGCTTCTGCCGGCCGCCCTACGGCCGAAACCGCCGCGCGCGACGGTGCGGGTCCGTGCCGCCGGCCGCCCGACTTTAGATTTGGCGACCTGGGTCCGGCCATTTGCCGAAACCGAGCCGACGGGTTGGTTCCCCGCCGTATAAAACCGGTTAGGATTGGCGCTGGAGCGGTAAAGCGGTTGGCTTGAGATGTACCGCGCACCGCCGCGCGGCGCCAACATATAGCCCATCATGAAGGGCAGCCAAATAGAGCCGCCGGATCGATAACACCGATTATATCCGAAATCTGAATAACATTGGTTGGCGTTGGAATAACGCGGGGCTACCTCAGCGTGGAGCTTCTCAGCCTTGGCGAATTCCGATCGGCAAACAGCTTCGTCCTGTTCACCCGCGGTAATACAGGCTTCGACGGAATCATACGCCAGAACCTCGTCTTCCGCCTCGCCACAGGCGACCAGCGTCAGCGCCGTGACGCTGAGCAAGGCAATCTTGAATGCGTTCCTGCGTTTCATTCGCGGCACCTCCTCTTCAGGTCGTCATGGCGGCGGCATTCAGGATACCGGCGACGATTGAACAGGTGGCGAGCCAAATTCCGGCGGCCAGTTCGCCCGCTTCTATGCGATTGGAAATCCGTGGCATGGGCAGGCGAATGGCAAGATAAACAAGCACTTGAACGATCAGCGCGATCACTCCCCAGAGCACCATTTCCAGCACCGTGACCGAATTGATCATGGTACTGGCGAGCGGCAGCGCAAACCCGATCAAGCTGCCGGAAAAAGCCAGCGCGGCGGCCGTCGAATTTGTCTTGATGAGGGCAAGCTCGTCGTGTCGTGTGACGCGCGTATAGACAACGACGAATATCAGCACCAGCAGCGCCGCGGCGACGAAGAACGCCAAGAATTCAGTGAGGTTCGCCAAAAAGACGTCAAATTGCACGTTCATTCGAATCTCCCGATCAGCGGCATGATAACGCCGTCGCCCGCCGCCCGTAACACTGTTTCATTGTCTTGGGCTTATATCACTTTTAGGTTCGCTTGTTCGAGGTCGACGCCGACCATCAGCTCGACGGTCCGTTCGCCGTCGTAGGCTTCAACTGAAACCAACAGATATTCGTTCTTTTTGCCCTGCTCCAAATTGCGTCCATACAGCATGACGGTATGGGTTATGTCGCTGCAATCATCTGAATCGGGGTCTTCGTAGACCGATTCGGTAAAAATAACCGGTTTCGCATAGCCCTCGGCCGTATCGAACCACACGCGGGAATATTCGGTGCCGTCATCAAGTCGGTAAATGGGCGCGCCAATCTTGCCACCCGCCGAAGTCCATTGCGCCCAGGCGCCGTCACCATCGGGATAATGGCTTTGATAGGGCACGAACAGCGTCAGTTCCTCGACATGGTGATCCTCGACGCCGCCGACGGTCAAAACCTGGATCATGGCATCGTTGCTATTGTAGTAACGATGGGCATATGTCCCGTCGCCTAAATCGATATAGCCTTGAGCGACGATCATCATCGTCGCCTCGGGCAGTTCCACATGAAGGTCGGCCTCATGCATGCGCAAGGGCAGGGTATCGATGTCCACCGCGGCGCCGATACGCAGGCCGAACGGGGTTGGAAATTCATCGTCTTCGTCGTCTTTCGAGAATTTTTCCTTTAGATCACGGGCGCCGCTCTTGAACAGTGATTTAATCGTTCTGCCAAACATTTGACCTCTCTACGGTTTTCGAATCATGCCAGCGCGCGCCAATCAATCTGCTCCGAATCGATGCGCCGGGCAGCCATGAAATACACAATCATTCCGGGGCCGACCTCGGCATCCGACGACGCATTCAATATTAGATCGTCGCCCAATGTGCTTTTTGCAACGCCAAATAAAGTGGCGTCATGGTTGCTTTTCAATGCCGTGAACAGGCTTCCGTATGTAACCGGGCTCGTGTCTAGCGGTACTTGCAGGCTGAACTGGGTCGGACCTTCCAGGGTCGATAGGAGTTGGCGCTGGACCCGGCTTGATCCGGGATCCTGCGCCGAACGGACCATCATCTCGATGGAAAGCGAGACATTGAATTCAGCGCGCGGGCAATGGGCCTTTAGCAGATCGGCGAAACTCTGCCGGTCAAAATAGGCGACGATGTGGGCCTCGCCATTCACCGCCGCCGCGCCCAATGCCGCCGCCAGTGTCTCGTTGTCGTCTTGACCGAAGGCGATGACAAAAACGGCGTTCGCCACGGCGGCGCGCCGCAGAAGATCCGGCGTATTCAAAGTGGAGGCGCGCACGAAGCGGACCTGATCGGGCATGGGATTTTCCATGGTTTCGGCGCAGCACAAGACAATTTCGCGTTTATCGTTGCCTTGTCCCGCCAGTATATGATCCACCATCCGCTGGGTGCGGGCCCCATGCCAGCCCATTATGACAATATGATCGGTCAGGTTTTCGTAGCTCGCTAATCCACGCAATCTTTTCCTCCACTTCTCGGAAAACTGCTGCAAGACTTTGGCAATGATCGTTGTGAACAGCGCGATGCCGCCTGGCATCACCCATAATGTGGTGATCGCGCGTCCGGCGGCGGTGGCCGGTGAATAGTCGCCGTATCCAACAGTCGTCGCCGTGGTGACATAGAAGTACCAAAATATTTCGCCACTGGCGATTTTCGCGTCGCCGGCCAGAGCAATCAGACCCCAGGAAACCATAAAGTGAATAACCGTCACGGTCAGGACAGTGTCCCAACTGAGGCCTGAAATTCGGGCGTATAGGTGTCTTGCGACACGCGACAAGGTGAAACTCATGGCCGGCATCCAACCACAGGTGAAATTTTGCGCAATTTGGCCCTCGATCAACCATTCAAAAAATCGCCGTTACTGGCCTGGACGGAACATAGGTACAAAAATTCGCCGCTTCAATGCGGATTTACCATTGAAATTTTTTTTACATGTAACATTTTACATGTAGAGATAGGAAATTATTTTGATGTCGATGAAGTCGTCTTATTATCAGTCCAGATACCGCGCCCGTTTGCGCGATAAGGGCTATGTTAAACGGGAAATTTGGATACCGCCCGAATATACCAAGATCTTGAAGGACTGTGAGACGGCACTTCGGGTCGGCGTTTTGCCGGTCGTACCGAAAACCGCATTGGAGAGCGAGATGAGCGAAGACGGAATCTGGACCACGGACACACTCCATCGGGCGCTCGCCCAATCCGAAGCCGCGGGTGAGGGCGCAATCAAGGTGGAACTGGTCGCCGGCATCGACCCCGCGATCCTAATTACCATGGCGGAATTCGGCGATCTGCCGCTTCTGATGAGCGTGAGCGGCAGCCAAATACTGGTCGAAACGCTGCTCTGGCCGGTCGATGAAGTCGAGGACACCGCGGCCTTCAACGACTTGCTCTTGAAGACCCATAAGCTGCTCCCGTTGTCGACATTCGGTATTCGGCAGGGACCCGATGGCAAGGATTTTTACGAAATGTTCGGCTCGTTGAGCGCCGGGTCAAAATTGGAGTCAGTCCTGTTCGAGATCGAGACCCTGGCCGACAACGCCATGCAGGCCGCCGAAGCCTACCAATCGGACTTGAAGGATGTCGCGTGACGGCCTGTTCGCCAGGCCGCAACTGATGCATATGATTAGGAGAATTCAGCATGAGTATTTGGGCAAAAGTCGCGACAGCCATCCGTGGCGGCGTGAGCGAAGCCGGCGAAGCGATTGTCGACAATCAAGCCTTGCGCATCCTGGACCAGGAAATCCGCGATGCCGACAGCGCCCTCGGTAAATCAAAGGAAGCGCTGACAGGAATCATCGCCAAGCGGAAGTTGGCCGACAAAAAAGTCGACAGCCTGAAGGTGTCGCTCACGGAATATGAGGGCTATGCGATGCAGGCGCTGGATAAGGGCGACGATGGGTTGGCGATCGAGATCGCCGAGAAAATCGCCGGTCTTGAGGCCGAATTGCTGGGCGAGGAAGGCATGGCGAAAGCGTTTGCCGACAGCGAAGCACAGCTCCGCAAGACGGTCGGCCAGACGCAAGCAAACCTGAAGCGGCTCAAGCAACAGGTCGACACCGTCAAGGCGACGGAGATCGTGCAACGGTCGCAAGCCGCGGTGGCGGCGCAGCATTCAGGCACCGGCTCGAGCATGCGCAGCGCGCTCGACAGCCTGGAAAGACTGAAATCCAAACAAGCCGAGCGGGCGGCGAGATTCGAAGCCGCCAGTGAACTCGCGGAATCCACCGAAGAGGTCAGCCTGGACACCAAGTTGAAAGCCGCGGGCATCGTCGACGGTGGCGCCAAAGGCGGCGACGTACTGGCCCGATTGAAGGCCAAGCGGGGCGCCTAGGGGAGGTCGACAGGCCAATCCCGGCTCTAATCCGGTCCGAAAAAATTGTTAGATGCATCGAATTCCCATCACTCGTCGGCCGGGCCTGGAGGAGGCCGCGCGGGCACATGGCTACGAATTCCACACCGATGTTGGGGTGCCCTATTGGGATGAAACCGCGTATTACCGCTTCAGTTTAAGACAAATCGAGGGCGACTTCGAACGGCCGGCGGAAGAGATCGACGCCATGTGCTTCGAACTGCTCGACCGATCGCTTGCCGACGAAACGGTCTATCGCCGATTGCGCATTCCCGAGGCTTATTGGGATTATGTCGCGGATAGTTGGCGCAATCAGGAAAAGGATCTCTATGGCCGGCTGGATTTTTCCTATGACGGGACGGGTCCGGCCAAACTGCTTGAGTATAACGCAGATACGCCGACCACCCTGTATGAAGCGGCGGTCTTTCAGTGGGTCTGGCTCGAAGACGCCAAGGCGCGCGGTCTCATTCCCCAGAGCAGCGATCAAGCAGCCGAGATCCACGAGCACCTGGTCGAGGCTTTCCAAAACATGGGGATCGAAGGGCTGCTGCATCTCGCCTGTCAGCGCGACATGGAAGACGACAGGGAAACCGTTACATATCTCGACGAATGCGCCCAGGAAGCCGGCCTGGAGACGGACTGTCTCGCCATGCGGGACATCGGCATCGACGCGGCCGGGCGCTTTACCGACTTAGGCGACCGGGTCATCACCACCTTGTTCAAACTCTACCCGTGGGAATGGATCATGGCGGAGGAATTCGGCCGTTATCTGGTCACCAGCGGCGTGCATTTTCTCGAACCGCCGTGGAAGGCGGTGTTATCCAACAAGGGCCTGCTGGCGCTGCTGTGGGAAAACTTCGAAGGCCATCCCAATCTGTTGCCGGCATTTTTTGAAGTGGAAGCCAAGGCCGCGGATCTCCTCGAAAGCTACGTTCGCAAACCCCTGTTGTCGCGCCAAGGCGCCAATATCGAGATTGTGCGGAGCGGTAAAACGGTATCGCGCAATGACGGGTCTTATGGGGCGGAAGGTCATATCGTGCAGGCCTTTCATCCCCTTCCCGAGTTTGGCGGTAAATTCCCCGTGGTCGGGTGTTGGATGGTTTCCGGGCAGCCCGTCGGTATCTCTATTCGAGAAAGCCAAACCTTGATTACGGACGGCGAGGCAAACTTTGTTCCGCATGTTATTCTGGACTAGGGAGTAGGGCACCACGGTCCTGCTAAGGGGGAACAGATGACAGTGACGAATGAACTTGAAACGCCCGCGTTCGTGACCGATGAGAAGGTATTGCAAAAAGATATAGCGTTGCTTCGCGCTGTCGCAGATCAAGCATCGTGCAAACTGCTCTATTCGCCCAAGGCCAGCGCACTTTCGACCGTCCTGCAAACCATTAGCCGTCAGGTTGACGGGTTCGCCTGCAGCTCGCCTTATGAACTTCATTTACTGGACCAGCTATGCCGGGGCACCCGGTCGTTACATTTGGTAAGCCCGTTGATCAAAGCGGACACATTGGCGGAATTCGGCGACCGTCTCGATTACCTCACCGTGAACTCGCTGTCACAATGGGATTTTCTCCGTGATCGTGTTTCGCCTTCGACAAGGGTCGGTCTTCGTTTGAACCCACAGCTGTCTTTCGTCCGCGATGCCCGATACGACCCGTGCCGACAACAATCGAAGCTGGGGGTGCCCGTTAGTCTATTGGCCGATCTAGTGGCGAGGGATCCCGCCGCGCTCCGCGGCATCACGGGCCTGCATTTTCACAACAATTGCGAAAGTACGGACTTTCTAAATCTCCTCATGACCGCGCGGCATATTCAGACCGTCATCCCGAAAATTTTGCATCAGGTCGACTGGATCAACATCGGCGGCGGCTACTTGTTCGATCCGGCAACCGACTGCGCGGACTTATATGAGGCCGTGGCCATCTTCCGAGAGGGTTTCGGCCTTGAGGTCTTCATGGAGCCGGGTGCTGCAGCGGTACGGCGCTGTGGCACGATCGAGGCCACGGTGCATGATATATTCACCAGCGATGATACCCTGATCGCGATCCTCGATACGACCGTCAACCACATGACGGAAGTCTTCGAATTCCAATTCGAGCCTGATGTTCTGGGGCACATTGATGGTGGCCTCCATTCCTACACGCTGGCTGGATGCACGTGCTTGGCTGGTGACGTGTTCGGGTATTATTCTTTCGACAAGCCGCTGGTAATCGGCTCGAGGCTGATGTTCCGCAATATGGGCGCCTATACAATGTCAAAGGCGCACCGGTTCAATGGCATTGCTTTGCCAACGCTCTACCGCCGCCGCCCGGATGGTTCCCTGGACAAAATCGGGGCCGACAGTTTCGACGAATTCGCACAGCATACGGGGGCTACCAACAATGCAATTGCTTGATAAAGCCATCACGATTCCAGCGGCGCCCAATCATCGTCGGCTTATCCAACATTTCGAAAAGTCGTTTTCCTTTCGCCGCGGGGAAGGGGAAATCCCGGTGCGGTTGGCGATAACCTCGCTCGACGCAGACACATACTCATGCGAGATCGGCTGTTTGATCGGATCTGAACATTCGGTCGCCGAGGGTCATGAATCCATATTCGCATTCAGACAAAGAAACGGCGTCAGCGCCGGAGAATTCAACGCCGTCTATATCGTGCCGACCGGCATCGGCGCGGAGGTCGGTGGGCACGCCGGCGATGCGACACCTGCGGCACAGCTCTTGGCGTCATGCTGCGATCAACTGATCACCCATCCAAATGTCGTGAATGCCTCCGACATGAACGAGATGCCGGCCAACGCACATTATGTGGAAGGCAGTGTTCTTTGCCGGCTGCTGATGGGCACTGTCGGGCTTGAAGCGGTGCGGGCCAATCGTGTGCTGGTGGTGTTCGACCACCAGGCAGATCAGATGATCGAAAACTTCGTCTTGAACACGGTAGAGTCCGCGCGGAGCACATATGGGCTCGATTGCACCGGCATCTTCAAACTCGAACCACCGTTGGAACTGACGGCCTCGTATTCTCCGTCAGGACGGGCGGTGGGTTCGGGGAGCAACATCGACACGCTTTTTGATTTGCTGCGCGAGACGGCGGACGACTACGACGCGGTCGCCATCTCCTCGCTCATTGGCGTACCCGACGGCTTTCACGAAAAATATTTCGACAGCGCCGGCACCATGATCAATCCCTGGGGCGGCATCGAAGCCATGTTGACCCACGCTGTGTCCCATTACTTCAATGTGCCCTCGGCGCACGCGCCGATGATAGAATCCCGCGAAATTTTGAACGAGGATCCTGGCCGGGTCGATCCACGCATGGCGGCGGAGGCCATTTCATCGTCGTTCTTCCAATGTGTCCTAAAGGGCCTGAGACAATCACCGAGAATTGTCATTGATCCGGACCAGATGGCCGCGAGCGGTGTCATGACGGCCCGAGACGTATCCTGCCTGATCATTCCGGAGGGATGTATCGGACTGCCCACCCTCGCGGCTCTTGAGCAGGGGATCCCCGTCATCGCCGTTCGCGAGGGCCGCGGATTAATGGCTGGCGACCTAAGCAGCCTGCCGTGGCGGGAGAACCAGCTTTTTGTTGCCGAAAATTACTGGGAGGCCGCCGGAATAATGAGCGCACTTCGCGCTGGAATCGCACCTGGCTCGGTCAGAAGGCCGTTTGCGAAGTTGGCTTTGAAAACTTGGCAAAAAACGGACGCACCGACTTCTACCGTTCGTCGTCATTACCTGTAGAGCCGAGAATAGAGTGATCGTAATCCAGCACCGTAATTTCTAGAGAAAGGTCGAAATCAGACCGCCGGGCCGCCCCAAGGCCTAATTTGGCATTATATCCCGGCCAAAACGTACACCGAGGCGGAGCCGAGGGGCTTTTTAGCGATGGACGATTTAGCCGATTTCACACCCGCGGCACCAGGCGAGCAAGGCCCGGATAACAGAAAGCCAAAGACAATGCCCTAGCAGCGAAAAATATGATGAACGCCGCCCATAGCCCATCATTGCCGAAAGCTGGGACAAGCTGCCACCACGCGATTACAAACACGAAGGCGGAAAAACTCATGCCCCACATCATCGGTCTGACACCGGTCGCCCCGATGAATATCCCGTCCAACTGATAGCTCCACACGGCTATAAGCGGCAGAAAGGCAAACCAGTGAATCTGCTGATAAGCCGCCGCCCGTACGCTCTCCACGTCGGTAAGGCTCGCCACGATTGACTTTCCAGCCAAACCGTAGGCAATGGCGTAGACGAAACTGACCAATAAGGCCCAGATCGCGGTGCGACGAGACCAGAAATGAAACATGGCACGGCTGCCCGCTCCCTTGGCCGCTCCGACCAAGGCCTGGGTCGCGCTGCTCACACCATATAGACCGAGCGAGGCCAGCATAACCAATTGCAGGAGAATGTGGTTGGCCGCTAGCACGTCGTCTCCCAAACGCCCGCCGGTTATCGATAGAAGCGCGAATACGAACTCCAGAAACAAGGTGCGTAGTAGTATGAAGACGTTGACCATTGTGAGTTCGTAGAACGCTTGCAAACGCCAGAACCGCCGTTGACGGACGACAACAGAGACGCGAGCAGGGCCGTGGACCATGATAACGATGGCGAAGCCGCTAAGGGCGGCCAACCACTCCGCGATCACGCTGGCTCGCGCAGCGCCCGCAACGCCCCAGTCAAGACCGATGACAAACCACAAGGTGAGCAATACGTTCGTAGAGTTTAAGATCAGCTCGATGAGAAGGGCCGTTCGCGCCCTCTGTGTACCGATCAAGAAGCCGACAATGCCCATGTGGACCAAATAGGCCGGGGCCCCCAACAATCGAATATCCAGATAGGTGCGTGCAAACGTCGCGGTATCGCCAGACAAGGTCCAAACAGAAATTGCAGCCGACGCGATCACATCGGATAACGCCAGGATTAGCAGCCCCACACCGGCCCCCACCACGATGGCGCGCAGTGTAATGCTTACAAGGCGGCGGCGGCGGTTGGCACCGAAGGCTTGAGCGGCGAGCCCGGTGGTTCCCATGCGGACAAATCCGAACGTCACATAGATCATTGTTATGACAAATGCACCGGTGGCCAGGCCGGCCAGCGGCGCCTCTTCGGACAAATGCCCAATCGCCCATGTATCGACGATCCCAATTAAGGCGGTTGAAACATTGGATAGAATTGACGGGCCTGCTATTCGCCAGATTTGACAGTCAGCATCTTTGAACCAAGGTACTGATATTACTTTCATACGAGCTGTTCACCTGCCCAAGTTGGCGCCTTGCGCCAGATTTCCAGGTTTGGCTTTCGCTGTCGGGCACATTGTCATCTCGTTCGGATTGAACTCGACGGCGCTGTATGGGTTTGACGAACGGTCGTTCTTGGCCGACGTTTGTCGAGAAGGTGAACGTCCCGAATGGCGGCTCCTGGCTGCGGCTGTTGAAAAAGTCGTTTGATCCGGTCGAGCCGAGCGGGGCGGCTCTGCCTCTGACAACGGAAATTACCTGGCGCTCTCGTATCAAGACGCCTGGGCACTTAATCACCGATGGCAGTGTTGACCCTGGGTATCACCTGCTCCGCCATCAGCACCATGGAGCGCCGCGCCAGATCCTTGTCGGTCCAGTCGTGGCCGGCATAGAGCAGGGTGCCGAAATCGCCGACGGTCTCGCGGAAGGCGAGGATTTGGTCGACCATTTGATTGACGGTACCGCGGATGACCAGTTGATCGACGATGGTCTCCAAGTTCAGCGCGTCATCGGCCATGTCGCGATCCGTCTTGAACAGGTTGGCGCGGCCGGCGCGGAGCAGTTTGGTGAACAGGGAATGATAATAGAAATGGTAGGGACCCTGAGGGTCCGTGGCATAGCGCTCCGCGGTGGCGGCGTCGTCGGCGACGAAGACGCTTTTGGCGATGCGCCAATTGGCCGGGTCGGCCGGGCGGCCGCCGGCGGCGCAGCCCTCGGCGTAGTTGGGCCAGTGGGTCTTGACCCATTGGGGCTGCAGGAAATTGGCCGAGATCGGGTCCCAGCCGCGTTCCGCCGCGGCCGTCACGCCTTTCGAGAATGGCGCCACTGCGGTCACCACGATCGGTGGATGCGGCCGTTGGTAGGGTTTGGCGATGGTGCCTTGGGCGAGCTCGGGGATCATGCTGCGCTCGGTGCTGATCGACCAGAAATCGCCTTCGAGGTTGTAGGGCGGCTCGCCGGCCCAGATGGCGAGCACGTGGTTGATGGCTTCCAGGAACATCGCCGTGCGGTCGTTGTCGATGACGCCCATGGCCTCGGCGTCGGAAAGCAGGCCGCCCGGGCTGATGCCGAACAGGAATCGGCCCTCGGCCATGTGGTCGACCATGGCGACCTCGGCGGCGACCACGGCCGGATGGTGGATCGGCAAGTTGACGGTGCCGGTACCGAGCTTGATCCGCGCGGTTTCGCGCAACAGCCAGGCGATGAAGATCAGCGGCGAGGTGATGTTTTCGGCACCATCGGTGATGTGCTCGCCGATGAAGCCTTCGACGAAACCAAGCTCCTCCGCCAACAGCACGAGTTCGCGATCCTCCTTCAGGGTCTCGGTCAGGTTGCGGCTCGGCGGGTGGATCGGCATGGTGAAGAAGCCAAGGTTCATTTAGGTCCCTCCGGTGTGGCTTTTGCCACCATGTCGGTTATGGGCTGCTTTGACAATTGTCGATGTCCCGGCCGTTCCCGGCGCGCGGCCGGGCCGGGTGCTGCGTCATTGTGCGACGTGGAGGACGTTCCAGAACAGTTAATTATAGTGGCGCCAATCCGACGCTCAGCCCGCCGCAGACGTGCAGCACCTGGCCGGTGACGTAGGAAGCGCCTTCTGACAGAAAGAACTCCGCCGCGGCGGCGATTTCAAGCGGATCGGCCAGCCTTTTCATTGGGACCTGGTTGGCCCGCGATGCGATGTCGGTGTTGTTCGCGCGCAGCATATCGGTGTCGGTCAGGCCGGGAGCCACCACGTTTACCGTTATTCCTTTTGCGGCCAATTCCAGTGCCCATGATCGTGACAGCCCGATCAATCCGGATTTGGCCGTCGAGTAGCTGGTGCGAAATTCGCGGCCGAGCGCGGCCCGGCTCGAGATATTCACGATGCGGCCGTAGCCCATTTTGACCATTGTCGGCAGGCAGCTTTGCGTGACCTGTAACGTGGTTCGCAGGTTGAGGTCGATGGTTCTGTGGAAGGTCTCGAAATCAACCTCGGCAATGGGCTGAGGGTTGGCAATTCCCAAATTGTTCACGACATGGGTAATGTCATGATCACTGTGAATTACGGATAGCGCGTCGGCGGTCTCATCGGCGTCGCCTAAGTCCGCGATAACAAAATCGCCGGGAAAGTCTCCAGGTTGATGGCGAGCGACACCAACAACAAGATGTCCCGCGGCGTGCATACGATTAGCGATGGCGTGGCCAATGCCTTTCGAGGCTCCTGTTATCAATGTCGTGTTCATTCGCCGTTCCGCCGACACAGTCAGTTGTCGGTATGGATGGCGTGGCCGCCGGCCTCCGGCCCGCCTTCGAGCCAGGCGAAGATTTCCCACACGAAACCGTCGGGATCGGTGAAATAGGTCGCGTAGACGTTCCACGGAAACGCTTTCGGCGGATACAAAAATTCAACGCCGTTTTCCCGCAAGCGCCGGTAATGCGCATCGACGGCCGCGGCGCTGTCTAAAAGGCACGCCATGATCGAATTGTTGTGATTGGCGGCAGCACTATTCGCGTCCATTTGGATGGAAGCTTGGACGTGATCGAGTTGCCATAGCGCCAATATGAGATCGCCCATCTTGAAATTCGCGAAGCCTTCGTTGGTACGAAACAGTTCCAACCCGACCTTGTCACGATAGAACGCGACGGATCGCTCAATGTCGGCGACCAAAAGAGTGGGGGCGGTGATAACCAGCGACTGGGGGTCCGATCGCTCGCCGGATCCGACGGCGCCAGTGTCTTCGTTCGCGGCGTTCATGGTGCGGTTCCTTATCCCTCTGCGGCACGGCCATATGCGGTAAATCGCTATTTTCGGTTATAATATATTTTTGACAGAAAATCGATTTTATTGTAAAAGTCGATAAATTGGAGGATTGGTAACGCGTGGCAATCGACTTAACGGACAGACAATCGGTCGAGGCGAATAAATCCGAGGCTCGAACGCTCGCGTCGTCCGCCTATGCGGAAATTCGCCGGGATATCGTCGACCTGGTTTTACGTCCCGGCGAAAAGCTGCGGCTAAAAGACATCGGCGAACGCTACGGATACGGCCTGGCACCGTTGCGCGAGGCGCTGTCCCGTTTGACGTCGGACAATCTGGTCGCCGCGGAGGATCAACGCGGTTTCAGAGTGACGGATGTCAGCCTGCGGGATCTTCTTGATCTGACATTTGTTCGGCGAAACCTCGAGGCTGTGGCCTTGCGGGCGTCTATCGAGAATGGCGATGACGAGTGGGAGGGTGATGTGGTTGCTGCCTTTCACCGGCTTTCGCTCGCCCAAATGCGCCGGCAAGACGATCCGTCTTCGCTCAACAAGGATTGGAAAGAACGCCATCAGGCGTTTCACCACGCCATCGTCTCGGGCTGCGGCTCGCCGCGGCTTTTGGCCATGCGCGATTTGTTGTTCGACCAGTCGGATCGTTATCGGCGCGTTGCCTCGTCACAGATCACCGTTAGCCGCGACATCAGCGGCGAACATCAAGCCATTTTCGATGCGACGATCGCGCGGAAGTCGGACCTGGCTTGCCAATTGATTGCCGAACATATCGATCGAACAGCAGAAATCGCCCGGCAGTCGACACTCGAATGAAGCGCTAGGGCGGGTGCCGATTGGATTAATGAATGACCAAAATGTTTGTCGAAGGGAGGAACCAATGACAGACCTTACCGTGAACACGCAACACCCGAAACTTAGCCGTCGTACCATGCTGAAGGCCGGCGCGGCCGGCCTGGCGATGGGCGGTGCGTTCCTGAGCTTGCCCAAATCCGGCCGAACCGCCGGCACCCAGGACATAAACGTCAAACTCGATTGGCTGATGAGCAACGGCCAGGTCGGCGACGTGGTGGCCCTGAAGCGCGGATTTTTCGAGGACCAGGGGCTGAACGTAACCTTCATTCCTGGCGGCCCGAATGCCCAGACCGTCCCGCCGGTGATTTCGGGGCAAGCGCCGTTGGGCCAGTTCTCCGGCTCCGGTCAGGCGATGATTGCGCGCGGCAACGGCATTCCGTTGAAGATTTTCGGTGCTGGCTATCGCATGGGCCCATTTTCGTTCTTTTCGCTACCGCGCGCGCCGATCCATAAGCCGACCGACATGATCGGCAAGCGTATCGGTATCCAGCCGACGGCGCGTTTCGTTTTGGACATCATTTTGATCCAGTACAAAATCGACCCCAAATCGCTGGAAATCATCAATATCGGCTGGGATATGACACCGTTGGTGGCCGGGCACGTTGACGCGGTAACCGGTTGGGTGACGAATACCAAGGCACTATCGATCATCGGCCCGGATCGGATCGACATGTCGCAGTCGGCCGCCGGACTGAAGTCATATTCAAACGTCTATTTTGCCTCCGATGACACCCTATCGAAGCATGGCGACCTGGCGCAGAAATATCTCGGCGGCGCGGCGAAAGGCTGGGAATGGACGTACCACAACCGCGAAGCGGCGATTGACATACTTTGCGATGCCTATCCGAATCTGGATCGTAAAATCGAAAAAGACACAATCGACAAGGTCATTGAACTGAGTTTCGATGGCGAAACAAAAGCCAACGGTTGGGGTTGGTTCGATACGAAGAAGATCCAAGAGCAGATGGACCAATATGATAGTGTCGGAAAGTTCGAGAAGGGCAAACCAACAATCGACGAATTTGTCGACATGTCGGTGCTCGATGCAACGAAATCGGCTAGGGCCAAGCTTAGTTGAATGGCACGATGAACCCCGGTGACACGGTCATCGAAGCGTCAAAAGCCGTCGCGCTTAAGAATGTCGGCGTAACATTCGAGCGCGACGGCGCCTCGTTCACCGCCATCAATGACGTTTCGTTGGACGTGGGCATTCGAGAGTTCGTTACAATTATCGGCCCGTCGGGATGCGGCAAATCGACTTTGTTGCGGGTTGTTTCCGACCTTTTGCCAAGTAACCACGGGACGGCTGAAGTCTTGGGCGGCACGGCGGAAGCGGCGCGCACGCGCCGTGATATCGGATTTGTTTTTCAGGATGCGACCTTGTTGCCTTGGCGAACCGCGCTTGAAAATGTCGCCTTGCCGCTGGAAGTCGGCGGTGAAACACGCCCGAAGTCAGCCGCGACCCGGTCGGAACCGCAACGCTTGCTGACATTGGTTGGCCTGAGCGGCCGTGAAGATGCCATGCCGCGGGAGCTGTCGGGCGGCATGCGGCAACGCGTCGCCATCGCCCGCGCCCTGGTTGGCAATCCGCGTATTCTGTTGATGGATGAACCATTCGGAGCCTTGGACGAAATCACCCGGGATCGCCTGAATGAGGAGCTGCTGCGGATCTGGCAGGAGACCGGCACCACCATAATCTTCGTGACCCATAGTTTGACCGAGGCGGCTTATCTCGGTCAGCGGGTGGTCGTCATGGCCGCCAATCCGGGTCGGATCGTCGACGTCATGGATTTGCGGGCCGTGAAAAGCCAAGGCCCGTTCACCCGCGATGACAGTTTGTTCACCGAAACCGTCAGCCGTCTTCGCGTCTTGCTGTCCGAAGCCGAGGACGGGGTTCGGGCATGAGGATGTTGGATTGGCTGCGTCGTTCAGGTCTGCATTGGCCGCTGTTGGGCGGCGCCAGCATCCTGGCTATTTGGTATCTGACCATCCTTGTCTTCGACGTCAAAGAATATATCGCGCCGACGCCTCATCAGGTTCTGCAAGTGATCGTCGACAAGGCCGATCTGCTGCTGCTGAACGCCATACCGACGATACAGGAATGTACTTTGGGATTCCTTCTCGGCAACAGCTTGGCGGTTCTGATCGCCATTATTTTCGTGCACAACAATCTGGCGGAGCGGATGTACTATCCCATCGCCGTGTTGTTCAACACCATTCCGATCATCGCGATTTCGCCGATCCTGGTGCTGATATTTGGCCTCGGCATGGCGCCGAAGATCATTATCGCGGCGATCATTTGCTTCTTTCCGACCCTTGTAAACATGATCCGCGGCTTCAGTTCGGTGAGCGAGAATGAACTCGAACTGATGCGGATCCTCTCCGCCAATCGCCGCGAGGTATTTTTCAAACTTCGGCTGCAGTGCTCGCTGCCGTTTCTGTTTGCAGCCTTGCGTATCGCCTCGACGACATCCGTGATCGGCGCCATTGTCGGCGAATGGATCGGTGCCAATCTCGGGCTCGGCGCGTTGATCATTCAAGCGACGTTCAATTATCGGTCGGGCTTGCTCTATGCCTCGATCCTGGTCTCGTCGCTGCTCGCCATTACGCTTTTTACAATCGTCGTCTTGCTGGAGAAACGCTTCCTGCGTTGGCAAGACTAATCGGAGGGTTGAATAAATGAACCTCGGTCAAATATGGCCGATCAGCGCATTATGTATTCTGTGCCACGACGCCGATCGAGTCCTGCCGTTCTATCGCGATGTACTAGGCTTTGAACCGCGTCGGGCAGAAGAGAGTTTCTATCATTTTGCCCGGCGCGGGACCGCGACTTCCTTGTGCCTTTGGGAAATCGGCCATATCGCCCGCCATACGATTTTTCGCGCGCATTCGGAGGCCGCGATTCCGAATAAGATCATTCTGTCTCTGACCATGGCGTCGGCATCGGACGTCGAGGCGCTCTATCGGAAACTGGCCGCAGAGAACATGCCGCTGATGAATGGTCCAGCCGAACGTGATATCGGCAGCGGCTTTCATTTTATCGATCCGTGTGCCGTGATTTGGGAAGTCCGCGCCGGCGCTGCAGCTGCGGATGCAGGCAGCACGGCGGCATTGGACCGGATCACGATTCTCTGTAGCGATATCGCTGCCACGCAATCTTTCTATGAGGACAAGATCAAGTTCCCGGCGGGCTCGCTTGTCGATGGCCGCGTGACGTATCCCGCCATCGACGGGACCGCGCTGTCGTTGTGGGATGTCGCGGCGGCGTCGGATCGGCTGGGCGTTAGCGAGCTTTTGGGCCAACAGGACCGATTGTCGGCGAAGACCATCATGCTGGCCTATTCGTTCGCCGAACTGGAAACGGTGACACGCCTATACGACGACTTGAGACAATCCGGCGTTCCGTTCGACGAAGCACCGGCTCACTTCGACTGGGACTTCAACGCCGCGTATTTTTGCGATCCGGAAGGCAATATTTGGGAATTGTTCGAGACGCCGAGCAACATCGAACAGCGCATGTTGCCGCAAACAGGTTAGGAGCGAGAGATGATTGGCGATAAATACCCGGTGACCGATGTCTGCGCTACGTGTCGGGATCTGGATGCTTCCATTGCATTCTATCGCGACAAGATCGGCCTCAAACTGCGCCGCAGTCAGGAGGGTTTTGCTGATTTCGTGTCGAAGAACATTACCATCGCGCTTTGGCAGCTGGATCACATCAAAGAGCATGCCGGCGTGACCGGCCACTACGGCGATGACCAGGTCCGCAAGGTCATGGTCGCGGTCGAAGTGCCGACCGTCGAAGCGGTCGATGAGATCTATCATGATTTGATCGGTAAGGACGTACCCTTCACGGCGCCGCCGGCGGAATATGAATGGAATGCCTACTGCTGCTATTTCAGCGATCCCGACGGCAACCTGTGGGAGATTTATTGCTGGGTCGGCGCCGGCGCCGAAGGCTATCACGAGCTGCACAGCTAGGCCGGTACCCGGCCGCGCCGGTGCCCGGCCGCTGGTCGCCTTATTCGCTTACCACCAGGCGGTAATTCGGGGTCGGATTGTAGGGGCAGGAATAGAGATAGTCGCCGGGACTGAGATCGACGGCGTAGTCTTGTGTTTCGCCTTGGCCGAGGCCGCCGCCGGAGACCCGCGGCGCGAACGGGATCAGCGCTCGGTTGCTGGCGCGCAGGTAGAATCCCAACTCATAGGGCACGTTCACGTTGCTGACACGGAAGACGTAGCGCCCGGGCGTCAACCGAAGCACCTGGTGGGTGGCCAATCGCTGGTCGCGGCTTTCTCGGTTGATGGTTTTGCAGTCCTCGGGCCTGTGGGTCGTGTAGCCGCGGTCGGTGCCCTCGGGTTCGGTGAACTGACACCCGGTCTGGGTGAGCGTTATGACTACGGCCTCCTGCGCCGCGCCGGGGAACACGATCAACAGCAAAAAGCTGGCGGCAAACGCCGCCGTTTTTGTCATGGCACACATCATTGCAGGCAAAGCTCGATCCGTTTCAACCCAACAATGGTGGCCAGCATGACCAGGATCAAGCCGAATACCTGCAGATAGGCGGAAACGGCCGACAGTTGATCGGCTGCATTGCGCAATTCGGAGATCTTGCCGGTCACGTTTCGTTGATCCTCTGTGAAGGCCTGGCGCTTTTGGTCGACGATCTGAAATAGGCGAACGAACTCGCCGGCCAGGCCTTGCAGCGCCGCCATATCATCACCGCGTGCGGCGGTGGCAAGGTTCTCGATTTTGAATCCGGTGGCATCGAACTGCTCCGATGGCTCATGGCGGGCCATCGAAATCAGCGCGGTTTCGTAGGCCGAAATCGCCTGGTCCAGAATCATGCTGCGCGAGGCCGCGTCCATCGTTTGGTAGCGCAGCATGCCGTACAGCATGTTCAAGTCACGCAGACGCACGGCTTCTCGTTTGGTGTCTTCCAACTGGACGATCTGGTACCGGTTCGCCGATTGGGCGTCCAATAACAAGGTCACCGCATCACGCTTCTCCGGCAGCCATTGTTGATTGATGATCACGGACGCCGCGGCGGCCAACGTGCCGATGACGGCTAGGAATACATCAACGGAAAACAGACGGGACATGGGTCACCTTGATCAATTGCGAGCGGGTCGTGGCCATTCAACCATGAACGGCGCCGGACGAGCATCGTCCGTGTGCGCCGTTTGCCTCAATTTATCGCGAACCGCCGGTTGCGGCGCAATGCTGCGAATATTGACAAATTGACATTATTTGTTAAGTTGGTCGGATGTTGCAGCCATCATCCCCATCGTCCAACCTGCGCGCGGCCACCCGCGCCGGGATCCTGGAGGCGGCGAGGCGGCGATTTCTGCGCTTTGGGCCGCGCAAGACGACGATTGACGAGATCGCGCGTGAGGCCGGTGTCTCGCGCACTACGTTGTATGAGTATTTCCGGAACAAAGAGGCGCTGTACGAAAGCCTGTTGCAACAAGACGCGGAGGACTTCATCGCCCGAATTGGCGATATCGTCGCGTCGCAGGCGAGTGCGGGTTCGAAGATCCACCGGATCGTAGAGCACACGCGCCACACCTACGCCGACAACCGCGTGCTTCAGCTGGCGCTGGTCGAGGATACGGAGATGAGCCTCGGGCCCATCGCCCAGGCGTTCAACCGTGATCAGGAACGCCGCATCATAACGACGCTCGAGGCCGTACTGCAGCAAGGCGTGGACGAAGGCGCACTTCGCGCCATCGACCCCGGGCGCGTCGCCTACCTGATGTTCCACCTGGGCCGCGTCCTGGTCGAGCGCGAAACCACCGGCCGGCCGGATTATCCGTTCCGCGACATCATCGCGGTCATGGACGATCTGTTTGCCCGCGGCATTGCCGCCAAGTCCGGTGCGAAAAGGGAGAATTCCGGTGAATAGTCATGCCTTGCGGGCGCGCGCTGCCGTCGCCCTGGAACCCGGTGCGCCGTTGCACGTGCAAGAGATTGAGGTGCGGGCGCCCGGCCCCGACGACGCGGTCGTTCGCGTGGTCGCCTGCGGCATTTGTGCCAGCGACGTCCACGTTTGGCGGACCGGGGAGGGGCTGCCTTTTCCGGCGGTGCTGGGTCATGAGGCGGCCGGCATCGTCGAAGCGGTCGGCGACAACGTGGCGAACGTGGCGCCGGGTGCGCGTGTCCTCGTGACCTGGGTGGCGCAATGCGGAAAGTGTCGTGGCTGCCGGGCCGGCCGGCCACAGCTTTGTGCTGAAATCAGCAGTGACGGCTGCGACGGCTCGTTGGCCTTGGATGGCCAGCCGCTCGGGCGTTACATGAGTGTCGCCGGACTTTCCGAACGGATCGTGGTGCCGGCGCGCCGCGTCTTGACCGTGCCTGACGCGATCCCGCTCGCGGACGCCTGCCTCGTCGGCTGCGGTGTGACCACCGGATTCGGCGCCGCGGTGATTGCCGGCCGCGTCGGCTGGGGAGAATCGGTCGCTGTGTTCGGCTGTGGCGCGGTCGGCCTCTGTGCGATACAAGGCGCGCGCATTGCCGGCGCCGGCCGGATCATTGCCGTGGATAAAAACCAAGAGCGCTTGGATGTCGCCGCGCGCCTGGGTGCCACGGATTTGATTTCCGTCGCGGACACCGAGCCGGTCCAGGCCGTCCGCCGGTTGACGGAAGACGGCGTCGACCTCGCCGTGGAAGCGGTCGGTAGCCCGGCCGTCGCCCGGCAAGCGTTTGACGCGCTCGCCCCGGGCGGGCGGGCGATCGTGGTCGGGCTGACCCGCTATGCCGACGAGATCAGCGTGCCGGTGATTGGCCTGCTGCTCGACCGGGCGCTGCAGGGATCGATCCACGGCTCGGCCAATCCGTCGCGTGATATTCCGCCGCTGCTTGACCTGGTCGAGCTCGGCCGGCTGCGGCTCGATGAATTGTCCGGCCCGCGCTTTCCTCTGGACCAAGCGACCGAGGCGCTGGAGGCACTCGCCGCCGGCAAGGCCATCCGGCCCCGCGTGATCCTCCAGGCGGAATGACCGTGGATCGCTTTCGGAGACGACTAGAATGAATCGGCCGTCCGGTGTGACCATCGATGCCGCGTCGCTCATCGCGATGCCGGCCTCCTCGCCATCGCGGGCGCAGCTCGAAGCGGCCGTCGTATCGGCGACGCAACTCTGCGACGAGGCGCTCGGCGGCGAGGCCTATCTCGCCAATGTCTGGGAATCGAAATACGGCCGGTTGGGCGCCATTCTGATCCCGATGGTCGACGTGAAACTGTTCGAGGATCGGCAACGGACACTTGACGCTTCGGTCAAGGGTGTCCGGCTCGCGGCTGGCCTCGGCGCCAAATGCGTTTCCTTCACGGGCATGATTCCGGCGGCGACGCGCTACGCCATGGATATCGCCGAAGCGATCCATGCATCGGTTGAAGCCGTGCCGAATGCGGACGCCGCACTGCGGGCCATCCGCCTTACCACCGGTCACGCCGCGGTGGTGGCGGCCTTCGCGCTGAACATCGAACGGCTGCTCGACTTCGCGGCGCGGCAATACCGCGACGAACGGGTGGCCTTCGTCGGGCTCGGCTCCATCGGCGACGGCATCGCCCGGTTGCTTTCCCAGCAGGCGCCGCCCAAGCACCTGCATCTCGTCGACGTCAGCGCAAAGCGCCGGCAGCTCGAGGCGCTCAGAGCGTTTCTGGCGCGCCAGCCTGGCTATTCGGATGTCGCCATCGACATCACCACCGTCGAGAAGAATGAAAGCGTGCCGGAGAGCCTGTACCGCTCGACGACGCTGTTCCTGTGTGCGACGTCGAGTGCCAACGTCATCGACATCGACCGCCTTGAACCAGGCACGCTGATCGTCGACGATTCCTTCCCGCTCGGCTTCGACGCCAGAAAAGCGGCGAACAGAATGGAGACCAGCGGTGACATTATGATCACGGTTGCCGGTGGCTTCCAAGGTCCGGCGACGCTGACGCTGTCTGACGAGCAAAGCATTTCCGCCGATCCGAGACTTGGCGATATCCTTTACGGCTTCAAGCGGGTCGCCAATCCGTGGCCCGATTGCATGACCGGATGCGTCTATTCGTCCCTGATCACGCCGCACTTCGATCTGCCGGAGACCATCGGACCGGTCGCGTTGGAAGACGCGGTACGGTGCTACAAGATCCTCAAGCGAGAAAGATTCTCAGGCACGCCGCCCTATTTCATCACGTTCGGGTTTGAACGCCCGGAGCCGATTTTCGTGATCGACAAATCGCGCCTGTCACCCGCCGCATCGATCGGATCGACGCCTGTGCGGTGATGTCGATATGACTTTAATATCAATCATTTCCGGCAAGACCACGACCCGACGTCGTCGCGTTGGCCGCCTTGGGCGATGGTCAGTTGGCCGCCTTGCGCTTCGCAATCCATGGCTTTGCCGAGCATGCCGGCGGCGGCTCGCCTGATTTCGGTCCAGGACGCGGCGTGGGCTTCGTTGGCGTAGAACGGCGCGACTTCCATGCCCCAGGTGGTGTGCATTGTATCGATGGCCTGCCAGCGTTTCACGGCTTCGCGCATGTCGCCCTGTTCGGCGGCATCGGTCAAATTGGCGATCTGCCGTCTGGCGCCGGGTTGCACCAGGTCGGCGGCGGCCTGGCGGTTGCGGGCCGTCCAGTCGCCGAGGGCGCGCTGGAGGTCGTCAAACTCCGCCGCCCTGGCCGGATAGATGTCGGTTTGCTCGCCCGGGTCGGCCACCAGGTCGTAGCCTTCCGTGCGGTGGCCCGAGCCATACGGGAAAAAGATCAGCTTGCGGGTTTTCGAGCGCACCGATATCACCCGCGCCGGCATCTCGTCAGGCGGCGTGGTCCAGCCCTTGCGCGTGGTTTCCGTGAAGACATAGTCGCGGAGCGTGCTGCGGCGCCCATCGGCGATCTCGAGCAAGGAATGGCCCTGCATGGCCGGCTCCAGGCGCGCCGGGTCGAGGCCGAGGACGTCGAAGATCGTCGGCATGACGTCGACGCCTTGCACCAGGGCGTCGAAGCGGCCGGTTTTGGCGCCGTTCGGCAATCGGACCAGCATCGGAATTCGGATCAGCTCGTCGTAAAGCTTGCCGTCGTAGCTGGTCGATGCGTGGCCGACCCAGCCATGCTCGAACAGTTCCTCGCCATGGTCGGCGGAGATAATCACGATGGTGCGGTCGAGCATGCCGGTTTCGCGCATGCGTTCCAGAATGTTTTTGATGCGCACGTCGACGTCGGCGATACCGCCGTCGTAGAGCGCGCGCACCGTGCGCTTGTCGTCGTCGTCGAACACGACCTTGCCGGGATGCTTGAAGGTTACGTCGACGTCGTCAGGCCGGAATACCACGACAAAATCCCGCGCCGCCCGAACCGCGGCGCTGTCGTGGGCGTTGCCGCCCCAGCGCGCGGCGTTCGTTTCCGACGGCGCATACGGCAGATGCACTTCCTTGAGGTGAGCCCAGAGGAAAAACGGCGTGTCGTTGTCGATGCGGCCTTCCAAATACCGTTCCACGCCGCCCTTGCGCCGGACAACGCGCGTCATGCCGAGATTGGCATAGGTTGGGCCCCTTACCGTGTGGCCGGCGATGTCGTAGCCGGCTTCGGCCAGGATGCGGAGCGCCGCCGTCATTTCCGCGTCATAGAAGCTGTGGCGGCCGTTTTGGCCGTGTGTCGGCGGATAATACCCGGTCAACATGGAAACCATGCCGGGACTGGTCCAAGACGAGGTGGCGAAAGCGTTCTCGAACACCAGCGCTTCTTCGGCAAATTGCTTGAGGTAGGGAGTGGTGTCACGGTCGTAGCCGTAGACCGACATGTTGCCGGGCCGCATGGCATCGACAGTAAGCAGCAGGACGTTCCATTTCGGATTGGCTTCTGCCGCCGCCGATGCGCTCGTCAGCACAGCCAGACAGAGGCAAGCCGCCGCCGCAATCCACGCAGAGACGGTTTGCCGGCAGGAACGGGAGATGGTCGTCGCAAAATCGGACTCTGACATCACGAGAAATCCCTTTGGTTCGCCGCTGGATAACGCCACGGCCCCTCGCGGCAATTCCTTACCATACCGAAGGTTGCCAAAAGATGATGCAGGCCGGGTGGTGGACCATTCTCGAAATCCTAACAAAAGTAAAAGCAGAGGCCGCAGGCCACTTCCAATGCGGCAGAAGTCCGCCGTTTCGGACTTTGCGGGATGGGTGTCAGAATGCAGGCCAGTCTCGATATAGCCGCGCAGCAGGGCTGTCGCGCCAAGCGCGCAGGCTGCTTTTGCAGGCAGGCTCTGTGCCGTATACGAGCCGGGATGCCACTATTCTTATGACAAAGGGAGAACGCGCACGGCAATTACGCCGCTACGGCGATAGCAGTATCCAGGTGTGGCCCGCCCGCCCGGGCATTGCGGCGAGCGCCGGGCGGACACGTGAGGGAGGCTTATCCGAACTGGAAGAACGCCGCCTTGTTGCCATCCGGGTCACGGAAATAACCACCGTAGAACATGTCCGGAATACGCTGCCCCGGGTCGCCTTCGTTGCTGCCGCCGAGTTCGAGCGCCTTTGCGTGCAATTTGTCGACCATTTCCTTCGATCCCGGGTTGATCGCGACCATGTTGCCGTTTCCGGCACTGGCATCCTCTTCGTTATGCGGGATGCAAACAGCCAGCATTGGCTTGTCCGCACTCGTTCCGATCATCGCCAGCCGGCCAATGTCGATCTGTACGCTGGCACCAAGCTCCGAGAGCAGCTCGCCCCAGAACGTTTTGGCCTTGTCCATGTCCTTCACGCCGATCGTGCAATATCCGATCATCGTCCGCTCCTCCTCCGGTTTCGTAATTCGATTAATCAGTCAGTATAGGGAGCAGGCGCCCGAAGAGGAACAGAATATCCAGTCTTAGCGGTTTTCAGAAATAACCGAAGACGTAACTGTTCAAGCTTTCCGCCCATCCCGCTATGCACCTCAACGAAGGCTCGACCTGGGTTGCGGGCCAACGTCAGTCGTTTGTCGAGGCCTGCTCTAGATCTGACCGCTCGCTTGACTATGATCGATTGGCAACGGTGCCATTGCCGATCATCCGGCGCCGCATGGGTAAGGAGGGAACGAGATGGACCCCATCAACTTTGTCGCGTTGATCAACAATTATTATCAGTCGAAAGGCTATCCGCCGTACCGTTGGACGGTCAACGACGACGCACCGCTGTCGCCGCTGTCGAAACCGCTTTCTGACTGCACTTTATCGATGCTGACCAGCGGTGGGATATCATACAAGACCGCGGAACCGTTCAATCCGATTGCCAAAGATGATTTCCGGCTCGACGGGATCGATTCCGCGAGCGCCGATGATGCCTTTCAGATCAACGACTCCTATTATGACCACCGCGATGCCGAGAAAGACCTCAATGTGATCTTTCCCTTGGCCCGACTTCGCGAATTGGCGCGGGACGGGGTCATCGGCCGGGTCGCCGATCGGCTCTGGAGCGGCTTCATGGGACGCATCTACAAGCGTCAGCACATTATCGATGAAGCAGCACCAAGATTTGCCGAGGAACTGAAACGCGATGGTGTTGACGCAATTGTGATGGTGCCGGCTTGACCGCTGGATCACCAGACCGTGGGTCTGGTATCCCGTGTCGTCGAGGAATATGGCATCGCTACTGTCAACGTATCAACCGGCCGTGACTTGACCGCGCAGATCAAACCGCCGCGCTCGGTTTTCATCAATCACCCCATGGGCAATCCGTTTGGCCGCCCGGGCCAGACTGATCTGCAGCGGGAAATCCTGATGGCCGCGCTCGATCGTTTGGAGAATTGCACGAGGCCCGGTGAATTAGTGGACTTGCCCCATGATTGGGGCGAGAAGGTACTGACCATTTTCGATCTGAAGGGCGCGTTCCGGGCCAGTACGCCCGATCCGTCGACCGGCAAGCAGCCTTACTAGAGCAAGTTTCGATCCTGCGGACCATGCCTCCGCTCCAAAATGCCATCGGCAAAAGGCTTTAAATCATGACGAATGATCGCTTTGGTATGCGCTGGGGATTGGCCGGCGGCACGACGCTGGCGTCCATCGATGAAGCGCGCGACGCCGCCCGATTTGCCGAGGCAGCGGGCTTCGACAGTTTCTGGATTTCGAACGCTTTAGGCGTCGATCCCATTGTGGCGCTGGCCTGCATTGGCAGTGATTTCCCCGGCATCGGCGAAGTCGGCACGTCGGTTGTGCCGCTCTATGGCCGCCATCCGGTCGGGCTCGCCCAGCTGGCGCGGACCGCTCAGAACGCCTTGGGTGGGCGGTTCACGCTCGGCATCGGGGCTGCCTCCAAGCGCCATGCCGAGGGCATGCTCGGCCTTCCGTGGGACAAGCCATTCTCCTACACGCGAGAGTTCATTGACGCGCTTGAGCCGTTGTTGGCGGGCGAGCAGGCCGATACGGACGGCGATCAGGTCTCCGCACACGCCAAGCTCGCGATCGAAGCGAAACCGACGCCCATTCTGCTGGCGGCACTCGGCCCGCGGATGTTGCGGTTTGCCGGCAGCAGGCTAAGCGGCACGACGCTCGGGCAATGCGGGCCGCGGACCATATCATCTTACATCCTGCCGCACCTCCAAACCGGCGCCGAGCGTGCCGGCCGCACCAGCACGCCGCGCATCATGGCGCTGGTGCGGATCTGCGTCACCGACGACTTTGCCGGCGCGAAGGCTCTGGCGCGGGAAATCTCTGCGCAGTACCAATCGAACCCCTCCTATGCCAATGCTACCAAACACGAAGGCCTTGATGACGCCTCCGACCTGCACTTGATCGGTAGCTGGCAGCGAGTGTTGGATGGGTTGGCAGCGTACGCCGAGGCGGGAGCGACAGATTTGCGCATTCAGGTCGCGGCGCATGACGAAACCTCCCGAGAGAGGACGCGACACGCCCTGGCGGACTATCTCTCCTAAACCCGCATTTCCCGCGACCACAGAAATGTGGCACAAATTCCACGAAATTGAGGGGGTGTCTGGGAAATGTCGGTCAAATGGGCTTCCAACGACGGCCAGATCTTCAAATCGGGACCGTCAGAAGGCCGCAGAGCGAAATACCTTCCTTCGGTAGTCGAGTTCGCCTACGATTGGCTCCGATACAAGCGCCACCTGGGAAAAATCGGATCAAGTAGCGTACTTTTTGGGAGTGCCTAATATGAATGAAGAAAACCCAACGAAACAACCAGACACCAAGGATGTGAGTCGACGGGATTTTGTTCGCAAGGGTGCGAAAGCCGTTTATGTCGTGCCGCTCGTGCTGGGGGCAGTGACGGCAGACGAGCGTCCAGCATATGCGGGATCAAACCCGGAATAGGCGTCGTCAATCTTCCGCAAATCCTTGCTAGCGGCATTTTGGCGGAAACCAATTCATAAACAGTCTGGAGAGCCGCGCCGAGGCCGGTAGTATTCTGATGGCGGCCGAGACCTATTCCTTGGTTAAGGACTGGTTGGTCGCGGAAGAGCATCAAGCCATCACCATGAAAGGCTTTGCGCAGCCCATTCGGACGTTTCGGGTTCGCGGAACCATCGATCATGCTCTAGGGAGAGACGAGAAAGTTTTCCCGCGCGAGGACGAAGGCGTTCGAATTTCCATTCAGCGAGATGTTGCTGATAAACAAAAAACCAAGGCGGCCCTGAAAAGTGCGCTTGCGCGGATCGATCATTAAAGCATTTTGCTTTTAATCTGTGACATATCCGGCAGCCTGAAGGAAGTTCCAACATTCCTGGGGTTCGAAGAGGTTGCAGATATCGCCTAAAGCGGCGAAGAGCCCGTCGAATGTCCGTGCTC
>Ga0315336_1001238_pt1 | contig 52887 bp, 68 predicted proteins | sample ASW5metaG_FD_204512 | JGI IMG/M metagenome (GOLD analysis project Ga0315336, IMG submission 204512) | Ammonia-oxidizing marine archaeal communities from Monterey Bay, California, United States - ASW #5 | ecosystem: Environmental > Aquatic > Marine > Intertidal zone | place: USA: California...
TGCTGAGCTTGTCGCTGAGCTGCTGGACCGCGGCCTACTCAAAAAGACTGGCCACGAACAGCAGTCCGGGTTTTGCAGCATTCCACTGATGGAAGTGATGTTCGTCCGAAATCCCTTAACTGATTCCCCGTTTGTGTAAGGAGATAATATGTCAAAAGAAAAAGTGACGACACTTGCTGATGCCAGAGAGCAGATCCAAGAGGACGTGATCTGCATAATGGACAGCCAATTTGGTGAAATCGAATATGTCGGAGAAGCAAAAGACCATCTTTGCCAGGCTGTTGTTGACAACATCAACAAAGTTATTGAAGGGCAACCGCCGAGCCCGATGACCCTTGACCTGTACCACGGTCGATCTACTCCAAATAAGGATATGGATGACTGGGGCACTCAGGGCCCGCTGCTTTACGTTGATTGCGTTTTGGTGACGTACGCAGATTCAATCCGGCTGCAATTTACAGGGCAGCCTGATATTGAGTTTTTGCACGAGTACACCGAGGGCGACTGCTTTTACTACGACGGCGTCTACTACGGCGACTGGAGTATTCAACCAACGGGAAGCACCCGAGAAATGGGGAAGACTCCTGAGCTTTTTGAACCGGAGAAAGGAAAACAAAAATGACTTTTATTGAAGAAGCGTTCACCGCCTCGGCGTCGGCCCCTACGGATCACGACTTCAAAGTTGGTGACAGGGTGGAAATCAAAAACCGCGACTATTCAGGACAAGAAGGAATAGTTGCAGGCTTTTGCACAAATTTGCTCGGCAAACCTCTGGTTGAGGTGGATGCCGATTACGGTGACGACGGAATCTGTCGCGGGCTGGTTTTCTATCCTCACGAGCTGGAGAACATCAATGAGTGAGTCCCAGTTTGAGAAGATGGCGAAAGCCAATCAAAAACTGCGGGAGGAAAACGAGCGACTGCGTGGATTGATCCAGCATATTCACGATCACCCCACGGATGTCGACGATAGCCCAGCCCTGTGGACCAGAATCAGAAACGAGGTGAACGATGAGTGAGGAACTAGCTCGCAAGTTTCACGAGACCTACGAGCGTCTCGCTCCGAGCTTCGGATATGAAACACGAAAAGAAACAAAGGACTTTGTTCCAACATCAGCGAACGGAATGTTAATGATTGCTGTTTGTAGCGAAGTGCTTGAAGGACTGTCATCAGAGAACGAGCGACTGCGTGCCGCAATCGAGGAAGTCCAAGATGAGTGGCAGAGTGCCTTGTATAGCGATCTGGAAAATGGAGTGAAGTGGCTCAACGAGGCAGCCAGCGAAAAGTTTGCAAAGGAGTATCCGGAGATTAGCGGTTTCGGGGGAGTTCTAGAAAGGATTTTTCATAAATGCGGCGAAGCCGCGAAAGAGGTGAATGATGTCGAAGTACAGGATTGAATACGGGCTGGACGTTCCAGCCTACGGAGTATGTGACATTGAAGCAGATGACGTTGATGCGGTGATTGCAGAAGCAAAGCGGCTGCACCAGGAAGACAAGCTAATTGATACGTGGGATATTCATCCAGACGTCGGCTGCGAGAACTACCGAGTTGTTCACATTCATGAGCTGCACCCGGAAACCAATCTAACCCGGAAGTGCGTAGCTGACGGGTTCAGCCTCGATGAAGGGGAAGAGCCTAAGTTCGCTCAGTTGGCCTGGATGGCGGGTGACGTTCAGACGCACAAGCCTGATTGGACGGAGGAGCAATGCCGTGAATGGCTTGACCAGAACCAGAAGCACATTCAGAACCGGCTTTGCGAGCTGGGAAATGAGGTAATCGGAACACTTGTTGAACTGGAAGATTATGAGGTGAAATGATGACTAAAACAGTGATGTATGGCGGAGAGCCGTATACCGTAGTGGATTACGGCCAACGCTGCGTCTACTGCGGCGAAGACACGTCGTTTGGTAGCGGCAACTATGTTAACCGCCTCGGTGCCGATACCTACGACGAAGAAACAAAAGAGTACCGTGACGGATACGGTTGCCCGAGCTGCATGGCTCTAGACTGTGACCGCTGCGACGAGAAGATCGGGATAGACGAAGATTACTCGCCGTACTGCGTGTACGGCGATGACGACCCAGGGGAGTTTAGTGACGGCTCTTACCGAGTTTGTCACGACTGCCTGACTGAGGGAGAAAAACAAATCATGGAGGCAAAAAACAATGATTGAGATACTGCGTCTAATCAACAAAGCCCGCAACCTGCCGATGGACCACGAGCCTGACGCAAGCGATCTGTGGGACATTCTTAACGCTATTGAGGAGATCGCACAGGGCGAGTTAAACAACCCTATTTCTGGAGGAAAACAATGAGTGAAGTAGCAGAAGAAAAGACGGTACTGGATGATCTGTTCTTTAACGGATCGTACGGTCACATAAACAGCATCGTTCGGCATTACGGGAACCACAACGTGTTGTTCACCGACGCAGGTAAAATGCGACTGGCCCACATCGTGGGACATGCCCTGGGCCTGCATCATGGCGGCCAGGAGGAGACCGCTCTCAAACTAGCGGAGGCGATCGACGCAAGGCTAAAACAGCTTTGCTACAATGGTGCCGAAATCGAAGTAACGATCTGCGGTGAGAAGGTCAAAGTGCCTAACGTGAAAGCTGTACTGGGCGACGATGGCACGTTCGGCGGGTTTAACGTAAGTTGGTATCGACCTATCGCTCCTGGAAGGTACGACGAAGTTCAGCAAGAAGCCCGGAAAATGAAGGATGAAACCCCTGAGGTGGAGGTGGACAAGATCCGGGTGGAGTTCTACTCCGTCCAGGAGCTGACACACAAGATGCTGAAGGTGACTGATCGGGTAAACCCTTACGACACGTACTCAGATGAGCTTACGCAGTATGCGTATGTTCCGGGAATCGGGTCGACAAAGGTCTATTACACGTTCAGCCACCCTGGCGGCCTGCTTTATCACGGACCTGGCGGAGGCGAGGTCTTCGCGATAAATCTCACAGATGTGGGTCCTTGGGGGATTCACACATAAGGAGAGAGCATGACGTATCCTTATCGATGGACTTGCAAAGCCTGCGATGCGGTACACTGGTATGCAGCAGCATGCTGTCAGGCTTGTGGAAAGACGGATCTCATTAAGCATCCCACCAACGCGACAGCAATAGCTGCGAAGACTGTTAAAAAGAAACCTAAAAAGAAACCTGATCCGAGCGACGACGTCGACGACTTGATCAAAAACATCCTAGGAGATTAGAGCAGATGGAAATTCACGGAGGACCTAAAAAACGCAGGAGGCGTAAACCAGCTGATCCTGAGTGGTTGTTTTTCATGTCTGATGACGACAAAGAAAAAGAGCGAATCGAGAACTGGCAGTCCGTCTCCCTTGCGGAGGTTGGGCTGCCAGTTCGCATCATTAACACCTTGGAAGATCACGGAGTGTTAACCGTGGGCCAGCTTGCTGAGAAAACGGAGGAAGACCTCCGCGGCATCACCAACCTCGGCGAAATTACTATTTCAAAATGCACTAAGCTGTTTGACGAATTACAGCTGCCGAACAAGATGAGGAGTCATGGACGAAAGTAAAACGAAAATCCTAGCGGTCATTCCGACCATCTTGCCAACTGAACGTCTGTTAACCGCCTGCTACAGCCTTGTTAACAGTTCGTTGTGGTTCGACTGCGACGTGCAGGTAATTTACAACACAGAAACCGACTACAAACACGTCGAGCCAGCAATCTGGTCCCAGGAGATGGAAGACAAGCTGAACGACCTTGCGGACGTATTTTACCCCCACACTAACCTGAACTGGTTGCATTCGTGCAACCTGGGCTTATTCTCATCGTGCTATCCTGCTGGCGAATACAGTCACGCCCTGTTGCTGAATGACGACGTGGAGCTGTCTGAGGGTTTTCTGGAACACATGATTATCACGGCTACTACGCCAATTGATTCAAGCCGCCCGCTGCCCGGGATCGTGGCACCGATGTACAACAGCTTTTTCGGCGAAAAGCAGCGAGAAGTGCCCTGGAAAAACACAAAAGATCGGCCGCCGATCCTCACGAACTACATTGACGGCACCTGCATGCTCATCCGTACCGAGCTTGTAGAGAAGATAGGGGTTTTAGATGGATCATTTGGAACCCCTGGGTGGGGTGCAGATGTAGATTACTGTTTCCGTGCCGGGCAGGCAGGTGCTCTAATTTGGGTATGCCCCAACGCGTACTTGTGGCACGACAAGCAGGTTGGCGGCTATTCCGCTGAGAAGATCTACGGATCCGCAAGGGAATGGCACCAAAAGGGCCTCAAACAAGGCAAAACCGACTTGAAGGCTAAATACGGCCCAGACTTCAGAAAATTGCTTGGACTGCCGGATACGGCGTTTCTGGAGTTCAAACAACACCTCAAGAGCGTGGAGTCGATGCGTCGATCATAATGCAATATCAGAGCTTCAAGGTAGGAGAAGCCGCGGCCCGTCTTGGGATATGCACCCCCTACGCTAAGAAGCTGTTTGATGATGGCGTCCTGGAAGGCTGCCGGATCAACACTCACCGCCGCATTTATTGCTGGTCAGTGAGAAAATTCATGAAAGAGCATGGCATTCCAGCCTGGTTCTTTCACGAACCACCTAATTTCAGGGAGATCCTACGTCCCGGCCAGGTGGCCAGGCTGATGGGCTGTTCCGTTAGTGCGGTTCAACGGTTGATGAAAGCGGGGAAATTGCACGGCTGGCGTCTCGATCGAGATCGTCGTTTTTATGCTGGAGACGTTCTTCAGTACTTCCAGGCTCACAAGATGGAAGCTGCCGAGCAAAATCTCCTTAACTACCTCAAAGAAAGGGATCAAAATGAAGTTTAACGAACGCACTTGGTGTATTTTTGTTTGCTTGGTAGTGCTCGTGCTGGGCTCCCTCCTAGGTGTCCGAGCTTACGGAGCTCCAGCAGGTAACAATGTCTGGGGCGACGCTAAGACCGATCAGGAGCGTTGCCAGGCCGAAGCCGACTACATGGTCAAATATCGCCAGTTCCGGCACGTAGGGCCGTGTATCGGCCGATTTGAGGGCATTGGGTACGGCGGACGCAGTCCCAGCCTGGGAACCTGCACGCCACGCTACAAGATGAAGCTCACAGGAGATGCTGTGGCTCAGACGCCCGAGGGAACCTGGGTGCGTGTCAGATCCTGGAGATAGCCATGGAAATCCTGCTAGGACCAATAATTCTTGCTTGCTTTGTGTATGGCTGGATGTCTGCCGCGAAAGAAGACAAGAACAAATGGTACGGCCACATGCACTGCTCAACGTGCGGATATCAGTGGACCTCAAGGAAGAATACTCCACCGCGGCAATGTGCTAATTGCCGTAGTCGGGACATCGGGATAATCCGCGGGCGTTAAGTCCGCCCCGGGACAGTGAAAAACTGTCCCGGGCATTGCCAGGGTATTGCCGGGCTATTGCCGGGCTATTGCCGGGCTATTGCCGGGCTATTGCCAGGGTATTGCCAGGGTATTGCCGGGCTATTGCCAGGGTATTGTCCCAGGCCTGTCCCAGATTTGACCCAGATTTGACTGCGATAACATAAACGTACCATTTTGGTACGTTTATGTTATTTTACTACCTTACAGGTAGTAAACGCGATTTCGCGTGTTGCACACATAAATCCGCCCGTTTCGGAGACCTGTCCCGTCCCAAACCCAGGGTGAAATTTCACCGGGACATTAATTCCAGAATTTAACCAACGGGGATAACCATGTTAATCAGCACTGGTCCGCTGTGTCGCACAAAAAGAGAACGAGCCCGGGCCCGAGGTTACTGGAGGACCACAGGGGGCCTCCCATTCAGCTGACGATCTGCAACTGGCCTCGACCGCGTGTCTTTGATGAAGACTTAATTTCAGCCGCAGCTCTACGTGTCTTCGGGACGACCGACGAGCAGGCCTGTCCTGCCCCAAGACATTAATTCCAGAATTTAACCAACGGGGATAACCATGCCTAAGAAACACAAGAAACCCCCTCAAGGGACTCACAGCATCGAGGGAGAAGGGCGGGAGCGTCGTATGCAGAATTTTGTTGACCAACTCGTAACCGGAGTGTGGGCATACTGCAAAATTAAGGACCATCCTGACTGGGAACTGATTGCCCGCAACACTCCCGAACCCGACGCCTGGAACAACCTCTGCGAGCAATTCGGCAAAGAGACAGTTGCAGAGGCTCACAAGTACTGGGCTGGGGGTCCCGAAAACCGCTTACTGGCCACAACCGTGGATATCAATCGACCAGTGGACAAGGATTGTTGATAACGTGTCGTCAAACCCCATGAACTTGAAGGTCACGACTCTCTCATTTTTAAAACACTTCGGCGGATTTCACGACCGCCAGCGTTTACTCCCTGTAAGGGAGTAAAATAACATAAACGTACCATTTTGGTACGTTTATGTTATCGTACGAAAGGAGAACACAATGCATGACAAAATCTGATAAGCCAAAAGCCACGATCGAGCACAAGTTTGTGAAGCCAGCACGACCTAGTAACTGGCACCTACTCTCGACTCACGCGGTTCTTGCGACGCTACCGGATAGGCAGCATTCTCAGTCAGTGATCTACCGCACCAAGATTCTGCAAAGCCAGGTGCGGTTTCAGATGTATCGCTGGATATCGGAGAATCCTGAGAAAGCCTATCGCGGCACTTACGAATTGAATTGCCCTCCAACAGGGCTGCTCGTGAGGCCAAAAACCAAATTTTGCAATAACCCTCTGGTTTGTCCGTGGTGTTTCGTGCGTCGGCGATTGGTGCCGATTTACGAAGCCATCAAGGCAGTGCCTGTGGCTAACAGAAAAGGGAGCAAAATTGTGGCTGTCAGGGCCGCTTACAGTCCGACTGAGCAATTACCATTTTTCCGGCGAGATAGGGGCCCACATCAGTGGAACGACTCTCTCGTCACAGTTCAAACGGTGACGCCGTTTCTTGCTATCGATGACGAAGACTTAAAGGAGAAAGAGGAGGATAAAGTTCCCTCCCGTCTGGATCACGTGTTTCACGTTGTCCAGGTAGTTCCCAAGAGTCTGACGCTGCCGTCAATTGTGGACGGCATCTTGAAGCGAGCCGGGCATCCTCTCAGCACCAGTGCTGTGGAGTTGCCGTACACGTCGCTTACCAACGTGATTCGCGTGTTGTCAGGGACGTACACACTTCCCTGGTTACAGCTGTGTGCAAAACGCAATCTAGAACTATTTTCACAACTCAAAGTTGGGTATTCCGAGCGGAGACTACTTCGCGTCAACCCATATCAAAAAAAGGAGAACATAAGTGAGCACCATTGATTCACCGCCTTACCCGAAGTCCAGCACCAGTCCTGTAAAGCTCTATGAGTATTTAACAGAGTTATACGACTGGACATCGAATCATCGGGATTGGGCAAACATGAGGGCCTGCGAGCTGAACGCTCCAGAAGAGCCCTTCATCCCCGAGCTGGGGTTGTACCCGTCTGAATCACCAGACCGGTACCTCCAGTTGAGCGTGCCTGACATGTTTATGTCGTGGCAGGCCGCTCGAGCAATCCGGGAGAAGTACGACCAGGTGGTTCGTAACTACGAAAACGAAGATGATTGGGATTCAGATCCCGCCTCTTTCCACCGCATTAATATCGTCAAGTCTGCGGCATTACTCATGTCGTTGTGCTTCCTGGACACCGAAAAGCGGGAAGCTAAGACGGTAGATTTGATGAAGAAAGAGCGTAAACATTTTCTTCGCTTACTGAAGGATCAACTAAGCGAAATCACGGATATATTTGATGGAGAAAAAGATGATGAAGACGAAATCGATTTCGACGCCCTCTTCCACCCCCCAGAAGAGGATGAGGAGTGATGCCAAGGTGCCGCACATTATTGACACATTGCAACAGGGCATCTGCAAATGTGTTGAAAGCCATGAGCTTGGGGCTTTTCATGACGACGAGGAGCAGGCCACGCTTGTTATCAATTCGCTGAAGGAGTCCTTGTGTCAGCTAGTTATCAAGACCATCCAAAGGCATACCCTGCTCCTCGAGCCTCGGGAGGAGCGACCGCGGGTTTGTCGCATTCATGTGTCACAACCTGCAATCCGGAAAAACTTAAAGGAGATCCGCGAAAACGCAGGTGACGGGTATAATCCGGTGATCACGTGCAAGCGTGGTACGGACAATGTCTACGGGCACAAAGTCGAGATACTGGACAAGTCCGGTACCGAAGTTGTGGCGGTTGTTACTCAGCCTCGCGATAAGCAGTTGAGTTGCGGTGCACGCGTTTGGGTTGAGACACACAACCCCGTCCTGGTATCGGAAGATCAAGGACATGTAACGCTACAAACCAAACTGCCGAGGTGACGTATGGGACATAAAAAATCTCGTCGCCTTCGCAAATACCGGCGATCGAAGGCATACAGGCAGACTGTGCGGTTAGAGCAAATACACGCAAAATACGCAAAACGTTTGGCAGCTCGGTTTGTGATACGGGGACCTGAATTGGGAGACCCCACGCCGGAGGAGATTCGTCAAGGCTGTGTAGCGATTAGACGCAAACGGGCTTTAACGAGGCTTAAACAAATCTCTTACGGTGATGCGTACAGGGACGAGACGCCTCACGAAGATTATTGGCCATCGGTTTCGCATCGTGCAGTCCCCATTGGTTCCATTCGCAGAGGATGGTATCGCATGGGATCGGGAAGGTATCGAAGATCACTAAATTACAAATTTGAGGATTAGGAGGAGGTGACGTATGGAAAATGGGCATCCTCCAATCCAATTGCGAAACCGCCATCCGGGGATCATCGTTGTAGACGAGTTCTTGGCAAACCCGATGGAGCATCGAGAGTTTGCTTTGGGATTGGAGTACGAGCGAAAAGGCAGTTACGGGGTACGTTCAAAAGAAACATATCCGTACCCGGAGTACTACGACGCGTTTGAGGGGCTGCTTGGTCGAAGGATTATCGATTGGCGTGGCCGTGTAAACGGCTGCTACCAGTGGTGCAATAGGCACCAGGAAATTGTGTATCACGTTGATGAGCAGGATTATGCAGCAATGCTTTACCTGACTCCGGATGCACCTCCCAGCAGCGGTACAAGCTTTTGGAGAAGCAAACATTCTGGTGTCCGCTTTATGGATGGAAGCCAGCCATCTCAGTCAACATTCGGAGATAGCGGCCAGTACTTGCGGGATTCCGAAGCCTGGGAGCTAGTAGATCAGGTTGGCAACGTGTTCAACCGGCTAGTTCTGTTTCACGGCAAGTTCATTCATAGTGCCAGCGAGTACTTTGGAGAGGACGTGCATGATTCCAGGCTATTTCAAATATTCTTTTTTCATGTGGAGATGTAGATGATAGCACCGACAAAACAAAAGCTGAGGATTGTTGTCCGGGTTGAGCATGACCAGGACACGGAGTCGCCGCTGGAGAACGACTGCTTCGAGATGCTAAGTGCGTTTCAGGGCGGAGAGAAATTCCTAAACACGTTCGGCGAGTTCATGAAAGATGCTAACCGCATGCCGGGAGAAGACTTCTGGGCGTTGTCTTGTTATCGGCACAGCGGTGAGTCATGGAGTTTGCTGGGCGAAGGGTATCAGTGCCAGTGGGACACAACTCGTGAGGCAGGCGTGCTGTATCTGGAAAACCCAAAAGATCGAGACCAGTGGAAGGACGTCAAGGTAGACGGCGAGCAGTTCACTTCAACCGACGCTGCCCGCTCGGTGATCGAAACCTACAATCGCTGGCTTTCTGGCGATTGCTGGTGGTACCGGATTGAGGTTGAGGAGGAGACAAACGTTGAGGGCTGCTGCTCAAAATGTGGCACCCCTGACGTCAATTGGTACGAAAGGTCGCTGGAGGAGACAGATTCCTGCGGTGGGTTTATCGGGCTGGAACATTGCTTGGACGAGATTGAAAGCGTGTTAAAGCACGTCGCCGACGGCGTTACTGCCAAAAGCAGGTACGAGTTTGAGATCTGCGGCGACGAGGCTGGGCAGGCTTACTTGGGTGACATCTCGGAGCGGATCAAGAAAGCGTGGCGTACGTCGCGAGGTGAAGTATGAGGCTGAAAGCTTTGTATAGCCGCGAGAGCCACGTTGCTAGTTTGATTGGTATGTTGATTATTGTTCTGGTCTTTGGCGGCTGTGTCGCCACGTACGTACGACTTTACAATATCCACAATACTCTAGAGCCTGCGGCTTTGATGACAACGGCTGAGTGGCCTGCGGCCACGTACTACAAGCTGCGTAACGTGCGAGTGGTAGACGGCGACACCTTGGAAGCGGACATCGACCTGCCAATGCGTGTGACGCTGCGGCAGGAGATGATTCGCTGTGCGGGTTATGACGCTTGGGAAGCGAACAAGCGGCGTAGGTCTGTGAATGTTACAGACGAAGAAGTGATCAAAGGCAAAGCAGCAACAGAGGCTCTGAAGTCTTTGATTGCGTCAGGCCAGTTGATGGTACAACTGGAAGAAGACGACAGGGATGTTTATGGGCGAGTTCTTGGCCGCCTTTTTGTTGCAAGAGATGCAGAATTGGTTTCTGTATCAGATTGGATGACAAAAGAAGGACACATTAGGGGAGAGTAATGACTCAACAAGATGACAAATTCCGGGTGTACCGGGGCGGTTGCTGGAGCTACAACTCCGACTACTGCCGTTCGGCGAACCGCTTCAGGAACTCGCCTGGCCTCCGGTACCACTACCTGGGCTTTCGTGTGCTCCGCAGTTCCGAAGTAGATGATAAACCCCGGGTCCGGGTGATCCGGGGCGGTAGGTGGGGTGGCCGCTCCGACGGCTGCCGTTCGGCGATCCGCGGCAGGTTCACGCCTGGCGACCGGAGCGACGGCCTGGGCTTTCGTGTGCTCCGCAGTTCCGAAGTAGATGATAAACCCCGGGTGATTCGGGGCGGTGGCTGGTTCAACTACTCCGACTTCTGCCGTTCGGCGTACCGCAACTGGCTCACGCCGGGCTTCCGGAGCAACTACCTCGGCTTTCGTGTGCTCCGCAGTTCCGAAGTAGATGATAAACCCCGGGTGATCCGGGGCGGTAGCTGGAATGACTACTCCGTCATCTGCCGTTCGGCGTACCGCGGCAGGAGCACGCCTGACATCCGGCTCAACGACCTGGGCTTTCGTGTAATCAAGGAGAATAAATATGACGAGTAACTACTACGTGCTCCGGGGTGGCAGCTGGCACTTCATCTCCGACGGCTGCCGTTCGGCGGACCGCCGCAGGGGCACGCTTGACGGCCGGTACGTCTACCTGGGCTTTCGTGTGCTCCGCAGTTCCGAAGTAGATAACAAATTCCAGGTGCTCCGGGGCGGTAGCTGGTACAACAGCTCCGGCAGCTGCCGTTCGGCGGACCGCAGCAGGAACAGGCACGACTACCTGGGCTTTCGTGTAATCAAAGACACGGACGTTTAGGGGTTACCCACTTACGTTTCAATTTCAGCTTCAAACAATTTCAACTATTGAAGGATTTAACATGACTGTAACTACACCTATTGAGCTCAAAAAAATTCCCGCAGGCAGCGATAGCGAGGGCAACCAGTTTAAAGCGTTTGAAATGGGCAAGACGCCCATTACACAACGTGATTGGATCAGCGTAATGGGCTCATTGCCGGACGAAAACGGGACTTACATGCCCAGTTACCCGATCACGCAAGTGTCGTACGACGATGCGGTTCTGTTTTGTAAGAAGTTGAGTGAGCAGACCGGAGACTCCTACCGTTTACCCACGGAAGAAGAATGGGAGTATGCTTGCCGTGCGGGGGCAGATACCGCGTATCACTTTGGAGACAGCGATGAAAACCTTTCAGATTACGCTTGGTATTCTGGAAACTGTGACTCTGTCCAGCCAGTGGGCACAAAGTTACCTAACGACTGGGGTTTGCATGACATGCATGGTCTGGTCTGGGAGTGGACTTCTAGCGAACATGCCTAAAGGTCAGCTACTCGCGTGGTTCATTTTGCAATCGGCGAATTCAGTCTGGTCTACCAGCTCGTTGATTTCGTTTTTCACAGAAACACGCACTCGGTTTAAATCCCGGATTTTAAGGGCTCGGCGGCCGATCTCCTCAAGACCTAGGTCGTCGTCGAGCCCTTTACGTACCGCGTATTCGGCGTCCCACATCTGTCCGTTGATTTTGTGCAGGTCCAGGACCAGGCTTACGAGCTTTGGTCGGTCCATGTCGACGCCAGATTCGTAGTACTCAATTTGTTTTTGCAATCCCGCTTTGTTGATTTCATCGTCACTAAGTCGCTCCTTTTTAAGTTGGGCGATCGTGAGGCGATCACAGAGTTCAGAGATGGGCATTGCAATTGGTTTAATTTCAGACATTTCTAAACCCCGAGGTGAAGGATGAAAGTTTTAGTAACAAGCGATCTGCATCTGTCGGATCGAATTTGGAAGCATCGTCCCATCGAGGGCGACAGCTACGCCGCGTGGCAGGCTATAGTCCGTTACGCGTTAGACGAAGACAACGAGATTGATGAAGTGATTATTGCAGGAGACATCCTGGATAAGCAAACAAATCAATCTACTGCGATACATCATTTAACGGTCGGCCTGTCAAGTTTGATTGAAGCAGGTATCTGCGTTTATTTCAACCAGGGTCAGCACTGCATGCAGGAAAAGCCGTGGCCGTCTCTGGTTGACGGCGTTCGCCATCTGAAGTTCCAGGACATGTACAATGTTGGCGGATTGATGATGACCGGCTTTGACTATTGCTCTCGAGAGCAGCTCCAGGAGAGCTTGAAGGACGAGTCGGTCGCTAAGGCAGACATTCTTGTTTGCCACCAGGTCTGGGAAGACTTTATGGGCGGCGTAGGCAACCCACAGGGTTGTTTTGCGGATATTCCTGACAATGTCAAGTACCTGATCACAGGGGACTATCACGAGAATATCTGCAAGCGTGCCGCCCAGCCGGATATCAAGCTGCTCGGGATTACAGGTGGTGATGAGACGGAAGGGCTGGTGGTGATCAGCCCAGGGAGTACGCATTTACGGTCAATTTCGGAGCCGGACGACAAGTACTTTTGGGTTCTGGAAATTGCTGACGGCACATCCCCTCACATTCACAGCGTGGAAATCCCAGGGCGACGGCGGTTTGAGTTGAAGATGGCGGCTTGGGACGGCGTATGGGGACAGGCTGTTTTTCCTGAAGCACTGGACAAGGCGATTCGGGCAAGCCTCGAGATAGACAAAGACTACTGGCACAGTCACCAGAGCCAGCATTACTCCCCGGATCCCCTGATTCGAATCGTGCACAACCCGGATCAGCTCGATACCGCATGCAAGTCGGTCATTTCTAAATACGATATGGATGCTCACTTCTTCTACAAGATAGTGCGTCCGGAGGCGGAGAACGACCTCAACGTATTGGAGTACGTAGATGCAAGCGATCGCCTGAAGATGATAGACTGTTTGGATACGGCCGTTGATCAGAAAGAGCGACCATTGGCTCACAGTCTTGCCACGGCGTTATTGTCGGGAGGAGAGCCGGAACAGGTTTTACAACAGTGGATTAAGGAGCAAATCAATGAGGGATCATGAGTTAGATATTGTGGATCTGGGAACCAAGAAGGGGAACGCCACGGTTGAGTTTTTGCAGTTCAGTAGGCGGCACTTGAAAGAGACGAAGAACAGACCGCATCCGTATTACTTGACTAAGGAAGAGTTGGACTCGATTCAGCTCGGCAAGTGTGCGGGCTACGAGCGAAAGGAAGGCGAGGTTTATCGCAAGGATGTAGAGGGTCGAAAGATGCAGTTTCGCATTGCCGATCTGGCTACCGCCGGTGCGATCGAAGAATTGCCTTCAGCTAAGGTCTACCTAGCGTGGCATTTTCTGGAGCACGTGCCCAACAAAGATTGGTCGCGAAAGCTCGTACACGCCTCGCTGACGAATAGCAGGTGGATGTCCTGGTTCCGGTTGCCTAGCTTCCAGCAGGACGACGAGACAGGGGAGGGTGTCTTGCGTAAGCATGGCATGAGGTTTACCTGGACAAACTGGCGTGGCCACCCTTCGCACTGGCTTGTGGAAGATTGCCAGGAAGCAATTTACAGGTGGGGAGAAGAGAACCAGGATCGGCCGTACAGGCTGAGTGTTAGGCCCGCGGGGTATATCCGCGGCATGGACGACCATCGTGTGGTGCCGATCGATACGGAGATCGATGTTAACAAGTACGAAAAGAAACACGGTCCCAAGCCGCTCCACGTGAAGTTCAAGAAGCCGATTGTGGCGGAATGGGAGGTGATTGTGAGGTTCCAATGAGAATTGAAAAGATACGACTGAAGAATGTAGGGCCGCACGAGGACTTGGTTGTTGAACTAGCTAAGGGGCTTGTTGGCATCCTCGGAGCCAACGGAGCCGGTAAGAGTACCCTAATCAATTCAGTGTACGCGGCACTGACAAACGACTTTAGCCGCTTCGGCGGCACGAAGGCTGACGTCATTAAGAACGATTGTGGCAGAGCTAACAGCTTTATCGAGCTGACAGGTTGTCACCGAGGCCGGGACTTCCTCCTGACGAGGTGGTTGAAGCCGAACAAGAATCAACTGAACATCGGTGAGAAGGAGTACACGAAGGCCAGCGAGGTCAACGAAGCGGTCGAGCGGGAGCTCAACATACCCAAGTCGATCATCGATAAGTACGTGTTTGTTAATCAGTGGGATATGTTTTCGTTCCTGTCCCAAACAGCAAGTGAACGAGCTAAGACGTTCCAGCACCTGTGCGGTGTGTCTTCTGCCAGCAAGATACATAAGACGTGCAGCGAGTATGTCAACAAGATCAAGGGCACCGAGATAATCGACAACAGTCTTGAGTTGACGGAGCAGATCGAGACGCACGAAGCTCGATTGGCGGAGTTGAGTGATGAGTTTGAGGCAGACGAAAAGCTACAGGTGGAAGGCTCAGTAATTGAAGAAGCTCACGCGTTGCTGACCAAGAAGGAGGAGTGTGATGTTGCGTTGGAGTTTGTGACAACCAAGACTCTTGAGCTGGAAGAGGTTCGAGAGTCTATCACCGAGTACAAAGACCAGTATTTACTGGCGAAACAGACTCGGTCGTTTTTGCGGGGGGAGTTGCTCAAAGTAAAAGAGCATTCTTTGTACCCGCTGACTCAGCAGTACTCGGGCTTGAAGACGCTCTGCAAGGACATCCGCGTTGTTAAGAAGCGGGTTAAAGCGGCGGCGGAGGATCGGCAGACTGCGAGGGCTGCGGTTGCGGAGCTGGAAGAGGAAGACAGCGATCGTATAGACGAGATTGACACACGCCAAGAGGAGCTGCTTGCTCTCAAAGGTTTGCAGAGTCATTTTGATGAGTTCTCTAAGGCAAACTTTATTCGTGGCGAGGAGTGTCCTACTTGCAAGCAGTCTGTAGACAAGCACCACATCGAGCAAATTCGTTCAGAAGTGAAAGCCCGGGAGTTAGAGCTTGGCAAGCTTCAGGACGAGTACGAGGAGCTCGTTGCTTTGAGACAGAGGCACGAAGAGGTGACTGGTGCCTACACGGGGGCTGTGGAGGTCCACGAGAAGGCAAAAGAGCAGTTGGCTTGGCACGAGGACGAATTGCCTGAAGGGTTTGAACGCTCGGACCTCAAAGCGATTGGTGAGCTGGCGGTTCAGGCGAGGGGTATTCGTACAGATCTCAGGAAGAACTCGAAGGACCGTATTCTGGGCCTCAAAGCCATGGTTCAAGAGTTGCGTAAGCAGGAGAAGAAGCTCGCAGCGGAGATCAGAGACAACCAGGAGCTCGTTAACCGGATGCCGGATGCAGACGCTATCATTGCGGCTTCCGATTTGATTGAGAAGCAGCAAGAGCTTGAGCATCGCCTGGATACGCTGGAGAAGCTTCACAATGAGGTTAACCTCTCAGCGGAGCGGCTGAAAAGGACTTTGAAGAACCTAAAATCGAAGCTGGCGGAGCAGGCTAAAATCCGGAATTTGACTGAGGTAATTAGCGAAACTGGTGACTTGTTCCACTGGAATAACTTGCCGAAGATCGTAGCTCAGTCGAACATGGAACTGCTTGTCGGCGACATCAATGAAAATCTGGAACTGTTTAACGATCCGTTTTTCGTTGAAGCGTCAGACGATTTGACTTTTCGGGTTTTCTTCCCAGGAAAGCCTCCGGTCAAGGCGTCACAGCTAAGCGGAGGTCAAAAGGTAGTCCTTGCGATTGCATTTAGGGCTGCTCTTGATCGAGTTTTTGGGCATGATGCTGGTATGATGTTTCTAGATGAGCCTACGGCAGGGCTGGATGCAGATAATATCACTTACTTCCACGAAGCCTTGGAGCAACTGGCAAGCAAGGTTACTGAGAGTAGGCAGCTGGTTGTAATTACGCATGTCCAGGAGTTGGGCGGCGTGTTCGACCAGGTTGTCGAGATACAAAAGGATTGATACACCGTGAAAGGAAGCAGCCCAAGAGATTCGATATGCTTACATACTGAAGATAACGGAGATTACTGGTATATTGATACAAGGGGCAGGTACGCAGTTTTCGATAAATTGGACACGGCAGTAACGTTGCGTCCTGGAGTTTATCGGGTGCTGGGTTGCCCCGAAAATTACCGATTGATAACCGAGCTGTATTCTCGATTGAGTCGACAGGAGGTAGAGGCCCAGGTTTACGTCGGTGCGGCAAAAATATGCAACAAGCGAAAAACAACAGTAAAGGAGGCTTTGAGCTGTATATCGGTCTTGAAGGTACATGACAGCCTTAGCCATCAGTGGCATGCCGTTACTAGCAAAAGTTTCAACAATTATCTGCTGCTTCGTGCGTACGAGGAGGAAGGATTTAGCGACTTGGTAAAGACTGTGTTTAAGCATCATTGCCTGTGCGAGCACTTTGAGTTTTTAGGCGTTCCCATGCACTACGCAATTCAATTGATGTCGATGATCGTGGATCCCCGTTGGTTTATTAGCGTCAATCGGCCAATGCGTATGCAGCCGTTTGAAACTTACTTTGGCTTAGCTCCGGCAGACTTCGACAAAGCCTGGGATGCGAAGCTTGCTAAGTCTTTTACGGTGAAATCGGTTCGAACGGCATTTTTAATGCACACACTTCGAGAGGCAACGGATGATTGTTTTATCAGGAAAATGGTCGTGTCAGCTGGCGTTAAGGGCGTAGAACGGCAGGGTTGCAAGTTGTTAGTTGGCTACGTGGTTAGGAACTGGCTGGAAGAGCTTGGATTGAAGGGGTATTTTGATCCAGATAAGTTTTTTGGTCAGTCGGGTCTTCAGGCGGAATACTGTCATAGATTTGGGAACACGTGATGCGTGAATTATCGGTAAACATTAGATTTTTAAGCCCAAGCCTTGGTAATGAAAAAAATCCCAAGACTGGTCGGTTTTCTTTCATGCGTTCGCCAGGTCCTAGTGGTAAAATACTGTTCCTGGCTACGTGGCAGGCCGCTAACATGAAGCTTGCCGCGGAGATGCTTGGCAGGCATCAGGAGCTTGTCAAAGGTATCTGCTGGGATATCGAAATTGACGCAGAGCTACGCGATAAGTGCCTGGAGCGGTGTTATTACAAGAAGACACCTAAAGGGCGAGATCGCTGGTCAACGCATGAGTCCCTCGTGAAGGGGCAGACCGCATGCATTAACTGTGTGGTTCCGCACGGCATTGACGACACTGACTTCTGGTCGTTGATGCAGCTGGCAGGTAAGTACAAGGGGCTGAGCCCCTGGCAGCCCGGCAAGTACGGTCACTATGAGGTCGTGAGCATACGTGCTCGAAGGCAAAACCAGTTATTGGAAGAGCCTGAGCACCATGAAAATAAAAACACCGCCCAGTGACGAATCTGGACGGTGTTCGAGTGTAGCGGTTTGCGGTGTGTTTCGCATCCCGCACTTATTTTAAACATGAACTAAATGAAAAGCAATGAGGAGTCATATATGGCAAGCAAAAAGGAGGTTGTCCTCCGAAAATCTGGAAATATGCTCCAGGTTAACCCCACAAGTGATCGTATTTTTTCGATTCTGAAGCCCGTACTGAGTTTCAGCTCGTCAATTAAGCTATACGGTCAAGAGCTTGCTGCGGCGAAGCGGCAAGGGCGTAGTGGGTGGACCCAGGAAACGCATACGCTGATGGAGCTCGATCACAAAGATCGAATCATTACGAATTACGGGTTTTGGAATTTGATCCGTGACGCTCTTCGCCAAAACGGGTACACCGTTAAATTCCAGGATTTAAGCCCGGCAAAGTCCGAGGTGTGGAAGCCTCACTGGGAAAACATCAAGAAGTACGATCTCCGTGAAAATCAGCCGGAGTTCATCAAAAAGGTTTTGACAAACCGGTGTGGTAGGATTGACTGCCCTCCGGGATTCGGAAAGACCTTCATGATTGGGATCATTGCGTCCCTGCTTCCAAAAGCTCGAATAGACGTCGTGACTCGCCGTGTTGCGGTACTTCGTGACCGCATTTACCCGGAGCTGGTGCAGATGGTCGGCGACGTGGGTATCCGCGGAGGCGGCAAGAACAGCAAGAACAAGAGAGTCATGTGCTACACCGTAGGTTCGATGCATCACGCAAAGGCAACGGATGCTGATATCTTGTTCGGTGATGAGTGTCATGAACTGGCAGCAGACGTCGCTTCAGCCCAGCTGGTACGGTGGCAGAACTCCCGAAATTTTGGGTTGTCTGCAAGTCACGACATGCGTTTTGACAACAAGGACCTACGGATGCAGGGGGTGTTTGGCCCGATCGTACTGAGTGTTGATTACTCGGAGGCGGAGGGGGCCAAGATGGTGGTGCCGTTAGACATCAAGTGGTCCAGCGTGGTGCTGGATTATGACCCGTCCAGCGGTATAGATGACACAGTTGAAAACAAGCGACGTGCTCTTTGGAGAAATGACGCTCGTAATCAGATCATCGCTGAGGACGCCCGTAAGTACGATGATGATACGCAGGTGCTGATCACGGTCGAGACTCTTGATCACGCCATGAACCTCAAGAAACTGCTTCCGGAATACACGATGGTGTACATGGAAAACGGCTTACCTCTGCAAAGGAAGAACAAGGCAGTTAAGGAAGGGCTTATCACCAGCTCCGAGCCTGAGATGACAGTAGCTCGGCGGCAAAAATTGACGAAAGATTTCGAGGCAGGAAAGCTCAAGAAAGTAATTGCAACCACAGTTTGGAACGTAGGCGTTTCGTTCAATGCGTTGCAAGTACTTATCCGGGCTGACGGCGGTGGAAGTTCTATCAACGATATTCAGATCCCAGGGCGTGTCAGTCGAACCTCTAAAAACAAGGAGAGGGGGATTGTGCATGATTACTTGGATCAGTTTAGTTACAAATATAAACTCAGAGCAAAGGGACGGGCCCAGACATACGCAGACAATTCCTGGAATCAGGAGTTTCCTCGGGAAGGCCTGTTATCTGAGTATTTGAAATGAGGTACCAATGAGAAGACGACGCTTTAGTAGGCCGCCTAAGGTTGGCAGCTCGGCTAGGGCACCGACCAAGGCCCCTCAGGGGGAGCTGTGCCCGGCGGAACTTCAGTTCAAGCAAACCTACGTGTTTGAACGCTCTTTCTTGGAGCAGTTCCGTGGCGGGAAGAAATATCGGCCATCCCCGAGTTACGATGGAAAATCCAAATGGGATACTCCTGAAGAGAAACCGCTGCAAAATGCATGGGCAGCAACGTGGGACAAGGTTCGTAAGAAGAGCGGCAGGGATCCGGTGGCTTACGTCAGAATTTTGTTCAAGATTTTGAGGGGGTCGTCAATTGCGATTCCCACACTCACGCAACTTGCCGCACCCAAGATGTTGTTGTTGGTTGAAGAGTACCTACAAGATCGGGTGCGTGACGTGCGTGAGCAGTTCGTCGCCGAAGGGCAGCGAGCAAAAACTGCAATAACTATCGGTCAGCGAGGTGCTGGATATCCGATGGCCCTTGCGGTATATTATGCGATAACGGATGAGCGTAATGGCTTGTCACCGCTGTTTAAGTACTGCCTGGCAGTCGGAACAGCAAAGACATGTTGGTCGGCAGACCAAGACGATCCCCACTGTGCTAAGCTTGACCGTTTAGCGGGAGAGTGGGAGTTTTACGCGGCAATGGACTATTCGCTGTTCCCTGATGATTATGACGAAGTGTGGGGGAGCACGATACCGGCGTCGTTCCGTGTAGCGGCAGAAAATCTAATCAACGCTGCGGTAACGCAGGCAGGTTAGGAGGTGTGTTTTGACACGAAAGGAATCAAATGGAAAAAGGACAGTCGAAGTTGCGACTGTCAGCATCCCATTTACGATTGTTTATGGCGATCGTCCTGCGGAATGACGTTGTATTTGAACATTTCCGGGACAAACTGACAGTCCTTCATTTTAAAGATGAAAGCTATCAATTGCTGTATCGAGTATTACTCGATCACAGCGATAAGCATACGAATTTACCCGCCTTATCATTGGTGGAAGCGAGCATCACAGAGATGTTCGAAGACGATCCGGAGATCATATCCGAGTTCGGGCGAGAAGACTTAGAAGACTTCTTGGCTTACGCATACGATGCTGACACCTGGGTCGACGTAGAGCCGACTTCCAGGCAGATGGAGTCGTTCGCTTTCAAAGCTGGTCAGCGGTTATTGCAGACCAAGCACGCTGAGAGTGCGTTGGAGCAGGTGCAAGCAGCTCAGGACGACGAGGTATTTCCGACTATTCTTCAGAGATTGGCCGAGCAGGCCGAGTATCTGATGCATGAGGGCTCCCAGCGGGGGCGTACCTCGGTATTTGACGAAGATTGGGATAAGAAGTCTCCACTGTTGATTACTACGACAGGAATAGACTTCTTTGATAAATACTTGGCAGGCGGCCAAGCCGCGGGAGAAGGGTACGGGCTCATGGCTCCGTACGGTACGTGCAAGACTACGCTAGGGGTAATGCTTTGGTGTACCGCAGCACGTGCCTGCTACGAGGAGACGCTTCTGGAAGAAGAATGGGATGGCCGTAAAGGCATGAGCATTCTGGTTTCCTACGAAGCACCGCTTTCCCCGGAAATTCAGCATCGTGCGGTTATGTACGCCGCCCAGGTTAACCGGCAGAGCTTGGTAAACATGGGCAAAGACGGACTGGAAGCGTTGGCGAACGACTCGGACAAGCCGCTGCCTTATGAAAAGCGGCTGTTTAAGTCACAGATTACTGACGGGGTATTCAAGCCAGAACGCACGCGAGTAGACGAAACTATTGGCTGGATGAACGAGCACATCCATTGCATCGACATGTCGGGGGCAGACAAGGAAAAGTTTCCTGGTGCTGGCCACGGCGGCGTCGAGGAGATAGTCAACCGGGTCAAGTTGGAATTGCGGGAGCGTGAGCGAGACGGCGAGGGGTGGTACGTTAAAAACGTCATCATTGATTACGTTGGCCTCATGGTTGATCGCGATGCTAGCTTGAGAAGAGATAACCCGGTGGAGGATCACAAGGCGTACCAGTCGGCGGTGGAGCGAGTCATTAATCTCATATCGAAGCCATTTGATTGCCCGTCGTGGGTATTGCATCAGTTGAGTGGGCAAGCGAACGCTTCGCTGAACCCAACAAAGGTGTTGCATCATACCGACGCAAAAGGCTCGAAAAGTTTTGGAGAGAATCTTGACTTTTGTTTTGTAATCGGCAGTTTGAACAACGACTCACTCGGACAGATCGCTTGCACGAAACATAGACGTGCTGGTAAAAATCCTCCGAGTGTAATTAAGGTCGACGGTGAGTTTGGATTGGTGACATCACCTACGAACTACCAAGTCGACAACAAAGGTCAAATCGTCGACAAAGACTCTATGACAACAGCCGGACTGGATGCGGAAACGTTCCTGGCCAGCTCAACTAACACATCCACAGGCGTGCCTGACATTCCTGCGGACCATGAATCAAATTTAACTGACCAAGAGGGAGATCATGAGTAATGAAGAAAAAAGTGTACTTAATCGAATGCTGTACCGGCGACTCAAGGCCACGTTCAAGCATGTACGGATTGCCAATTTGGGCGAGAAGCAGCAGCGGCGGCTGGCAACTGACCTGGTAACAGGCAAGAAGAAGCCTGAGATTACCCACGCTGGTGAGTACTACCGTGTCTGTTGCCCTTGTTGCAATGACACGGAGTTCAAGTGCTACGTTAATCACATGTACGCCAAGGATGACGAGCTTGGGAGGTCGCAGACACACCTGGTTCACTGCTTCAAGGCGGGTTGCCCGCTAGAGACAGGCGAATCGTCGGCGTATGACCAGGTGAAAGAGATGCTCTGCGGCTACAAGATCGTAGAGTTTCAGGCTGCCCCAATCAGGCCGGGCAAGGAAGTGGACGTGGATGCGATTCGGGCCACGTGGCCTGGAGAAGTCATCCGCGTGGATAAGCTACCTCCGACGCACGAGGCGGTCGTTTATTTGGAAGGCCGCGGCTATCCCGTGGGGCGACTTGGTCGCTTTTACAACGTGCATTGGGTTTTATCTTCTGAGCGTTTCTTTCACGAGCAGAAGATTTGCATCCCCGTCTATCACCGGAAAAAGATGGTTGGCTGGCAACTGCGTCCGCCATACGAATGCGATTGGAAGCTGTCCCGTGTGCCGAAGTATTACACGGCCCCAGGGACTCCAAAAAGCAAAATCTTTTACAACCTCGGCAATGCTGAGCAGTATCGTGTCGGCGTGGTAATGGAGGGCGTGACAGATGTGTGGTCTTTAGGGCCGCAGGGTGTCTGCACGCTGGGTGCTCGCATGGCTCCGGCTCAGTTCAAGTTGTTTGAACGCAAGTTCAAGGATTGGGCTGGTATTCTGTTGGTAGACAGTGACTATCGCGAAAAGGAGCCCGAGGCGTATGCCAAGCTTGTAGCCGGGGCGGAGGACTTGAACGACAAATTGAAGTTCGGGTTCTGTACTGTGGATTTGCCGTCCGGGGATCCCGGTTCGCTGGATAGGCAATTTTTACGGTCGTTTATTACGGAAGAAGCGGCCAAGAAGAACGTAACTGTTAGCTGGAAAAGGAGGTAAAGATGGCCAGACGTAGAATTAAAAACTTTGCCGGTAATCCCGGCAGCAGTGGCGTTACGAGCGACCTGATATACCACAGGCAACTCAAACGCGTGCAGACGACGGATGCAATTTATCCGTTAGATGCCCCGGGGTTGCCCCCGTTGCCGCCGAACTCTGCTTTCGTTGCTCATGTGAAGGCCCTTGGGGACCAGGAGGCGGAGGTTGTTGAGGAGACGATCAAGGTAGATGGCAAGTCACAGAAGCAGAGGCGACTTGTTGCGAGTGACATGCTTGCAGAGCTTGTGCAGGACGCATTGCGTACGCAGCTCAAGATGCCTGTGTCGATTGGTCCTCATCGCGAGAAGCAGGCAGAGTTTCTGCCAGGGCACTTGTGGGGACATGCTGTGACTGGGCCTAGGCCTGCGGATGTCATGATCGTTAACAAGATGCCTTGGCTTGTAGAGCTTCGTGAAGGGCGTCAGTTCGGAGGAAAGGAAGGCAAGCTGCTTGTTGACATACTGAGTCGGCTGAAAGCAAAAAACGCTGGTAGCTGGTACGTCACATCTCTATGCAAGTTCATGCCACCCGACTGGAAAAAGAACTTGAAAGCGGTGTGGAAGAAGGACTGCATGCACTTGCTGTATCACGAGATAAAGATTGTACAGCCTAAGTACATTCTGTGTCTTGGTAGTGATGTCAGCAAAACGCTGCTTGGCAGCCAGGCCAGCGTGACGGCCATGGAAGGTCGCGTGGAGGAATTGACTTACACTTCTGCTTTTACGGAGGGGCAAGTCGAGGATCACACACACGTCGCCAAGGTCATGACGGTAACTCATCCTTCTGCTGTTATTCGAGATCAGTCCGCTGGTCGACAGTTAGAGCAGGGGATGGGCAGGTTTGTGTCGCTCGTTAACGGTGCACCTGTAGGCGAGCATGAGGAAGTGGATCACCGGGTTATTGATTCCTACGATGAGCTGTATGCGACGCTTATTGATCTTGAGCATGATGAGACGAAAGAAGACAACGTTTACGCTGTCGACGCTGAGTGGAACGGAGATCACCCGAATAACAAGGGAGCGTACGTTCGTACAATCCAGTTATCGGGAGCCCCTAAGCAGGCCTTTGGCATCAAGCTTCACGAGGCCGGGGGCGGGTTGACTGAAGGTTTCGTAGATCGCATGGAGGATATGGCTGACTTGATGACCGTCTTTTTCAACGGCGGTAACGCGGGACCGGTTAAGTTTCGCAAGAAACGCGTTGTAGGACATTTCTTCAACTCTGACCTCGAGTGGCTTGTTGCTCTGGGTATCAATATCCAGCCTGCGTTTGTCGCTCCTTTGCGTGACTACGAAGTCACGGAGAAGAGGACAAAACGCAACCACCTGTATCGCAGTGAAGGGTTCAAGGTGGGCGACACTGTGCCTGCCTGGTACCGGACGAAATTCGAGGGCGGAGCTGACACCGGTTTGATGGCTCACGCCATTGAGGAGACTGCCAGCTACAAACTCGAAACGTTGGCTATGCGGTACACCAGTGCTCCACGGTACGATGCCGATCTGACTGCATGGAGGGAGGCTTACTGCCATGCAAACGGGTTGAGTAGTAAGACGATGGAAGGGTACGGTGAGTGCCCGGATGACGTCTTGCTGCCGTACGGCATGTATGATGCGGATGTAACGTTGAGGTTGTTTTATGCCTTGGACGTTCTCCTGGATGAGGATTATGAGAAGAACAGTTGCCGAGAAGCATTTTGGGAATCCCAGATTGCTACTCCAGCTGTTCTGGAAATCCACCAGACCGGGATTACGGTAGACCGGAAGAGGATAGATTTCCTCACATCCAGGTTTATGGAAGCTAAACTCAACATGGAGAAGGAGCTGCGTGAGATAATTCGTTGGCCTGACTTCAACATCAGGTCAACTCAACATGTGAAGGAGTTTTTGTTTGGTCATGAGTTGAACGGTAAGCTTGACAAGGATACCGGTAAGCCGGTCAGGATCCGTCCCGCGAATGCTATTTCGTTGAACTTGAAGCCGATTTTTGATACGACCAAGCCGCCTAAGCTCTGGAGTGAGATTGTGAAAGTCGGAAAGACCGATGAGCATTCTCCGTCGACTGACAAGCAGGTGCTGAGTTTGCTGGCTCGTGAATATGCGGATAAGCCGGTTGGTACGGTTGATAGCGAGTTGGAAGACCCGGGCAAGTTTTTGGAGTCGGAACAAACCTGGCCCACCACACCATATCTTGCGTCGTTCACTCGTGGAGGTCTCGTCAACAAAGTGCGTGATTATCGTTTCATTGACCAGGTGCTGAAAACCGTTCTGCGGGAGCCAGCGAAGGATGACGAAACGGACGAGGTGCTGTACGACGAACATGGCAACCAGGAGTACGAGGATGGTTTAGCCTCCATGTGCTGCGACGATGGCCGTGTTCGGACTTACATTTACCAGACTAAGGAGACCGGCCGTTGGTCGAGTGCTCGCCCAAACTTGCAGAATATCAGCAAGCAGCGAGACCCTGACTACAAGCGGCTGTTAGGTGACGAGTACAAGTATTCGTTGCGTAGCGTGCTGAAGGCTGCTCCAGGTCACGTGTTGATTGAGGCCGATTACGTGGGTGCCGAGCTGTTCGGTATGGCGATCATGTCCGGAGACGAGAACATGATCAGTCACGCCATGCGTAACCAGCTGCCCGAAGATCACGAGGACTTTTATGATATCCACTCCACCGTGGCGTGTTTCGCGTTCAAGTTAGATTGTGCCCCTACCAAGAGCGGGTTAGCTGCGATCGGTAAGAAGCATATTCGGATTGTGGCTAAGTCTGTGATTTTTGGTATCGCTTACGGTCGAGGGGCGAAAGCGATCGCTGTAGCCGCTAAGGAGCAGGGAATCGATGTTTCTGTGGAAGAAGCTCAGGCAGTTATCGACGCGATTTTTCAGATGTATCCAAGGCTGGAACCCTTCTTCGAGGAGTGTCGGCTGCGGTCAACTGGTAATTGGGTTGATCCAACTACGCAGGAGAAGAGCGAGCACAACTACCTCTGCAACTGTTTTGGGCGGTTTCGTCGCTTTCCAGACTCTTCTAACGATAGGTCTTTAGCCGCAGAGTTTGAGCGGCAAGCAATGAATTACCCGATTCAGTCGATGATCGCCTCGGCGATGTCACGAGCTATTGCGGCTTTGCATGATTACAAGATGCGGATGTTGCAGAAGCATGGCCGTAATTTATTCAATATCGTGTTGCAGATCCATGATGCGATTTTGTTTGAGGTCCCTTACAAGAATGTTAAGCATTTTTGCGAATACGTTCTGCCGACTTACATGCGGGAATCTGCTGGAATCTATCCGACAGATTTGGACGGTATGCCGAGCGGTGGAGGCCCGTTCTTGCTGGGCCTGGAGGTCGACGTGATGGATCACTGGGGCGAGGTGATTTCGAACGAGAAGGCTGAAAAGCACAATTTGCCTCAGGGGACAGGAACTGTCACCGGGTGTATTGTAAACTATAGCACGGCTAAAAAGATTCGTAAGCAGCGGTCAGTCTCTCAGGCGAGCAAGCGGCGGCCGGATCGGAAGCTCTCTTACCCGCCAGGGCCTAAGGATTTCAACAAGAAAGCAAAGAGGAAGAAGTAATGCTTATTGTTATTGAAGGGATTGATGGTTCCGGGAAAGGCACTGTTTCCCGGAGCCTGGTCGAGGGATTAACCGACGCCAGCTATAAGGTAATGTCAATGAGTTTTCCTCGTTACGAGGAAACGCTTAACGGCAAGCTCATCGGTCGGTATCTCAACGGCGAATTTGGGGAGACAACTCACCCCTACTTGCATGGAACGTTGTATTCGTTAGACCGGTTTGAAAGTAAGGATTACTTAGAGGGTGCCATGCTGACGCATGACGCCGTTATATGTGATCGATACGTTCCGTCTAACCTTTGTTATTCAAGTATGAAAGCTCCGAAGGAGGATTGTGATGAAATAGTGAAGCACTTTGTTGATCTCGAGTATGGACACTTCGAGATGCCTGTTCCGGATATCATTTTTTTCCTGGATGTTCCAGTGAAATTTGCTGTCCAGAACATTGCCAAGAAGGCTGCTCGGGGTTACACTGACAAGTCGGCAGATATACATGAAGCCGATGAAGATTACCTGAGTAAAGTGAGAGGCTTTTACCGCAACAGGCTGATGGATCATCATCCTGAAACGCAGTTTCAGCCAATCTCATGCACACGAAATGGACATCTGCTCCCAATCGATGTGATTGCGGAGAAAGTCCAATCTATGACAATTACCATGATGAAAGGTGAATGATGAGAAAGAAAAGATCTTTGTCTCCGCGTACTCGTGAGTCCGTGGAAAACCGTCAGCTTAAGGCTGATGACAGTTCGAGCGGTGCATTCGTCCCTGCGGGCGAAAAGAGCATCAATCCAAATCTGGATAACGTTCGATTGGTCCAGCCCCGGTGCTACAAGAAGGGTGGAGTGACCACTTTTCGTATCTGGAACATGATTGATCCAGAGGACCCCGGAAACTCCCTGCTGGAGGGCCGCTTGAACGGCCACGAGCTGGCTGGTCTGGGCGGCATGAGCATTTCCGAGCCTGCACTTTGCGTGCGATATGCAGGCATAACAACGGATTCTGGGTTTGCAATGGACCGCAAGGAGACTGATCCTTGTAGTTACATTATTGCCAAAAATAAGGCTCAGACGATTGAGGGCGTTTCCTTCTGGGATTTGCCTTACGTCAAGCTCTATACCGTGGCTAAGCGTGCCAAGGAAGCGTCTGCGAACGGCAATGTTTCTGAGTCCTGGAACCTGGAGTGGAATAAGTTGCTGTCCGGGAGCATGCCGGATATGGGTGCGTTTAAGACGAAGTATTTCGTCGTGTGCTCGGTTTACGAAAACAGCGGTGAGCTGGATTTGACCCGGGAACGCGTGGAGTACAAGAAAAGCGGCAAGGATGTCGTGGAAGAGCGTCCCCGCAACGGAATCGCACTTGGCGACCATAAAGACGATCCTTTGATCGTCATGGAGCTGTCGGTGTCTGCGGGACGCAATCTGCTTAAGATGTGCTGCCGCGAGATGAAACCATGGGATGGGGAAGATTTTGATTATCGAAATCCCGTTCCAACGGGGATCCTGAAAGGCGGCCAGGATAAGATTGACGCCTGGGTAGCGGAGCTTGAGCAGAAAAAGGAAGCTGCCGAAGAAGCCCATGAAAAGCGTTACAAGCGGGACATGGGATTCTTTTACGGTGATCCTTGTGGACGCTTCAACAGCAAGAAGGGAACTGTCGACGGCGGCGTGTTTTTCACGATCTACAATCCTGAGAAGGTGACGATCGATAATCACACGTCGTACAGTGGCGAGTCTGCTTCAAACTTCGTCGAGTATGAGTGTGCTGTCTCTAGTAAGTACCAGGGCCCAGAAGGTCCGGTTAGTGCGGGCTTGAGCGTCGAGCAGGTTGACAACGTTTTCAACAAGCACGTTTACCTGTGGAAAGCGTCTGAAAATGACGCCAAGGACTCATACCTCCTGCATCTGCCGAGCATCGAAGAGCGTTGCTCTTTGCTGGCTAAGGCTTACAAGCAGGTCCCTGACCTGTTGAAGTTTTGCTGGATGTCAAATCCGGAGTACCTGGAGTTTGATGATGTAAAGGCAGTCCTTAACAGACGTACCTCTGTGTCGTTGCCTGCGGATGTTCCCGACGAAGAGGAGGATGAGACAGCCCCCTTCGAGGCGAGTTCACAAGAAGAGTCGCAGGAGCTTGCTGTTGCAGCAAAGAAAAAGCCTGCTGCGGCATTGGCGGCTGAGTTTGACGCTGAGTTTGATGAGGATGACCTCGATGACGATGAGGACCTCGATGACGATGAGGACCTCGATGACGATGAGGACCTCGATGACGATGAGGACCTCGATGACGATGAGGACCTCGATGACGATGAGGACCTCGATGACGATGAGGACCTCGATGACGATGACGATGACGATGACGATGAGGATGAGGATGAAGAGGACGAAGGCGAATCTGCTGACTTCGACTCTTTTGACGACGAGGAGGGTGAAGATCCTGATCTGACTGCACAGCTTGATGACAGCCTGGCGAAAGCTAAGGGGTTGTCTCGCAGCAAGGCTCGCACGAAGAAGAAGGTATCAAAATCTGCGAAAAAGCCTCCTGTTAAACGGAAGCGACGCAAGAAGAAGCAGTAACAGCAGAGTGACCGGGCGGCGAACGGGTTGACAGGTGAGTTGGGTAAGCCCATTACATCTGCAACCTTTTCGCCGCCCTTTTTGTAAAGGAAAAGTGTATGACAGATGTAAATGACATTCTTGGTTCTGGCGGCCCACCAAAGAGAAGGCCCGCTAAAAAGAAAGCAGGCAAAAGCGAAGGCACTGCTGACGGAAAGACGTCTTCGAAGAAACCCACTGCCAGGCGGAAACGCAAGGTGGCAGCTCTGCCAAGTACCAGCAAAGCCCGCCTGACAAAGAAGGGCAAGGAAAGCCTTCGTAGCCGCTGGAATGCTAAAAACAGCGGCACTTCCCGGGATGGGATGATGGGTCAGCTATTGAATTCCGCTCGCGACAAGTTCGGGGCAGATCGTGTATTTGGATCGCGAGAAGAGCTGGAGCAGCTGGCCATCGGCATTCCCACTCCGTCGCTGGCTTTTGAGTACCTGGTTGCCAATGACATTTTCCCGCTTTCAAGCGTGATGATGTTGGCAGGCAGCTGGGGTACGTGTAAGTCCGCTTTGTCTTACGAGTTCTTCCGATGGTTCTATGAGCTGTCGGGTATCAATGTTCACATCGATACTGAGGATAAGTTTGATGCGGAGTTTGCTTGCGACATTATGCGAGCAGCGGCTGGTGAGAATCCGATTATTAGTAATCGGGCTAATTCGACCGAGCAGATGCAACAGATCCTGACCCACTACTTGGGACAGGTACAGCGTATGCTTGTTGGTAGTAAAGAGGCTCCCGGGCCCGGGAAGACTGTGCCTTGCTGCTTCGCCATCGACAGTTTGGCTGCTGCTGCTTCTGAGGAAAATCAGGAAAAGATCATGAAGGCTGGTAATGCTGGCCGGGCTCATCCTGTTGAAGCGTTGAAGAACACCGGCTATTTGAAGGCTATCAAAAAGCAGTTCGAAGGGTGGCCTTTTACGTTGTTGATCGTGAATCATCTGAAAAGCAAAACAGATGACATGGGCCGCACCCACGAGTATACACTCGGCGGTGAGGCTTTTAACTTTCACGAGTCTTTCCAGATCAACACTGCGATTTGGAAATCCAAGTTCAGCAACTCGCAGTTTAATGGCAAAGGTGTTCGCCTGAAGTGCTCAAAGAATTCGTTCGGCCCGACAGGTCGGCAGATTCGTACGAGGTTTTTATGGTGGGTTGAAGACGACGAGCATGGGGCACCGCATGATGTATTCTTGTGGGATTGGAATTGGGCTATTTGTACGCTGCTTAACGAAGTTGAGAGCCAGGAGAAATCCCGGCTTAAAGACCGCGGGATAAGCATTAAATGCAAATCGCCTGCTGCTGACATCGATTGCTTGGCTAATTTGACGGCCCTGGGAATGGGTAAGGACGAATACTTGCCTTTCCAGGAAGTCGGGCAGATGATCCAAGAAAACACCGAGGTCAGTGATTTGATACGTGATGCTCTGAATATCAAAAGACGCTATCACCTGGATCGTCCGTTTGACGATATCGAGGCTGAATATGTGGAGGGTATTGAATGAGCGGCACGAATCCACTTAACCCTTTAATGGGTAGGATCGAAAAGTTCGAAGAGAGCACCGCCCAGTCCGCCAAGTGGGAGTCTTCTCGAGTAGAATGGACGATGCGGCGATTGAAGCTGGATTCGCAGAGAAAGGAGATTATCTCTGAGCTGGGCTACGCAGGTAATCTCACCTATGAGGCGTTTTTCCGTGCGGTTCCCACTTTTCCGATGGATATCGTCGCTGAGCCACGCAAGGGAGAGTTGCCCCTGCATCGCGACCCTAGGGCGGTGCATCCAGCGTGGTTCAAGTCATTTCGCAAGTTGCCCGTTGTGGAAACTTACGAAGAGCATTTCGGGGAAAATAGCAGGGAGGAGAGACCATTCGGAATGGTGTTTCCTCGGAAAGGATTCTTGCAGGGACTGATCCTGCATAACGGCGACTGGGATATGTTTGTACCTCCGCAGTCTAGTTGCCACGTATTCAAAGGGGGAAATAAGCGATCAATGCACTTAATTGTTCAACCCTATCAGGGATTTATTGATCACGTACGCAACGGCATCTCGTGGAGACCGTAAGCGTAAAATCCAGAATTTAAGAAGGAAAAAAGAAATGGCTGTAAGTACTGAATTGGCTGCAAAGCAGCGAGAAGTCATCTTTGACGATATGGATGCCGTCACTCAGGAAGTCGCCCTGGAGGGGCAGAGAACATTTGTGCAAGGGATGCAGGTTGCCGCAGTCCTTGCTTGGGATATCGGGGCGTTGGTAGACCAGGTCTACTCGGCGGAGCATTTCAACGAGGCCCAGCGAAAGCGAGAGGTCAGGAAGCTGGCTGCGTACTGGAACCAGCCCGAGATGAACCCGACGAAGCTATACGATCTTCGAAATGTCGCGGTAACTTTTGATCGGGAATTCCTGCAATCGCAGGTAGAGGAACCCATGAGCAACGGCGGCTACCTCTCGTGGTCGCATTTCAAGGAGCTGCAAAAGGTAGGTAACGAAAAGCGGCAGTTGACAATCCTCAAGAAAGTTCGCAAGAACTCCTGGAGTGCTAACGAGCTGGCTTTGGAGCTTACGAGCAAGGGAGAGTCGGCCATCAAACGCAGTGGCGGGCGTAAGCCCACGCTGCCGAAGACGCCGAACGCGATGCTTCAGAAGCTTTACAATACCGTTGGGCAGTCGAATAACTACATCTCAGCACTGGCAGACCCGCTTCAAGGGGTTTTCCTGGAAATGTCCGCTGAGGAGGTAGACGAGCAGTTCTTGGAAAGTATCGATGAGACGCTTGAGCGTATCAAGGATACTTCTGCTCAAATGAAAACCGCGGCAGCTCGACTTAAGAAGGTGCGGCAGCGGACTGTTAGTGTGTTGAAGAATGCGGAGGGTTCGCAACCGGAGGAGGCTTCGGTGGCTCTTGCCGCCAAGCAAACTCCGGGCGACGCTGTGCCTCCCATTGAAGGGAAGACCGTACTGGCCAGGAAGGCTCCTCGCCGATCATCAAAGGCTAGCGAGTAATTGGGAGTGAGTTGAATGTTTACTGTATGTGCTGTGCTTTACGGAGATTACGAGCCCCTTGCTAGGAAGCTACTGGAATCAATCAGGGACAATCGGCATGTGCGGGACATTCGCTTAGGTCTTAATGCGACAGGCGATGCGACCCGGGAGTATGTACACTCCTGGGCCGCTCGCCAGTTGTCGCAGCAGCCCGTATACATCTATCAGCCGAGGGAAAACGCCAACGTTGGCAAGTACCCGCTCATGCGTCAGATGCTTTATCACGGGAATGTGGCTGATAGGATTATGTGGTTTGACGATGATAGCTACGTGGACCCCAGTGCCGGATTAGATTGGTGGGACCGGGCAAACGCGGTAAGTGCAAATCAAGTGCAGGTCGGGGCAATACATTCCATCATGCAGAGGGCCAGGCAGCACGAGGTTATCGTGCAGCAGCCCTGGTATACCCGGAAGCCCATTAACCGGCGGCATCGTTTCAAGTTTATTACAGGCGGCTGGTGGGTAGGGAAGTCCGACTTCATCAGGAAGTGGGGTTATCCTTGGGCTGACCTCTATCACAACGGAGGGGATTCCATCTTAGGCGAACTTATGCGGCAGCAGAAAAAGGCGTTAGCGTCTTTTCCTGGAGGCCAACAATGTCACTGCGAGTCCTGCGACAAGCACAACAACAAGTACAATGCCCCTGTGGTGCATATCAACGTAGGGGGTCGTAAGGGCCGACGTGGAATAGGCGTCCGGGATGAGAATTATGTTTGGTCAGATGGCAATCCTACTCCATCGCTGGATCACCAGAATTTTGAACTAGAGGTTTACTGCTATGAAGTTTGAGTACCACGCCTTTGAGGTCGAGCCGTATCTGGAGCACGGGTTCCAGCCTGTATTTGCCTTGAAAGATATGGAACCCGCTTGCAGTTACCACACGTTGGCTAACCCGGATACTGGGGAGTCTGCTGTCACAAGTCCGAACAGCGAGGTTGTTCGGATACCTGTGTTTGGCCTTGTGACAGAAGTTCCAGAAGGTGCAGACAAGATAACGAAACAAACAACACACGGCAGTTTGCTTGTGGGCATGGGCATGGAGGTGGCGATTAAATTTATCAGCCGCCTCGCCTTGAGGAAGCCCATTTCACGCGTGGTGGTCGTAATGGCTACAAACTGTCATGAACTAGAAAACAAACGATATCGGGCATACTTCGGTGTGACCCTGGAGGTACCAAAATGAATTGGAAAGATTTGAAACCAGATGACGGCTACTTTGCCGCCGTCAACATTGCTGGGGAAGTGTCAGCGGACCTGGTGTTCGGACTCTACGCAGGCGGCAAGTTTATGAAGAGTAAAACGATTCGCGGTTACCAGTGGCCCACGGGCCGACAGATAGGCTCGCTCAAGCGGGACCTTATCTTCTGGGAAGGCGTGGCGGAGTTTATGAACGCTGGTGGTCGCCTCGTTGATGTCCTGGCGGATATCCGAGATGGCGTGGCGGACGTGAGCCCAGACGACAAGCTTGTGTTTCCTGGTTGGACCTACTTTGACACAGGTGTCAATCAGGAAGGCAACCGAGTGCACGAGTTCATCAGTAACGACAACGATATTCACCCCGTGCGTTTCGTACGCTGGGTAAGAAACGAATTTGTTGACTACAAGCTAACAGAGGCAGATATGGTGGAGGCAGATAATTATGTCAGATACGTCGGAATTAGAGAGGCCACCGATGCCGGTGATCTCGGTGGAAAGGGTACTACAACGGAGAGACAAGCTAGCGAGCTCGCTAACTGAGTTTCTAGGGCACAAAATTGAAGGGCCTACTTTCCAGGCATTTGTTGACAAGCTGCATGCAGGTATGCCTGCGAACAGCAGCATCCTTCGGGATACGCTGTTAAAGAGTGCCATGGATGTCTTAAAGAAAACACTGGACGCAGAGTTGCTTATCAATACCTGCTGGCGGATAGCAGGAAACATGGAGACCTTGAAAGACCAGGAGCCGGTCAATACGTGGTGGCATCAGAAAGACTTTGAGTGGGTACCGGTTAAGATCATAGAAGCCACTACCGAGAAGCGAGTCCGGGGCGGATTACAGAACGTATTCGTATTTCGTGCTTTGGCGGGCTCTGTTTCTGCCATGAAATTTGCCCAGTCCTGGTCGCTTCGAAAAACCAGGTATCTTGCCACCTTCAAGGATCCGAAGGGGAATGGGTTTGGCTTTGGTCGTTCTCGGCTGAATGCTCGTGGCGAGCAAAAGTCTCGGCTGTTATTGCATGATCCGAGGCAGTTTTACGGGCTGAGGTGCTTCCTTCTGCTTGATCCGGATAAGTCACAGGGGGAACCGTACGCCGTTGAAGTAGGCCATTCGAGTGCCACGACGGGGTTTAACCGGGCACTGCTGGTCCGGCGAGATCGAGCAGAAACGCCCTGCATGAAGAATTTAGGCGAGTTCGAGTGTTATCATTGCCCTTACGGAGAAGATAACTGTGAGCTCGGTACTCACGAGTTGACATATCAGACGGCGATGTGCGACCGCTGCGGGAAAAAGGCGTTCTTCGACCCCGTGGACGTGGAGTACGAGAACATGTGCATTAATTGTGCATACGACGCAAGGAGGACATAATGGGTTCAACCACAAATCAAACGCTTTTCACGAAGGAAAACAAATGACACTAAATGCGAGAATGGCGGAGGGCGATCGCCGCCTTTATAACCCGAGCCGTGACGTGGCTCACAACTTTCAGGAAGTAATGAACCTGGTTGCCGGTAGGCTTGAGGATCACAAGTGGCCCGAGCTGAACAACATCCTGAAACGCGAAGGCGTGACGATGGATCAGCTGGGAGCAGCATGTGGTGCTTATTGCACCTACTTGGCTTCCGCAGCGGATGCGGACAAGCAAGACTGGTCAATGACAAAATCAGTGCTGGAGTCCGGGTTCTTCGAATGCGAGGATGCAGCTCAGGTTGCTGTGCTGGCAATGATTGGTACTTGCTACGCAGGTATCCAGTTCGGCGGCATTCGCGAGTGTACCGTCGCGGGCGAGGGGCCGTTGGAAACTATTAGTGATTTGAGGAAGCACGCAGAGGAGTTCCGCTATTATCAGGGCATGAGCCGACTGCGGCGTAAGTGGGAGAAGTTCAAACTTAAGATCAGGGCGGTCTTTTCCGCGTTACGGGGCTAAGCATGATTATCAATGATTGGGATCAAGTATTTACGCAAAAGTACGGACACGATTTTCCGGGTACCTACCTGTGTGTAGATACGGAATTCACTGGCTCAAATGAGCGAGATGATCTGATCGTTGAGATTGGCCACACAATGGTCGAAGACGGCCAGGTTGTGGACGAGATGAATGTGGTGTTGAACTGGTACCCCACGAAGCACGTCCAGGAGTCGTGGCTTGATTACAAGCTGAACACGATGCGGCACGTAGTAGGGACCGGCTGGCGGTTAACGCCTGCGGTTGTCAAAGAAGAAGGCATCGATCCCATCAAGGCACTTCGCTTCTATTACAAGTTGTTCGCAACCTGGACAAAGCGTGGGCTGCCCTTTGTTGCACAGAATGGTATGACTGCTGATGAGCGGCTTTTGCGGGGCAACTTCAATCGGTTTCTTAACAAGCCGTTTGAGTTCCCTGCGAACGAATATTTCGACACAGGTGCGATCTACAAGGCCAACCGGATATGGCAGTCGGGCGAAGAGCATCTCATGGCCCTCAAGGGTACAATGCTGCCTCATCGTAGTGACACGCTGAAGGCGTACTTTCATCGAGTCATTTACACCAGGTGTGCGGGGGTGAAATGGAACTTGAAAGCCATCCTGGATGAGTACGGAATCAGGGAGAAGCACGATTTGCGGGATGAGCAGTTCCACACAGCGGGTTTCGATTCCAAGTGTTTACACTACATTATGGAGGAGTATCGGAAGCAGGTGCAGCCGCACCATAACGCAGTGCCACATTTGCCTGAAGTGCAGGAGCCTGGGGCTAACTGGAGGCGGGCGTACGAAGAGGACGCCGAGCGGTATCAGAAACAGAAAGACAAAGCACAGCCGAAGCAGGAGGCTAAGGCAAAGAAACCTAAAGCAAAGTCGTCAAAGGGAAGGACGAAAAAGCGGAAAAGGAAGCAGAGGGTAATATGAAACGAACGGACTATGTATCACAATCGGAGTTGGCGGAGTATCGGGATAAGGAATGTCCAATCGTTTGCCCGCTGCTTGGCTTGCATGAGTTTATTCCGGTGGTTGATCACGACCATAAAACGGGAAGAATACGCGGTGTGGTGTCCAACGAGGGCAACGCACTGCTGGGCAAAATTGAGAATTTTTACGGAAGTCGGTGTGCTAGGGCTGAGTGGGAGCTTCCCAAAGTACTCCGGGCTCTCGCAAATTACCTGGAAGAAGACCAGGGGCCTTTGCACCCCGTGGGTACAAGACAGGTGACGAAGCGGTTTGGTCGCATGAAGAAGGACGAACAAATTGCTATACTGAAAAAGCAGGGTGCGGGTGGCTTAGCAATCATCGCCTGCAAGAATAGCAAAGACAGAACAAAGCTTTACCGGAGCCTTATTGTGAGGTGACGGGAAGGAAAAAGGGGGTGGTGACGTCCAGAAACGGCGTCGTCCATCACGCCATCCCCCTTTTTTTTAGCTATCAGCCACTTAAATTCCAGAATTGAAGGACCGACGATGCCAGACAAGCATGAAGAACACCCGACACATGCTCCGATTGAGCTACCCGAGAACGAAAAGGTAGTTAGTCAGGATGAGATACAGGCGGAAGCCGCTCAGAAGTTGGACGAGGATCAGCAAAAACTTGTAGATGATATGGTGTTGCCCGCGGAGCTGGCTCAGCACCTTGTCGTAAATGATCCGACTTTCGGGCAGATAGTCGCAAGTATGCTGGCATCGCGGCAGCTTTATGCGATGTGCATGTATGAGTTGGACATGGTTTGTGACAAGACCGACTTCAAGGGGATGGAGGTTGAAGGTGTAGACACCGCGTCTATTGAGGATTTCCAGGTCCCGATGCTCAAAGAGATCCTCATCAACTCGGCTGCCGTGCAAGCCCAGCAGCCCTTTGACGAGAAGCTGCTCTTCAACGGCTTCGTCAAGACTGTGTTCCCCTGGATGCAAAAGGTGGTTATCGAGCACACTAAGCAGCAGGAGGAAACCAACAAGAAGGCGTTTGATGAGATGAACGCTAAGCGTATCGTCACTTCTCTCAAGCTAGGCGTTCAGTGGTTTCCCGAATCGGTGACGGATAGCGGTGCAGAGATAAGTCGAAATAAACCTATCATGCTAGTTGGCCTTGAGCCTGCTGTGCGTTGGGTATTGGACAAGATTACAGAGGCAGCACTGGAGGACGGCTCTAATGTCAATCAGACGCTCCGACTCAACTCCGGCGGGAAGCCAAAGCATTCGGATTCCCGCGTTTGGTACGTACCGAAGGGTGAGTGGGAGAACGTAGCCAACACTAACACTGAATTTGGCAGAATGTATGCAAAAAACGTTGCAGACAGTTTGACTGACCCGGTGGACCTGTTGATTGTAGACGACTTACGGCACGCCACGCCGAGCAGTGACTTCTCCTCAATGCAGAACGTCGCCAACGAAGGACAGAAGAAGCTGAAGAAGTGGGCCGATAAGCTGGGTTGCTTGTTGATCGGCTGTGTTGGCCTTCCTCGAGATTTGCAACCGAACGAGCTGAATCGCACTGAGTTCGAAACTTTACGTGTTCACAATATCTTGAGGGCTGTAGAAGCTAAAAAGATGCCGGAGGTAGCGGGTGAATCTCCGATGTACGAGATTACTATCGGGACGCAACGCTATGGTGAAGCCACCCAGGAAGAGCTGGATTCCTATGCCCCTAAGACCATTATCGAACCCTAGAAGGAAAAAATATGAACGTGTACGTGAGCTGGGCTTATACCGGGGAGGCCAGGAAGGCCGAGGAGCGTTTGGTTGAGTGGGCGGATAGCTTGGGCAAAAAGACCAAAGCTGAGAAAGAACTGCTTGCTCGACTGACGCCCGAGCTGTGCTTGCCGGAGCTGATTGAGTTCAAGGAGCTCGAAGCAGACGCTCCGCAGTACGACAAATTGAATCAGAACCTACTCGCTGTGAGGTTCGTTACTCCGAAACTTGGGCGTACCGTGACCTACCAGTTAGGTAAGCGGATGCCAGGTTCGGGTAAACTTGCTTTGAGCCTGGCAGCTCGCAGTCATTTACTCAAGACGTTCGAAGGGGAGTGGGAGTACGAGGCGGAGAAGCCAAAGGGTAAGGTTACTTTTGTAGGACATAGCGGTACCGGTGACTTCTTGACAGCTTTGCGTTTTGCCTGTGCCGCGATGGGTCACCCATTTCCTCCCTGTTTCGAGTATGCTGAGGTTCGGGAGCACGAGGGCGTTCGCGAGGTTTTGGATGCTGCGGCGGTCAATCAGCAAGCCGAGGCGGAGAAAGCCAAGTACGTCGACTTGCTTACGGGCTGGTTGGGCCCCGGGGCCAGTGCTGCCCGAGACGGTAGTGCCATTTTGTCTTTTGGGTTTTTGATGGGTTGGGAGGTCGCGGCGGATGACAGACCCGAGTAATGGCGGTATTGAAGACAAACAATACCAGTTCAAGCCTTTTCGAGTACCCAAGTATCAGATTAAGTTTGAGAAGGCGAGTAAGCTATCGGATATCGAAGGTTATGTGTGGTTCACACCTGCGGCACTGTATGCGTGGGGACGATTTAGTGAAACTAACCTGTCAGAGATAGTGAGCCGAACAGACATCAAAATATTTTGGTACAAGTTCGACAAGCCGATTTTTAGTAATTTTGGGCCTGATTGGGGTCACATGCTGTGGGCTGTGACGGCAGAAAGCTGGACGACGTTTGTAGACGGGGTGCTGGAGACGGTGCAGTTCGACATTCCTCGTCAAGTGTTGTATCAGTACGCTCTCCAGGTTGTCTCTATCCTTGATCCGTTGAGCGTAGAGAAAGACCGTGTGGTTCTCAGTACAACGCCAGAAATTCAAATCAATGCGTTTGCTGTGTTATCCAATACGGGGCAGTTAGCGTTTGATTCGAAGGTGAAGCCGGTAAAGGGTAAGTTACCCGGCATGAGCACATTCAAGCCTGACCCTGTGCACGTCAAGGCAGCTAATATGTTGTTTTCCGACGCTAACATTACGCAAGACGACGCCTTTCAAAAGTACGGGGACATCATGAAACGTCTGAATGATGCCGCTTATGAGGTTGAGGCTGAGCAGAAATATCAAGAGTCAAGAAGGAGAAAAAGATGAGTAGAGTGGATTTAGATAAAGTTCCAGTGGGTAATAACGATCCGGAGCCTGTGGATTTTCCACTCCCAAGCCTGCGTCAGTTCATGACGCCGGATCAGACAGTGCAGGTCAAGACGTTTACCGGTGGCAATATTCACGGCGGCAACGACAGTTTGGATGAGCAGATTAACAGGTGGGTGTACGAGACAAAGAACATCATTGCTACTGTGAGTCCTTTGTCTCAGACACCCAGTGGTTATTCACTATCAGTGACTTATGTCGAAGCTGCGAGGAATTACAAAAATGTCTAAGGTCAAAGAGAAGTGGCAAACTTACTTGAGTCAAATTCCGGGAATGCCTGCCCAGGTCGCATCGCCTGTAGAAGAGCCGGATGATGCAAGCAATGATATGGTTGCCGTGCTGGACGAGCTGCCAAAGGCAGTGGCCTCCAAGGTGACTAATGCGTTGGAACCTCCCGAGGAAACTTCGTGGGAACTGCTGGTTGAACACAAGTGGTGCCTTTGCGAAATGGCGGAGGGGGACTTTCCTCGTGTATTTGTGTTTCCCAGCGTTCAACGCATGGCGGAGGCGATCGCAAAAAGGGAGGGAGCCGAGACCGCGGTTTGGCCGCTGTTCGGAATGCCATTGGGCATGTCAAAGCCCTTAAATACAACTGAGGGCGGCGTGGTGAGGTACCTTATATTGCCTAATGGCAAAGCTGCTGTTGTCAGCAAAGACGTTAAGTTTGAGATAATTGATCAATCGTTGTTACCTCAAAACGTAGAGATGCAGGACGAGGGGTGGTTGGGAGATCCGGAATACCTGGAAGGGAAGTCGTATTACGAAGAGGGCTTTATTGAAGCAGATTCGTTTACGAATGATTCGGACATGGAGGATGATAGTGACGAGGGCACTGCCCCCACGGAAACATAACTTTTTTTTAGCTATCAGGAAAATAACATGGCGGATAACAAGGTAAGAAACAATTCCCCGGACGTGACTCAGTATCATGAGCAAGTCGATGGAATGCCCGGTACGATGATTCCTCGGGCAGGGAGGGCGGGAGAGTCGTTGGGGTTTAATCACGATCAGCCAAACAGGGTGGTCGTAGATCCCGGCGAGGACGGGGGCGGCTTTACCTTGGACTTGGAGGCTCTTGCTGGTACACGCAAGCAGTTTAATTCTGCGGCGATTAGATCAGAGGTCGCTGCGGACCCCACAAAGTTTTATCGGGGCTTGGCCGAGGCCCAGAAAGCACCAATTAAACCGAAGGATCCTAAAATGAATACAGAACAACCAGCATCTCCGTCAGCCGAATCAGCCCGCAGCTCCGATCCAGCCTACCGTGCCGCATTAAGTCCGCTTCCGCCGATAGGTGCACCGGGAATTGAAAATAGGCCTAAGCATATGCCAACCGAAGACTTAACCGGTAAGTTACAGGAGCTGTTAGCGGAAGAGAAGGCGGCAGCTCAGCAGCAAGAAGCTGATAGGGAGCGGCTTTTTGAGCAGAAAATGGCTGTCGCCGAGGCTGGTCGCGTAGAGCCCATTTACTATGACGGCGGCCATTACCCGCCACCTGACAACACCATGTCGCCAGCAGTACCTGCAAGGGAACGGGACACATCAGTGAGTGATTCGTACGTGTTGCAGCAGCTAATGGCTGGGATGACCCAGCAACGGGAGACAATCAACGCTCTGGTAGCATTGCAGACTGAGAAGTCCGCTGTTGAGGACATAGCTGTCGAGGAGGCGGTAAAGGAGCCGGAAGCAAATCCTTACCCACAGCACGGCATTCCTTTCCTCGAGGGCGATAAGCCGCAGCGTCCGCAGTACGAAACCTATTTTGAGATGCCGAAAATGGGTACAATGTCGGCTCGGTACCACGCTGTCGTTGAGGGCAATGATTGCCTAGCATTAATTTACGACACACGGTTCGAGGATGGTTTTCAGTACCTGCCTCCTAGTTTGGGCGAAGAGCGGGTAACCGTGTCTGTCCCGAAGTTGAATAACAGTGTTTTCAGTTGTTCTTCATTAGGGCTCCATTGGTCGGTAGGCTGTATGGATGTAGTTATCTTGATTAAGCATTCAGATTTGGACAAAAATACCGGAGGAGAATAGCATGAGCATGGAGAAGAACGGAGCAATCAGCAGTGACACACCTCAACAGGGTTGTTGTGGCGGCGGGTGTGGCTCCGAGAAAAAGGCGTCTACGCAATTGAAGTTGAAATTTCCCGACTCCGAGCAAGCCGCGAACGAGCTGGAAAATGACGTCACAAAGGAAGCTATTGACGTGGTTGAAGCTCAAGCTCAAAAGAACCGCAAAAATCCGGCCGGGTGAAGCTAAACTCAATTCGCTTAGCGGTCCGCGAAGCATAAACGTCATGGAGGATCAGTAAATGTCCATTTTGTCGAGTCAAAGTCCCTACTTCCGTACCGGGGGTACGAGTAGTGGCGATCAAGGATTTACTGATCCGTTTCAGGATATGGCCACCACCCAGATGCCGACGACAATGAAGTCGGCACTGTGGTGGTCTGAGTACATCTGGTCTGTGATGGGCACGTACCGGATGGCCATGGAGCGTATCGTTGCGTATTTCATCACAGATCTGGAGATTGGCGGTGACGCAAGCGACGAGGAGAAGGACAAGTACGAGGAGTACCTGGCTGATCAGCTACATGCGTTGAGTTTCCTCAGCCTGATGATGCGAGATCGTCTTTGTTACGGTAATGCCTTCGCCAGTGTTGTTGTGCCCTTTCGTCGCTTTCTGCAATCCCCCAAGACAGGCGATCTTTACCCTCTCAAGGTTGTCTATAACAACTTCGACTTTACCTTCACGGACAAGTTTGAGTTCCACGCCACATGTCCGAAGACTGGTTGGCGGGGTAAGTGGGACGTGGTGGACAAGCCACGGGAAGAAGCCGATCACCTGATTCTCAAGCGATGGAGTCCGCATGAGATGGAGTTGCTGCACGATCCGTACACCGATGAGGTTGCTTATCTGTGGCGAATCCCTGAGTACTACAAGAAGATGGTGAAGAAAGGGAACCTTTATCATCTGGAACGTGCCAGCAAGCAGGTTTTGGAAGCCATTCGTACAGACAAGCTGTTTCGGTTCAATCCGGACTCTATCTTCCACATGAAAGAGCCCACCCTGGCCGGTATTCGGAACATGGGATGGGGACTGCCTCGTAGTCTGATCAACTACCGCCAAATCTGGTACGTCCAGGTGTTACGCAGGTACAACGAAGCGATTGCACTGGACTATGTAATCCCATTCCGTTTGATCACGCCTGAGAGCCGCTCAGGCGGCGGCGTAGGCGGCGTTTCTACTTCTGATCCAATGAGCGTCTACAATGCTGGCGATTTCCGCAGCCAGGTCAGGAACATGATTAACAAGCGTCGTCGTGACCCGGCGTCATGGCAGATGCTGCCTTTCCCTGTGAATTATCAGATGCTCGGTGGTGATGCCAACCAGCTGGCTCCCACGGAATTGATCACGCAGGGTTTCGACACGTTGCTCAACGAGTCGGGGGCTCCTGTCGAATTCTACAATGGCAGCTTGTCCACGCAGGCTGCTCCCGTTGCTCTCCGGCTGTTTGAGTCGACTCACAGGCAGCTGGTGAGCGACGCTAATACATTCCTCCAATGGCTTGGCACCTCGGTATCCAGGATTATGTCTTGGGAAACTGTGGACATTGGACTCAAGCGTGTCACGATCGCCGACGATGCTGCGAAACAGATGGCTGCATTGCAGCTCATGATGGGTCAGCAGCTTTCTGGCAAGTCTGGACTGGACGCGGTGGGCTACAATTGGAAGACCGAGCAACGGCGTATTGCGGACGAGGCTCGTATCCAGCAGGAAATGATGGCCAAGCAGCAAGAGGAAGCCGAACAAGCTGGGATGGCACAACAAGTTTCCATGGGGCTAGACCCTGCTACTGGTGCCCCTCCTGGCCAACCACCGCAAGATCCGGCTGCCGCCGGAGGCGGTGCTCCAGCTGGCGGTGGCGGCGGTGCTATGGCAGGCCCAGAGGCGGCTCAGGCAGGCGGAATGCCGGTATCTCAATACATTCAGTCCATGGGGCCGAATGCGATGACGACGCCAAACGATCTGCAATCAGCTGCCGAGATGTTGGCTCAGGAACTCCTGGGACTGCCAGAAGGGGTCAAAGACTCGCAGCTTAGGGAGCTCAAGCAACACAATCCCACGTTGCATGCAATCGTCAGGGAAAAGATGGACGATATGCGGAATCAAATGAAACAGCAGGGCGGAGCCATGCTGCAACAGCAACAGTTCGGTGGCGGCGGTGGAGCCCCGATGGCTTAAGGGGTAGATGTTGACGATTCGAATTGGGTTTATATGCCCTACATACCAGGCGGTCGCTCTTCATACGTATACCGAGCTGGCGTTGCGGTCGTTCTTTACAACCACGCCTGGCGGCGTAGGCGTAGTGGTGGATGACGGTACACCGGGCTGGGACTCTGCATACGAGGACAAGCTCCGAGGCATTGCTACGGCGGCGGGCGGCGAGCTGCACGCCTATCATTTCAAGAAGAAGCTAGGCCTGACCCGCAGCTGGAATTGGGGCCTTCACAAGTGCGACGAGCTTGGCTTGGATTACGCCATTGCCGGTAACAACGACGTTATCTTTACGCCCAACTGGCATCAAGGGCTGCTGCACGCATTGGCGAGCGGTTACACGATGGTAGGCCCCCTGTCTAACGCTCCGGGGATTACAGCAAAAGGCAGGCAAGAGGTCGGTAGATATTATCCGGACTATAAAGTATCAGACAACTGGGGCTATTTAACGAGAGTTGCAGACAAGCTCTATCAGGATAACCTGGGAAAAGTGGTAGAATCAGAGGTGAACGGGTTCTGTCAAATGTGCTCGATGGAAGGTTGGCGTTCTAACATGTACTCTTCTCGAGAGTATTACCGAGCGGTTAACAAGTATAATTCCAAGGGTCGAAAGAATCCAACGCCGCACATGACCTTGAACGAGGACGAGTGGCAAGGGCGGGCAAAGGCTAAAGAAATGAAATTAGCGATTGTGCTCAGCAGCTTCATTTTTCACTACCGAGCGGTAACTCGGGGTGACAAATATAAGCGGGGGCAGTGGCACAGGCGGGAAAAATGAAAACAGTAATTTATAGCTGCGTAACGGGTCAGTATGACAACGTCCTCGAGACTTTGCTCAAGAGTCAGGCCTACTCTGACGATGATACGGATTTCGTCTTATTCTCGGATCGACCTGACCTGGTAGAGAGCGGGGTTGGCCAGGAGTTCAGGCAGGTGGGCGGTCATCTGACGTGGAAGATCCTTCCTGTGAAGTACCAGCACCCTGTTTGCAATGTCCGCACTGCCAGATGGCATAAGATCAACAGCCACTTGGCCGTGCCAGAGTACGACAGATCGGTTTGGGTTGACGGGAGCCAGCGGTTGAGGGAGGTAAACCTGCGAAAAGAGCTGGTTGAGCCCTACTTTGCCCTGCCGGAGAGCACGCAAATGAAGCCAATCGCCTCCTTCAAGCATCCTGATCGAACTTGCGTGTACCAGGAGGCTGTAGCCTGCCGGAAGCTTAAAAAAGACAATCCAACGATTATTGCCAAACAGATGCAGGCTTACCAGGCTGAGGGTTACCCGCCCTACAACGGAATGGTGGAAACTGCCTGTGTTGTGAGAAATAACAGCCCACTTGTTAGCCAGTTTAACGAGATTTGGTGGGATCAGATCGAAAAGTTCAGCCGTCGCGATCAGCTTGGGTTCAATTACACGAGCTGGAAGACGGGAATTGCTTACGGACGCATTAGGGGGCATCGAGCTCAGTCGCCTTACTTTGAGTTTATCCCTCATAAGAAAAGGTAGATCCGTGCTTCGTGTTGGCATCTTTGCTCCCTACTGTCGCAACGAGACGACATTAGCGGCCACTCAGTTTGCGGACTGGCTGGTACGTGTGGGGATCGATGTTGCCTATTTAGCGGAGGGGCGTGTGGGTTCTGGTATTCATCCCGCATGGGATGAGTCGGTGGTGCGTCATTCGGGTGCAATTTCGGCGTATCGCTGGGCTTACGGGGCGACTCACTTATGTTGGTTTTCTCCGAACGCGAAGGTTTTTCGTGAGTCGAAGGTTGTGGCTTCTGCGAGTCAGCGTCAGTTCACCCGTCAGTTGTATTTTCCTAACTGGGTGAACTGGAATGATCGCTGCGTTGACTTCATGGATATGAGTGATCGCGTCATTAGCTTAAGCCGCGATATGCATTTGTGGTTGAAGGACAAGGTGCCGGTTAATTTCCTGCAAGGGGAGCGAACGTGGGGCAACTTAATTTCTCCAGATTTGGTGTTGAGTCCACGTCACGGGTTTTTGGATGAGGATGTCAAGCGGTTGTTGGCGGTGATTCCCCGTGCGGCGATGCAGGACGTTGGTCCTCGGCTTCTGGACGTTTTCGATTTTCTGTTATCGACGCATTCAGACCTGGAGTTAACGCTACTGTTGGAGTCGAGCTGGCCGCGGAGGTACCGTCGAAAGGTTTCCCGCATGAACCGCATTTACGGGAATTGCATTAGGGTGATCAAAAGCCCTGCGTACTACAGTTACAGTGAGCATATTCGTTCCCAGGATTGGATCTACGTTTGCAACACTCGTCATCATTACGGTTCCCTGTTATCTTCGATTGGCCTGTGTGGTGTTCCGTTGATTGCTCACGACGTTCCCCCGGTTGGCAGCCACATTCAGGATCGGGTCAATGGTCGTTTGATTCCGTGCGAGTTAGGAGCGGGGAGTTATCCGATTGCGAGTGTTCGTTCGGAGGACATTGCGGAGACGTTGGACAGCATTTTATTGGAGGATTCCCTGTATTTGAAGACTTTGCAGCTACAATCAAGGGTAGTGCTTGACCGTCGTCAGCAGTCTTTTGAGAAAATGATTTTGAAAGAGTTCGTGGAATGAAGGTACACCCGAAGAACATCATTGTGAGCGGCACTCCGGGTTCGTGGGGAAATGCCTGTGCACAGTTGCTAGCTCAGCAGGGCTGGAAGGTCTTATGGCCTAATCAAGACCTGGACATTCGTGATGGGAGGCACTATTTATCGGCCAACTATCAGAACATTGAGGTGGAGAACATTCACCGCTGTATTGAGAGCGATTTCGACTGTTCGAACTTTTCTCTTGCCTTGCCTGCGTATTACGACGTTCCCTACCCTGGCCCGGCGGAGTTTATTTCCAAGTTTCAGGGGGAGGCTGTGGTAGTATCAGGCAGGTGCCTTGCTCCTTGTTTGGACATGTGGAAGCCTGTTGCTTCCATCGTGGTAGACATTCAAGCAACGGAGCAGGAGGATTTGACTGCCTTGGTGGCGGATAGCAATCAATGGCACCGGGCTGCAATTTCCGAGGAGCAGGCGGTTTCAATTCGCCAGTACCAGCTGGATAAGTACCGGACCCACCTGAAATTATTCTCCAAGGTGTTTACAATAAGTAATGCCGAAGTGAAGGATCAGCGATTTGATGTTTTGTCCGATTTCTTAAATTCCGTCTTTTAAGAGGAGAGCCTGGTGCGAGAGAAGCTCAGACCCTCTGGAGAGTACGGACCTAAGTCATTCCCAATTCCAGATACAGAAGGAAAACCTATGAGTACACCAGAAAACAACGAGAACGCTATCGATAGCAAAATGGAAGAAGCCTTGAACCAGGCCGAGGAGGCAGGGCAACAGGCAGCTCCAGTTCCGCCTCCGAGCGTGGCAGCCCCTACTCCGCCTCCGAGCGTAACAGCACCAGCCCCACCAGCGGCAGCTACGGCCCCTGCTCCACCGAGTAATCAGCCAAGTGGCATGGCAGCGGTGGATGTGGGGAATATTGCTGCCGCATTGGACCCCAGTGCTCATACTCCGGCTGCCCAGCAGGTAGAGGTGAATGATGCGTTCGACTATGACGTTGCGTTTAACGTGGCTTTTCTGGGCTCTGGACAAGGCGGTGCAAGGCTGGCAGCGTCATTTCATGGGCTTGGATATCGCCGTGTCGGTTTATTCAATACAGCTGAGAGCGATTTCCAGGGCCTTCCTGACGAGATTGAACGACATACTCTTGAGCTTGGCGGGGCAGCGAAGGACGCTCGGTTTGCCGAGCAGGCGTTGACCGGGCACGAAGAAGAGATCTGGGATTTGCTTCAACGATCATGGGGGAATGATGTCGATTACGGCTTGGTATGCGTCGGACTTGGCGGTGGTACTGGTTCTGGTACTAGCGGGAAGTTGGTCGAGATTGCTCGTCAGTACATGGAGAGCAAAGGGAAGCCGCCGCGAGTAGGCGTCATTGCCTCCATCCCGGCTTACACCGAGGGACAGCAGGTTTGCCGAAATGCTGTTACGGCATTCCAGAAGTTGCTCGAACTCAAGGTCAGCCCGATGATGCTGATCGACAATGCTCGGATTCACCAGTTGTACAAGCCTGGCATGACTCAGCTCTACAACGTGGCCAACCAGACGGTGAGCCAGCTATTCCACCTGTTCAACCAGCTCGCCGCTGTCCACAGCCCGCTGATTACGTTCGATCGCAGCGAGTTGGCTCAGCTGTTGGATCATGGTATTTGTGTCATGGGTGCAGCAAGTTTGCAGAACATCACATCGCCTGCTGATATCTCAGCAGCGATTCGTGACCAGCTGACCAACAATGTTCTCGCTGAAGTTGACCTGAAGAAGGGCACCAAGGGTGCTTGCCTGTTCGTAGGGGACCAGAACCACCTCGACACGCTTAGTCTCGACTACTTCGATGCGGGTTTCACCCAGATGAACCGCACCTTGAAAGGTGGAACCTCTGTGGTTCATCGCGGCGTTTACATTGGGTCCAGCCCCGGTCTCCAGGCGTATGCCATGATCAGTGACCTTCAACCACCCGTGGCCACATTGGCCAAGTTGGCAAAGGAAGCCAATATCTCGAAAGCCCAGCTCAATGGAGGACTGGCCGACTTTTTGGGAGTGAATGACTGATGGGAGCTACAACACAAAGGCTAATCGAAGAAGCGGATCGCGAAGCTCAAGAGCGGGAAGATAAACAGCGGTGTCCCGATTGCGGCAATGTCCGTGAGGAGTGCGGGACTGATCCCGCGGATATGTGGTTGGTCTGCGGCCACTGCGAGGAAGAGGAAGAGGCTGCTGAGGAAGAAAGGCAGATCGCTGCTTCCGAAGATGCCGAACCCGATTTTGATCCGGAGGATGCCTGATGGGGTATGTAAAGCAGATGATGCTGGAAGCATGGAAGCAGGCGGACCAGGAAGAGGAAGACGACGATCTTCGTTGTGAGGATTGCGGAGCGAAGAAGGAAGGGTTGATACTGGGAGACGGGGGCTCAGCAGAGCATTACTACTTCTGCGAGGCGTGTAATGATCACGAAATCGAGCAAGAGCTGGATGCCCAAATTGACAAGTATGAGCTTACACAGGGAATTTACGATAAGCTGGTTAGTGGGGGAAAACGATGACTACAGGAATTGAAACCCACCCGATGACTCAAGTTGACCAAGATAAAGCGAAGGCTTTGTTTGGGGAGTGGTTTTCGCAGTACCCTGATATCAAGAATCCATCGGATATCAACTGCCAGACGAAATACGACTATTTCATGAAGGCAGGCTGGGAAAATCTACAGCTAATGCAGCGGGCGAGGAAAACCAACGTTAAGCAATACGGCTACCCGTCACCGTGGACAAAATCTGAATATTGGGTGCAATGATGAAAGAAAGAATACTGGAGTGGCTGGAGCACGAGGCGAAGTCAGATGAGTCAAAGGCTCGTGGGACGTTTCAGCTACTATTTGAACATCCGGCAGGGATCGGCGATCACTCGACCGACGACTTCTATGCCAACGCACGGCAAGCCTTGGACAATCTTGTGGATGCCCAGGACAGGCTGAAAGCGATTGAATATCTTCGTAACTCTTAATTCTGGAATTTAAGGAAGGAAAACTATGTTTGGAACCAACGACCCGCACTCAGCCTCGAGTGAATTGCCTGACTTGATTAGTTTCTTGGACACCAAGTTTGCCGAGGATCAGCTTCCGGGCGACACGTTCAAGGGCTTTGCTTCTCGGTATCTCGCAGAGAACCGTCCCAGCGAAGTATTTGCTGTGGACAACAACTACGGCATCCTGTTGACCAACGGCCAGCGTGTAAAGCTCTGCCCTGACACCGAAGGGATCGCCTCAACAAGTACCGGGGACATGGCGAATCCCAACCAAGAAATTGACATCACTCGAAGGAGCTAGGCTCGATGAATCCGCTTTTCCGTGCTGTTGTTTCTTACGCTATGAACGAGATGCCCGAGCTTGATGTGTCGGGATTTGTTCAGTTCGTAGCCAAGCTGCTCACGGGAAGTAAGCAGGTTTACACCGCGGAGGAGTGGCAAGCGGAGGAGCCGGATTGGTTCGACGAGCTTCGGGAGTATCAACGCCGTGAAGTCGGTGAAGAAGAATTTGATGCGTTGTTGGAGGATTACCAGGGCTTGCTTCAGAAGAACTCCGTAGAGACCTTGGTGCCAATAGCCATTCATGCTCGCACCGAGATTATGATGGACAATGCCCCGTCCCCGGCTTACCGGTTAAAGGATATTCATGTGGTATACCACATGGTGTGGGAGGATGGTCAGCGTGCTGAGTACAATTGCCGACCTTTTGGTCCAGAGAACCTGGATTTGACGGTGCCTGTATTGAGCAAGTTAGTGCAGATTTTTGCTGATCAGTTTTGTGAAGCACTACTAAGACCTGGTCTTGATACTTTTCATGACCAGGTAGCTACGCCGTTTGACATGGCTAAGTTTGAGGAACTGGCAGACGCAGCGTTGGAGTATATCAGCGTGATGCCTGCGGATCGGCGAGAGCCATACAAGAATATTTGGGACAGAGTCGTAAACGCTTACCGTGTGGGCTTTTCTCCCGGGACAACCTCTCCGGCTGCAATGGAAGCAGTCAGGAAGGGGACAACTGACATTACCCTGGAATGGGGCGATAGTCCGCATGACGGCGGATTTCATCAGTAGTGAAGCAATGACAGTGAAACGTAAAACGCTTCAAGCAGATTGGCCTGACGGCCAGTTGACGGCGAGTAACCCGGGTATCCGTTTGCACTTCAAAGGCAAGCCAAGTCTCCCGGCGTTGCGAGCTAAGGGCTGGGAGGTAGAGAAAAACAATGAGTTTACGTGCGTACGTCTTGATGTAACAAGTTACCCCAAGACGTTCAATAAGTGGGTTGATGTTCTGGGGCAAGTTGGGCAACCGTATAATGTTTTAATCACGGCACCGACGCTTGAGTTATTGCTTCCGCGTCCTGTGTGCACGTATTCAAGCCCGGGTTGTCTTTTTCTTCATTACATGAACGTTGTCCCATGCTTAAAAGCTTTGAACTAACTATCGACCCTCCCCAGGTAACAGATTATGACCCTTGGTACTATCCGGTTGTAATCAATGGGATGCAGATGAAGCTGGGAGCGGGCAGCACCAGCCCGCACGAGTACCTGCTCAAATGGCAAGAGTACCGAGACGGCGTACTGGGTGATTCGCTTCTAGACAATCTCACTTTGCAGAACAAAACGCTACGGGATTATGCCTGTAACTGCGGCTACTGGGGCTTGCGGGCAGCCGAGCGGGGGTTGAAGTATTACGTCGGCATTGAAGGTCGAGAGGTCTTCATCAGACAAGGCAAGCAACTGTGGGGCCAAACGGAGAAGCGTTGTCCTTACCAGTTCATTCTTGGCAACGTCGTTGCAAGGACCGCACCGCCGCGTGTTGATATTTCGTTCTGCATTGGGATCCTGTATCACCTTCCCGATTGGCAATCCGTGCTCAAGCAAATTGCAGAATCCACCAACGATGCCATTGTGATAGAAACACGGGTTCACCCGGCTGGTACGTCTCGGAAGTATCCTGGCGACCTGATGTTTAATCGCATTGAGGATGTGGGCACAGGAGCTGTGCAGCTGCCCTCGTTGGACGAAATCACCAAGTTGCTGGGAGCCGCTGGTTGGGGTTGTATCGAAATTCTGGAGAACCTCAACGAGCCGGATTCCATTATCCCTGCCGGGGAGTTGTTCACCGGTCAACGCACTCAAGCTGGCCGGGTAGCTTTAATTGCAAGGAAGTGAATACGCTGAGACTCAAATTTGCGGAGATTTTGGAGTCCCTATTGGGGGCTTGCCCTTGCAGTCGATATACTGGGAGGTCAGGTTGAAAATGGTTTTCCGGGCTTAGAGCTCGGTGTTTTAGCAAGGAAGCATACGATATGTACCCCGTGCACAGGACGGCAATCGGTGAACTAGCCAAGGCTACGGCGGAGAAGCAGGCTGGTGGCGGTTCGGCGGTATGGCCCTTAGCAGCGGGTAGTTTCGCGGGCCTTGGGTTGCCTTATTTGCTCGACCATAATCCGTCGCCGGGTACTGTACTTGGTTCTATGGCGGGCGGGACAGCTCTAGGCGGTCTTGCTATGTACCTCAAGGGCCAATCTGGAGCGAAGAAACAACGTAAGCAGTTAAAGTCCAAGAAGCAGGAGGAACTGACAGAGCAGGAACTTCGTGACTTGGCCGCGTTGGACGACTTGGCAGCACCAAGAGCGTCGGAGAAGCAGGCATTCCTGATGTGGGGCGGCGGCGAGGCCGGGCTTCATCCTAAAGGGCGAGGTATTGGAGGGGCACTGGGTTACTCTAACTTGCTCGGGCTGCTGCCTGTGCCTACAGGGAATATCGATATTGGAGGCCCTAAGCACGGTTTCCAACTGGGCGTTGCTGCCGATCCTGAGTCAGAGTTTGGAGTTTCTCCTCTGATCGGTGCACGGTTCAATCATCCTCGTAAGTCTGGCCTGACGCGTCAGTTCCCCCGGGGTCTTCCTGAGGTGATTTACGACAAGCTCAGGGGACGGACTAAGGAAGACGCTATTCGTGCCAGCTACCCCGAGCTGTTTGAGGGAGAGGAAGAAGCTCAACCCCGTGATGGCGACGGCGACGGCAAAGTCAACGACGGAACAGATGAGGAGACGGAAGTCAAAGAACTTGCCAAAGCGGCTGCTCACTTTGCAAAGCGAGCTTACGGGGTAAGTGACGACCACATCAAAGGCCGAGAAGGTGCTCCGCTGAACTGGGACGCTCTTGGGAAGGGCCAGGGCTGATGACTCAAATTCCAGAATTAGCCAAGATAGCTGCGGCAATTACGTGGCTTGAGCACGAAAAGCAGGCTGGTCGCCGTCAGGCGGTTTTGGCTGCGGGGGAGGGGCTGTGGGATCTTGTCAGTCGTGGCATGAAAGCAACCAGCAAAGCAACCAGCAAAGCAACCAGCAAAGCAGTGGATGCCGGGCTTAGTGCTGGCAAGAAAGGTCTCCAGGGGGCTGGATACGTTGGCAAGAAAGGTCTCCAGGGGGCTGGATACGCTGGCAAGAAAGGTCTCCAGGGGGCTGGTTGGGCGGCGAGGCAGCCGATCGAACTCGCTAAAGACGTCTCAAAAGCAGTGCCTCAAACAGTGTCA